>Ga0209253_10004494_pt1 | contig 12164 bp, 11 predicted proteins | sample FrelakmetBRP12BR_FD_187145 | JGI IMG/M metagenome (GOLD analysis project Ga0209253, IMG submission 187145) | Freshwater lake sediment microbial communities from the University of Notre Dame, USA, for methane emissions studies - BRP12 BR (SPAdes)... | ecosystem: Environmental > Aquatic >...
ACTCGCTTCCGGGAATGGCGATGGGACGGCGCCGGCCGCTCGCATCGGGCTCCCCGAGCTCCATGCGCAGGCACTCGATGCCCACCGCCCGTTTCCCCTCGGTAACGATCTTGTTGGGAGCAACGAGGTACTGGATCTTGATGCCCTCGGCCAGGGCATCCTCGATCTCCTCGGCGCGAGCAGGCATCTCCGTCCGGGTGCGGCGATAGAGGATGGTCACCTCCGAGGCACCCAGTCGCAGGGCGCAGCGCGCCGCGTCGATGGCCACGTCACCGCCGCCGACGATCACCGTTCTTCCTGGGAGCGTGGTGATCTCGCCCAGGTTCACCTTGCGGAGGAACTCCACGCCCGCGATGCACCCCTCGCTCTCCTCGCCGGGGATACCGAGAGGAATGTTCCGGTGGGCGCCGATGGCGAGGTAGAGCGCCTTGTAGCCATCGGCAAAGAGCCCGTCGATGGTCACGTCACGGCCGAGGGCGGTATTGAATCTGATCTCCACGCCGAGGCGGGTGATGGCGCGGATCTCCTTTTCCAGGACCGCCGGTGGCAGCCGGTAGTCGGGAATCCCCACCCTCAGCATGCCGCCGGCAACAGGAAGGGCCTCAAAGATGGTTACGCCGAAGCCTTCTTTGGCGAGGAAGTAAGCGGCGGTGAGACCGGCAGGACCCGCCCCGATGATCGCTACCCTCTCAACTCGTTTCTGGATTTCGGGAAGGGGCAGCTCCTCAATGTCCACCCGGTCAGCGACAAACCGCTTGAGGGCGCAGATGGAGACGGGCTCCTCCACCTGCTGCCTGCGACAGACGCTCTCACAAGGATGTGGGCACACCCGACCGATGACCCCGGGAAACGGCAGGGTGTTCATTATGACCTCCAGGGCCTCCCGATACTTGCCCTGACGGATCAGAGCCACATAGCCGTGAGCGTTGACGTGGTTGGGGCACTTGTTGGTGCAGGGTGACTTGTCCAGCTTCTCGATGACATAAGCCCCAGGAATGGCCTGGGCATAAGGCTTGTAGGTGGCCTTGCGGGTCCCCAGATTTTCGTCGAACTCCTTGAGCCGCTCCACCGGGCAAGCTTGGGCGCAATCACCACAGGAGGTGCAGGTCCCCAGATCGATATAACGGGGCCTCTTGTGGAGGTTGACGGTGAAGTTGCCCTCCTGACCTGAAATCGATTGCAGCGAGGTGCTGGTGTGGAGCTTGATGTTGATGTGCCGGCCGACCTCGACCAGCTTGGGCGAGATAATTCACATGGCACATTCATTGGTGGGGAACGTCTTGTCGAGCTGGGCCATCACCCCGCCAATGGCGGGCGACTGTTCCACCAGATGAACGAAGAACCCTGACTCGGCCAAGTCCAGTGCGGCCTGCATGCCGGCGATGCCGGCACCGACGACCATAACTGAACCCAAGACAGATGTGCCCTCAGACTTTCCGAGGTAACTCATAGTGGAAAATCCTTCTTGGTTGAGGGTTGTAAGATTGTGAAAGAAACTACATTCACGCAGGTTAGCACTTTAAATTACTAGACCTAGCGATGGGCCGTCAAGAAAAAGTTGCGGTTACCGAGGGGGGCGCGTCGAGGTCCCTCGTCCGGATGGAAATTAGAAACGGTGAGAGGGGGAAAGTCAACGTCTGCATAGGCGAGGGTTTTCCCCATCCTTCAGCTGCGGGCAGCAGCTCCTCTGCCGTGGGGAAGAGACCGGAGTACGGGGGGCAGGTCAGCCCGTCGAAGAGGAAGCTCGCTGTGGGCCGGCCTACGAAGACAAGTGTCAGCAGTGCCGTCAGAAACAGATCTCCATGCGCCCCTCCATCCCCGATCGCCTGCCAACCCGAGCGAGGGTAGCCCGGAGTTCCCACGAGTACTCCTTCCTCGCCCGCTCGTCGAAAAGGATGCGGCGATACCTGCCAATGAGGTGGGGGAAGTGCTCACCCAGGAGGGTTTGAAGCGCCGGCCAGACCCCATACCTGGGATTGAGACGATCGGCATACACGAACTCGACTCCCACCTCCTTGACCATCCGCACGAGCTGGAGGAGGTCCTCTTCCCTGTCTGACAGGTCTGGGAGCAGGGGGCCAAGAAAGGCATAGGTCGTGATCCCTCTCTCCTTGGCCTTCTGGAGCAGGGTCAGCCGTTCGGCGGGGGAAGAGCTTCTGGGCTCGGTGAGCCGGGTCAGGTTCTCGTTGAGGCTTGTCAGGGTGCCGCCGAGCTCGACGCCGACTTTGCCGACGAGGAGATCAACATCGCGACCAGCGAGGGCGCTCTTGGTAAGGATGGTCACAGGATAGCCGCGCCGGAGGAGAATCTCGAGACACTGCCTGGTCAGGCCGTATTTCTCCTCAGCCGGCTGCCACCCGTCGCAAACGGAGCTCACGAACACCCTGCCGATCCTCCTCTTCCCGGCCTCGACGGCCAGCACCTGGGGTGCGTTCACCTTGACATCGACGAAGCTACCCCACCTCTCACCGGGGTGAGAGAATCTCGTGGCAAACCTCGCGTAGCAATAAAGGCATCCGTGCTCGCAACCGGCATAGCAGTTCACCGCCCAGTCGGCGATACCGGACTTATTGAGGACCGACTTACAGTGGACCTCCCGTATCTCCACTTCAGCACCCTTCCATAAAGGCCCCAGACCTCGATGCACTCGTAAGCGAAAGAAGGCTACCTCTTCCCTTTTCGTCAACCCCTGGATTTGCCGCAGAGTAACGCGGAGCCTTGACGCAATCAACCCTGGAGCCTTCCAGGCCGCCTGGAGGCCACCGACTGAGTAGGGAGCAACGCTCTGGAATCGTTGCGTAATTGACACGAGGTTGAGCCTTTGACTATACTCCCTCCTGAAAGATGAGCGGATTCGCCCCGGACAAGCTCGTTGAGCTTTGGCGTGAGCGGGTTCCGCGTGCCGCGCCGGTTCGTGGACAACCCGACAACGGGTCTCCCAGAGAGAGGAGAAGGTATGAGCGTCCTCATCGATTTTTCAATCTTCCCGGTAGACAAGGGTGGCAGCGTGAGCGCCTATGTAACGAGGGCGGTGAAGATCATTCGCAAGAGTGCTCTGCCATATCGAATCGGGCCCATGGGGACAACCATTGAAGGGGAGTGGGAGGAGGCCATGGGCCTCGTGGGCCGCTGCCTCGGAGAGCTCAGGAAAGACTGCGATCGGGTTTACATGACCATCAAGGTGGACTACAGGAAAGGGCCTGGCGGACGGATAGAGAGCAAGGTGAAGTCACTCGGAGAGACCTTATGAGCCGCTTTGCGGCCAACGGCCGCTGAGATGGTTGACCATGCCGTCCACCCTTACGTGGGTCACGTGTATCGGAGTAACGGGTCACGGGAGGTAGGATCATGGACGTTTTTCGTTTTTCGAAGAAAGGGGATCAGGGGGAGACCAGCTTGCTCACCGGGGAGAGGGTCTCCAAGGCGAGCCTGCGGCCCGAAACCTATGGCACCCTAGATGAAGCCAGCTCTGCCCTAGGGATCGCCAAAGCGTTCACGGAGAATACACAGATACGCACCTTCATAGAGCAGGTTCAGGAGGATTTGGTAGTCCTCGGCGCTGAGCTGGCCTGCGAGACCGGCGGCAAGACGCCCTACCGGATCGAGGCGGAACGAGCGGAGCGGCTGGAAGGCTGGATTGAGGTGTTGCAGAAGGAGGTGCCCCTTCCCCGCAAGTTCGTTCAACCGGGCGCCAATGCCGTGGGTGCCGCGCTGGACCTGGCGCGAACCATCATCCGCAGAGCCGAACGTCGCGCCGTAGCCATGAGGGAAGCAGGCCTTCTGGACCACGGGGAAGTGCTCGCCTACCTGAATCGACTGGCAGACTTCCTCTTTACCCTGGCTCGGTATGGGGAGAAGAAGGGGTAGGGGAAGAAGGAGGCGGAAGAAGCCCGCTCGTCAGCTATGGTCCTCCTCCTTTCTGGAGGCAATATCGAGAAGGGTCACCTCGCCGAAATCTACCGTCCGATACTCCGTGAGCTCCCTCAGATTTTGGAGATAAGCGGTAAGCACCTCGAGCTGCTCCTTGATGATTTTCAGTTTCTTCTGGGTCTCTGGCTCCCGAGCCGCCGCCCCCAAGAGATCCACATAGCCCATGATCACCGTGAGGGGTTGGCTGAACAGGTGAGCCACGGTTTCCGCAGTTCTCAGGACCCCTTGGAAGCGCTGGTCCTCTGCCAGGTGCCAGTGAGATCGCCTGTCACCGCCGCCTCGCCTGTCGAGGTCACTTCTCCGGTCTTGGCCGCTTCTCCGGTCGAGGCCGCTCCTTCTCTCTTCGCCACACCTCCGGTCTTTTCCGCAGCGGCGATCGCCTCTTCGTCTCCGGTCACCGGAGCCTCTCCCCTGATTCGCCATACCTACCCCTCGAAAAGAAACTCACCGCAGCCCAACCTCGGAAGGGGGTGTCGGACAAAGAGCCATCGCCACTCCAGGTTGTGCAGGGCCTGCCGATACCAGCGGGCATTTCTCTGCATTGAAGATTCGTGCCAAAACGGCTCGAAACGGTTTTTTCTCAATTTTTCCATTCTGTTCCTGCAAAGAGCGAGTACTGGACCTTACCCGGATGAGGGTACTTTTCTGGAACTGGACGGAAGAAAATTGCCGTTCTTGGTCACCTAGACCGTTCTTGCCTCAAGAGAATGCGGCATCGTGGCGGACATTCCCCGTTCGTTCCCTCAGGGTGTTGGAGCGCGCTGAGCTTGCGGAGTCGAGAAATCCCTTTCTTTGCCCTTGAGCTTCGCGGTATAAGGTCTCATGAAAACCCAACGAGGAGGACAACGGTTATGGCAAGAATACGTGGTCTAGTGACAATGGGAATCGTCATCCTTGCCGCCAGCGCAGTGGTCGCGGCGCTCCCGGCCGGGGCGAGCGATGTGGGTCGCTACGAGGCGATCCAGCTCGATGCCACCTCGATCTTCGTGCTCGACACGAGGGAGGGCCATTGTTGGGTTGTGAATGCCACGCCGAGCGCTCCAAGCATGATCTACACGGGGCAGGTGCGTCCGGCGAAAAAGATGGGTGAAACCATCAAGCCGCCAAAAGAAAAAAAGGATTAGAGTACCTCTGTAAAGGCTTGATCTCATCTCGGCACTGCGTCATCCGGCCGGACCGAAACGCTCAGCCATCCTCTGACGGCAGGGCATACAGGCTCGCCGTCTCTGTTCTTCTTCCGCCCTGGGGAGCCCTAAACCCACCTGGGCTGCCAGCAACCGAAGGAACCCTTCGTCGAAACCAAGGGGTCTGAGCCCCTCGATGCCGGACAGCTTCCACCCCTCGGGGAGGCGGCTGAGCATGAGGCGCACAGCGTTCGGGTCATGCTCGTCGCCGATAAGATAGTTGCGGCGCCCTCGATACACGGCACTCACCCTGAGCTTGGCGTTCACCAGAGCCTGATCGCCCCTGACCTGAATCTCAGGCGGCTCGACGAGGTCGATCTGAGGTGCGTCAAATTCTTGGTAGGTCCGTTCGAGGATTTTCGCCAGCACGGCGTTGGTGAGCTCGAGGCTGTCCCGGTACTCACGGGAAAGGAAACGGACACCGTTCTTCAGGTTCTCCGCCATCACTGCGGCGATCCCGGCCTCGAGCGTGAGACGGATCAGGCGCTCTGGGGTTACCCCTCCCGTGGGTACAACCGGCTGGCCTGCCCGAAGTCGACCCGGTTCGAGGATGAGAAGATCTCCGGCCCGGAGTTCCACGCTCCTCAGTACAAGACCGTCTCCAGTATGTTCCTCGACATGCACGGATAATCGTTGCGTACGGAGATCTTTGAGCCGGACCACCTCTACGCGGGTCTCGTCAGGCGATCTCTGGGCCAGAACACCTCTCGGGGCGAGCCAGAGATTCTCTCCTGCCGGTTTAACGTCCGTCACTTTGACCGCGATTGTGGCGTCCCTCTGGTCAACGCGAAGGGACCAGAGGAGCAGCCCGATCATCACAACCATTGTACCCAGCCAGCCGAGGAATCGCGGTGAAGGCTTCATAGTCGCGAGTGACACCGTTGGCCCAGTTGCCATGGGCAAACGGCGAGAAATGACGCAGGGGAAGGATTCCCGGCGCCATCGTGGTGTTTGGGCTCGCTATTCCCGGAGGCGTAAGGGCTAGCCGAGTCCTCAGAGAGAGAGTTCTCCCTCGGAGGAAAAGGGGAGAATCGACGGGAGCTCGCCACCGAGGTGGAGGCGGCCTTTAATCTTGTACGTAAACTTCCTGTCACCCCGTGACTCAAAAATTCCCCTTCCAACCTCGATGAGGGAGGAGTAAATCGTCATGGGCACGAGGGCTGTGTCTCGGGGCGGCACCGTCGTTTTGGTATTCAGAACCCCGGTACCGAACGCCCTGTTGTTCAAGTGGATGGTACAGTCGACACCGTCGATCTCCAGACTCACGTCATTGGTGTTCACAACCCGGAGCTCAACCTTCGTGATTGCCTCGAGGGCCTTGATCTCTTCGATCTTCATGTCGGCAAGGGTTACCCGCGGCGGTTCCAGCCGGGTGCCGAGCCCGGCACAGCCAAAGAGCACGACGGAGAGCACCGTCAAGAGGACACCGACCACCTTTCGTCTGCACCAAGTCTTCATAGAATCTTCCTTGCTGTTCTGCCAGCCGAGAATCCCGGCTGATCAGGTCACGAGGGCGGCACGGGTTTCGTGTCTTCCGGTCTGGAGTCAGAAAGCCTCTCATCCGCTGTTCTTGAAACACCTACACGTTCTTGTTCTCCAACGGTGCTTCATTTTTCCAACAGAACCACCACCTGTCGCAACAGGCGCTTGTGCCCCTCCTCTTCGACTTGCCTCGCGAAAGATTCAAGCGTCCCTCTCAGGTTGGCGAGACGTTTGTAATCCTTGTTAGTCCCGGTAGAGATCCGTGCGTAGCCCACCCTGATCTCTGCGCGGGGGTCAGCACCCGAAGATATGCGCGCACGACAACCTTGAGAAGCCCCAACAGACCCGCCAGATGTTTCTTGCTGCCCGGTTGCCGGCAGAGGCGCGATTCGGGATCAGCGTGGTTGGTTACAGCCTCGCCCCGCAGATGGCCTAGACACGACGGACCAGGGTTATCTTCCGGCCGTCGAGGAGTTCTTTTTCTTCGATGCCTTGTGTTTGATCCATCGGCGACACTCAGTCACGGCGGCCCATAGGTGACTGGCCGGTAGAAGATAAGGGGCCGCTCTCATGCTTCTCACTGCCGATGCGGATCGACGCTGTCATAGGCCGCCCTATAGTCGCGAGAGATATGGCTGGTTGACACAGTCATCCGGATGTCGCGATCGCAAAGTGGTTTGAAACGCGAGGATTATGCCACAAGGAGGTGTCGACGTCAAAACAAGGAGTGGGAGCGAAAACAAGAACAGCGGCGGCCCCAGGGGAAGCGGCCGCTGCTTGACAACCTGCCGAAGCAGGGAATGTGCAGCTTGGTCGGGACGAGAGGATTTGAACCTCCGACCCCCTGAACCCCATTCAGGTGCGCTAGCCAGACTGCGCTACGTCCCGACAGTACTCCATCATCTAGCACCGTTGTCGAGTGCTGTCAAGCACGGTCATTAATCCCTGGAACGTTTTGGCCTTGCCATCCGTCCCGAGGTTTCGTCCAGCAGGTTGCTGAAAAACCCCTGGGTCCGCCTTATCGTTGCAGTGTTCTTCCCTTTGATACCCGGAGGCCGGTTGATCTACTCGGCCAGGCTGCATAGTCGCAGCAGCGACAGTATACGGGCAGTCCGGCCCTTTGTGCGCTGGGGTCGTGGAAAGTCCGGGAGGCGTTCCCGGAGGCGAAGGGGCAAGAGGTGGCTTCAGGTGAATCCAGCTCCCCCGGTGATGAGCACGCGCTTACCCATGGAACACTCGCCTCCTGCTATGCGGGAAACCCTCCGGAGAGAAAATTACCCTCTCGGTCTTCAGGAAGACCGCCCGAATCTTGTACCGTCGTTCCGCAAGGAGGTCAGGCCTCTCCCTGCACCGCTATCAATGGCTGCGACTATGCAGCCTTGGGGAGCAGAGCACCCTGCCACGCATCAACACTCGGCAGGCCTTGCAGGCATAGAGGCCGGCTCCTAGGTTTTTCAACTACCTGCCGGGTCGGGAAGTCTTCCTGTCTCTATTCCACAGTCGCAGGGCGGTGTCAAGAAGCGCGGCTTGAGGAAGAGGCGGAGGAGAATGTACTTGAAGGCCTCCTACCCTTTTCGTTATAGTAGCGGCGCTTCCACGGTCACGGCGACACAGAAGGAGCGGATCTCATGGCGATCGCAAAGAGAATCCAGGAGGCCATTCAGGGATCTTCCTGGATCCGGAAGATGTTCGAAGAAGGGGCCCGTCTCAAGGCTGTCCACGGTGCAGACAATGTCTTCGACTTCAGCCTCGGCAATCCCGACCTGGAGCCGCCGCACAGGTTCCGCCACGCGCTGAAGGAGGTGGCGAGCGGTGATATGACGGGTGCCCATGCCTACATGCCCAACGCCGGGCTCAGAGAGACGCGGGAGGCGGTCGCGGCCTATGTGAGCAGGGAACAGGGGGTCAGGCTTACCGCCGACCATATCCTCATGACGTGTGGGGCCGCAGGGGCGCTGAACTGCATCCTCAAGGCCCTCCTCAACCCGGGCGACGAGGTTATCGTCTCTGCTCCCTACTTCGTGGAGTATGGATTCTATGCAGAAAACCACGGAGGCCTTATTCGGGTGGTTCCCACCCGTTCCGATTTCACCCTCAATCTCGAGGCTATCGAAGCTGCCATAAACCCTCGTACCACGGTCATCTTGATCAACTCACCCAACAATCCCACCGGCCAGGTGTATGATGAATCATCCCTCAGAGCTTTGGGCAAACTCTTGACCGACCAGAGCCGTCGGCTGGGGAAGACCCTTCATCTCGTTTCTGACGAGCCCTACCGCAAGATCGTTTATGACGGTTTCGCCGTACCGAGCATTCTCGCGGCCTACCGGAACAGCGTCGTTGCCACCTCGTACTCCAAGGATCTCTCTCTTCCCGGGGAGCGTCTCGGCTACGCCGCGGTGCATCCCGAGGCGGACCAGGCGGAGTCCCTCATGGGCGGGATGGTGCTGGCGAATCGTATCCTCGGCTTCGTCAATGCGCCGGCCCTGATGCAGCGGGTCGTGCGGCACCTCCAGGGCGCCTGCGTCGACGTCCGTCTGTACCAGGTTCGAAGAGATCTCTTCTGCCGCGGGCTCGCTGAGGCTGGCTACGATGTGGTACAGCCCCGGGGTGCCTTCTACCTCTTTCCCAGGAGCCCTATCGCCGACGATGTGGCCTTTGTCCGTCTTCTCCAGCAGAAGAACGTTCTCGTTGTGCCGGGAAGCGGTTTTGGCGCGCCGGGGTATTTTCGGATCGCCTACTGTGTTCCTGAGCGGACTATCAAGGGCTCCCTGCCCGGATTTTCCTGGGCGCGGGAACGGGCTCTCAGCCAGGGGTAATGCCATAGCTGGTGGCTCTGGGGTCACCTCGCGGTGCTCCCTCGCTCCAGTTCCCTGGCCCCATATCGTCAGGGAGATCCGTTCTTCGAGGCAGCAGCTTTTCCCTTCGTTGACCCTCCCCAGGCTTCAGGGTAAACTTACGGCGCGGTTTGTGCATTCCCCCGCACGAGCAAGAGGGGATGAGGCCAGAAGAGCCTTGCTGTCCCCTCCCCCTGCCGGCTCGCCATCTTTGCCAACGGGGAGAAAACTGTTCGGTTTCCCGGGTAGTTTCCCCTCCGCCGGTGGGAGGGGGGAGGGGGAGGGGGAGGAGAAACTCCTAGTGAGACCCACCTTCACCCCGACCTCCATATCCGAATCTTGGCGCCGATAGAACTCGGCGGTGTGTCAAGTGGCTTTTGGGACAAGACACTAGGGGGGCGCTGTTTGCTTGGCAACTGTAACGTTCCGTTGATCAATTAGAAACTCCCGAAGGACGCTCGAAGCAGCAATAATTTTCTCGGCACGATGGAACCGTCCTATCTCAAAGCCCACCGGCAAGGCATTATCCACGACCGTATCACGGCGGCGCTGGCCATTCTCGAACGGTGTCGTCTCTGCCCCCGCCACTGTGAGGTCAATCGCCTGAAGGGTGACAAAGGCGTCTGTCAAACAGGCAGGCAGGCGATCGTCTCGAGCGATAATCCCCATTTTGGCGAAGAGGATCCCTTGGTGGGACGGGGCGGATCGGGCACCATATTCCTCACCCACTGCAACCTCCTCTGTGTCTTTTGCCAGAACTACGAGATCAGTCACATGGGCGAAGGAGTGCCGGTGCAGGCCAGCGATCTCGCTGACATGATGATCGCGCTCCAGGGGAAGGGCTGCCACAACATCAATTTCGTCACCCCCACCCATGTGGTTCCCCAGATTCTGGAGGCCCTTCCCGAGGCAATTGAGCGGGGGCTTCGGGTTCCCCTAGTGTACAACTGTGGGGGATACGAGGAGGTCGCGACTCTGCATCTCCTCGACGGACTTGTTGACATCTACATGCCCGATTTCAAATTTTGGGACTCTCAGGTGGCGGAGCGGTACTGCACGGCCTCCGACTACCCGGAAAAGGCGCGCCTAGCGGTGAAGGAGATGCACCGGCAGGTGGGCGACCTTGCCCTGGACGACATGGGAATCGCTCGCCGGGGGCTTCTTATCCGCCATCTGGTCATGCCCGACGGGCTTGCGGGAACCCGCGAGATCATGCGGTTTCTGGCCACCGAGGTGTCAAAGAACACCTATGTGAACGTGATGAGCCAGTACCGACCCTGCGGTGAAGCGTACCGGTACCGCGAGCTGCAGCGGATGATTACGGTAGAAGAGTACCGGGAGGCCGTGCGCATGGCTCACGAGGAAGGCATCCATCGCCTCGACGAGCGGCGACTGATTCATGTGTTTCGCTGACTGTGAGCACACAGGAGGAACCTGGATTCTCCCGGGTTCCCGAGGCTTGATAATCTCATGAGCGTTCCGGAGCGTACAATCGTTGTCGGCGACATCCACGGATGTCTCGGCAAACTTCAGGAGATGATGAAGCGGCTCGAGCCGAAACCCGGTCGAGATCAGCTTGTCTTCGTTGGAGACTACATCGACCGCGGGGAGGACTCCCGCGGCGTGGTAGAGTACCTCTTGGGTCTCCGGGAAGAGCATCCCGACACCATCTTCCTCATGGGGAACCATGAGAAGATGTTCGTCGACTTTCTTGGCGGAGTGGAGCAAGCGCTCTTCATCCACAATGGCGGCGGCTCGACAATCCGGAGTTACATGGGGAGCATGGAGAACCCGAGGATGGTCATGTACCGAGGGCTCGACGCCTTGGTCCTTGAGCAGATGGTCCCAGCGGGTCACCGAGCGTTCCTCCGCGATCTTCGCTTGTACTACGAAACGCCGGACTTCATCATGGTCCACGCCGGGCTTAGAAACGGGGTTCCCCTCGAGAAACAGACCGCGGACGATTTGGTCTGGATCCGGGAGGAGTTCATTTACTCCGAGCAGGATTTCGGGAAGCGAGTGATTTTCGGACATACCCCCTTCGTCCGGCCACTCGTACTTCCCAATAAAATTGGCATCGACACCGGCGCTGTCTACGGTAATGCGCTCACGTGCGTCATCATTCCCGATCTCGAGTTTGTCAGCGTTTGATCCAAGGATGGAGGGGTGGAGAGATTCGCCGCCCTCGCCGAGAGATGGCTCTCACCTGGCACGAAACTTGTTAGTCAGCTCAACAAGACCTTGGTACCCTGAGGAGTCGAGGCGATCGGGGCAGACTCGGGAGCCTCTGGGCGGCGCGATCTCCGGGACTGGTTGATCTGCATTGGGCGCTCCACCCAGCACGCTGGTTCGAGAATGCCCGGGTGGTGGGACGGCGACCATGGAGGGTCTCTCTCCTCCGGCCCTGAGACGGAATGGAACGAGGAGAAAGGTGGGGTGATGCTGCGTACCCCACACCCCTTGTGGATTCGCAACAGCCTCGCGATCGGAAACAGGTGAGGAGCCTGGGCCGATGGGAAATCCTGGGGGGTGGAAACAGTGGTTTCTGGGCTGTCTTGTCCTGCTCTCGCTGGTCGTCCTTGGGGGGTGCGCTGAACGACGGCCCCCGGCGAACGTCGCCGACACCCCGGAGCGCCATGTGGGCAACGGCATGAGTCTCTTCGACAGCGGGAACTTGGATGGTGCGCAAGCCGAGTTCGATCGGGCTCTCGCGTTGGACGCTCAGTGCGGA
>Ga0209253_10004495_pt1 | contig 12161 bp, 7 predicted proteins | sample FrelakmetBRP12BR_FD_187145 | JGI IMG/M metagenome (GOLD analysis project Ga0209253, IMG submission 187145) | Freshwater lake sediment microbial communities from the University of Notre Dame, USA, for methane emissions studies - BRP12 BR (SPAdes)... | ecosystem: Environmental > Aquatic >...
TTCGCCGTACCGTTTTCATACCCGGTCCACTTCACCACCGGCCTGTTCCGGCGGGACAATCCTGTTCTCGCCCAAGTCATCGGCTCCCAGGCGCACACCCTGCCCAACAAGGTATTCGCCGTCATCGATAGCGGTGTCGCCCGTCATCATCCCTATCTGCCGGATCAGATCGTCGACTATGCCGACGTTCATGGAAATGTCCTGCGGTTGGTCACCGAACCTATGGTGGCGCCGGGCGGGGAGCAGTGTAAGAATACGCCTGAACTGCTGGACACCCTGCTGTGCCGTATCCATACCGCCGGACTCTGCCGACACTCTTATATTATGGCGATCGGCGGCGGCGCGGTGCTGGATCTGGTCGGGTATGCCGCTGCCATTACCCATCGCGGCATCCGCCTGTTGCGGGTACCGACCACGGTGCTATCCCAGGACGACTCCGGCGTCGGCGTGAAAAACGGCGTCAATGCCTTTGGTAAAAAGAATTTCCTGGGCACGTTCGCGCCACCCTACGCCGTGCTGAATGACAACCATTTCCTGACCACCCTGGAAGACCGCGACTGGCGCTCCGGCATTGCCGAAGCAATCAAGGTGGCGTTGATCAAGGATGCCGCTTTCTTCGGCTTTATCGAAAGCAAGGCAAGGGCCCTGGCCAGACGCGATATGACCACCATGCGGCAGTTGATCTACCACTGCGCCCGGCTGCACCTGGAACACATCGCCGGTTATAACGATCCCTTCGAGTTCGGTTCCTCGCGGCCGCTGGACTTCGGTCACTGGTCGGCTCATAAACTGGAACAACTGACGGACTATCGCCTGCGCCACGGCGAGGCGGTGGCTATCGGCATCGCCCTGGACAGCATCTATTCCCACCTGGCCGGCTGGCTGACGCGAGTCGAACTGGAACGTATTCTCGACACCTTGCGGACGCTCGGTTTCGAGCTGTATGTGCCGGAATTGCACGAGCACAGCGAAGAGCCGCAGCATCCCCGCTCGGTTTTCAGCGGATTGGACGAATTCCGGGAGCATCTGGGCGGGCAGTTGACCCTGATGCTGCTGAAGGGCATCGGTCGCGGCAGCGAGGTGCATCAGGTGGATCTCGACCGCTACCGACGGGCCTTCGACTGGCTGGCGGCGGCCAATGTCGAGCAGGTCGCGGCATGCGCTTGATACGGAAACTGGCGCAGACGGTAGTGCAAGGTCTCGGCCTGCTGTTGCTGACGCAACTGCTGGCGCTGAGCATTGGCGGAGAAGCACTAACCTCCTCCAGCAGCGCTATGGTTTATGCGGCCTGTGCTGTGTTGACCGGCTATCTGTTACTGCCGCTGCCGGTGTCAACGGAGAAGTTGCTATGGTGGAGCGTGCTGACCACTTTGGTCGCCTGGCTGTTGTCAAGTTGGCATAACGTTGCCACCACACCCTTATTACCAGCGCTCGCGGCAGGACTGCTGATTTGGCTGCTGGGCAGCCTGGTTCTGTTGGGCACTGCTCTGTGGGGTCACCTGACCGCCGTCCACCAGGCTGTCCTGATTCTGCTTTGTCTGGCCACCACCACACCTCTCTGGTTAGGTCCGATAGCGGAACGGTTTGCCGAGATTCCGGCTGTGGTCAACGCCATCGTCGCCGCCAGCCCGCTCAGTTATCTGGCGACGGCCGCGGGCGACGATTATCTGCGCGGTGTCTGGTTTTATCAGCATACGCCTTTAGGCAGCCTGCACTACGTCTATCCGTCGGCCCTACTGTATTCCGGCGTCTGTCTATTGTTCGGTCTGATCTGTCTCTGGAGCGGCCGCCGTGTATGGTGCTGCCGGGGCTATGATCATCATTTCGGCAGTAGGGGCGCGATTCATCGCGCCCCTACGTCGGCTATGGCCCAAACGATGATCATGGCCGCTGCCGGTCTCTTGAGCTTGTCCGTGAAAGCGGGTTTTCTTAAACACTGTTCCTGAAAACGCTAAAGAGGTTTTAAATAATGAAACGATGGTCGCTTCTCTTTTTATTGGTGTGCGCCTTTCTTGCAGGCCAGACTGTCGGCGCCGCCGACGCACCCAAGGCGCCGCCAGCCGGCGCTCAAGAGGCCGCCAAACCCGCTGCGCCGCCAGCTAAGGCGGAAACTGCGAAAACGCCTCCTGCGGCAACTACAGCCACTCCCAGTGCAGGCGCTGCCGCTGCCATGGACCCCGAACTGCGCACCAAAGCCAAACGGGCGACAGATAACGGCCTGCATTACCTGCGCGAGCATCAGGCGCCGGACGGTTCCTGGTCCAATTCGGTCGGCGTGACGGCGCTGGCCCTGCGCGCCTTCCTGGAAAGTCACCGCAACTATAATGAGAGCGATGGCCCCTTTATGACCCGCGCGGTCCGTTTTATCCTGGACCATGCGAACGAAGATGGCTCCATCAGCGAGACTAAAACCCAGAATGGTAATTACAACACCGCGACGGCTATTACGGCCCTGCAAGCCACGAATAATCCGGCCTACGCCGAGACGATCAAAAAAGCCCAGGACTACATCAAGAAATTACAGGCCGATGAAGGAGATGGCTATGCGCCGGACCATAAATTCTACGGCGGAATCGGTTATGGCGGCAGCGAGCGCCCGGATCTGCCCAATACCGCCATGGCGCTGGAAGCGCTTAAAGTCACGGGCGTGGATGCCAACGATCCTGTCTGGAAAAAAGCGCAAGTCTTTATCAATCGCTGTCAGAACCGCACCGAGAGTAACGACCAGCAATGGGCGGCGAATGATGGTGGCTATACCTACCGGCCCGGTGAAAACCCGCACGGTGGCACCGGCTCTTATGGTGGCATGAACCAGACCGGCTTGATCGGTCTGCTGTTTGCCGGCGTCGATAAACAGGACCCCCGCATTCAGGCCGCGCATGATTGGATTCGCGCCAATTACACTCTGGACGAGAATCCCAGCGTCAAGGGTCAGCATGGTCTCTTCTATTATTACAACGTTTTCGCCAAGAGCATGTATGCCTATGGCGAACCGGAATTGACCGATCCGAACGGCGGCAAGCACAACTGGCGTAACGATCTGGCGAAAAAGTTGATCAGCCTGCAAGCCCCGGATGGTTCCTGGGTCAACACCGCTTCCACCCGCTGGTGGGAGGGAGATAAAAATCTGGTGACCGCCTGGAGTGTGATCGCCTTGGATCAGGTGGTGCGCTAACCAGCTTGCACCTGCCAGAAAATCACTGTTCTGTATTATTGTAGGATGGGTAGAGCAGAGCGTAGCGCCGCGAAACCCATCGTTTTCGCATGGCCCGACAATGATGGGTTTCGCTCCGCTTGCGCTCCACTCTACCCATCCTACGGATTTGTGAAATTTTCGGCCAGACACTAGCTTGAAGGAACCTGGGCAAGCTTCTGTTCTTACCCAACATGATATTTGAATGCTCAACCGTGCAAATCGTAAACCGCAGCCGCTCTGAATTTTTCCAGCGTTCCTGGCGTTATGGCGCCTGTTTATGGCTGTTGGCGCCGCTGCTGGCGATGGCCGCGGAACCGTTGCAGATCGAACTGTTGCCGGCCTGGAATGGCTGGCTGCGAGCGGGCGCCGTTACCGAACTCGGCGTGCGCCTGACGGCGGAACAAGGCGGAGAAGTCATATTGACCGTCGCCACCGGCAGCGCCAGAACCGAAACCCGTGCGTTCCTGGAGCCGCAAGCACCGTTGACCCTGTGGCTGCCGGTACAACCGGATAGCAACAGCGCCACGGTTGTTACGGCGGTGCTGGCGGGTCATGCTCCCGTGCAGCGGGAATTCGCCGACTGGCAATGGCGCGCCACGCCACTGGTCGCCGTGGTCGGCAATTGGCCTGACAGCCAGTTGACCGGCCGCCAGGACTGGATGATATTCCGGCCCAACCTTGGATCTCTTCCCCATACCCCTCAGGGCTATCAACCGATCGCCGCCTTGCTGCTGGATACGGCAGTCCTCGTTTCTCTGGATGAAGCACAACTGGCCGCCCTGCGCGGTTACCTGAGCGGCTGTGGGAAATTGGTTCTCGGCGGCCCACCGGCGGCCGCCGACAGGCTGCAACGCTTTGCCGGTTGTCAGGAGCGCTTTGTCCGTAGGGTCGAGGCTCCCGAACTGGGATCTGTGGCGCTGGCATCGCTCTGGCTGGAGCAGATCCTGGCGCTGCCGGGCATGACCGGTCTGGAACCTTTATTACCGGATCGAGAATCCTGGCGGCCGCTGGCCTTGCTGTTCGCCGGCTATGCGCTGGTGATGCTGCTGCTGGCCATGTTTGTCCACCAGATGGCGCCATTACTGCTGGCGCCGGTAGCGGTGAGTGCACTCGGGTTGGCGGTCTGGTCAAGGGGCGGAGCAGAGATCGATCTGGTCAGTTGGGCGGAAATAACCAGCGGCGACACCAGCGCGCGCTATGCCGCGCTGCTGCGGGTAACGGGTCAGGGCAGAGGGGATTATGCGCTAACGGTGCCGACAGCCTTCGGCTTGCCCACAGCGTGGGATTCCGCTTCGCCTTTGGCAATAGAAGACTACCGGCAACCTGCCCGGCGCCGGCTGTTATTGCACACTCGCCTGCTGGAGCCACAGACATTCCGCTTTACCGGCGTTTTCGATGGCGCGGCGCCGTTAAACCTGATGCTGACTCCCACAGGTCCGGAGGTTGTCAATACCGGTCGTTTCACCGGTTCCGCCCTGTTGGCCTGGCAGGGACAGCGGTATACGGTACCTCGATTGCCACCGGGTGCACGCTGGACACCGCCGCAACAGGCCGAGATCTGGGGAACGACGCCGCAGGAACAACTGCTGCGGCTGGAAAGCGCTACGGAGACCGCGCTGCTGCTGCCCTTCACCCTCAAGGACGCCGGTTTGCTGGCCGCCGCAGTGGACACCGGCGGTTGGCTGCTGATCAAGGCCAGACAGGAGGAGCAGCCGTGAATACGCTCAGGATCGGCGTCATCGCCGGGCTGGCTTACAGTCTGCCGGTGACGATCTGGCTGCTGACTTCGCTGGTCTGGCATGCTGACAGAGTCGTTCCCCTGGTCACTCAGGCGTTAACAGCCCTGTTCCTCGCGCAAGCCTTGGCACTCGTTGTTTTTGTACCGTGGTTTGCCGAACGGAGCGGTTGGCGGCTGGCATTGGCGGCACTCTGGCTGCTGTTGTCCTTTCCCCTGCCGCTGCTGGCTATGGCCTGGGCAACCGGCGCCATGGACGCCGCCCATCTGAGTCTAATGGAAAGTGCACTGGTGGGTTTCGCCGTGCTGTTGCTTGGCACGGCCAAAGGTTTGGTGAGACTGACCAGCGGCCAGATCCGGCGCTTCACGATAACAGGATTGCAGTTGGGCACCGCGGCGCTGCTCTGGCGGTTCAGAGAGATCTGGCTGGATGGATTAGGCTTATGAAGCCGGAACAAGCTCTGCTCGCCTTGCTGTACGCCTTGCGCCGGCAACTGTGGCGCCAGGCGATAGGCCACTGGTGGTGGCGGGGATTAGGGGTAATGGCGGTGCTGTTGGCCGGCGCCGGTGTGGTGCACACACTGTTATGGCCGTTACCCTTCCTTCCCTGTATAGGGCTGGCGCTGGCGCCGCTACTGCTGGCTCTGATAATAGGGTTGTGGCGAGGCCGACCGTCGCTGGCCCGTTGCGCCTGGCTGGCGGATCAGCGGTTCGGCGGTAAATCCCTGCTGACGTCCGCCTGGGATTTGCTCAGCCGACCTCAGTCCATCAGTCCGGCCAGCGCCCATCTGCTGTTGAGTCAGGCGAATCAGGCAGCGGCTGACTGGCAGAGCCGGCTGGCGGTAAACCGTGACATTAACTTACCCAGGCAGGCTGTACTGAGCTTCAGTCTCAGTCTGGTCGGCTTGTTCCTGCTATCCTCCCCAGGTGCTTTACTGCATTCGACCGCCGCCTCGGCGATTGCCGCAGATATTACCGCTCCAACGATGGTTAAGTCCCTGGATGATGCACGGGCGCCGATGGAGGCTAGTGAAAAGGCCATTGCTGCACCTGCTGTCGAAGCTGCTCCACTACCTGGTAACGAGCAGGCTGGCAAAAAAGTAGCGACCGCTGAGAGCAGAACCGGACTGCCCTTACTCTCACCAGCATCGCCAGAAGGATCGGTTGTAACGGCTGGCCGGCAGCCCGATCAATGGGCCGCGGCTGTACCGGCCGATACCGCCGCTGCTCCGGCAGCCGGCGCCAGTCGATCTTCGGGCAACGACCATGCCGGGAATGACAGCGATGAACAGCCAGCCACCAGCCGGACGCTGCCAGCGAATCCGACCATTCGCTATCTCGATATCGAGCGTCCGGCCGACACAGGCGCGCAGACCGCAAGCAGCGAGTCCGAGGAACTGGCTCCTGTCGGACCCATACCGCGACCGTTGGCAAAAGCGGCCGCTATCCCGGCCGAGCGCGTCGCCATGCCTTACGAAACGGTTTCTGGACCAGCGCTACGCCGCTATGTAGCCGATTATTTTCAGGAACTCAATCATGACTGACAGCCTGATAACGCTGGATTGGCAGGCTATCCGCGCCGACCTCGATCGTTTGCAAGGCGCCCTGGAAAGGGCCATCGTCGGCCAGCGGAGCCTGATCGCCGAGCTGTTGGCGGCAGTATTTGCCGGCGGCCATGTCTTATTGGAGGGCTTGCCCGGTCTGGGCAAGACCCAATTGGCCAAGGCGCTGGCTGCCGGTCTGGGAATCCATCTGGCCCGCATCCAGTGCACTCCGGATCTGCTGCCGGCAGACATCACCGGCAGCGAGATTCTGGTTCGCGCCGGTGAACAGCAACGGCTGGAATTCCGGCCCGGTCCGTTGTTTTCTCCCATGGTGCTGGTGGATGAAATCAACCGGGCAACCCCCAAGACCCAGGCGGCTTTTCTCGAAGCCATGCAGGAAAGGCAGGTAACTTACGGCGGCGTCCAGCATCACCTGCCAACACCGTTCTGGGTATTGGCCACGCAAAACCCTATCGAGCTGGAAGGGACCTACCCACTGCCCGAGGCCCAGTTGGACCGGTTTCTGTTCAAGCTCAAAGTCGAATATCCGAGCGCGGAAGCGCTGTTGGCCATGCTGGAGATTTCCCTGGACGATGAACCCGCCGATGGTCTGCCGCCGGTGCTGGATCACCATCGGGTGCTGGCGCTCATGGCGCAAATTCGCGAGGTCTTTATCGCCGGCCCCATCAAACAGGCAGCGGTGGATTTGCTGCTGGCCACCCAGCCGGACCATCCCAAGGCCAGCCCGCTGGCCAGGGCACACCTGCGATATGGAGCCAGTCCGCGTGGTTTACAAAGCCTGTTGCGGGCGGCGCGGGTGCTGGCGGTACGCGACGGCAGGGCGCATGTAGCGCTGGAGGATATTCAGGCAGTAGCCTTGCCAGCTCTGCGCCACCGGGTGCTGTTGACGATCACCGGCCAGTTGGAAGGCATGAACGCCGACACCGTGCTGGCCGGAATTGTGCAGGAATGGCGGCGCGCTCATTGACACCTGCTCTCGCGGCTTTGACCGAGGCGGAGCTGGAACGGCTGGCGCGGGTGGCGGAACGCCTGCTGGCTGGCCGTACCCGCTTGCTCCCTGGTCCTCACGCCGTGCGCCGACGAGCCGGCAATGGCGGAGAGTTTCTCGACCACCGCCCCTATTGGCCCGGCGACGATCTGCGGGCGGTCGACTGGCGCGCCAGCCTGCGCAGCCGGGAGCTGCAAGTCCGGCGCTATCAGGACGAAGCCGCCGGCGACTGGTTTATCTGCCTGGATCGCAGCGCTTCCATGAGCGGCTTCGACGGCGCCAAGTGGGCGCTGACTCTGCAACTGGCTGCTGCCTGGGCATATTTGCTGTTACACCTGGATCATCGGGTTGGGCTGCTGACTTTCAGCAGTCGGGTGGACGATCTCTGTCCGCCGGGCCGGGGTCATGACCATTACGGGCGAGCGCTGCGCTGGTTGCACACTGTCACCCCCAGGCCGCAGGGTGGGAGCTCGATGCTGGGCGCTTGCGCCACCGTGGTCGGCCAGCGCGCCGCGGTGCTCGTGCTGAGCGATTTCCTCTGTCCCGATGGCATGCAGGCCGGGTTGGCCAGGTTGGCCGGCAGAGAACTCTATGCCGTGCAGATACTGGCCGCGACAGAATTGCCGCCGCCCGACGATGCGCCGGTCACCTTGCAGGATGTGGAAACCCGACAGCGGCTGAATCTGTTCCTGGGTTCCCAGGAGCGGGCGCTGGCGGTCGCCGCCCTGCATCGCCTGCAGGAAAACCTGGCCAGTTATTGCCGCCGGCAGGGCATTGCCTTCACGCCCTGCGATACCCGTCAGCACTGGCGGGAGATCGTGCTGGATCAGTTGCGCCGGTTGCAGGTGAGTTGATGAAACTGGATTGCGCTTCGCCAGGTAGGGGCGCGATTAATCGCGCCCCTACTCACGCTCCATCCAGGCTACGCCGGCTTCTCCCCTGGGAGCGCCGGCGTCCCCGCCGGCCTGTTTCCTGGGAGCGCCGGCGTCCCCGCCGGCCTGTTTCCTGGGGGCGACGACTCATGTCCGGAGAAACCTGGATTGCGCTTCGCAAGCTCCGCTCCATCCAGGCTACGCCGCTATGTTTAGCCTAATAGCGCCGCTGTGGTTATGTGGGCTGGTGTTGATACCGTTGCTGCGCTGGCTGCACCGCTGGCGCGGAGCCAACCGGCAGGTCGTGGTCTCCGCCCTGTTCCTGTGGCGACAGGCGGCGCAGGAGAATAGCGTCGGCCAGCGGCTGGCCAGACCGGATCCCCGCTGGTGGCTGCGGGCGGGAATCATCGCATGCCTGCTGTTGGGTCTGGCCGAACCCCACTGGCGGTTGCAACAGCCACCTCTGGAGGTCTGGGTGGATGATTCGCTCAGTATGTCCACCCAGGAAAATGGCGCTTCCCGCCTGGAAGCCGGTATCGACCGTTTATTGCAGGCGGTACGGCAGGAGGGTAGAACTCATGTCAACGTCCATTCCCTGAGCAATCCAGCCAAAACGCTGGCGTTGAATTCGGGGCGGTTGGAGCATGAGCGCACGCACCTGTTGGCGGAATTACCCGCCACCGCCGGAAAACTGCTACTGCCGGCGGCGGTGCAACTGGATCGGGGTGCGGAACACTGGCTGGTGAGCGATGGCGCCGATTCGACGCTGCAAGACTGGTTAAGGACGGCGCCGATCACACAGATGATCCGGGTCGGCAGAGAGCGTGAAAATGTCGCTCTGACCCGGCTGGCGATGCGGCCATCGCTGATTCAGCCCGGCGCCTGGCAGGTGCTGCTGACCGTCACCAACCTGGGCGAACAGCCGACAGTGCGCGAGCTGGAGTTGCGACTGGATGGCCATCCGGTCTACCGGCAACGGCTGGAATTGACAGCCGGCGCCACAGTGCAACGGGAACTGCGGTTACCCGCTGGTGGGCGGATTCAGGCCGGACTTTCACCCACTGACGCCTTACCAATAGATGATGAGTTGACGCTAGGCACACCGCCGCCGGTCATGGTGCGTCTGGTTGGACCGTGCGGTCCACAGCTGCGCGCCGCCCTGACCGCGCATCCGCGCCTGCAAGTGACGACGGCTGCCGCCGACGTGACTGTTGCCTGTGAAGAAACAGGGTCACCGGTTACCGGTCCCTTGCTGCAGCTGCATTCCGCTGCAAACAGCCGGCCGGTTACAGACAGTCCACGCTGGCAACCGACCGCCGGCATGCTGCAACAACTGGTGCTGGAGCCGGACTGGCTGAGCGCTGTTCCGGCACAACCGCATCCGACTGCCCGGCAACCGCTGCTGCTGGCTGGCGCCACACCGTTGATCATGGCTGGCAGCACGGCGGATGGCCGTGTCGTCGATCTGCTGCTGGATATGGAGACCCCGGTCTGGACCCGGCGTCCGGAGTATCCCTTGCTGCTGGTCGGCTTGCTCGATTGGTTACTGCAACGGGAGCTGCTGGGCGAAATCGCCAGCGTGGAGCATGTTCCCGCTGCATCGCGGATCGCGCCGCAAGCCTTGCAGGTGGCAGAGCATGCCTTCATGTCGACACCGGTGGATGATCTGGATTTATCACCCTGGCTGTTCGTTCTGGGTGGATTGCTACTGCTGATCGATTTGAAATGGGCCTGGCGGCGCCGCGCCAATGGGACGCTGTCCGGCAGCCAGATCGGGCTGCGCGTTCTGATAGTGGGACTGGTGGTTCTGGCCTGGTGGAATCCAGTACTGCCCTGGCAGCGGGCGCCCAGAGACGTGATCGTGTTGCTGGATGACTCGCTCAGCATGAATCGACTGGCAGTTGCCGCCGCCTGGAACCGCCTGGCGGCGAGTGTCGCCGGTCTGCCCAAGGGCAGTCGGTTCGCCGTGGTGCGCTTCGCCACCACGCCGGTTGTAGAAACAGCGCTGACCGACAGCAGCGCTTTTCCTGCGACCCCACCGCCCCGGCGACAGCCTCTGGATCGTTCCAACAGCGAACTGCAAGCCGCCCTGGAATTCGGCCTGCGTCTGGCCGATCCCCACGGTGCGCCACTGCTGGTACTGCTCAGCGATATGCTCGAAACTCAGGGTCAGGCACTTATCCCTTTGCAGTTGGCTAAGACGGCTGCGGCGCCGGTCTACGGACTGAAGCCGGTTCCCGCGACCGGTGCGGATGCCTGGATTGAAGCATTGGCATTGCCGGCACGTGTCCGGCTTGGGCAGCGGGCGCCGGTCACCGTCACGCTAGCTGGTACACTGACCGGAACCGGCAACTTGCAGCTCCGGCTGAACGGCGCGCTCCAGAGCGAACAGCAGGTCAGTGTGGAAAGCGGGCAAACGACTACGGTTCCGCTCTGGTTGGAACCGGCAACAGCCGGCCCGAATCAGGTGGACGTCAAGTTGCAGCTGCCGGGTGACGAAGTAGCGGAGAATAATGTACGTGCCGCTATCCTCACCGCGACAGGGCCGGCGCCGATCGTGTATGTAAGTACGGAATCCGGTATCCCGTCGGCTGCCGCCAGTCTGCAACAGGGTGGCTGGCCACTCAGGATCGTGCAACCCCAGGCGTTGCTGCAGCAACTGGGAAGCAGCGGGGTCATCATTCTGGATGACATCGCGGTAGCCGATATGGAAGAGTCAGCCTGGCTTGCCCTGGCGCAAGCCGTGCGCAATCAGGGAGCCGGACTGATTGTGCTGGGTGGGCCACACAGCTTCGGCGCCGGTGGCTATCGCCATTCCACACTGGAGAGCCTGCTGCCGGTGATTGCCACCAGCACCAGGCCGCAACCGCCGGCTGCCGTCCTGTTCGTGGTGGACAAGTCGGGCAGCATGGATCAGGTCGAAGGTGGTCTCAGCCGACTGGCGCTGGCCCACCGTGCCGTGACGGAAACGGCGCTGTCATTGCAGGACGGCGATGTGACCGGCCTGCTGGCGTTCGATGTCCAGCCACGCTGGCTGTTGCCACTGAGCCGCTACCCTCATCCTGCCCAGGCACTGGAATCGGCCTGGCAATTGCGCGCTGCCGGCGGCACCCGGTTGCAACCGGCGCTGACAGCGGCAGTGGAAGCGCTGGCGGCGACGCCGGTTGAGCAGCGTCTGCTGGTACTGGTCACCGACGGCTTTGTCGAAGGTGAGGACTTCAGCGCTCTGCAAAGCCGACTGGCCGCTGCCGACATTACGGTCATCGCGCTGGCGGTGGGCGAGGCCGATACCACGGTGCTACAAAATCTGGCCGGACAGCATGACGGCAAGCTGCTGCGGGTGCGCGAGCTGGCCACACTGCCCCGGCTGATGCGGCAGGAAGTGGCGCGCCAGCGCGCCGCCGTGGTGACCGAAGCTGGCATTCCCCAGGTGGTTCAGCCTCTGCCCTGGATCTCTGCTGCCGCCTGGCCGCCGCTGCAGGGCTATATGGTCACGCAGGCGCGCCCCGAAGCCTCGGTCTATCTCCAGTCCGCTCAGGGCGATCCATTACTGGCCATGCGGCAAACTGGCTCTGGCCGAGTGCTGGCTTTGCCTGGAGGTCTCGGTGATTGGGCCTGGTTACAGTGGCCTGAATTCGGACGCTTCCTGGGCGGCCTGGTGGACTGGACTGACGCTCACGCCAGCGCTTCGCGCTTGCAGCTCACATTGCTGGACGGGTCGGGAGAACTGCAAGCGCTCGTGGATACACTGGGAGAAGATCAGGACTGGAGCAGTGCTGCGACCGTCAGTCTCAAGCTGCGTGAT
>Ga0209253_10004496_pt1 | contig 12160 bp, 11 predicted proteins | sample FrelakmetBRP12BR_FD_187145 | JGI IMG/M metagenome (GOLD analysis project Ga0209253, IMG submission 187145) | Freshwater lake sediment microbial communities from the University of Notre Dame, USA, for methane emissions studies - BRP12 BR (SPAdes)... | ecosystem: Environmental > Aquatic >...
TTGCCTGGCTGAAACAGGGGCGTGGTGGTGATCGGGTGTTGGTTCTGGACGACGCCAGGGCTGGTTTTCGGGCCCCCGGCATGGTATATTCATTCACACTACAAAGGATTGGAGGTCGAATGGCAAGTATTCCCGGAGCAACAGCCAACGGCACGAGGGTTGCCGCCCAAGATGCCAACTACACATCGGCGCTCGTCGTCCTGACGTCGCTCTTCTTCATGTGGGGATTCATCACCTGTCTGAATGACATCCTGATCCCCCATCTGAAGACTGTCTTCTCGCTGAACTACACGGAAGCGATGTTGATCCAGTTCACGTTCTTCACCGCCTATTTCATCGTCTCGCTCCCATCCGGGATCATCGTCGAAAAGGTCGGGTACAAACGAGGCATCGTCATCGGTCTGGTCGCTGCCGGGATAGGGTGCCTGATGTTCTATCCGGCGGCCGGTACGCGGTCCTATCCGCTCTTTCTCGGTGCGCTGTTCGTTCTGGCGTCGGGGATCACGCTTCTGCAGGTCTCAGCCAACCCGTACGTGGCAATTCTCGGGAAGCCGGAGACGGCATCGAGCAGGTTGAACCTCACCCAGGCGTTCAATTCGCTCGGGACGACGGTTGCCCCGTATTTCGGTTCACTTCTTATCCTCTCCGTCGCGGCCAAAACCGCCCAGGAGATGTCCGCGATGAGCCAGGCGGATATGACGGCGGCTCAACTTGCAGAGGCCTCCTCCGTCCAGGTACCGTACCTCTGGCTTGCCGCAACCCTGTTTATTATTGCTGCGATCATTGCGTTGATCAAATTGCCAGCTATCGAGGGTGGACCGGTCTCAGCGACAGGGGAAGGGGGGCAATCGATGGACGCGCTGCATTTAAGCGCGTGGAAGTACCGCCATCTTGTTCTCGGTGCGATCGGAATCTTTGTCTATGTGGGAGGCGAGGTCTCGATCGGGAGCTTTCTCGTGAATTTCATGGGAGATCCCGCCATCGCAGGGCTTCCCGCCGCAGAGGCCGGCAAGTATCTTTCCTTCTACTGGGGCGGCGCGATGGTCGGCAGGTTCATCGGGAGCGCCGTCCTCCGTGTGATCAATCCCGGAAAGGTGCTTGCCTTCAATGCCTTTGTTGCCGGGACCCTTGTGGTGATTGCGATGATTGCCTCCGGTCATGTGTCGATGTGGGCAATACTCGCGGTTGGATTATTCAACTCCATCATGTTCCCCACAATCTTCACCCTTGCTGTTGACGGATTGGGAAAGCACACCGGCCAGGGGTCCGGCATACTCTGCATGGCCATCGTCGGTGGGGCCATTGTGCCTGTGCTGCAGGGGTTCTTTGCTGATCGCATCGGAATCCACCACGCATTCTTTCTCCCGGTTCTCTGCTATCTCTACATCGCCTACTACGGGCTGAAGGGGCACATACACGGGTTTCAGAGAGGTTAGCGGTCGTCCATTCCGGCAGACCCTGCCGGAGAATGGGAGATGAGAATGCATTTTCAGCGCCTGACTCTCTTGCCGTCCCTGCCTGGCACGTTGGATTTTGGAGTTGGGATCAACTGGTTCGATTTTCTGGGTGCGGGGGGAGTGTACGCGCGATGGGATCAGTATTCGCTTACTGCGCAAGTCTTTCCGCCGATGCAGGACAAAGCGTCGTGGAACGCGCTGCAGACTGAATTGACCCGTCTCCGCCCCGGCTTCATTCGCTTCGGCCTGCCGCCCGATCCGATCCTGAACGCCGACGGCACGTTGAAAAAGAACTCGCTGCACTTTCAGCACCTTGATGTGGCCGGGCGCTGGTGCGAGGAGCACGGGGCGGTGCTGATTCTGGACACGTTTGTCACGCCGGCGCGCTACGAATTTCCGGTTCCGCCTGGCGTCAATACCATCTGTGTCAATATGGCGGCACAGGACAACCACGCCTATGCGCGCAAGTTCGTCGCGCCGTTGTTGCATCATGTTGTCATCGAGCGGGGGCTCAAGGCTGTCCGCTTTTTCAACCCCATCAATGAGCCGATAAACTATGGTGTTTATCAGACGCCGCCAGGGGGGCCGGATGTCTTCCGGCACTACGTGGAGTTGTACGCCGAAATGCGGTGCGCCCTGGATGAAGCAGGTCTGAGCCAGATTGGCCTGATCGGGATCGACAAGGACCTTCCCTTCGATTTCCCGGTTTTCGAGTACATGTCGCGCGGCATCGACATCGACCCGTACATCGCGGCGTATTCCATTCACTCCTATCGGGGCCGCTTCGACTACGATGGCGAGAACGCCATTGCGCCCGACACCGATCCGTTGCGCACGCTCGTAGACAGGTGGGTAAGACGCCTTGTACGCTACGCGGAAGAGCGGAGCAAGTACCTCCTTGCGCTGGAAGTAGGTGTGTTCCAGTACGGGGCGCGAGCGGGCAACCCGGCCGGCCCGGCCACGCCTGAAGGCACGCTCCTTACCGCTGAGACCATCGTGCGGATGATCAACGTCGGGGTGCGCGGTGCGTTGGTGTGGACACTTACCAACCCGAACGACATTGATGGCTGGTGGCGGCTGATCGGTGTGTCAGATGGGCGTGTGGAGCGAGCCCCGCATCCGTACAGCACGTACGGCATGCTCATGCGATACGCCCCTCCTGGGAGCACCGTATTCCCCCTTTCTCCGGTGGAACGGGAATACCCCGCCCAGTATGTCTGGGGAACGCTCTTGCTGGGCCCGGATCAGGTTGCGTACCTTCTGCTCATCAACGATCACCCGAGCGAGCCACGCACGATCTCCATTGCCCTTCCTCCCACCGTCGGCGGGAAGGTCCTGCGGAAGATCGTCAAAGACCGGGTACGGCTAGGGGTTGTTGAGGCGGTTTCATTTACACCGGGAGCGGACGGAGTGCTCTCGGATACACTCTCCCCGATGTCGTTCCAAGTTTACACAGCCGCTCCTGTTGAGAACCTCCTGTAACGGCCTTTGTCTGACGATTGCCCCGCGGTGCAATGCACGCGCGCGTTTCAATCGTCGTCTCTTGAGGCATCGTTTATCATCCATGAGGACGACAATGAAAAACCCGATCAGTATCCCGGCAGTGTCCGTAGCGCTGCTCTTCTGTTTCTTGCTCGCGCCGGCTCAGGACATCAAGACCAGCAGAGGGAAAAAGGTCCATGCGTGGTGGAATGAGAGGCATGCCGGCGAACCGTTGAACAGTCCGAATGCCAGAAAACTTCCGTTGATCTCGGTGCGGGGGAACAGATTCGTCGACCCCCAGGGGAAACCACTCCTGTTGCGAGGGCTCTCGATATCCGATCCCGACAAGATCGAAAATCAGGGGCACTGGAACAGGAAGCATTTTGTAAAGGTCCAGGAGACGGGCGCGCGCCTTGTCCGGATTCCCGTCCATCCAATTGCATGGCGTGAACGGTCCCCCCAACAGTATCTCACGCTGCTTGATTCAGCGGTTGAATGGTGTACCGGATTGGGCATGTACATCATTGTCGATTGGCACACGATCGGCAATTTGAAGACGGGGCTTTTTCAGGATCCCATGTACACTACGTCCATGACGGAAACGTTTGACTTCTGGCGGACCATTTCCAGGCACTACAAAGGGAACAACACGGTGGCGTTCTATGAGATCTTCAACGAACCCACGCTGTTTTTTAACCAACTCGGACGAATTTCGTGGGATGAATGGAAGCGGATCAACGAAGAGATCATCTGCGTGATGCGAGCGTTTGACCAGGAAACGATTCCCCTCGTCGCGGGATTCGACTGGGCCTACGACCTCTCGCCCCTGCACGTGAACCCTGTCGAAGCGGAGGGCATCGGATATGTGACGCACCCGTACCCGCATAAGCGGTCAAAGCCGTGGGAACCCAAATGGGACGAGAACTTCGGTTTTGCCGCAGGCCAGTTTCCTCTCCTGGCCACCGAGATAGGATTCACCATGGGGAAAGAAGGCTTGGCGGATAACGGTGACTACGGCAAGGCCATCATCTCATATCTCGAAGACAAAGGAATAGGCTGGGTGGCATGGGTCTTCGACCCGGAATGGACGCCATCGATGATCACGTCTTGGGACACGTACGCAATGACCGAGAGCGGCTCGTTCTTCAGGGAGGCGATGCGACCCAGGCTGCGATGACCGAAGGTGCTGGTGCCCGGGCTGAACAGCACTAAACACGTTGCTTGTCGGTCCCGCTGGCGATTGCCGTTTCTTGTCGCATTTGCGCAACCACCTACCTGTCCTCAGTCCAGAAGAAGGAATGTTGACTCGTGCCGTTCCAACTCACTCTTTGAACACTCAGGGATATTCTTCATAGTTGGAACGTGCACCCCTTTTTGTGTAGAATCATTGAGTTGGAGGGGCACTCGTTTCACAACGTCGGCACCAAGATCCTGACTCTTCAGGGGGTTGCTAATCTCCGCGGGTTTCCCGTTATTCGGCATTGCAGATCCTGAGTACATTTCCTGAAAGGACAATCCTATGGCGTTCCACCCGAGACAACGTAGAGCCCAGGCAGGGCCGCGAGTAATCGCACTGATAGTCGCGTGCACAATCTGTGCAGGGCTTGCGGCCTCTCAGCCGGCGGCAAAACCTGCCGCCATCAAGGAACTCGGCATGTTCCACGCTTTTCGCGACGACAGCTTTTGGCACGAGCCCGATTTGACGAATGATCCGAACGCCTTTGCTGCAAAAGTCCGGAAGGATCTCTTTCCTTCGAATCTCGCGATTGTCTGCCAGCGGTACACCCATGCCTTTCCGGAAACGCAGATCCATCTGGTGAATAATCCGAGCCTGACCCCGGCACCCAACTACCGGAAGAAGGGATACTCCCGGGAGGAGCAATTGAACGGCTGGAAGGCAATCCTCAATGCAGCGAGAAAGAAGGGACTGAAGGTCCTGGTGGGCGGCACCCTGTATCGTGAATTCTGTTACGATGCCGGATCGACTCCCGGAGGGACAACGACGATGCACTGGGAGGACAATTCAGACGTTGGCGGAGTGGATCACGAAGTGGATGCGAAGGCCTTTGCCGCGTTTCTTGATGCCATTACCGCGCATCCCGGTTTTGCCGAGACGGTCCAGGGCTGGTACCTCTCGGAGGAAAATGAGATCTTCTGTGACAAATCGGAATACGACAAGATGTACACTATGATTAAGAGTCATCCTGCTGCGAAGGGGAAGCCGGTCTATATCACAATTCAGCCTGCCGGCTACTATCTCCCGGGGTTGTCCAAGAAATACAACTATGACGGCAGGAACGCCCGCACCCTCGGCAAGCCGGTCAAGTACGGGGAGTACAAAGATCACCCGTGGTATATCCCCGGAACGAAGACGCCGTACCGGCAGCAGGTTGCGGGCACCAGAGAGTACAGTGATTGGGCCCCGATGACCCGACCGGAAAACCGGCCCGACGCTTCGGTTGCCGGGGACATTGTCATGTTCGAGGTCTATCCGTTCTACAACCACACGGTGAATCTCGAAGACTGGCGGAAGTACATGGCCAATGTGACAACCACGTCGAAGCTAAGCCCCGACGTCATAGGGGCGGTTGTCCAGGCCTTTCTCGGCGAGGCCCCGCAAGCGGAGAGTATTGCCAAGGAAAAAGCTGAGGAGCGGCCCGCGGGAAGGCGGCTGGATCTAGGATCACAGGTCGGGCGGAACGTGATCAGCGGGAAGCAGATGACAAAGCAGGTCGAGTTTATTCATGCCCTCGGGGTGAACAGGTTCTACGTCTATGGCTGGACAACCGTGTCCATGTGGGAAGAGGGTTCCCGCACGGTGAAGTCACGCGGGGATGATGCGCAGGCAAATTGGTCAACAGGGGAGAACTGGCAGGCCGCCTTCAGCACGATCGCGAAGCAGTGGCAGGCGACGAAATGAATCCACAAAGGCCTCTGGAGAAACCCAGAGGCCTTTGTTCTCTTCTACTTCACCGAAAGCAATTCGAAATCGAAGATGAGCGTTGCGTTGGGAGGAATGACCCCCCCCGCTCCGCCCTCGCCGTACGCAAGCGATGAGGGGACGTACACTTCCCATTTCGATCCTTCCTTCATCAGGAGGAGCGCTTCGGTCCATCCCTTGGGGACGCCATTCACTGGGAAGGTGGCCGGTTCGCCCCGCTTATAGGAGCTGTCAAACTCCGTTCCATCCAGAAACTTGCCGCTGTAGTGTATTGTCACCGTGGACGTCAATTTGGGCGTTTTCCCTTTTCCCTCATTGATCACCTTGTACTGGAGTCCGCTCGCGAGCGTGACCACGCCCGGTTTCCCGGTGTTCTCCGCGAGAAATGCTTCCCCCGCGAGCCGGTTTTTCTCGCCAGCCGCATGGGCGGTCTCCATCTGCTTTGTCCGAACCTCTTGTTGAACGGTGTTCATGGTCTCCTGGACCTCCTGGTCCGTCATCAGGCGATGAGCGCTGTCGGCGGAGGCATCCATCAAACCGCGAATCAACGCTTCGGGATTGACGGTAAGGGAATCTCTTTTGAGGTTCTTGCCAACGTTTAGCCCGATGCTGTAGCTGAATTTGTCTTTCGTCGTTTCGAGCTTCACGTTCTTTTCTTCCGTCTTCTGACATCCGGCGATTCCAACCGCGAGCAGCAGGGCTGCGCAAAGCAGTTTCATTGGTCTTCCTTTCCCGTTGAAGTATCGTGCCTGCCGGGAGGGGGTCTTCCCCTGATCGGGCCGTGGCACACAAAGCACTCAAAATACGAAGATTTCGGGAAAAAGCCAACTGATATCGGGTATTGGCGCTGCTTCCCGCACCCCATCTTCATGGGATTGAATTTCAATGTAGATTTGCCTAACCTCACCCCTGAGACATTACCATTGATCAGAGGAGGATTGCATGCGAACCCGCGCGCTCGTGACTCTGCTTGCTCTGCTTGCCCTGGCAGGGCTTCAATGCAAGAAGAGCGACAGTTCTTCTTCTCCGACCGGACCCTCGGCGGCCGCCATTCCCAGCCAGCTCGTGGGGACCTGGCACTACCAGTCAGCCACCATCGATGGATCTCCGACAGATCTTGCGGCAATGTACCAGTGGGAGCAAACGACCGTCAGATCCGAGATGGTGCTAAACTCGAACGGCAGTTTCATTGTCAGAGAGCTCGACAATAGTGACAAGGTCACCTATTCCGAAGGCGGGACGCTCACGGTTACCGGGCAAGTCCTCAAATTCACCACGACTTCCGTCAACGGCCAGCAGGTCAATCCGAATGCTGTAACCTGGACCTGTTCAGTGACGGGAGGGCTTATGACCCTGAGCCAACAGATTCAGCAGAAGATGTATGTCGTGACCCTTTCGAGTTCTCCTGGGTCGACGGGGGGCGTCATTCCTTCCCAGCTTGTGGGGACATGGAAATACCAGTCGGCCACGGTTGCGGGATTCTCGGTCCCCCTTTCGACGGCGCTTGATTGGGTAACCGGGACGGTTCGGGCAGAGCTGACGCTCAGCGCCAGCGGGGCATATACGTATCGGGAGATCGGCGCAACCGGAAGCGTCACCTACACAGACGGCGGTACGGCTGCTGTAACGGGGCAGGCCCTGAGAATCACCACCACTTCCGTTAACGGGCAAGCGGTCAATCCGCCAACTGTGATTGACGGCACGTGGTCGCTCTCCGGAGCGACTCTCACGGTGAGCATCCAGACGTCACAGGGCATGCTGGTGATGACGCTTTCCAAGTAGCGGTGTCGTCCTGGACTGCGTGAATATTGGCGTGCTGCGGAAGGCGAGGGTCTGCCGCGCGCACGAGGGGAGGGACCTTATTTTCTTCTCTCGAGCGGTGCGTGATACTCTTGTGCGTTGGCCGGACTTCAGCCCTTCCTTGATTCCTCGGTCCATCATGTACTCCTTGCGGGAGAGAATCATTTTCCGTTGATTACGGTAGCCGCTGCACATTTCCTTTTAGCAGATCCGGACCTCGTTGAGAATCATCCTCGATAGAAACACTCCGTTTGCCGCGCCTGCGTTCAATGACCTCGGCGACGTCGTATTACTGGAAACGTCCGCGATAACGAGCGGTGCGGTCAGGGATGCAGACATCCTTGTGGTCCGTTCGGAAACACGGGTGGACCGCAGATTGCTGGAAGGGAGCGGAGTCCGGTTCGTCGGTACGGTGACGATCGGAACGGATCATATCGACATTCCGTACCTCGAGTCGCGGGGAATCGGCTTCGCCAGCGCCCCCGGGTCCAATGCCAACTCGGTCAAGGAGTACCTGCTCGCCGCCCTCCTTGAACTCTCCAGGCGCCGGGGATTTTCTTTGCACGGAAGAGCGCTTGGTGTTGTGGGGGTTGGAAATATCGGGAGCAAGGTTGTCGCGATGGCCGGCGACCTCGGTCTCACCGTGCTCCAGAACGATCCCCCTCTGGCACGCCAGAGTTGCCAGCCGCGCTTTGTCCCCCTCGACGACCTTATGGATGCCGACATCCTTACGCTCCATGTTCCCCTCACGCGGACCGGCGAGGATGCCACGTTCCATCTTTTCGACAGCCGGCGCATCGCGGGCATGAAGCCGGGCTCGATTCTCATCAATACCTCGCGTGGATCCGTCGTGGAAACGCGTGCGGTGAAGGACGCCCTGCGGAGCGGACACCTCTCTGCGGCGGTCCTTGACGTTTGGGAGGGTGAGCCCTCAATCGATGCGGAGCTTCTTGAACTCGTGATGCTCGGAACGCCACATATTGCCGGCTATTCGCTGGATGGGAAGGTGAACGCTGTCAGGATGATCCGTGAGGCGGCGTGCAGATTCCTTTCGGACGATTCAACATGGAATCCCGAAGGAGATCTGCCGGCCCCGGATGTTGCGCGGATTTCTCTGGAAGGTGGCGGGAATCCCGAGGAGCAGCTCCAGACCGCCGTCAGGTCATGCTATGATATCGCTTCTGACGATCGAAACCTCCGGGGGCTGCTCGACGTGCCTCCGCAGTCCAGGCCTCTTTTCTTTTCGCAGTTGAGGAGTGGATACCGGATCCGACGCGAATTCTCCGCCGTGCGCGTCGATGTCCCGCCTGAACTGGAGTCTCTCCGCAAGGTCATCAACGCCGTCGGTTTCCGAGTTGAAGCCAGGGAAAGCCCTCCCTCACAAAAGTATCGTTCCTCGAGGTGACAGAATGAACCTGAACTATGGGTTGATCGGGATTGTGCGGAGGTCTGTTGCCGCATCGCTGGTGACCATGACCATCGCCCTGTGTCAGGAGGGAACCACAACAGCGACCGGGGCGAATACTGTGACTGACAACGAAAAAAAGGATGGCTGGACGTTACTTTTCGACGGGAGGACGATGAGCGGCTGGCGAGGTGCCTATCGCGATTCGCTTCCGGCCAGAGGCTGGACGGTGCGGGATGGTTTGCTCACCGTGCAGTCGTCAGGTGGGGGCGAAGCGGCGTTCGGTGGCGATATCGTGACTGTGGATGAATACAGCGATTTCGATCTGACGCTGGATTTCAAGTTGACCGAAGGCGCCAACAGCGGCATCAAGTATTTTGTCACCGAGCAGCAACCGAAGACTCCCGGCTCGGCTATTGGGCTGGAATACCAACTCCTGGACGATGCGAAGCATCCCGATGCCAGGAAAGGGATCAATGGCAATAGGACTCTTGCGTCATTGTATGATGTGATGCCTGCAAAGAACAAAACGGTCAACCCGATCGGGGAGTGGAACCGGGCACGCATACTCGTGAGGGGAACCCATGTGGAACACTGGCTCAACGGGAATATGGTGCTTGCGTATGAACGCGGGGGGAAGGAGTTCCTTGCCCGCAAGGCCGAGAGTAAATTCAAGGATCGCACGGGCTTTGGAGAAGCTCCAAGAGGGCACATTCTCCTTCAGGATCATGGCGACCAGGTCTTTTTCCGGAACATCAAGATACGTCTGTTGCCGCGATAGAATCAAGACTCAAAGGAGCAAAACGAATGAATAGTCGATCCCGCCGTGACTTTTTGACGGTGGCCGGCGTGGCTGCTGCTGCCGGTCTCCTGCCGTTCCCGAAGGTTCTGGCTGGTCACGGCTCGCAGAAGGAGCAGAGACCAACCGTCCCGTTCGATCTTGGCGTCGCTTCCTACACGTTCCGTGCGTTTACACTCGATCAGACAATCGACATGATGAAACGTCTCGGGCTGAAGAAGCTCACCCTGAAAGACTTTCACCTGCCACTCACAAGCCCGGAAGCGGATATCAAGGCCGCCCTCGGGAAGATCAAGAATGCCGGCCTGGAGCTCGCTTCGTGCGGCGTCGTGTATATGAAGACCGAAGAGGATGTCCACGGCGCCTTTGCGTATGCCAGAGCAGCGGGGATCAAGATGATGGTCGGCGTACCTGACCCGTCGCTGCTCGAACTGACAGAGCGTAAAGTGAAAGAAACGGACATCGCCCTGGCTATCCACAACCATGGTCCGACGGATCAGCGGTTCCCCAGTCCCGAGAGTGCCTACAAACTCATCGCGCGGATGGACAGACGGATGGGATTGTGCATCGATGTGGGGCATACCCAAAGGCTGGGGCTGGACCCTTCGGTTGAAGCCGAACGATTCTTCGACCGGCTTCTCGATGTCCACCTCAAAGATGTCAGTTCGGCTGATGAGAAGGGAGGCACAGTGGAAATCGGGAGGGGTGTGATTGACATTCCCAGGCTGCTGAAAACGCTGACAAGATTGAACTATGCACGGGTACTTCATTTTGAACATGAAAAGGACGAAAAGGATCCGTTGCCCGGCCTGGCTGAATCCGTAGGCTATGTCCGCGGTGTCCTTGCCGGAATATGAAGCCCACAACTCAAGAAAATACGATGACCTCGCGACGCGAATTTCTCAAGGACATCACCGTCGGCACTGCGGCGATGGCTGTCGGGCTGAGTGCGAAAAGCTATGCCCGCATACTGGGCGCCAATGACAGGGTCACCTTTGCCGTCATCGGGTTGCATGGCCGCGCCTACGCACATCTGGAAGCCATACGGGCGAGTGCCGATGCGGCGATTTCGCATGTGTGCGACGTTGATCGCCGGGAACTGGACAAGTTCTCGGCCGCCGTGAAAGAAAAGCTCAACCGGAGCCCGGTGAAGGAGAAAGACTTCAGAAAAGTTCTTGAATCTCCGGATGTTGACGTGATTACCATCGCTACACCAGAGCACTGGCACGCCCCCATGGCGATCATGGCACTCCAAGCCGGAAAACATGTCTACGTGGAGAAACCCTGCAGCCACAATCCGCATGAAGGGGAACTACTGGTCCAGGCGCAAAAGAAGTACGGCAAACTCGTGCAGATGGGAAACCAGCAGCGTTCGTCCCGGCACACCATCGACATTGTGCGGAAAATCAAAGAGGGGCTCATCGGCAAACCGTACTTCGGCAAATCATGGTATGTGAACACGCGGAAATCGATCGGCATTGGCAAACCAGTACCTGTTCCCGATTACCTCGATTGGGATCTGTGGCAGGGCCCGGCACCGAGGAGACCCTACAAAGACAATGTGCACCCCTATAACTGGCACTGGTTCTGGCATTGGGGGACGGGTGAGACATTGAATAACGGTACACACGAGGTCGACCTGTGCCGATGGGCGCTCGGCGTCGATTTCCCGAAAAGCGTCTCCGCCTCGGGTGGGCGCTACCATTTCAAGGATGACTGGGAATTCTATGACACGCTCGTGACGAGCTTCGAATACGATGACAAGATGATCACGTGGGAAGGGATGAGCTGTCAGGGCAAACAGCTCTTCAATAGGAGCCGCGGAGCGGCCATCTACGGGACCGAGGGGACTGTGGTATTGGACAGGGATGGCTATGAGGTGTTCAGTCTTGATGACAAGAAGGTTGATGTGTTCAGCGTCAACAGCAAGACCACCTCCCAGGATTTGCTCAGCTTGGATTCCATGACGAACGACCATTTCCAGAACCTGATCAATGGAATCCGGCTGGGTGAGAAGCTCCGCTCGCCCATTGAGGAGGGAAACGTCAGCGTCACCATGCTGCAGCTTTCCAACATTGCGTGGAAAGTCAACCGGACGCTCAGATTGAACGGGAAGAACGGACACATCATCGATGATCCCGGAGCCATGGAGTTGTGGCAACGCGAGTACGAAAAAGGATGGGAAGTGAAAAGCTAGGGGGGGCTAACGCCCCCCCTAGACCCCCCCCACGCAACTTCTCACCTCATCATTTCTTGTTCGATGTTGGGCGTTCGCC
>Ga0209253_10004497_pt1 | contig 12159 bp, 12 predicted proteins | sample FrelakmetBRP12BR_FD_187145 | JGI IMG/M metagenome (GOLD analysis project Ga0209253, IMG submission 187145) | Freshwater lake sediment microbial communities from the University of Notre Dame, USA, for methane emissions studies - BRP12 BR (SPAdes)... | ecosystem: Environmental > Aquatic >...
GGTCGCTACAACTGTTCAAGCAGGCACTGCCTTCATGATGGCTTGCGAAGACGCGAGACGCCGTCCGTTAGGATTTCTCCTGCGCCAGCAACGTCTCACGCGCCGCGGCGAGGTCTTTGCGCTTTTCTGCGTCCACCTTGGGAAAGTGAAGGTCGAGCGATTCCAGCGTGTCTACCACTGCCGCCGCGACCACCAGGCGGGTGAACCATTTGTTGTCGGCGGGCACCACATACCAGGGTGAGTGCCTGGTGCTGGTGTTACGGAGCAGGTCTTCGTAGGCTGCCATGTAAGCGTCCCAGTGCTCGCGTTCACGCGCGTCGGCCGAGGAAAATTTCCAGTTCTTCTCCGGCTCATCGAGCCGGCTGAGGAAGCGCTGGCGCTGCTCTTCCCTCGACACGTGCAGGAAGAACTTGCGGATGACAATGCCGTTGCGGCTAAGGTAGCGCTCAAACGCATTGATGTCCTCGAAGCGCTCTTGCCAGATATCCTTGGTAACGAGCGAGGGCGGTAGCTTCTGGTGTTCGAGGAGTTCGGGATGCACCCTCACCACCAACGTCTCTTCATAGTAGGAACGGTTGAAGATGCCGATCCGTCCCCGCTCCGGCAGACAGCGCATCGTGCGCCAGAGAAAGTCGTGATCGAGTTCCTCGCTGGAGGGCGTCTTGAAGGAGAAAACCTGGCAACCCTGCGGGTTGACCCCTGACATAACGTGCTTGATGGTGCCGTCTTTGCCGGCGGCGTCCATCGCCTGAAAGATCAGCAGCAACGCCCATTTGTCTTGGGCGTAGAGCTTCTCCTGCAGGTCGCTTAGCCGCGCGACACCGCGTTCCAGCCACTCGCGGGCGTTCTCGTTGGACTTGAGCGAGCCGGTATCGCCGGGGTCGATGTCCTTAAGGCGGAATGTCTTGCCATCCGTGATGTGAAAGGGTTTGGCGAAGTTGCCTGAGTTCACGGTCGATCAGCCTATAGGGTTGCCAGGTTTGCAGGGTGTTGGGAATTGCTACTGGGACTTCTTTTTCCCTGCTTGATAGCCGGATCGGTAAGCCTGTTCCTTGGACTTCTGATTCTGATCGTAGATATAACCCCCCGCAGCACCTACACCAGCGCCGATAAGTGCGCCCATACCGGCATTGCCAGAAATCGCGCCAATGGCGGCGCCACCTGCCGTGCCAATGGCCGTGCCGCTCAGCGTGCGCTGCTGGGTATCGGTCATGCCTGCACAACCACCTATCGAGACGATGGCAGCCAGGCTCAAGGGTAGAATAAGCCGTCTCATGTCTAATACCTCACTGAATTAACTTGTCGCTGTTTGCTGTAAAGCCAGCATAAAGCCCTGCTATTTTTTCTTCGGCTTCGTCGGGCAGGGCCATTTTTCGACCAGGAACCTGAATTGGGTCTCGACGGCCGGGTCTTTCATGTACTGCGGGTTGGCCTGTGCCCACTTCACGAATTCCTGTATCGCCTCGTTGCGCGAGGGGGCTGGCTCCGGAGGGCATACGAAGGGTTTTTTCTTAGGCCCGGCTACCGATGCGCGGTAGTAATCATAGGCGCCGACCAGATAGCCTTGGCAAAAATTAACCGCCGCCGTATATAAGGGATCCTTCTCACCGGCCTTACACAGATCGACGATGTCCTGCGTGCTGCGGACCAGGAAGTTGTCCTGGGTAACCGCCGCGGAGGCAAGCGGCGACATCCCCATGGCCAAGATGATTACCAATAATTTTCGATGCATCGCGTTTTCTCCTCGGGTTTAGGAAAGCTTAAGACGCTATCGTCCCTAACGCAGTCAGGGAAAATAACTATTGTATTTCTATACTTGTATTGACTGCCACGCTCGCGATATCGAGCGCGCAATAGAAGCTGAGGGTAGCTTAGCTGCAAATCCAAAGCAGTCAACATAAGTGAATCGAGTAATCCACCCGGCGCTGCGCGCCATCTCATTTATTAAGGGGGGTTTAGCGGATAAGCTCAATCGAGTTCTCGGTTACCCTTACCCGATCGCCGGGGCGGACATACGGCTGCTGGTTCTGGATTATGGTGCCGTAGCTGCCGTCGTTGAAGCGCAGCGTGATCTCGTAGGAAACGGTAGTTTGGTTTGACTCGATCCGGTTGCCTAAATAGCCGCCCCCTACGGCGCCGGCGACGGTTGCCACGGTCCGCCCCCTACCTCCGCCGATCAGGCTGCCAAGTGCTCCGCCGGCGATAGCGCCAGCCACCATGCCCACCCCCGTGGATTGTTTGTTCTCGACGACCTCACGCACCGACATCACCGTAGCCATGCGTGGCCCTGCTATTAGCCGCGTTTCCGGTCCGGTTGCGCAGCCCCCCAAGGTAGAAGCGGCGAGCGCGATGAGGAAGAACATCAAAAAAGTCGATTTATTAGCTCTCATCTTGTGAACTCCAATGGGGTTTTATTGCGGCAGGGCTTGCAGGTAATACATGGCTGCCAACAAGGGGCTCGGTGCTACGTCCTCTCCAAATCCAAACCAGCGCTTGAAGATTGCCTCGATGTCATTGGAGCCGTAGAGGCGGGCAAGCACCCGGTCGACGGCGAGACGGAAATCAGGATCGCCCCGGCGCAGCATGAGTGCATAGGGTTCATAGGAGAAATCCTCGTCGAGTAACTTGAGCTTTGCCACCCCTTTGGCTTTTAGGGCAGTCGTGATGAGTACCAGACGATCCGCCGCATAGGCCGCCACGCTGCCTTTTTCGAGGGCGGCGATACCCTCGGTAGGATCCTTCACGTTAATCAACTGTGCCGTTATTGAGCGCTTTTCCAGTACCTTACGCAGATACTGTTCGGTGGTGGTGTTGGCGATTACCGCGATCTTCTTGCCGGAGAGATCGCCAAGATTGTTGGCCCCCGCGTTTTTGCTGGCGATCAGGCTGCCGCCGTCCACGAAGATCAGGAGACTGAAATCGAACTGTTCCTGGCGTGAGAGGGTATGGGTAGTGGTGCCGCATTCCAGGTCGATCATGCCATCTGTTAACGCGGAGAAGCGGCTGTCGGCGTTGACCGGCACCCAGTTGACACTGAGTTTGGGTAGATTGAGCTGTTGCCGGACACCTGCAGCTACTTGCTTGCAAAGGTCTACCGAATAGCCAGTGGGTTGCTTGTCATCGCCTAGAAAGGAGAACGGCGGCGAGTCTTCCCGATAGCCGAAGGTAATAGTCCCCGAGGATTTGACTTTCTCCAGGGTGCCCTCGAGGGCATAAGCAGCCAGGGGACTGGCCAGGATGAGTGAAGCCAGGATAATGGAAAGACGTTTCACATGAGCCTCCGGTTGTCAGGAAATACGTTAAAAATGCCCGGCCGGGGATGTCAAACCCAGGGTGGTGGCATCTAAAAAAATTAAAGTATAAGACAAATTTCTTTTACTGCTGGCGGTATCAAAAGGTCCTGCCCAGGAACATATACATGGACTTTACGCCGCCTTCAGCAAGGCCGCCGGCCAGGTAGAGCGGACCCACCGGCGTGTCCAGGCCCAAAAAGAGGCTGCCCGCCAGATCGAGGGAATTGAACGAGATAGCGTTGCGGTTCTGCCAAACGTTGCCTGCCTCCACTGAGCCCCCGGCGTAGATCGGCAGCGTGAACGCAGCCGACGCATCGTCCAGACGGTACAGGTAGATCAATCTTCCAAGCCCCAGATACTGACCGGCGAGTGCGTTGGTCTGATAGCCCGACAGATTCAGGAAACCTCCCAAATAAAATTGATTCTGGATCTCCAGATCTCCCGACAGCTTGCCGGCCAGGTTGAGCACCGGTATCAGGGTATGCTTGCCCCAACTGTGCGGCCAGCCTCCAGAGAACCGCAGAGTCGAGTAGTCGCTGTCGGCGCCGAGCGCCTTAAGCGATTGATAATAATCCAGTCGGGCCAAGGAACCATGCCGGGGAAAATTGACGTTGTCCAGGGTGTCCTCGGAAAGGCGGGCAAAATAGCCGCCATCATTGAAGTTTTGCGTAGGCAAAAGCGGATTGTCGTTCTGTACCTCGGTACTGCCGCTGGCCCGCTGGATACCCAGCCGGAACTCACCCCACTGGCCGAGATTCACGCCCCCCGCCAAGGAAATAGCGGTCTTTTTAATGCGAAACCCGGCTTTGTCCTGATTGGACGTGACAAAGCCGGCATTATAGGCCTGATACCCTATTTGCGGTTCGATAAAGTAACGGGAGTCGGCTCCCAGTGGCTGGTAGAAATCGGAGTCCAGCCGCAGGTCATTTCCCAGTGCGATCAGGTTCCGCCATTCGCCGCCGAGGGAGTTGAGTTCGGTCATGATATAACCGGCGCCGATGTTGTAGGAGCTACTGCCGTTAAAGTTACCCTGCAGGTTAAGGCCGAACTGCAGGTAGTTGGGTCCCCACGACTTGGCGACCGCCTTGACCACCAGGCCGGTCTTGCCGTTTTCCTGCACCAGGGAAAAGTTGACCTGTTCAAAGTTATCCAGTCCAAAGATCACTCCCAGGTCCTCTTCCAGCGCGGCGACATCGAGGCGGTCCCCCGCTTTGATGCGCAGCCGTGATCTAAGCACCTGGTTCGACAGGCGGGAGTTATTGTCGATTCGCACGAAGTCGATGACAGGCTCGGTATTGGCGCTCGGCACTGGTCTTGCCGCGAGCTGGGCCTGATAGGCGGCGGGGGTCAGCGCCAGGCGTTGTAGCTCAGCCTGCTTGGCTAGAGTAGCCTTGGCGCCGATTGGAATGGCTTCCGATGCCTTGGCAAAATCCATGGTGGTGATATCCCCCAGGTTCGGCTCGATCAGGATATCGCCAGGCTTCAAGGTCCTGATCTGCTGCTGGGTGTTCTGCTGGGTCATGATGGTGGTGAGCTGGCCGGCAATGCCCAGTACCGAGGACAACTGGTCCACGGGCTCCAGGGGGGTGCCGATACTCACGGCAATGATCACATCGCCACACACTTGTCTGCCCACGTCGACGGGCAGGTTGTTGGAAACCCCACCGTCCACGAGCAGCTTGCCGTCAATCCCCACCGGGGCCAGGGCAGCGGGAATGGACATGCTGGCGCGCATCGCACTGGCCAGATCGCCCGAGCCCAGCACCACCGGGGTACCGGTGCCGATGTTGGTTGCTACCGCCCGGTAGGGGACCTTGAGCTGGTCAAAGTCATGAATATTCGCCGCGGGAAGCGCCAGTCGCCTGAGGATCAGGCTAAGACCCTGCCCCTGGATAGCGCCCTTGGGGAGTGCAATCCTGCCGTTCTGAAGACCGGGTCTCGCCTGAATCAGGAACGTGTCATCATCCCGCTTGCGGCGGAAAGAACGCTGTTCACGGGGTGGTGAATCCCTGAAGGCCGCGCCCCAATCGATGCTGGTGAGCGCCTTTTCCAGCTCCTCGACGTTCAGGCCCGCAGCGTAAAGCCCGCCGATAATGGCGCCCATGCTGGTGCCGGCGATGCAGTCGATGGGGACATGCAGCTCTTCGAGTGCCTTGATGACACCAATGTGGGCCGCGCCCCGCGCGCCGCCGCCGCTCAATACCAATCCGACGCGCGGGCGCTGGGAGGGATTACTCTGGCTGGGCAGCGATTCACCGGCTTGAACGGAAGGGTTGAGGGTGACCTGAGCCAGGCAGAGCCCAGCCAGGCTGATGAGCCAATAGCGCCACAACCGGTAGGGAGAGTGATCAAGAAAAGAGTATCGCCTTCTAGCCATTCGCAAATGCTCCTCGGAATAATTGAAGATCCAACAGCGGCTAGTTTACAGGGTTCATAAGGCGGACTCACAAAAACCGGGTTCCGTTGCCTGCGGCAAGAAGGCCCGACGCCTTATCGTCGCCACGGCAGACAACTACCGGGTTCCACTGCTCGGGTTGGCGTGAGCTTCATGCGGTTGCCCTGGCCTCAAGACCGTCTCTGCATCCAACCGGCCCCCGTGCTGATAAACTTTTCCAGTGGCAGGGCTGCCGTCCTCTAGATATGCTTATCCAAGGTCTTCGAAAACCTCAGGTGGTAACCCCGCCTTTTCAGGACCTAATCGTTAACGTTGCGCATCGCGTATACTTGAAAAGCAATCAACCAACACTTTTAAGAAGGCAATGACATGATAAGAAAAAGCTTGGCCCTGGTCGCCACTTTGACGCTGGCGATATCCTTAGTTGGCTGCGCCCAACCTCCAGGCGGTGAGCCCACTACCTCCCAGTTGGGTGCGGAGGAAATACGATTCGGTAGGGTTATTCGCATTCAGCCGGTCGAGCTGACGGGCGATCATCAACTCGGCGTGGGGGCCGTGGTGGGTGCTGCGGCAGGTGTAGCGCTAGGCAGTGTGATCGGCGCGGGTACCGGTCGGGATGTCGCGATGGTCTTAGGTGCTATCGGCGGCGGCGTTGCTGGAAACTACGTCCAGAACAAATATGTTGACCGGCAGCCGGGGCAGCACATCACGGTTCAGGTCAGTAACGGTGTTTTGGTTGCCATCACCCAGCCCGCCAACCCCGATATTCGGGTGGGTGATCAGGTGAAGATCACTGGCAGCGGGATGAACGCCCGCGTGGTCAGGATCTGAGGGTCTGAAGGGATGGGCCGTTCCTGCCGGGTCGGCAGGAACGATTTATTGGCTATGGCGCTGGAGCGGGGGTAGGTTCTTGGTTGCCTTCGTCCAGCAACTTTTGCAGTTTTTCTTCGCCTTCCTTGGAAAGGTTGGTGTACAGTACTTGGCCACCGAATTTGGCTAACTCCGGCTCGACTTTATCCACCGTAGCCCGGCGCACCAGCATGAAAATGGCAGACGAACCCGGCTCCAGCTTGGCGCTTAACGATTTCATGAACTCATCGTTGATCCCATAGTCGCTCAGCTTGCCGCTCAGCGCGCCGGCCGCCGCCCCCACCGCCAGACCCGCCAAGGGCATCAAGAACAGCATGCCGATCAGCGTCCCCCAGAAGGCGCCGCTGGCCGCGCCCGCCGCCGTGAGGTTGACCGCCTGGTGCAGTTTGATTTTGCCTTTCTCTTTGTCGCGCGTGACGATGCAGGCATCTTCCAGGTCAAGCAGGTATTGGCTTTGCAACCGTTTCAGGGCGGCCATCACCTCGGCGGCGCGGAATTCATCGGGATAAACAATTGCCACTAAATGTGCCATGTTATGATCCTCAAGTAGTTAACGGGTTGAATAACTTTTGCTATTCCTGGGGAGGATAGCAAGTGCCGGGGTTTTCGGCCCGCCAAGTTTAGACCGTCAATCGTTATTTTTTTCAGCCGCACTCTCGTGCGCGGCCCAGGGCAATTTGCTGGCAACCGCATTCATCAAGGCGCGGCCCCCCACAAAGGCGATAACGCCAAGCGCTCCCACCCCTACCAGCAAGAACAGGTATTGTTCCAGCACTCCTGCGAGTAGCGCCATGAGCGCAATCACTACCCCAACCACGATCAAGATCCGGTCAAACGCCAGCCCCGCCAGATAGGTTGACAGGGCCAGCAGGATCGTCGCCGCTGGACCGGCGTCTTCCGCGCTCAGAAACCCTTTGCCGACGAAATTAAAAACCAGATACACGGCCCCCAGTGTTCCCAGCCAGTGCAGCACCTGCTGTAGTATGACCGACAAGTGCAAGTGCAGTTTGGCCTCGCGGCTGTCAATGCTGTACAGCAAAATCGAGCCGATACCAAACGCCAAGATCATCCATAGCCAGAAGCCAAAACTGGGTTGCTTCCAAATCGGCGTAACCACCAGGCCGACTCCGCACAGGCCGAGCAAACTCAGGGCAATAATGGCGCGGGTGATTAACAGCCAGTTGGTTTTTTTAGGGGGAGTGACAGGCGCGGAAGTTTGCTCGCTCATAGACTTGATTGGCCACGCTGGTTGAAGTTGTTGGATAGTTAGCCGTTGCCGCCGGAGGAGACACAGTTAGAAGTCCTTGTATCATCACCCTAATGACCGGGTCAAGGAGCACGCCCCTGGCGGTTCCGACCGCCCGGTGCCGTTTTCCACGCAGCGGGGCTGCCCGCTTGCATCAGACCACGAGGAACCAGATCTATGCACACTGTGCGGTTGGTCGCCATGGCAATAGCCATTCTGGCGGGAGTTTATCTGCTGCTGGCCTATGCATTATTGCCCGACCTTTGGCGCCATTATGAACATCATCCTAACCTGGCGGCTTTCCCCAAGGTCACCACCAATGCCGATGGCATTCCCGGCGATCCCCTCAACGTCGGCTTGATTGGCACCGAGGCCGAAGTGATTGCCGCGTTCGGCGCCGCCGGTTGGCATCGTGCGGATGCACTTGGTCTGCGTAGCGACGTGGAGATTGCCGAGAGCGTGCTGCTCGATCGCCCGGATTCAAACGCTCCGGTGAGCACGTTGTACCTGTGGGGGCGTCCACAGAATCTGGCGTTTGAGCAAACAGTGGGTACGAGCGCACGGCAGCGGCACCATGTACGCTTCTGGCACTCGGACGAGTTGGGCGAGGACGGGCGACCTTTGTGGGTGGGCTCCGTCACGTTCGACCAGAGTGTCGGATTCAGCCATCTCACGGGGCAGATCACCCATCATATCGCGCCTGATCTCGATGCGGAGCGTGACCGGCTGATGGCCGAACTCAAGGCCGCTGGCCAGTTGCAGACGATCTACCAGGTAACCGGTGTGGGGCCGACGCTGAATGGTCGTAACGCGGAAGGCGACTGGTACTTCACGGACGGCGAACTCACCATTGGGGTGCTGACCAACGCCAACAGTGTGCGGGCACAGCCGGCAGTCGAACTGCCCAATCCGGGGGCGGTAACGTTCAAGAATAGCGTATGGTCGTGGGTTCGTCCGTTGTTGAACAAAGCGGCCAGCGTTTGGGGCTCGCAGGCCGGTACCCAAGGCTCATGAGCAACATGCCATTGGTTGCCTTACTGGCCCGAGCGGTCTAACGCGCGAATCGCTGCGGCCACCTCCTGGCTCAGTTGCCCCAGCGCACGGCTGTGAGCGGCGACGAGCGCGTCGTAGCTCTTCTCCTGTACGGGTTCGCGCAACGTCGTACGGCCCGCGCGCGACTGCCCGTCCTTGGTGCGGCGTACCGTCCAGACGGTGTCCAGAGTCGCCGCCTCGCCAGGTGCCGACTCGAAGCGCTGCACGTCGATCATCACCCGGTAGGCCGCATCCGCGGAGGTTGATTGGGGGAACACGGTTACCCGTGGCGTGCCGAGCAGCGCGGCAAGATTCTCTGCGACGATACGGGCGATCTCGTTCTCCAGCGGGGACGCCCAGCGGTTGAACTCGTCGAGCTTGACCTGGTTGGGGCTGACGCGCACGACGATTTGCGGGCGGTCCACGGTCGCCGGCACGGAAACCGGACCTACCGCGACCGAATACCCTGACGAAGCCGCGGCCGTCGTCGCCACCGAATTCAAGGTATAGAAGCTCGACGGGGTGGAAGCACACCCCACCGTCAAAGCGGCGAGGACGCAGCCGGAGGCGATGGCGGCGAGGTGGCGCATCAGGGTTTCTCCTCGGTCTTACCACGAATGAGCACACTGGGATTGCGCTCGAGATAGTCGGTCAGCACGCGGACCCCACGCGCGGCGCGGGCGATCTCCTGCAGGGCGTCGCGCAGCTCCTGCTGTGCCGGTGCGTTCTGGCCAATGAGCGTGGTATCGGCACTGGCCATCACGCGCTCGGCGGCGAGCAGCGTCCGGCGCAGGTCCTCCAGAGCCTTCCGCGTCTCGGGCACGAGCTGACCGTCGACGCGGACCAGCAGCTTGCTCGCGTCCTTGATCGTCTGGTCGAGCGTCGCGAGCACCTGCTTCATGTTGTCGCCAATGGCTTCGACCGGCAGCTTATCGAGCTTGCTCAGGACGGCGTTGAGCTTCGTCTCGATCTCCGCGAGGGCGCCGGGCATCACCGGCAACTGCGGCGGGTCCTGGGTCCAGTCGAGCTTCACCTTGGGGGCGTTCGGGAAGTAATCGAAGGCGATGAACATCTGTCCGGTGAGGAGATTGCTGCTGCGCAGTTGCGCACGCAGGTCGCGCTGTTCGACCAGGCGCTGCAGGAGGGCGTGGCGAGCTGCCTCGGTCTTGGGTAGCCCGGCGGCAGCGGCGGAGTTCTGCAGCCGCGCGATGAAGCGCTTTGGATAGACGGCGATGTTCACGCGCGCGCGAACGTCGAGCGTCGCCGGTTCGTACTCGAGACCGACGTCGGTGACTTCGCCGACCTGCAACCCAAAAAAAGTCACGGGCGCGCCCACGGACAATCCGCGCAGCGACTCGTTGAAATACAGCACATAGTTACTAACAATAGAATCCGGCTGCTTCATAGCCCTGGCCCGATCCGAGAACAGCGTGAAGACCGTGTTCGCGGCGGCCGGCTCCGCCGCGGTCTCAACGCCGGGCGCCTCGAAAGCGATGCCGCCCAGGATTAGCGCCAGCACGGACTCGGTGCGGACGTCGAGGCCATTCGCGCCGAGGGAAGCGGTCACCCCGCTTGCATTCCAGAAGCGCGTATCGGTAGCGACGAAGCGGTCGTAGGGCGCATTGACAAAGACCTTGATGTCCAGCGACTTGCCGTCGTTCGCGAGATCGTACGCGACCACTTGGCCGACCTGCAGGCGCCGGTAATAGAGCGGCGAGCCGATGCCCAGCGACCCCAGATCGTCGGCTCGCAGCACAAACTGCCGGCCCGGCTGGCCGCTGGTGACGATCGGGGGGATTTCGAGTCCCGTGAACTCACGCCGTTTCGTGGTGGACTTCCCGACCTCGAAGCCGATGTAGTTGCCGGCGAGCAGCGTGCCGAGTCCCGATACGCCGCTCAGAGTGATGCGCGCCTGCACGACCCAGAACTTGGCGTCCTCGACGAGCAGGCCCTCCGCGGACTTGGCGATTTTCGCCGTCACGACGACTTTGGAGTAGTCGCCGGACAGTGTCACCGCCGTTACCTGCCCGATGTTCACGTCCTTGTACTTGACGAAGGTCTTGCCGGCCTCGACGCCGTTGGCGGATTGGAAGACGAGCGTAATCGTCGGGCCTTCATTCAGGATCTGTTGTATCGCGATTCCAAGACCGACGACCGCGGCGACGATCGGGATGACCCAGACGACCGAGAGCCGCATGCGCTTTTTCGGCACGCTGGTGGCCCGAGGAAGGTTCGTGAGATCGGTGTTATCAGCCATGCTGCTCCCGCGTGTCGTCGCTGGTGTCCCAGATCAGGCGGGGATCGAAGGAGTCGGCCGCCAGCATCGTCAGCACGACCATCATCGCGAAGAACGGTACCCCTGGGCCGGGCTCCACCGCCATGAGCGGTGCGAGCCGCACGAGGGCAACGACGAATGTGTCAACGAACACATCGAGCATCGACCAGCGCCCAATAAACTCGACCATACGATACAGCCGCCCCCGCTCATGGCGGCTCTTGAGCGAGCGGCGCTGCACCGTAATAAGGAGATAGGCGAGTGCGATCAGCTTTGCAAGCGGGATGATCACGCTCGCGATCAACACGATGAGCGCCAGCGGCCACGACCCCGAGGTGTAAAGGAGGATCACGCCGTCCATGATCGTGTCCTGGTCGACGGACACCGGCGTGATGGTCGTCAGCACCGGGAAGAGGTTGGCCGGGATGTAGCAGATTACCGCGGCAATGATCAGTGCCCACGTGCGCTGGATCGCGTTGTGGCGGCGGAATATGAGCGCCTCGCCGCAGCGGGGGCAATGGCCAGGCTCGTCCGGGTCGGCGGGCCATGACAGCAGGCCGCACACCTCACACGACACCAGCCCCGCCTGCGCGGCAGTCAAGGTGTCGCTGGTGATCGTCCCCGCCCTCGCGCCGGCCGCTTCCCGAGATGCCACCCGCCCCGGCGCCGCCTTGGCCGCCCATTGGACGCGCGCCCAGACATCGCGCGGCTCGAAGCTCACCATCATCGCGGTCAGCAGCACGACAAGCACGCCAACCGCGAACATCCCGATGTCGGGAATCACAGTCGCCAGTTCCGCAATCTTGATCAGTGCCACGAGAATCCCGAGTATCATCACCTCGACCATCCGCCAAGGCCGGACGATCTGCGACCAGCGCATCAGCGCGCCGGCCCAGCGCGGCGCCGGCGGCAATCGCACCGCGAGCAGGATCGTCAGCATAAACCCGATGTCGAGGGCCGGCGCAATCACGGCACAGAACCCGACGATCACCGCTGTCACCTCGCGGCCCTGCCGCCACATCTCCTGCACGCCGCCGAGGATGGTTGT
>Ga0209253_10004498_pt1 | contig 12158 bp, 11 predicted proteins | sample FrelakmetBRP12BR_FD_187145 | JGI IMG/M metagenome (GOLD analysis project Ga0209253, IMG submission 187145) | Freshwater lake sediment microbial communities from the University of Notre Dame, USA, for methane emissions studies - BRP12 BR (SPAdes)... | ecosystem: Environmental > Aquatic >...
CCGGCGCGGCTTGCCGCGAGCCGACCGAATGTGACGGATCGATGCACACCGGCATCCTCGTCAAGCGCTTGACCACAGGCACGTGGGCGAAATCCACAAAATTGCGGTGCGGGTCGCCCATGTTGGTCTTCATCCCTCGCAATCCGAACACGACATTCCGGTTGCCTTCGGAAGCCAGGTACTCAGCGGCATTCAGCGACTCGTCCAGCGTGATGCCGAAACCGCGTTTGAGCAGGATCGGCATCTCGGTTTGCCGCCCGACGATCTTCAACAGCTCGAAGTTCTGCGTATTGCGCGTGCCGATCTGCAGCATCACTCCAGTCGGATTGCCGGTCTGATGCAATGCTTCCTTGATCTCATGGAGATGCGATTCGTGGGTGATCTCCATCGCGATCACCTTGATGCCGTATTTACCTGCCAGTTCGAACACATAGGGCAAGCAATATTTGCCGTGGCCCTGAAACGCATATGGGCTGGTGCGCGGCTTGTATGCGCCCATGCGCGTGCACACCTGGCCGCAGTCATGCACCGCCTTCATCATGATTTCGACATGCTCGCGGTTGTCCACCGCGCATAATCCGGCAAACACGTTCAGCGTATCCTGCCCGAAACGCACGCCGTTGTATTCGAAATGTGTGGGACGCTGATCGTCCTTGTGGCGTCCCAGTATGCGGTATTCCTCAGAAACCCGCACCGCGCGTTCCACGCAGGGCAGGCTTTGCATATCTTCGATATCCAGCGTTTTGGTGTTGCCGATCAGGTAGATCTCGGTCAGCATCTGTTCGCTGCCGCGCTCGACATGCACGCGGGTCTGGATACCCGGCAAGGATGCGAGGTGTGCCAGCAACTGCTTGTATTCCGGAGATTGCTCGCCGGCGTTGGAATTCAGTATCAGTATCATTTCTTGTTTCCGATCATTTGTGCAACAAAATAGCCAACTGCGCCGGCCACTGCGCCATCGGTTCGCGCGCAAAGCCGCTCTTGGCGAACTGCGTCCAGCGGCCAACCACGTAGCACACCAGCACATTGGCGTGCGCTCCCACATCCACCGATTCGCCCAACTCGCCCTGAGTGGCGGCCATGCGCAACGATTGTTTGAGCGTAGCTTCGATGCGGTCCAGCAGCTGGTTGATGCGCTGCTGCAAACGCTCATTCTCATTTACCAGCGCATCGCCGATCAGCACGCGCGTCATGCCGCGATTTTTTTGCGCGAAACTGAGCAACATAGCCATTATCGCCTCGACCTGTTTCACCCCGCTCTTTTCTTCCTGCGTGATCTTGTTGATCAGGCCAAAAACAGTCTGCTCGATGAATTCGATCAACCCCTCGAACATCTGCGCCTTGCTGGCGAAGTGGCGATACAGCGCCGCCTCGGAAAGCTCCAGGTGCGCAGCCAAGGCAGCCGTGGTGATCTTCTCTCCCTTGGGCTGTTCCAGCATCTGCGCCACGGTTTGCAGTATCTGTAATTTTCTTTCGCCTGGTTTACTGGCCATGTTCACCTCACTATATTTTCACAACAGGACGGAGCAAAACCCCATCCAGCTCCACATTGTCATGGGGAGAGCAGTGCAGCGCGCCTCCCCTGAAGTGGGTCAAGCAGGCAATCCGCGCAGCGGATGCTCGCACAAGGGGGAGGCCGGGAGGGGTTTGGTTTACTCCTCCCCAAGACCACTTACCTCAATCCTCTTACCCTGAGCAACTGCATCACATCATTTATCTTCACATCCACACACGGCGAGTCCCTGTTGCCGGGATTCACCCACACCGTGCGCATCCCCAGCCGTTTCGCCGCCCGCAGATTCTCCAGGCTATCCTCGACCATCACGCATTGCGCCGCACGGATGCGTTGCCGCCGCAACAAACGCATGAAACCGAAACTATCCGGCTTGGGACGGTAGCGCGTGTGCTCCACCGCCATCACATCGTCGAACATATCTTCCACACGCAACAGCTTCAGGACCGCAAGCGCATAGTGCTGCGGAGCATTGGAAAACACCACTTTCCTGCCCGGCAAGGCCTTCAGTACATGGCGCAACCGCGGCTCGCGCAGCACCATCCGGGGCAGCTCCGGAAACTGGTGGGTATGCCACAAGAAATGCCCCGGATCGGTTCCGTGATGACGCATCAATCCGCTCAAGGTCGCGCCATAGCGCTGCCAATAATGCATCCGCAACTCGTTCGCCGCAGCTTCATCCAGTTGCAGATGTTGCTGCAAATACGCCGTCATGCTGCGATTGATGTGCGGAAAGATGTGCGGCGTCGCATTATGCAGCGTGTTATCCAGGTCAAAAATCCACAGTGGAGCAGTCACTCCTTATTTGCTCTTGATCAATGTTCCAACACCCTCGTCCGTCAATATCTCCAGCAACAGCGCATGCTGCACCCGGCCGTCAATGATATGCACCGAGCGTACACCGCCGCGCGCCGCATCGAGTGCAGAGCCGATTTTGGGCAACATGCCGCCTGACAATGTTCCATCCACTACCAGATCGTCGATTTGCTTGGGAGTAAGACCGGTCAGCAGCTTGCCATTCTTGTCCAGCACGCCCGGCGTATTGGTCAGCAACACCAGTTTCTCGGCACGCAACACCTCGGCCAGCTTTCCCGCCACCACATCGGCATTGATGTTCAATGTTTCGCCATCGGGCGACACACCGATCGGCGCGATGACCGGAATGAAATCGCCAGAATCCAAAAACGTGATGATGGATGGGTCGATCTTGTTGATGTCGCCCACCAGACCGATGTCGAGCATCTTGCCAGGCTCTGATGAGCTTTCCAGCATCAATTTTTCAGCGCGGATGAATCCGCCATCCTGCCCGGTCAGTCCGACCGCCTTGCCGCCGTAGCGGTTGATCATGTTAACGATATCCTTGTTGACCTTGCCCAGCACCATTTCGACCATATCCATGGTTTCTTCGTCGGTCACGCGCATACCCTGGACGAATTCGCCCTGCTTGCCGACGCGCTTGAGCATGTCGTTTATTTGCGGCCCGCCACCATGTACCACCACCGGATTCATGCCGACAAGCTTGAGCAGGACCACATCACGCGCAAAACTCTCCTGCAACAGCGGATCGGTCATCGCGTTGCCGCCGTATTTGATCACGATGGTCTTGTCGAAGAAACGCTGGATGTAAGGCAGCGCCTCGGCAAGCACTTGGGCTTTGAGTTCAGCGGAAGCGGCTGTTTGCGGCATGGTTATTTCCTCGGGATGTAGAGTACGCAGGCATTGGCCGTTCCTCGAAACTTCGCTTTGTCTTCAACAAAGCTCGTTTTCGCCTGAAGGCGAAAGCTCGCAAAATTTGCAGCGGATTCTACACCAGAAAACAATCAGGCGGCATGTGCCGCCTGTGATTTGGAGAAAGCAAACACTTACTGGATCGGGTTAAGGGATGGCGGTTGTGGTTGAAATTGCCTGCCCCCGCGCTTATTCAATGCTGATGCTGATGCTCCTGTTCCTGCGTTGCGGCTTTGGTTGCTGTCAGCGGTTTCACTTCGGCCTTGGCCTCGACTTTCACAGTGCGGTCATTGGCCACTTTGATGGTCAGCGTCAAAGGTATGCTTTCACCCGCCTTCAGCGGGGCTTTCAGCCCAACCAGCATCAGGTGATAGCCGCTCTCGCCAAGAGAGATCTGCTTGCCCGCGGGTAATTCTATAGCCTTCACCTCGCGCATTTTCATCACACCATTTTCGTGTGTCATGCTGTGCATTTCCACAGTCTTGGAAGCGGTGCTGGACACTCCAAGCATTGTCGCGGCCTGCTTGCTGGTGATGGACATATCCAGACTTGCCATGTCTTGCCCGGGAGCAGTGGCGCGTGCCCAGGCAGCTTCGATCTGAATGTCGCCCGCGTAAACGCTTGCGCTCAGCAATAGGGCTGTCAATAACCCGCCGAACCGGTACGACTTATGCATGATGAATTTCCCCTTGGATATCAAGAATGAGATGGGGGAGATTATACCTATCCGATGCCATGACGATAACCTGCTTGCTCCGGCATGTTGCGCCAGCGCCATGATCTGCGCCACACATCCATAAATAGCAACTCCGCCGGCGTGGATGTGCGATTCGAAACTACCCTTTACCGCGGGCTGGACTCACTGCCGGTAAGCACCATGGCAATCTACACAATATTGCATGGTTCTATTCAATGCGCGTAACGACACATTTACATCCCTGGTCTGCAATGCCTCACCGAGGTCGTCGCCGCTCTTGTGAAAAGATAATCCCAGCGTTTTGAAATCCCTGTTGTCGAACATATTGCACATCTTTAGCATTTCCGGGGTTTAGCCAAGCTTGGCATGAGCTATTTTGGAGGCCTCATCAAACTTGTTTTCCGCCATCAATCCAACTATCGATTTGATTGCCTCTACGTGCTCGCGCATGTTCGATAGTTGGTGCTGTTTCATTTCCGCAGACAGGCCCAGGGAAGTTCGCGTGTCCATCATGTTCATGTCGTGATGGTGGCTGTCATGCTGCATTATTTCGTCGGCAGCGAATGCCGCATTCAAACCAACCATGCCGATTAATACTAAAGCGGCTATAAAAATATTATTCATGTCTGCATTTATCCAAATAATGGATATGACCTGCACTTAGAACTTCAATGTCAGGCTGGTGTTTATCGAACGCCCCATGCCGGGTACTGAGGTACCATAAGGAACTCCCGTTCCCATGGTATTCCCTTGACCGACATATGCTCCGCCCAGCGGGGAAATGTAGAACTTGTTCAAGGCATTTTCCAGGCCGACATCGAATCTAACCTGTTTCCATTCATAGCTGCTGTACAGGTTGAGCAAGCCATAGCCGGCGGTTTTAAGTTCTTTGCGCACCGCCTGGACATCGGTCTTGGCATCCACCAATATTGCCTCGATGGTATTGGACCAATTACCCGAACTTTGCACGACGGCCAATCTCGCGTTTAACGGCATGATGTTGTACAGATTGTCGCCGGTCGTCAAGTTCTTGCCGTTCACATAGCTCAATACGCCAGTCGCACTGAAACTACCGTACTCACTGCTTTTTGCCAGCGACATTTTGCCGGACACATCGGCACCATAGAGCCGAGCGCTCTGATTGTCCAGGCTGAGATTGAGAAATCCATCGGCTCTGGCGGGGCAGATCACGCCAATAGTGGCACAGGTCACGGCATCGATATAATCATCGACCCGCGTGTAGTAAGGCGAGACCTTCAGTTCCCATTCTTTCTGCGCGTCATCATGCCAACTGCCCGTCGCACTCAGAGTTTGTGCCACTTCCGGTTTCAGATCTATATTGCCTACATAGCCGTTGCCATCGCCATACCAGTTGTTCATGTTCATGATCATGGTGTTATTGGTTGACCAGGCAAACCGCTCATACAGATTCGGCGAACGCGTTTTCATGGCGTAGCCCGCCTCAAAGGTTTTTCTGGTGTCCGGCGTATAGCGTGCCAGCGCGGTCAGATCGATGTTGTCATCGGTTTTCTTGTGATCGAGTGCATTGAACGCCCCCGGAATCGAGGCGGGATTCGATGGGTCGCCATACATCATTCCCGTGCCATAGCCTTGCACATTTCCCGTATTCATCGTGACGGTGCTGCCGCGCACACCGAATTGCGAAATCCATTGTTGATTCCAGCGCGCTTCCCATTCGCCGAAAATATCGAGGCGGTCGCGCTGCCCGTCGTTGATGTTCCAGAAGGTGTCCGGTGACATCATCCCGTTAGGAGCCGCGGAAATCGGGCTCCACCAGTCGTTCAATCGATATTGCTGATACTCGCTGCCCACCCTGAGAATATCGCGTTCGGAAAGCAGGACATCGGCCTTGACCACAAAACCGGTGTTTTTCCCGTCCGTATCCATGGGCATGCCCGGCAGGTTCGGCATCATGCCCGCTGTCTGCAATTTATCCTCGAGGAAATTCATCGAATGCTGGGTATGTTCTTTGTAGGCGCGCGCTTCCAGGGCGCCCCATTGATACTGTCCCGTATAACGCATATTGACTTGCTCACTGTCATTGCCGGTCATATCCATGCGTTGATTTGGGAAACCCTGGTTGGAAATGTTCTGTAATCCCAGCTTCAATTCGACCAAATGGTTTCCACGGTGAAGCGCAAATCCGAGTGACTGATTTTCAGTCTGGTAGAACGAAGAGCCGACTTCGTTTCCTTCCAGGTAGGTTGATGTGCCTGCCGCATTCCCTGCTGCATGAAAATCTCCTGCCGCTGTGTAGTTACCGGCCTCTGCAATCGAGCCGGCATAGGTCATGCTCAATGTTTCGGCCGCGATCGTTGCCGATAGATTGCCGCCTTTCGCATTTCCGTTGCTGCGATAGAAAACACCGGCTTGCCCCTTGAGCAAAGTCTCCTGCCCCGCCTTGGCAAACTCGGGCGCCGCCGAGGTGACAGAAATGGTGCCGCCTATGCTGTCGCCGCCGACACTGACCGGTGTGATACCGGCAAACACTTTGACGCTGCCGACGCTGGATGGATCAATGTAGGAAAGCGGGGGGTTCATGTGATTCGAACAAGCGGAGATCAAATCCATGCCATCCACTTTGACGCGCACGCGGTCATCGGCCATGCCGTGGATCACCGGCAAACTGGAAACCCCGCCGGCGCCATAGAGGCTGACACCCGGCTGGCCATCAAGCATTTTTGCCGTATCGCTGGTACTGGTGCGCAGGCGGACCAGGTTGGTTTCACCAAGAGCCGAATCGCTCAAGGCCGGCAGTGGCTGGATTTTCTCCCCAATCACCTCAACATCGGGCAAGGTTGCCTCGGTTGCTTCAGCCGCAAACGCTCCGGGCGCAAACGCTAACGCGACACAAATAGTTATTCGCTGGAATTGCATTTGCTTAATCTCCAATAAAATAAAGTGACGCGACTTTCTTCACACAACTTTCACTTGAAAATGTGAGTAAATCGGCCAAACTTCTGTCGCTAAAAAAGGGTGCAAAGCAAGCAAAGAAGATAACCAACACCCTAGGGAGGGAGGCTGAAAAACCGCACCACCTGCTTGGCTACGCGAAATCTAATGTGATTTTTCCTGTTTGGGAATGCGACATGATGTCGCGCGTCAAATTGTCGCACCCCCTTATCCACTCCACGATTACAATAGTCACATGCACAGTGCGATACTTTCCTCTCTCCCCGGCCACAGTCAGTTGCGCCGCCTGGTCGCATTGCGCAGTGTGGCGATCGCGGCACAACTCCTGACACTTGCGGCCGTATGGAAGATTCTGGAACTGGAGCTGGACTGGCAACCGATGCTGCTGAGCATCGCCACGCTCGCGTCCCTCAATCTGTTCAGCTGGCTGCGTTTGCGCAGTCAGAAGCCGGTTTCCAATTCCGAGTTGTTCATCCAATTGTGCACGGACGTATTGGCGCTCAGCATATTGCTGTACTACGGTGGCGGATCGACCAATCCTTTCATCTCGCTCTATCTGCTGCCGCTGGTGATCGCTGCTGCCACCTTGCCTGGCCGCTACTCCTGGGGCATGGCGGCACTCACTGCGGCCTGTTATAGCCTGCTGATGGTCTATTACATTCCGTTGCCGCATATCCACCAGCACGGGGATGATGCCTTCAACATTCATGTGATGGGCATGTGGCTGGGTTTCGTGATCAGCGCGGTAGTGGTTGCTTATTTCGTGGTTCAGATGGCACAAGCGGTACGCAGCCGGGACGAGATGCTGGTGCGTGTGCGCGAAGAGATTTTGCGCAACGAGCGTATCGTGGCACTTGGCACTCAGGCTGCCGGTGCGGCACATGAGATGGGCACGCCGCTGTCAACCATGGCAGTGGTGATCGGCGAATTGCAACATGATTTGGCTGACACCCATCCCGCATTACGCGACAGCCTGACCATCCTTGATGAACAAGTGCGCGGCTGCAAACGCATCCTTGACAAGATCCTGGCAAACGCCCAGGACAAAGGAGCCGCTTCGCTGCAACCGGCAGACCTACTGGTGGCGGAAGTACTGGATGAATGGCAGTTGCTGCGCCCCACCGCACAATACCGTTATTCCTCCCCACCCCCTCCCGATGCCCCTCGCTTCACCCTCCCTTTGCCAGTGGAGGAGCAGGGGAAAACAGGAGGGATTCCCGCACCGCTCATCAGCGTGGATGTGACGCTGCGCGCGGCGCTGATGAATCTGCTCAACAACGCAGCGGATGCGGCTCCGCAAGCGATCGAGATACACACACAATGGGATGCGAAAAAATTCACACTGGAGATCCACGACCACGGAGAGGGATTGAGCAAGGAGGCGGCGCTCAAAACAGGGTCGGCATTCTTCACCACCAAAAAAGGCGGGCATGGATTGGGCTTGTTGCTCGCCAATGCCACCATAGAGCGCATGGGTGGCTCGGTTCTGCTATTCAACAGCAAGGAAGGCGGCGCAACCACGCTACTGACACTGCCGGTAGCCGGGAACGGCACATGAATCAACATTGTGATGAAGCGGCCTCGTTGCTGCTGGTGGATGACGACATCACTTTCTGTTCGGTGCTGAAAGCCGCTCTGGAAAAACGCGGTTTCTGCGTAAGCGTGGTGCACAGCGTGGAGCAGGCCGTTCCGCTGGCCGAAGCAAATCCCCCGGAATTTTCGGTGGTCGATCTGAAAATGTCTGGCGCGACAGGATTGGTACTGGTCAAGCGATTGCACGAACTCGACCAGAACACGCGTATCGTCGTACTGACCGGCTACGCCAGCATCGCCACCGCGGTCGAGGCCATCAAATTGGGTGCGACACAATATCTCGCCAAACCGGCCAATGCCGACGAAATCGTCGCCGCATTCAGTCACGCGCCGAACGGTAATACATCACTGAAAGTACAACCGGCGCAGATCGGGGACTTGGCATGGGATCATATCCAGCGTGTGCTGCGCGAACACGACGGCAACATTTCAGCCACCGCCCGCGCGCTACACATGCACCGCCGCACGCTGCAACGCAAACTGGCCAAGCCCCCTGCCGGCCAGAAATAAGATATCCATAATATCCCCTCGCGAATTTTCCGATTCTCTCGTATAGTTTGCCGAATTGTTGGAACCGTCCCCGGAAATATCGCGATGTATCAAACCAAGGAGAACATCTATGGTTGACGAGAGTGCTCGCAACAAACTCAAATTAGCCCTGACCCATCTCGATTCACTGCCCGCCATGCCGGTCATTGCACAAAAGCTGCTGGCTCTGCCGCTGGATACGGATGAAGGCGAGACGCAACTGCTCAACCTGATCGGACAGGATCCGCAAATCTCTGCAAAGATAATCAGCCTGGCCAACTCCCCGGTCATGGGTGTTACACGCAAGATAGGCGCAGTCTCGGATGCCGCCATGCTGCTCGGTCTTACCCGGGTGAAATCAGTCGCTATCGGTATCGCCTCGATGTCCAATCTTGCCAAGCTGCCGCCTGGGGAAAACTTCAAACCGCAGGATCTGTGGCTGCATAGCATGACCATCGCGATCGTGATGCGCACCATAGCGCAGGCCATGCCCAGAGCATCCCGTCCCAAGGAAGACCAGATTTTTCTGGCGGGGTTGCTGCACGATATCGGCTTCATGGCTCTGCACCATATCGACGCAGCAGCGAGCAACGAACTGCACCTGCTTCTGCGCCGGCAACCGGAACGCCCGATACTTGAAGTCGAGCAGGAACTCTTGGGAATCACACACTGTGCTATCGGCTCACAGTTGGCGCAGCACTGGAATCTGCCCCAGGAAATAGTCATTGCAACAGGCAATCACCACCCGCCATACGCCGATGCTGCGATAGCGCAAAATCCACTGGTGCGTCTCATCAATCTGGCCGAAAAGTTGCAACCCAACTTCGGTATCGCCGAGCATACCGGCGGACCCATCAGCGAGCAGGAATGGTCTGACTTGGGCATCGATCCCGCAGCCGCAGAAGAAGTCACCAGTCTGGCCGATGAACTCGCGATGCAAACCGCGCAACTGGGCGAATAATTCAGGCCGAAAATCGGTTTATAGCCAGGAAGTTAGAACCGGACGCCTGGTCCGGTCACTTGATGACGTGACTATCCCCAGACATCGCGCAAGGTATAATCACTTACCGTAAATACCACTCCAGACCATGAAATCCATACTCCTGCTCATCTGTCTGATGCTGCCAGCGGCCAGCCACGCACTATCACCACAAACACCACCAGCGCCCATCCTGGCAGCCAAGTCATACCTGTTGTACGACTACACCAGCAATCAGGTATTGGTGAACCAGAACGGAGATGCGCGCATGGAGCCCGCATCGCTGACCAAACTGATGACCGCCTACCTGGCCTTTGATGCGCTCAAGCACGGCACGCTAGCAATGGAACAAAAACTGAGTGTTCCCGCCGCTGCGGTGCGAAATGTCAGCGGTGAATCGCGCATGCTGCTCAAGGCAGGGCAAACCGTGAGCGTGGATGAACTGCTGCACGGCCTGATCGTGCAATCCGGCAACGATGCGGCCCTCACACTGGCGATCAATATCGCCGGTAGTGAAGCGGGCTTTGTCGACATGATGAACAAGGAAGCGAAACGGCTGGGCATGACTAACACCCATTTCGCGAACCCAGTCGGTCTGCCGGCTTCGCAACACTACAGCAGCGCGTACGATCTGGCCCTGTTGGCCGCGACCATCGTGCGCGACTATCCGCAACACTACCCGATGTTTTCCCAGCGCAGCTACACTTTCAACAACGTCACCCAATCCAATCGCAACCGCCTGCTGTGGCTGGACCCCTATGCGGACGGACTGAAGACCGGGCGTACCGAGACCGGCGGATATTGCATGGTCGCCTCGGTCAAACGCAACAACCGCCGCCTGATATCGGTGTTGTTCGGCGCAGATACGGAAAATCTGCGCGCCACCGAAAGCCAGAAGCTGTTGAATTTCGGCTTCCAGTATTTCGATGCCGCACGCCTGTATGAGAAGAACCAGCCGGTCGCAACGCTGCGTATCTGGAAAGGCACCGAAAGCAAACTCGAGATCGGTTTCCGCCACGACCTGTTTCTGACCATCCCGAAAGGAACGCTAGCCCAACTCAAGGCGACGATGGAAACGCGCCAGCCCCTGTTCGCGCCGGTCAGCGGCGGGCAGCAAGTGGGCGTACTCAAACTGAAGCTGGACGACAAACCCTATGCGGAATTTCCCTTGGTGGCACTGGAAGGCGTGCCGCTGTCTAACGTGTTTTCTCGCGGATGGGACAGCATACGGCTGTTGTTTCAATAAGTAAATGCAAAAGGGAATAGCAAATTGGGGGGCTTTAGAAATTCAGAGTTCGCTCAAATTCAAGGCGCGGGAAAAATTTCGCCGCGCCGCATATACGCAATATGCAAGCAAGAAATTCTTTCCGCAACACAGCAGTTGAGATGAAATCTGGATTTTAAAGGCCCCCAAATGACGATTTATTTGAACGGGCATTACATGCCCATCGAGCAAGCAAAGATCTCCGTGCTGGATCGCGGTTTCATCTTTGGCGATGGCGTATATGAAGTGATCCCGGTGTACTCGCGCAAACCGTTCCGCCTGGAATCACACTTGCAGCGGCTGCAGCACAGCCTGAACGGCATCAAGCTCGCCAATCCGCACAGCGATACGGAATGGACTGCCATCATCGGTGAAATCATCGCGCGCAACGAGGCGCAAGACCAATACCTGTACCTGCACATCACGCGCGGCGCGGCCAAGCGCGATCATGCTTTTCCCAACCCGCCGGTCAAGCCGACGGTGTTCGTGATGAGCAGCCCGCTGCTTCCCCCGCCTGCCGCACTGCTGCAAAGCGGCGTGGGTGCGGTAAGCGCTGAGGATAACCGCTGGCTGCGCTGCGACATCAAGGCGATCGCACTGCTGCCCAATGTGCTGTTGCGCCAGATGGCAGTCGATGCGGGCTGCGCGGAAACCATCCTGATCCGCGAGAATGAATTCATGACCGAGGGCGCGGCCAGCAACATCTTCGTGGTGAAGCACGGCAAACTGCTCGCACCGCCCAAAGACAATCTGATGCTGCCCGGCATCACCTATGACGTGGTGCTGGAGATCGCCGCCGCCAGCCATATCCCGCATCAAGTCCGGCGCATCGCCGCTGCCGAAGTGTTTGGCGCAGACGAATTGCTGCTCACCTCCTCCACCAAAGAAGTGCTGGCGATCACCACGCTGGACGGCAAGCCGG
>Ga0209253_10004499_pt1 | contig 12157 bp, 9 predicted proteins | sample FrelakmetBRP12BR_FD_187145 | JGI IMG/M metagenome (GOLD analysis project Ga0209253, IMG submission 187145) | Freshwater lake sediment microbial communities from the University of Notre Dame, USA, for methane emissions studies - BRP12 BR (SPAdes)... | ecosystem: Environmental > Aquatic >...
TTGGTCAGGCCACTTGGTCAGGCCATTTGGTCAGGCCACTTGGTCAGGCCACTTGGTCAGGCCATTTGGTCAGGCCACTTGGTCAGGCCATTTGGTCAGGCCACTTGGTCAGGCCTTCTCCCTCACGCCGGCCGATTCCTGGATCAGCGCGAGGAGTTCCTCTTCGAGGGCTTTCCCCCGGTTCCTGCCATACCAGAGATGGAGCCGCTCCAACGCTTCCGCTTGCGTCAGACCCTCCGCCTTCGCCCGCAGGAACACTTCCTGGCCCTCTCGTGGACGCGGGCCCCATCGGAAGAGCTCGTTGCCCTGCCGGTCGAACGCCACAAGCTTGGGAATCCCCCTTGTTCCGTCCGTCAGGTATTCGTCCATAATATCAGGGTTCATGTCCCGGAGCAGGAATTTAAGGTGGATGAGGGTATTGCATTCCGCCAGGCGTGCGATGTACGGAAGGCATTGCGCGGAATCACCGCACCATGGTTCAGTCAGCACCATCCAGAGTTGCGGTTCCCTGAGCATGTGGATAGTGCGGCGCACCTCTTCCGGAATTACATACGTTTTCAAGATACGCGTCGTTCGCCGGAGGTTGATCGGTGCGCTGGCGCGACGGTTGCGTGTTGTCTCATCGAGGTCATCGGTGATCGGTTCCAGGGCAAGCTCGCGAATGCTGTCGACATACTCGTCGAAGTCGAGACCCCGGTGGGGCCGCTGATCCTGGTAGAACCGTTTCATTCTCGAGAGCTTTCAATGAGTCGTCGCAGAGTCTCCCGGGCAACCGGCAGGTCTGTGGCGAGCCAGTACAGGCTCCGTTCGTGCGCGAAAAAGAAATGGACCTGTCCCTGCCCAACGCAGGCAGCCCCCTCCTGACCCTGGACGCTGAAGCGCGAGAACCGTTCGAAAGCGGTGTTCCCTTTTTCGATCCTACTTTCCATCGCCGTGTAGTCCTCGGACGCCTGCCGGTCCGACGGGTACACGGTCAGATACACAGTCGCTGACCCCCTTTCGCCGCGATAGAGGCCGACAAAATTTTCGCGTTGCGCGACATCTTTGCCGTGCATCCGGTCGACGAGCGACCGCGCGTCGTTGCCGGAAGCGGACTGCATCAGCTTCAGGGAACCGAGCTCCGGCGGGAGCGCGGAACGGAAGAGGGTGGCCACCGCGAGCGGCAAGGCGGCGCCGAGCGTGACCAGCAGGATCAGGCCCGGCCAGCCGGAAAGATGTCTCCGCATCGTCTGCCTCCGACCGCAAAATGCAAAGAGCCCAACCCCGGAACGAGCCGGGCCCGTGAGTCCTCAGTGAACCCTCAGTTCACGCCGATATGCGGCGTGATCTTCTCCAGAAGGTTTCGCTTGGGAAGGGCGCCGACGATTTGCTCAACGACCTTCCCCCCTTTAAAAACCATCAGTGTCGGAATGCTGCGGATCCCGAATTTCACCGACGTATCGGGGTTATTGTCGACATCCATTTTCCCGACCTTCAGTTTCCCGTCGTATTCTCTCGCGATTTCCTCCACGACGGGTGCGATCATCTTGCACGGACCACACCAGACCGCCCAGAAGTCCACCAGAACCGGCTGATCGGAATCCAGCACCTCTTGCTGAAAGTTGGCATCGGTGATTTCCACGAGTTTCATTCGTTCTCCTTCTTCTCTGGTTGCTCTCACGATGGCTTGCCCGACAATTCGCCCCGGAACCGGATACTCTCCGGGCCGAGCATCTTCGTGACCTGCTCGAGGAATTTCTGGGTCGGCTCGACGGCGTAGCGCGTCGACTGGAAGAGCTTCGTCGATCCTTCGTCGCGAACACTGAAATAGCAGGGGCAGGCTCCGCGGTTCTGCTCCATCAGTTCGCGCAGCTGGACGATGGTGTTCTCCCGGATGTCGTTAATATTGATGGAAACGATGATGCTCTTCGTGAACTTTTCCCGCACCTTCTCCATGGGATAGACTTCGTTCACGATAATCTTGAGGACCTCGCCGTTCAGCTCCCCCCGCCCGGTGACCATGACCATAGCGTCGGCCACAAGGTGGTGCTGGTACTTTGCAAAGGGATCCGAGAAGACGATGCACTCGGCCTTTCCGCTGAAGTCTTCGATGGACACGAACGCCATCGTGTTGTTGCGTTTGTCGATCTTTTTCTTCACCGCCGTCACGATGCCGCATGCGCGCACGACACCGCCGGCCTTGAACCCGGTGAGGTCGCCGAGGCGCACAGTGGCAAACTCCTTGATCTCCAGTTCAAACTTCCCCAGCGGATGTCCGGACACGAAGAACCCGAGCACCAGTTTCTCACGCATAAGCCGGTCGTGTTCCGACCAGGGAGCTGCGTCGAGCATTGCGGGGTACCGGGGGGATGTCCCGTGCTGCGGCGCCATGGCATCGAACAGGGTGGACTGGCCGCTGACGTTGCTGGACTGGGCGGATTGTCCGAACGCCACCGCGCGCTCCAGATTCTCGAAATATTGCGCCCTGTGGCCATCCATGAAATCGAACGCCCCGGCCTGGACCAGGCTCTCCAGACACTTCTTGTTCACCAGCCGGAGGTCGACGCGCCGGCAGAAGTCGAACAGGTTCTCGAACTTCCCCCCTTCCTCCCGCGCCTTGATCACCGTTTCAATTGCGCTTTCCCCGACATTTCTGATCGCCACCAGCCCGAACCGGATGGCCCCCCGCAGCACCTGGAAGTCCGTGGCGCTCTCGTTCACATCCGGCGGCAGCACGGTGATTCCCATACGTCGGCAGTCGTCAATGAACTTGACGATCTTGTCGGTGTTCCCGATTTCCGAGGAGAGTGTCGCCGCCATGAATTCTGCGGGGTAGTGCGCTTTCAGATAGGCCGTCTGAAAGGCGATGACGGAATACGCGACACTGTGTGACTTGTTGAATCCATATGAAGCGAACTTCTCGATCAGGTCGAAAATTTCTTCCGCCTGCCTCCGGGCGGTCCCGAGCTTCATGGCACCTTCGACGAACTCCTTCTTCATATCCGCCATCAGGGCCTTGTCCTTCTTGCCCATGGCCCGGCGCATCAGGTCCGCTTTCGCCAGCGTCAGCCCGCCGATCTCGCTGGCGATCTTCATCACCTGTTCCTGGTACACAATGACGCCGTACGTTTCTTTCAGGACCTGCTCGAGTTTGGGGTGGACATACGTGATCTTTTGCTCGCCGTGTTTCCGCGCGATGAAATCGCCAATCATGTCCATCGGACCCGGCCGGTAGAGCGCGTTCATTGCGACCAGGTCGCTGATGCTTGTGGGTCGCAGCTTGCGCAGCCAGTCTTGCATCCCGGAGCTTTCGAACTGGAACACGCCGACGGTGTCGCCGCGCGCGAAAAGGTCAAAGGTCTTCCCGTCGTCCTCCGGCAGCGCATCGAGGTCGATCTCCACGCCGTGTGTGCGCCGGATCATCGCCAGAGCGTTTTCCATGACGGACAGCGTCCGGAGACCGAGGAAGTCCATCTTGAGGAGCCCCGCGGTTTCCAGATCCTTCATGTTGTACTGCGTCATCGTTTCCGTCTGCGGAGTCTTGTACAGCGGGACGTAGTCGCTGATGCTTCCGGGGGCGATGACAACTCCTGCGGCGTGCGTGCTCGCGTTGCGGTTCATCCCTTCAAGGACGAGAGACGCTTCGACCAGCATCTTGATCTTGGGGTCGCTGCTCTCCTTCACCCATTTCAACTCCGCGATTGACTCCAGCGCGTCGGCGAGCGGCCGGACCTTTCCGAGCTCGACCGGGATCTGCTTGGTGATCGAATCGATGGTACTGAGGGGGACACCCAGGACGCGCCCGACGTCTTTCAGGACCGCACGCGACGAGAGAGTGCCGAAGGTGATGATCTGCGAAACAGAGTCCTGACCGTATTTCTCGCGGACGTACTGGATCACAAGATCCCGCTTGTCATCTGAGAAGTCGACATCGATGTCGGGCATGCTGATCCGGTCCGGGTTCAGGAACCGCTCGAACAGGAGGTCATACTTGATGGGATCGACGTTGGTGATTTCCAGCGCGTAGGAGACGATGCTCCCCGCTGCGCTGCCGCGGCCCGGGCCCACGTAGACGCCCATCCGCCGCGCGGCGCGGATGAAGTCCTGCACGATCAGGAAATACCCCGAATACCCCATGGCCTTGATCACCCGGAGCTCGTGCTCCAAACGTGTCCTCAACTCTTCCGTAGGCTGCGAGTACCGCCTGGCGAAACCCTCGCGAGCCAACTTTTCGAAGTAGTCGTCCAGCGTTTCCACCCCCGCGTCGGACGGGATGGGAAACTTCGGCATAAAATTCTTCTTGAGGTCCAGCTTGAGGTCACACTTCTCCGCGATCTCCAGCGTGCTCGCAATAGCCTCGGGGTATTCACGGAAAAGCTCGGCCATCTCCGCCGACGACTTGAAGTAGGCCTGGTCTGTCTGGTAGCGAAGCTGAGTGTAGTCCGGCGTGTTGGCGCTGCTGGCATCCGGGATGAGCAGCATGATGTTGTGCGGAATAGCGTGTTCGTGCTTGAGATAGTGAACGTCGTTCGTAGCCACCAACTTCAATCCCAGGTCTTGCGCGAGCTTTGGCGCCTTCTTGCGCACCACCGCCTCGCGTTCGATACCGTGATTCTGAATCTCGACGTAAAAGTCGTCGCCGAAAATGTCTTTGTAGATCTCCGCGGCTTCGTAGGCCAGGGCGTCGTTGCCTGAAGCGAGGTGGGCCGATATCACACCCCCCGCACACGCCGATGTCGCCACCAGGCCATCACGGTGCTTGCGAAGGACATCGGTGTCGATCCTGGGCTTGTAGTAGTACCCCTCGAGATGCCCGATGGTACAGAGCTTGATCAGGTTCCTATAACCCGCTTCGTTCCTGGCGAGAAGCAGGAGATGATGATATGCCCCCCGCTTTCCCCCTGTCTCCGTCGCCTGGGTGGCCTTTTCGAACCGGCTCCCCTTCGTCACGATATACGCCTCCATACCAATGATCGGCTTGACGCCGGCTTTCAGCGCTTTCTTGTAGAACTCGATTGCTCCAAACATCACCCCGTGGTCAGTAAGGGCAACGGCTGGCATCCTGTTCTGTACGGCGGCCTGGATCAGATCATCGATGCGGCAGGCACCGTCAAGAAGGCTGTAGTGCGAATGGTTATGGAGGTGAATGAACTCAGGCATGGTGGAATTATTTTAGACAAGCGGCCCCCGAAAAGCAAGAGCGCGCCTCATAAACTTATGCACAAATTCTGCAGAAGCGACGGTGGATAGCAAACCTGCCCCCTCAAGCTCCTTCCACGCGGTTCGTCATAACTGACTGGCGAGACGAGCGGCAAGGGCAAAGGACATCAGGAATACCTTCTCAGGTCAAGGAAGGATGTTCAGACCCAGGAGCTTCAGCTCGGTCATCTCTTCGATAGCGTACCGCACGCCTTCGCGGCCAAATCCGGAATCCTTGACGCCCCCGTAAGGCATATGATCCATTCTGTACGTCGGGGCATCGTTCACAATCACGCCGCCGACTTCCAGCTCCTCAAACGCATGCCACACGTTGCTCATGGAGTTCGTGAAGACGCCCGCCTGCAAACCGTAGAGGGAGTTGTTGACCATTCCTATGGCCTGCTTGAATTCCGCAAACGGCTCCACCGTAGCCACGGGAGCGAAGACCTCATTGGCACACACTTTCATTTCTGCACGGACATCGGTGATCACCGTTGGTTCCATCACGGCACCCCTCCGTTTTCCCCCGCACAGCAGCTTCGCCCCACCCGCAACCGCCTCGCCGATCCACTCCTCGACCTTTTGAGCCGCCTTCTCCGTGATCATCGGCCCGACAACAGTCCGATCATCCTCCGGGTCGCCCGTCGGCTGAGCCGCCGAGAGACCTACAAACCGGTCAACGAAGCTGGCAAACAATGAATGGTGAACGAAGATCCGCTGGACAGCAATACACGACTGGCCGGCGTTTCCGTATGCTCCCATGACTATTCGTTGAAGCGCGTAGTCGAGGTCGGCATCCTTGTCCACAATCACCCCGGCATTCCCGCCAAGTTCAAGGACAACCCGCTTCTTCCCTGCCCGCTCTTTCATGCCCCATCCAACTGACGGACTCCCCGTGAAGCTCAAGAGCTTAACTCTTTCGTCAACAATAAGTTGATCCGATTCACCTCCGAGGCAAGGCACTACATTAATAGTGCCATCGGGAAGACCGGATTTCTGAATGATGTCTGCAAGAGCCAGCGCTATGAGGGGAGCACTGGAGGACGGCTTCAAGACCACCGTGTTCCCTGCCGCAAGGGCCGGCCCGATCTTGTGGGCAGCCAGATTCAGTGGGAAATTGAACGGTGTGATGGCTGCAATCGGCCCCAGAGGGAACCGCTTCACAAGGCCTATTCTGTTGTCGGAATGAGGGGCCACATCAAGCGGTAGAATGGTCCCTTCAATGCGCCTTGCCTCCTCGGAAGCGGTTTGGAAGGTATAGACGCACCGGTCCACCTCGATGCGCGAAAACATGATCGGTTTGCCGGTCTCGGCCGTAATGAGCCTTGCCAGCCTCTCTTTTTCCTTCCCTATCTCGCGCGCAATGAACAGAAGAGCGGTCGCGCGGTCGTATGATGAAAGGCGGCGGGTCTTGGCGAATGCCTGAACGGCAGCCACGATCGCCCGGTCGATGTCAGGCCGCGAGGCCTGGCAAACCTCCCCCACGACCTTGTTGGTGAAGGGGTTGACGACGGGCCTTGTTACCTCTGACCCGCACCATTCCCCGTTGACGAGGAATTTGGCAGCTTCCATTAGGCCAGCAATTCCCGGATTTTGTCGGGGAGAGAGGCCACTTCCACAAAAAGCCGGTCCCCGGTTCGTCGTTCTTTTATTTCGATCTTCCCGTTGGCCAGGTTTTTCTCGCCAATGATCACCTGGTAGGGCATCCCGAGCAGGTCTGCGTCTTTGAATTTGAACCCGGGGCTGGTGTCCTTCCGGTCATCAAACAGCACTTCCACCCCGTTTTCGGTCAGCAACCGGTAGATCCGTTCCGCCGTTTCCTGAACCTCCCTGCTTTTCGCGCCAAGCGAGATCAGATGGACCTGGTACGGAGCAAGAGCCTTGTCCCAGACGATCCCGTTATCGTCATGGTTCTGTTCAATGTGACAGGCGAGAATTCTCTCAATGCCGATCCCATAGCTCCCCATGATGATCGGAAGTTCCTTTCCGTTTTCATCCAGGAATTTCGCGTTCAGCGCGTCGGAATACTTGGTCCCCAGCTTGAAAATATGGCCCAGCTCAACGCCCTTCACGACCTTCAATCTGCTTTTCCCGTTGGGGCTCGTTTCTCCGCCCTGGACAGTACGGAGGTCATGGTATCCATCTATTGTGCAGTCCCGCGTCAGGTCGATATGGAGTAGGTGATAGTCGTTTCTGTTGGCGCCGCTGATAAGTTCATTGGCCCCCTCAAGACGCTTATCGGCGAGGACCTTGAAACCCTTGAGACCGACGGGACCGATTGACCCACCATCCGCGCCCGTCAGCTGCTGCAGTCTGTCACCCTCGATAGGACGGACATCGGTCCCGAGAACGCCCATGAGTTTCGATTCATTCAGCTCGTCGTTCCCCATCATCAGAACGAGTACGGGTGTCTCTCCGCCCCAGTAGACGACGGATTTCGCCAGCAGGCCGTGGTCGACCTTGAGGAACGCGGCGAGCTGGTCAATGGTTTTGACGTCTGGCGTATGCACCTCGGCGACCGGTTCGCTCTTCGGGAACCTGGGCGCGTTCGGGACGATGGAAGTCGCCACCTCGAGGTTTGCCGCGTAGCTGCCGTCCATTGCCAGCGCAATCACGTCTTCCCCTGCGTCGGATTCAATCATGAATTCCTGGGATGCCGACCCGCCCATGGCACCGCTCGATGCCCCGACAACAAAGAACTTGAGCCCGCACCGCGAGAAGATCTTTCTATACGCCTCCGCATGGAGATCGTATCCTCGGTCGAGTCCCTCCCACGTCGCGTCAAGCGTATAGCTGTCTTTCATGATAAATTGTCGTCCGCGCAGGACACCGGATCGCGGCCGGGGTTCGTTCCGGAACTTCGTCTGGATCTGGTACCAGATCTGCGGCAAGTCTTTGTATGATGCAATGTGATTCTTCGCGAGCCAGCAAATGACCTCCTCGTGGGTTGGTGCCAGAACGAGCGGGCGGTTCTTCACATGAAACAGGTTGTCCCCGAAGGCCTTCACTCTTCCGGTTTCTTCCCAGAGCTCCACGGGGTTCAGCGCCGGGAGGTGCAGTTCCTGTGCACCGATTGCATCCATTTCCTCGCGGACAATCTCCATCGCTTTCTTCATGACGCGCTGGCCGAGAGGAAGCCACGAATAGATGCCCGAGGCCAGGGCCCGGATCATGCCCGCGCGGACCATGAGCTGATGACTGGGAATGACTGCGTCAGTAGGGACTTCTTTGACGGTAGGGATAAACGCCTGGCTGAATCGCATGTGCTGGACTTTGCTCTGGATTGAACAACGCGGCAGTACCGAGAAAAAGATAAGAAAAAACGGCAAGACAATCCAGAGCGGCGGGTGGAGGGACGATCCGGAGATTGCGTCGCGCCAGATCGCGGACTCACCTGTCGAAGGACGGCATTTCAACACGCGGAGGTTTCAGGGATCGCGCACGGGTTGCCGACGTTCATCGACCAGCCCTCGACGGTAATGTCTCTCCGGCTTCCGTGTTCCCGGTCGTTGTTTCTTCTCCCGGATCACGGATTCGTTTCGGTCTGCACTTTTGGCGGAATGAGCGGGAGGTCGAGCCATGCGAGACCGATGTCGCGCCGCATGTGTCCGAGGTCGTCGTTCGACGTGCCGTCATACATGAGGGCGAGCTTGGACCCGACGCGTAAGACCGAAGGAAGACCGATGATCCGCTTCGACCACGTGCAGTTATTCCCGTCCAGGACCACCGCCTTGGCCTTCGGATCCCACGTGTTCAGGTCCTTTGTCCAGTAGACCCAGATGGCATCCGTGAATTCGTTCCCGCCTGCGATGCCGACGTGATTGGTGAAGAGAAACCATGTTTTGTTCTCTTCCTGGTAGAACAGTGAGGAATTCTCGATTTGTTCTTCCGGCGGAACAATTGGCTGAGCATCAATGCTCCAGGCGGAATTCAAGTCCGTCGTACGTGCGATCCCGATTGACCGCTTGAAGAGATGCTCGCCCTCTGATCCGCTGAAGAAATGGAGGTATCCGCCACCCGGGTTCTCGATGGTATGCCCCGGGCTCGCGGTGGCGGAATAGAACGTACCCGCTTTCGGCAGGAAAGGGATGACGCCCTTCTGTTTCTTCCACGGTCCGAGAGGAGTCTTTGCGGTTGCCTTGAGTGTGAAGTAGGGGGGCACGGGAATCAGGTCAGGCGGGTCGGTGGCAGAGGTCGTTCCCATGTAGAACAGATGCCACTGCTTCCCGTCATGGACCGGTATTCCATACGAGGCGCTCTTTGAATCTTTGTCTCCTGGCTTGCCGAGATCCAGGATTGGACCTTCTCTTTCCCAGTTCATCAAGTCCTTGCTCTTTGCGCGGCAGGCAATCCAACCCCTGAGTCCCGCCCCATCGTAATGGACGTAGTACATCCCCTGGTACTCGAAGACCCAGGCATCGCGAGCACCATGGGCGTCACAACTGTCCGGTCCTTCACCGTGATGCAGAACAACACCATAGTCCCTCGCTTCCATTCTGAGCTGGGCGGCCGTTCGTCCATCGTCGTAGACTTTGGCGGAAGACGCACATCCGGCGAGAACAGCCGCGCTGGCCGTCAGCAGGAAAACCCACGCGCGAGAAAACCGATGCATGGTCATTGGCTACTCCTTTGTGGCAATGATGATATCCTGGAAACTCAGGTGCCGCCGGGCACCCGACCATGAGCCGTACCTGACCGGCTCCTGAATGATCAGTCTGTTCGCCTTCAGTATCGAGCGGACCGACTCTTCGGGATACGCGATAGCTGCCTCGGGGTTTGACGGGTGCACAACGAAAAGACTCTCAACGTGAGGAACGAAGGGAAAGACGCTCTTCCCCGTCCTGATTCCATGAAGTGTCTGTTCATTCAAGAGGAACAAGGTCCCAAGGCATCTCCCGCCCGGGCGAAGGACACGAGCGATTTCGCGGACGTAGCGATCCATGTCAGCGGGAAGCATATGGGTGAAGACCGATGTGAGAAAAACAAAGTCCTTCGATGAGTCATCACAGGGGAAGGCATACTCCGAGGGGCGGACGGTTCCGGAGGGGTTGTAATGCCCGTTGAAGATGTTCGCGTGTTCAAACGAAAAGTGCGCATGGCGGGACAAGATGTGCTTCCTGCACCACGCGACGCCATCGCGGACAATATCGAAGCCAAGATAGCTTCCCGGCGGACGGAGATACCCGGTAAGACCTGCGGCAATCCGGCCGATCCCGCATCCGACATCAAGGACGTGTTCATGGGGCAGCAGATTCGCCTCCGATCTGAAAATGCGAAGGAACTCCGATCCGACTCCCCGCCAGCTCCCGTCGCCGACGAAGATCCTCCTGCCGGGCGGCCGGTACCCTGCGACAAGGTCCACCGCGTCCAGCGGAAAGTATACAATCTCTCTGGCCGCGGTTGCGATACGATACCGGAGGTAGTTGTGATTCATGGCCGGCAATCGGAAACGGGAAAAAATAAGAACGGGCTGCCGTGAAAGAGCAGCCCGAAATGGACAGCGATCTCATTATGCGTTACTTGCCGTACGCAACCCAGCTTCCCCACACCGCGTTCAGCTTTGAGTCGCCCCACGTCTTGACTTTGATAACAAAGCCGCCTTTTGTGACCTGCTCGGTGACAAGCGCCAAACGTGTCGCGGCGTTCTTCTTTGTCCCCTCCGTGTCGTCGTTCGAAGCATCGAACCCGTTGAGCATCACGACGACGCTCGGAGGATTCGCGTAGGCCTTGTCAAAGTTCACGATATACTTGTGGATTCGTTCGCCCTTTCCTTCCGAGAGCGTCCAGGCTTCGCTGTTTACCGACGCAACGAAATCACCCTTTTTCCAGACCTGGCCGAGCGAAACCGCTGAGACCAGAACCAGCAGAGCGCAGACAACGACGAAATACTTCATGTATTCCTCCTGATGTAATTGATGGTGTATGGGATTGACCGAGGCCTAAAACCGAATACAAATATACAAACGCTGTCTAGAAAAGCAAGGCCTTATGACCTTAACACTTCAGGATACTCCCTGGTTCCCTCTGTAGCGCTCCGACCGACCCGCTGGCTCTTGTTGGATGCAGATCGAGCTCCCCCCGGGAGTCTTTCCCTACCAGCTTGCGGTCGTCTTCCATCACATTCCACACCGCCCTTCAACCTTCATTCCCTACTTTCCGGTGTTCTTAGCCCAGAGCCTGTTTACCAGATAGATCAGGGCCAGGCCGCTGACGACGAAGACACCGAGGAGGATGAACGCATAATCCAGGCGCCCGTAGAGGAAATTCCCCACGGTGAAGAGGGCAGACCAGATAACGGTGCAACCCGCCACCCAGCCGAGAAGAGCCATGGGAATATTCTCGTGCGTCGCCCGCGCCTGTTCAATCGTGATCCCCGCTTCCTCCCGGATTCGTCTCCACCCGGGACCGAACGGCAGGACCTTCCGGTAGAATTCGATCAGGACTTTCCGATCCGTTTCCGGCCCGAGGTACGCTGTCAACAACCAGCTCAGGGTCGTGACAATGATGGTGATGATGAGCGCAATGTGCGTGCTGAAGTGTATGCCGTTCTTGGCCAGGATCAACAGTGCAAGGGAAATGGCAAATGAGCTTACCATGGCCACCACTTCGCACCAGGCGTTCACGCGCCACCAGAACCAGCGGACCAGATAGAGCAACCCCGTGCCGGCGCCGATCTGCAGGATGATGTCGAACGCATCTTTTGCCGTATCAAGGAGGTAGACCATCCCGGACGCACAGAAGAAGAGCCCCACGGTCGCCACACGTCCCATCAGAACGTAGTGTTTTTCGCCTGCATCTTTCCTGATGAAGCGCCGGTAGAAATCGTGCACCAGGTAGGACGCGCCCCAGTTGAGATGGGTCAGGATGGTGGAGGAATTCGCGGCAATCAGCCCTCCCACCATCAGTCCGATGAACCCCACCGGCAGGAATTTCAGCATGGCGGGATACGCGATGTCGTGGCCCAGCAGGTGCGGGTCGA
>Ga0209253_10004500_pt1 | contig 12155 bp, 8 predicted proteins | sample FrelakmetBRP12BR_FD_187145 | JGI IMG/M metagenome (GOLD analysis project Ga0209253, IMG submission 187145) | Freshwater lake sediment microbial communities from the University of Notre Dame, USA, for methane emissions studies - BRP12 BR (SPAdes)... | ecosystem: Environmental > Aquatic >...
CTCGGCGCCTTCGTGGCCCAGATCGCCTCGGCGCCTCGACAGGCCCCCACCGCACCGCCGGTCGCCGCCGCGGCATTCGCAACCCCCGCGCGTGGCTAGTCCGCGGTCAACTCGCCGTACCCTCGTCCGTGGAATTCAATGCACACACGGAGGTCCGGCATGGCCCGGATCTAGCGGTCCAGCAGATCGGCGTCGAGCTGGTCCTGGGCCCGTCCAGTCGATCGTTTGTTCTGGACCAGGTGCCGGCGCCCGATGACGTGAACCGGCTCGGCACCGTACGTCGACTCCAGCCGATCGGGCCAGGCCTCGTTGAACGTCACGCCATCGATGGCGGTGAGCAGATCGATCCGGTTGGGCTGCACGCCGATCTGGAAGACGATGCCAGGGGTGGCGAGGTCCTCCATCGTGAGTTCGCCGAGGGACGCTCCGAATCGACGGAGGGCGGCGTGGACGCGCGGCGGATTCGAGGCCGCGGAGTTCACCCAGACGTCGAGGTCCTTCGTGAACCTCGGTGCGTCGTGGACGGCCATGGCATAGCCGCCCACCAGGAGGTACTCAACTCCCTCGGCGTTCAACGCGGCAAACAGATCTTTGAAGTCGGGATTCACCGGCATCGGGGGACCGCCATGCGATGTACTCGAGGACCATTTCCCAGGTGAGCTCCAGCCGCCGGGCAGCCGGCACGTTCCGCCAGAACTCCCGGTCGAATGCACCGTCGTCCTCGTGGAGCCGGATGACCCGCGTCGTCGCGGCTGCCCTGGGGTTCTCGGTGCTCACCGGGGCATCATAACCCCGGCGTCACGCCCCGACGAGCCGGAGCGGCGCCTGCGACTTCTGCTTCGGGAACTCGATCAGGTAATCGCCGGAGAAGCAGGCGTCGCAGTAACGCGACCGGTCCTCTCCGAGCGCCGCGTACAGCCCCTCGAGCGACAGGTAGCCCAGCGAGTCGGCGGTCACGTAGCGTGCGATCTCGTCGACGCTGTGGGAACTGGCGATGAGCTCCTGCCGGTTGGGCGTGTCGATGCCGTAGTAGCAGGGCCAGGCCGTGGGCGGCGACGAGATGCGCATGTGCACCTCGCTGGCTCCGGCGTTGCGCAGCATCTTCACGATCTTCCGGGAGGTCGTGCCTCGCACCACCGAGTCGTCGACGACCACGAGCCGCTTGCCCTTCAGCATGTCCTTCACCGCGTTCAGCTTCAGCTTCACGCCGAAGTGGCGGATCGACTGGGCCGGCTCGATGAAGGTGCGTCCGACGTAGTGGGAACGGACCAGCCCCATCGCAAAGGGGATCCCGCTCTGCTTCGCGTATCCGATGGCGGCGGGTACGCCCGAGTCGGGCACCGGGATGACGAGGTCGGCCTCGGCCGGCTGCTCGGCGGCGAGGCGCGCGCCGAAGGCAGCGCGGCTGGCGTAGACCGACTTGCCGAAGAGGACCGAATCGGGTCGCGCGAAGTAGATCTGCTCGAAGACGCACCGGCCGGTGCGCTCCGGCTCTGGACCGGCGAAGAGGCGCTCGGAGCGGAACCCGGTCTCGTCGACCACCACCATCTCTCCCGGCTCGACCTCGCGGATGTACTCGGCCTCGATCAGGTCGAGGGCGGTGGTCTCGCTGGCCAGCACGTAGCTTCCCTTGAGGCGTCCCAGGACGAGCGGCCGGAAACCCATGGGGTCGCGCGCGCCGATCATGGCCTTCTCGGTGAGGAGCACCAGGCTGTAGGCCCCCTTCACCTTGCCGAGGGCCTGCCGCAGCGAGCCCAGCAGGTGCTCGGGCGTGCCCGGCCGGTGCTCGGTTCGGGCGCGGGCCATGAGGTGGACCAGCACCTCGGTATCGCTCGTGGTCTGGAAGATGGAGCCGGCCGCCTCGAGGTCGTTGCGGAGTTGCTCGGCGTTGACCAGGTTCCCGTTGTGGGCCACCGCCAGCGCGCCGCCGGAGTACTGGACGGCGATGGGCTGGGCGTTCTTGAGATGGCTCTGGCCCGTGGTCGAGTAGCGGACGTGCCCGATGGCGGCGCCGCCCTTCAGGGTGTCGAGGACGGCGGCGGTGAAGATGTCGCCGACGAGCCCCATGCCGCGGTGTACGTGAAGGGTCTTGCCGTCGCTGGCCACGATCCCGGCCGACTCCTGCCCGCGGTGCTGGAGCGCGTGGAGGCCGAGGTAGGTGAAGTTGGCCGCGTCGAGGTCTCCCCCGAGCGCCCAGATCCCGAACACCCCACACTCGTCGGTGAGCTTGTCGAAGGCTGCGTCGTAACCCATGAAGTGGCGCATTATATCGAGACGGTGCTGAAAAAGCTCACTCTCGGAACGCTCGGCGTCACGGCCGCAACCTTGCTGTTTCTCGCCATCTTTCCGGTGCGCGGGTCGCGGGAGGCACAACCCCCGCGCGTTGTCTCTTCCTCGCGAGGCGCGGGGCCGCTCAGCGCCGGGGCGGCGGCGGTCGCGCTGGCCGCGCCTCCTGGGACTTCGATGGGCGGCTACCCTCGCCTCCACTTCGCGAGCCAGGGCGTCCGGGACGAGCCCATGGCGCGGGCCATCGTGCTCTCCGAGACCGGGCTCGCGGTGGCGATCGTCTCGGTGGACATCCTCCTCGTTCCCGCCGCGCTGCGGGCCAAGGTCGAGGCCCGCCTCGGCGACCTGAAACTCGACGCGCTGCTGGTGGGCGCCACCCACACCCATGCCGGGCCGGGCGGTTACTGGAAGGACGCGCTCGGGGAGCGGTTCGGCACGGGGCCCCACGACCCGGCCTGGGAGGACGCGCTGGCCGGGAGGATCGCCGACGCCGTTCGCGCCGCCGCGTCCGCCCGCGCCCCGGCCCGCCTGGCGGTGGCCGGGGTTCGTCTACCAGGACTGGTAGTGAATCGGGACGGTGGCGACCTGAACGGCCGGCTCCTCGCCCTTCGCGTCGAGCGCACGGACGGTGAACTGGTGGGACAGGTGGTCGTCTTTCCCGCCCATGCCACCGTCCATGGCAGCCGGAACCGGCTCCTCTCCGGCGACTGGCCGGGCGCCCTGGCGCGCGACCTCCCGGGCGTGACGGTCTTCCTCCAGGGCGCGGAGGGGGACCAGACCTGGCGGCTGCCAGTCGCACTGCCGAACGCAGAGCCCGAGGACTACGCCCGGCTCCTGGCCGAAGAGGTCCGTCGCCTCCCCTACCCGCCCGGCGTCGGCGCGCCGGCGCTCGCCGCTGCCGAGGCGGAGGTGACTCTCCCCGCCCCGTCGTTCGGCGCAGTGCCTCCTTTTCTCGACCGGCTCCTCTCGAACCTGCTCTGGGACTGGCTGCCGGAGCGAACCCGCGTGGTGGCGCTGCAGGTCGGCCCCGCCGTCCTGCTCGTCGTCCCTGCCGAGCCCGGCGAGGCGGTGGGACGCGGCTGGCGCGATGCGGCTGGGCCTGGCGCCGAGGTGGTCTCGCTCGTCGGCGACTACGTCGGTTACGTGGAAACGCCGGACGGGGTGCGCGCCCGGACCGGCGAGGCAAAGCGGACGTACCTCGGGCCGGAACTGGCGAAGGTTCTCGGTGACGGGCTCGACGCGGCCCGGGGCGCGCTCCCTCCAGCCCCTCCTGCGAATCGCTAGAATCGAAAGGCGGCACCCCCCGGCGCAGGCTCGACCGGGATCGACGGCGCGAGGAGCCAGAGCGCCGTTGCCCCTGCCCCGAGAGCGATCGCGCTCCCGGCCGCGATCCAGGCTGTGGTTCGCTGCGACTCGAAGGCACTCGCCTTGGCCGCATAGGCGGCGGGGTCGATTCCCGGCCTGAGGGAGCCGTCGGGGAGCAGCATGGCCTTCGCGTCGGAGTAGGAGCCGGCGGCCGCGAGCCCTTGCCAGGTGGCCACCCCTGCCGCGGCCACGGCGAGGCCGGTGGTCGTCCAGGCCGCCGGCCTCATCCACCCGCCTGGCGTCGAGGTCGCCTGGAGAGGCGGGTGGGGTGGCGGAGGAGCCGACAGATCTGGCTTCGGCGCCGGCGAGTCCACGACGAGCGTCTCGTCCCTGGCGAGCTCGACCGTGACGGTCCGCACCGCCCCGTTAGCCTCGACTCCCACGCGGTAGCTCCCCGCCGGCAAGCTCGCCTCGACCGGCACATCGCCGGCCGGGCGCCCCTGGATGAACCCCTTTCCCGTGCCGCCGCGCGTGGTCACCCGGAGCCGGAAGCGGGGCTTCGTCGAGGCCCGCTGCCGGGCCAGCTCGAACTCCCTCCGGAAAGCTGGCGAGAAGAGCTCCGGGTCGAGCTGGGCGGCAGGGTCGAGCGCGAGCACCCGCTCCATGGCCCCCCGCGCCGCGGGAGCGTTGCCCAGCGTGGACTCGGCGAGCGCGAGTTGAAGGAGCGTCCTCGTCCACTCGGCCTCTGGCGCCTCCATCGCGGAACGCTTCTCCAGATCTGCGAGGATCTCCCGGCAGCGTTGGGCTGCGCCCCTGTAGTCGCCTGCGCGGGAAGCGGCGTCGGCCGCGGCGTGCGCAGCCTCCAGCTCCGGGGGCACGCCCGGCACATCTGCCGTCGCCGGAGGCGCGGCGACCAGCAACAGGAGGGTGAGTGCGGCCAGCGGCATGATCGGTAGGTCCAGGGCGATAGCGCATGCAATCGGTGTGTCTGGAGCAACTTTCTTTTCCGTGGAGCCCGGGCAGGTGTCGGAGGTCCGCCACTCGGACGATCCGGTCGCAGCCCGGACCCAGAGGGCTCGCGCTCATCTTGAACGAATAAGGATTCGCGCCCGGAATGGCTTTCGCATTCTTCCCGATCGACCTTGCACCGATCGGTCGCAGTTCCGTATAGCCTGTACCCTAAGGGGGCGTGTCCGTGTACTTCAGCCCGACGCTTATCCGCGTTTCATTCCTCTTCCCTCTTTTCGCCGCTCTCCTTGCGGGGTGTGGCGATCTGCCCACGCCCCGGACCTGCTCCAGCGGGTCGCCCTGCAGCGCCGGAGCCTGGTGTCGTTCGGGCCAGTGCGTGGCCAATGCTCCGCCCGAGGCCTTGATCGAGGCGCCCTCCTCGCCTGGCTCGAACCGACCCGTCCTCTTCCATGGGGGCGGGAGCCACGACATCGACCCAGGCGACGCCGTGGTGTCCTGGGCCTGGAAGGCCTCCGCTCCGGCCGGGACGTCGGGATGCGAGCCACTTCCGACCTCTGGCTCCGGAGCCGACTTCACGGTCGTCTTCCCGTGTGGCGGCGATCACGATCTTTCCCTCACCGTGACCGACTCCCTCGGCCTGGCCAGTGACGAACGAACGGTGCGCGTTCGCGTCGCCGCGACGCTCGACCCGCCCGCGCTCTTCGTCGCTCCCGACCTCTCCGTCGATCACCTCTGCACCGGAGAACCTCTCTCCTGCACGCCTCGGAGCGGGCTCTCCCGGAGCGTCGGCCTGTCCGCCACGGGAATCGCGCCGCCGGGGGCCTCCTTCACGTTCCGCTGGAGCGTCGAGCTCCCGCCCGAACTCGCCTCGCAGCCTCCGCCTCGAGTCACCTTCACTCCCGACGAGACCGCCGCCGAGCCGAAGGTCCTGATCGAGACCGCGGGAACCGCCATCGCGGGTCGCTACACCTTCGTGGTGGCCGCCACCGACTCGCGCGGCATGGTGGCCGTGGGGCGGCAGCGGGTGGACGTGGGCAATCGGCCGCCTGTGGTCTCCGGAGGAGGAACGATCACCCTGCCTCACGCATTCGAGGCCATCACCAGGAGCTTCGTCGCCGCCGGAACCACGCCGATCGCGACCTGGACCGACCCGGACGGCGATCCGGTCACGATTGTCGGCTTCTCGTCCTCCCGCTCCGGCGATGGCGGCAACATCTTCGACGTGCAGGGGCAGGGCGACCACGCGCGGCTCACCGTGATGGTGCCGTACACCCAGCCTGGCGACGCCGCCTTCCTCATCGGCCCCGATGTCCGGCGGCACGTGGACCTGGTCGTGGCCGACGCGAACGGCGGGCGCGGAGCCGCGGGCTGGGACGTGACGATCTCCAACCGCGCTCCACGGCTCGTCACATCCGTTCCTGCCGCGTCGGTCGATCACAGCTACGAGGTCGCGGCGCAGCGCTACGCCGCGCAGGCTTCGCTGTCCTCCTGGGTGGACGACGATGGCGATCCCGTCGAATTCTCGAGCTCGGGCGACCCTCTCTGTCTCGACGTGACAAACCGGCAGGGCACCGCGTGGGTCACCTGCAGCCTGGCCTATCCGGGAAGGCCGGCGGCCGCCTCCTTCGCCGGCACCCGGTCGATCCGGGTCGCTGCACGTGACCCGTTCGAGCCCGGCCCCTCCCAGGACACCGCCCTGGAGATCCGCAACCGCCCGCCGCGCCCGCTCGCCGTCGGGGTCGAGTTCTTCACCAGTTGCACCAACACCCGGGCCTGTTGCGAGATCGACCCCGAAACCCGAACGTGCATGGAGTTCAAGTATCGCTACGATCCCGTTTCCATGATCGTCCCCCTCGTGGTGGACGATGACGGCGACCCGCTCGACCTGACGGCCGCCGCGTCGGGAGCCTGCCTCGCAGTGGCCGGCGCTCCTCCGAGTTGCGGGCCGGGAGGGTGCTCGTTCGAGCTGTCGCTGTGCGGCGACCCGTCGGCCTGCGGCAGGGCGAAGGCAGGAGGCTCGCTCGCGCTGACCGCGAGCGACGGGCTCGGGTCCTTGTCCACGACCGTCACGGTCGGCGACAACTGCCGCTGAAACGCTACTCCGGCGCCGCGAGCCGCTTCTGCTCCAGAGCGGCGTCGGCGGCGGCGGCCAGGTCCTCGGGGCCGAGGGCCTTGTCGAGCACCGCGTCTGCGCCTGCCTCTTCCATGCGCTTCTCCATCGCCGGGTCGAGGGTGCCGGCGATGACCACGATGGCCAGCTCCGACTCGCCGCCGGCGCCGCGGATGGCACGCACCAAGGCCTCCCCGTCCATCTCCGGCATGCGCACGTCGGTGACGAGCAGGTCGAGGGTGAGGAGTTCGTCCGCCATGACTTGCAGCCCCTCCCGGCCGTCCTTGGCCGTGAGCACCTCGAATCCCCGGGCCTGGAGCGAATCGGTGAGCGCCCGCAGGATGAGGGCGTCGTCGTCGACCACCAGCGCCCGGCGCGGCCGCGCCGAGATGCGCGCCAGCACGGCCGCCAGCTTGAGCCGCCCTTCCTCGTCGAGCTCGATCTTCACGCCCATCCCGCGCGGATTGCGGAACATCACCGTGGCTGGAGCGCGGAACTCCACCCCTCCGGGCAGCCGCATGTCGAGGGTGAGCTTGGTGCCCTCGGGAAGCGGCGCCTGGGTTCGGACGAAGGCGCCGCCCTGCGACAGGTTCTCGACGTAGTCGTCCTGGAACTCCTCGGAGGTCGCGTAGTCGAGGCGGGCCGTGGGACCCTGCTCGGCGCGCACCTTCACCGGTGCGTTCACCGCGTATCTCGGAGCGGCGCGGCTGCTCGCCCCGGCTTCCTGGGCGCTCGTGGCGTGAGTGGCCAGAGCCGCGGCCAGAACCGCGGAAAGCCCGTCGAGGGAGAGCAAGAACCCGGCAGCCTTGCCCGGCCGCACATCCTGCTCGGTGCGGACCTCCACCACCTTGCCAGTCGCCTCGAGCGGGCGATCCATCCGAGGCACTCGGAGCAGGATCTGGACCGAGTCGCCCGGCGGAGGCGCGCTGACGCCTGGAACGAACAGTCGCCTCGTGGCGGGATCCCAGATCACGGAGGCAAAGGCGGCGCTCCCGGAGTCCATGGAAAGGGTGGGCCGGACCTCGGAGGCGGGACGGCGGTCGGGGGGAGCTCCGGCGACGTTGGCGATCTTTGCGGCCGCGGCACCCACGCCGAGCGCCGGTACCCCGGCCGAGCGAACCTCGCACTTGGCGGCGCGCTCCTCGACGACCCTGCGCTCCTCGGGCTTCGCTGCCTTGAGGTTCCACGGCATCCCACCGGCGCGCGCGCACCAGTAGCGAAAGCGGGCCTCTGCCTCGGGCGTGAGCCCCGTGGTCCGGGCCACCACCAGGAAGGCCTGGGTTGACGGGCTGTATCCCACGTCTGCGTCGACGAGCGCGCCGCCCAGAAGTCCGGGGAGCCAGGCGGTGAGCCGTTCGGCCGCGACCAGCCGGTCTCCCACCACGCGCTCGAACGACGCGGCAAGTACGACAGGTTCGCCTCGAGACAAGGATGTCCTCTCCGATCGTGCCCGAAGACATCCAGCAGATCGTCGAGGGATTGTATCCCCGCGAGGGCCACGGCGGCGAGGCACCTCAAGGGGCGCACGGATGGTGGAGGCAAAGGTGGGAGGCGCCCCATCCCTTTTTTGGGGCACCACCCGGTGTCGGTCCTGTGCCAGATCCCAGGATCAGCGTCGGACTTCGAGGGTCTCCCCGATGGCGAGGACCTTCACTCGCTCTTCGGGAATTGCGCGGCGGGCTCGCTCGGCCTCGAGCCGGACCGGGGGCTCGTCGAGCGGCTCGTCGGCCTGCTTGAAGGTTCCCCAGTGCATGGCCACGAACGTCCGGGCGCCCAGGTCCACGAAGGCCTGCAGCGCCTCCTCCGGGTCGACGTGCACCGGCGCCATGAACCACCGCGGGTCGTAGGCGCCGATGGGGAGCATGGCGACGTCGATGGCAGGGAAGCGGCGCCCGATCTCCTTGAAGCCGGAGAAGTAGCCGGTGTCGCCGGAGTGGTAGAGCGTCGCCGATGGCCCCTGGATCACGAATCCGCCCCAGAGCGTGCGGTTCCGGCCGCCCAGGCCTCGGCCGCTGAAGTGCTGCGAGGGCACGAAGGTGATGGCGACGTCGCGAACCTTCACCGTCTGCCACCAGCGGAGCGGCACGTGCTGCAGCTTCTCCTTGGCGAACGGCGCGTCGGTGCCCAGTCCGGCCAGGACCGGCGCCCCCACCGCGCGAAGGGTGGGCACGTCCATGTGGTCCCAGTGGTCGTGGGAGACGAGGCTCGCGTCGATGTGCGGCAGCTCCTCCGGGCGCAGCGCGGGCGGAACGTTTCGGGACATCACGCCTGCGGGGCCCATGCGATCGCCGAGGACCGGGTCCACGAGGATGGAGACGCCGTCGAGCTGGACGAGAAAGCTCGAGTGACCGAGCCAGGTGATGCGCGCCCCCTGGCCGCGGGCGGGCGGCTCGCGCAGCCGGGCCCGATCCGGCTCGACGGTGGGGACGGGGGCGCGGTCGGGGCTCGATCGCTTCGTGCCATTCAAGCGGTCGAGGATCTGCCAGCGAAGCACGTCGCCGAATCCGTGCGACTCGCCCGGATCGAGGTTCAGGAAAAGCCCTTCCTCGTCCCGCGGCTGGGGCGGGGGCGGGCCTGCACCCAGCACGGCGGTGATCACGGCCATGGCGAGAAGGCTCATTCCAGTGCCAGCAGTTGCCGCGTCATGTCGTGAAGCCAGTCGCCGCGGTGCAGGACCGGCACCGGCGCGGCCGGCAGCCCAAGTCGCTCGACGATCCGGTTGTAGCCGAGCGACGCCAGCGCTCTCAGGTTCACCGCGTCGTGGAGGTTGTACTCGACGAGGAGCCGGAGCGCGGCGCGGTCTCCGGCCTCGTGCCGGCGCCAGAGCAGGACCGCGTCCCAGCCACCCAGACCCGCCAGGTGGGGCGGCCGGCCGATGCCCTGCCCCTCCTCGAGCAGCTTGAGCCCACCCCGGTGGCCGAGCCGCGCCCAGAGGTGACGGAGGTCAACGTGGGCCGGGGGCGGCCGCCATCCGCGAAAGGCCTTTCGAAGCATCGGTACGTCGAAGGAGAGACCGTTGTACGTGACGAGGAGCTTCCATGCGGCGCTCGCGGCCGGGAAACCGTCGAGGTCGCGCCCGCGCAGGAACACGCGAGGCCCGGCGCGGTCGAGAACGGCGACGGCCGTGACGGTGTCGCCGCCGTCGGTCTCGATGTCGAGGAAGGCGGTGTCGTCGGCGAAGGTCGGAAGCAGTCGCCACCGCTCCCGCGTCGGCATCATCGCGGCGAGCGCGCCGGCGTCTCCGATGGCCAGCGCCGCGCGGGCACGCCCCACGGCCTCGAGCAGGCGACTGTCGAGCTTCGACGCAACCCCGCCCCTGGCCGCCTCGAGGTCGTCCCAGGTGGCCACCCCCTGCGACCAGAGCTGGCGCTCGCGCCAGGGGCCGATGCCGCTCGTGAGCTGGAAGGTGCGGAGGAGCATGCGACACGAGCGTAACCCGGTGCGGGCGCGGGCGCAGCGGTCTCCGTCGAGGTCCGCGGGAGTGCCGGCGCGGCCGGACCCCGCCTCCGTCGCGCTTATCCTCGCGCGATGTCGCGCTTCGACTGAATGGCGCCGAGACACAGCCTGCACGAGTCCGCTCGAGCCTCGGCGCCGCTGCGGAGGCGCGACTCTGGCGTGGCCCGGCCGCGCCTGCCGTGGATCGGGCGAGGAGGAACGGCTACGTCGCGTTCGCGGCGGCAGAGACGCGCGTCGCTGGCTCCACCAGTCCCGATCGATCCAGGAGGGAGCCGCCGACGCAACTCTTCTGACCACGACAGCCGGCGTTCCGGTGCCTCCCGTGCGGCGCCTCCGCAGCGGCGCCGAGGATCGGACAAGCTCGAGCAGGATGTGTCTCGGCGCCATTCACTCTCGGTACGCTATCGCGCGAGGACCAGCGCCGCGGAGGGAGGCACCCGGAACGCCGGCGGCCCAGGGGCGACCGGCATCGGCGGCACCGTCACTCCCGCCCCCACGCGCTCACCCACGCCCCCGTCTCCTGCGCATGCCGCACGAATCGCTCGTAGAACGGATGTCGCGCCACCGTCGCCGAGTCGCCGACCACCACGAGCTTCTTCCGCGCCCGGGTGATGGCCACGTTCATCCGGCGCACGTCGGAGAGGAATCCCACCTCGCCCTCGTCGTTCGACCGGACGAGCGAGACCACGACTGCCTCCTTCTCCCGCCCCTGGAAGCCATCCACCGTGTCCACCTCGAGCCCCTCCTCCACGCGAGACGCGAGCAACTGGCGGAGCAACTGCACCTGCGCCTCGTACGGCGAGATCACCGCCACGTCGGAAGGCGTCACGCCGAGCGAGAGCACGCGCGCCACCTCCCGGGCAACGAGGTCGGCCTCGCCCACGTTGTGGCGCGACTCGGAGTTATCCGGCGTCTCCTCGTCGAAGCCCGTGCCGGCCGTGTCCACGAAGAGGAACGGCTGGTCGTCGAGGCACCACGACGCCACGGATGGGTGTGCGCGCAGCCGGCCGCCGTAGAGTGCCTCCGACGGAAACCGCATGATGGCCTCGTTCATCCGGCGCTGCTCGAAGAGCGTCACCATCGCGGCGGCACCGTGGGCCTCGGCCAGCCGCTCGAACAGCGACACGCCCAGCCCCCCCTCTGCAGCCGCGGTCGATATCACCGTGGGTGGAAGCTGGAGGTGGTCGCCGGCGAGCACGACGTGGTCCGCCCGCAGGAGCGCCAGGATGGCCGCCGGCTCGACGGCCTGCGTGGCCTCGTCCACCGCGGCGAGGCCGAATCGGCGCCCGGCCAGCACCTGGGCGTCCACGCCGGTGAGCGTCGCCACCACCACCTGGGCCCGGTCGAGCACCTCCCGCTGGGCCCTGTCCTCCAGTGCGCGGGCCTCGGCCAGCAGTTCCCGCGCGTGACGCTCGGCGCCTCGGGCCTGGCTGAACCTGCCGGGGCCGCGCTTTCCCCGCCGCTTTCTTGCGTCGCGGCGAAGGGAGAGCGCCTCCTCGACCAGACCAGCCGCGATCCTCGCCGACTCGTTTCCGGCGACCCGGGCCTCGAGGGTTCGATCGAGCAGCCCAGGAACGACGCGGGCCGGGTGGCCCACTCGGACCCCGTCGACTCCGGAGGCCACCAGCCGCTCGAGGAGGTTGTCGGCGGCAAGATTCGAGGGCGCAGCGGCAAGCACCCTCTCGCCCCGCGCCACGGCGCGCCGGATCACCTCGACGAGCACCGTGGTCTTGCCGGTGCCGGGCGGCCCGTGGACGAGCGCCACGTCGAGGGCCCGGTCGGCGAGATCGAGCGCTGCCTGCTGCTCGGGGGCGAGAGTGGTCTCGAGCTCCGGCCCGCGCGGTCGGGGCAGGAACCGGGGTGCTTCCCCGGCCAGGAGCGCGTGCCAGCGCTTCCCCTCCGCCGACCCCACCCTCCGCAACCCGGCGGCGAGCCGCTCCCAGGTGACCGGCGAGGGCACGAGCTCCAGGGCCACCCGCCCGGCCGTGGCCCAGTCGGGTGGGGGCTCGTCGAAGAGCACGCCGACGCG
>Ga0209253_10004501_pt1 | contig 12155 bp, 9 predicted proteins | sample FrelakmetBRP12BR_FD_187145 | JGI IMG/M metagenome (GOLD analysis project Ga0209253, IMG submission 187145) | Freshwater lake sediment microbial communities from the University of Notre Dame, USA, for methane emissions studies - BRP12 BR (SPAdes)... | ecosystem: Environmental > Aquatic >...
GAGGGCAAGCGCGTTACGAAGGTAAGGATCGAGAAGCAAGGTTGGCTGGAAGCGGATGCATTTATCGATACCACCGGTTCCGCCGGCGGAAGGAAGGACTGCATTAAGAATGTGGGCGGCTGCGTGATGTGCCCGTGGATGCAGTGTCCCACCTTTGGGGATCGGGTGAACCTGACTGAAAAGCTCGGAGCCAAGACCTGGAGCATGCGCCAGAAAGACGGCACTCCGGGCGTGAAGTACAACGGGATCTATTTGTATAAAGAGTCCCTGTCAAAGGAACTGCGGGATCAGTTGGCCTTCAGCCACCAGATCTTCGTTCCCTTCCGGGGTGTGATCGATTGGGAGTCTGACCCGGAGTGGAGTTGGGCCACGCGTGGGCAAGATGGCAACGACGGCAAGGGCCATCCAGCGGACGCCGAGACGAGCTGGAGAGTCTCACCGGATACCGGGCGCTTCCGGCTGTTGGACCGCGGCATCTTCGCGGGCGGCGCTGGACCGAGCCCGATCAAGCTCGAACAGCTGCGTGAGATCCCCGGGTTCGAGAACGTGGTGGTGGCGGGACCGGTGGGCGGGCAGAACCTGTGGTCATTGGGACACGACTTGGTATTCACCGACAACACCCTGCTGGTTCCGCCGACCGAAAACTACTTTGCAGCCGGCAGCAAGGCCAACCTGGTGGACGTACAGCCGTGCATCAATACCGGCATCCTGGCGGGATTCAATGCGGTCAGGAGTGCAGAGGGCAAGCAACTGATCGAACTGCCCTTGAGTACTGCCACTGGAGATATCATTGACTTTTCGCAGAAGTTCCTCAAGAACTCCGACGGCGGGCCGACCACGTTCGTCAGTGCACATGCCGGGCATTACCTGAAGAGATTGAAGGATACCGGCATCTTCCCGGACAACAAAGAGAAAGCCAAGCAGCGCGTCCAGGATGCTGGTGTCGCCGGAATATTTGCCTCATAAGGCAGCATTTGTTGAACATCTGTTGGAAATGCTGAAGCAGATCAGATCCAATTGCTGCCTGATCAACACAATACTAAGGGCGTTTCGTAGCAAATAGTTGCCCTTTCTCCTTCTGGGGGGACGTTAGTGCAACGTCTCCCCAACCCGTAAACGATCAGGCCGGCAATTATACACTGGTCAGGAAAAAGGTTTCGCACATCTTGGCGAGAAAGGGCCAAATGGGTATGGGCACAGAAAAATGGGAAACACAGAAGGTTCTCGGCAGAGACGAGGTTTTGCGTGATATAGAGAACCGTGCACAGGCTTACAGCGAGAGGGTCGTGCAAGATGTAAAAGAAATGATGAATGATTATGAAGTGGATATGTACCGGCTTATTCTTGCTGTTGGCAAGCGATATGGTCTGGACACCGCTTATGAGATCATGAGTGAGACGGTCACTGACAAGAGACTCAAGTGGCTCGACCAGGCGCAGGAATGGCTGGTCCTGGAGGGCACGGATCTGGAGAAGGGCCTTAAGCTCTTCATCAGCTATTTCAAGCCCAAGGAGGGGGATTTGAAGATCATCGAACGAACAGAACGCAAGGTGGTTTTCAGGCGGAAAGAGTTTGTGAATGCCATCACTCATACTTGCGGCGTTCTGGGGCTTGATATCGTTGATGTAAACAACAAGATTTACACCAGGGCCACAAACTTTATGTTTGAAAAAATCAATCTCAAATTGAAACATGTCGTACTAGCCTATCAGGACGGCTGGTACGATGAGATGATCGAAAAAGCATCTTGATATAAGGATTTCAATTCACGGTCGCCTGCTTCTTTTGCCTATCCATCCGCACACCTGAAGCAAGTGATCAAGGAGAGTACTTATGCACACACAAGATGATCCAAAACCTGCAATCTCCAACCTGCAAGCCCACTTTCAAGACGAGAAATATCCACCACAAGTACACCCGGACGGGCGGGTCACATTTCGGTTGAAGGCCCCCATGGTGCAAAAAGTACAGATTGAACCGATCAATGGCCAACCTGAAAACAATGGCTACAACGGCCTGGGGAGAGCGCCCTATGAGATGACCAAAGATGAGGACGGTATTTGGAGCGTGACGACGCCACCGGCTGTTCCAGGATTACATAGTTACCAGCTAGTAGTAGATGGTGTCCGTGTCAACGATACCACCTGCAAGACCTATGGTGGCAAAATGCAAGCCTGCTGCGTGGAAATACCGGAACCGGGGGTCGATTTTTATGATATCAAGGATGTGCCGCATGGCCAGGTGCGCATGCAATGGTATTACTCGAAAGTAACCAACGCCTGGCGGCGGGCCTTAATCTATACGCCGCCGGATTACGACAATAATCCCGGACTGCGGTATCCGGTATTCATCCTCCGGCATGGCGGCGGGGAAGATGAGACCGGCTGGGTTGAACAGGGGCGGGCGAATTTCATCCTTGATAATCTGATCGCAGAAGGCAAGGCCATACCGATGATCGTTGTCATGGACTGGGGCCAGGCTCCGACACCCGACCAACCAGTCCATATTCCTTCCACACCACCCCCGCCGGAAATCAGCGAGGTTACCATCAAGGAATTGATCCCGATGGTGGATGCCACCTACCGCACCATCCCGGACCGCGAGCAGCGTGCCATGGCAGGGTTATCCATGGGCAGCGTGCAGACGCTGTATATCGGACTCGCCAACCTGGACACATTTTCCTATCTGGGCGTCTTCAGCCGGCGGCCCATGTCCGCTACTGAATTTGATGTCCAACAGTCTTTTGGCGGCGTGTTTACCGATGCGACTGCCTTCAATCAAAAGGTGAAACTCTTCTGGTGGGGGGCTGGCACGGCGGAGGAAGGAATATACAATGCCGCGAAAGCAAACCTGGCCGAGTTGGCCAGGGCCGGTATCCAGACAGTTTTTGTCGAGTTCCCGGGCACATCGCACGAATGGCAAACCTGGCGAAAAAGCCTGTATGACTTCGCACCCAGGCTGTTCCGCTGATCATCAGAATGGGAAAATCGCTCACGAAGAATGCCACACGAGCACCTCTGCGCGCCGGCGCTGCCAAAGTGGATATTACCCCCAAGGATCTTACCGGCCTGACTAACCTGTGGGGACGGTCCTTCGAGGGTGTGCATGACCAGATTTTTTTACGTGCCTTGGTGGTGGACAACGGCATCAACACCGCTGCCATCGTGGCGGCAGATTTGGTCGAATTTGGCGACACCAGTTCTGTGCGAGAGCGGATCGCGAAAGAGATCGGTATTCCGGCTGACCATACCATCATAACGGCCAGCCACGATCATGATGCCCCCCGGGTTGGGAGAGTTACTGCCGGGGCGACTGCCCACGTGGGCGGACCGGCGACTGCGGCCTATACGGAGCTGGTCTATAACCAGATCGTCGAGGTTGTGCGGCAGGCGAAGGCGGCGCTGCAACCGGCGCGCCTCGGTGTTGGCACCGGTACAGCAGACATCAATACGAACCGCGACATGTACACGACAGAGGGTTGGAAGATTGGCGTCAATCCGGAAGGTCCTTCCGAGAAGACCGTCTGGGTGGTTAAGTTTGAAACCAGCTCCGGCGAGCCGATAGCCATCCTGATGAACTACGCGGTTCATTCGGTGGTGTTGGGCGCGCAGAACCACCTGTTGACAGGAGATTTGGCCGGGGCGGCGGAGCGATTCGTCGAGCAATACTACCGGGATAAGGTAGTGGCACTTTGGACGATGGGTCCTGCAGGGGACCAGAACCCCAAATATGTGAGTTGGGACACAGCCTCGATTGGTGACCAGGAGCGGGAACCCGGTTACCCGCTCATGGATGCCATGGGGCAGGTTGTGGGAGAAGAAGTGCTGCAGGTGGCAGGTCGGATCGAGCATATGATCACAGAAGCACGCATCGAAGCAGGCGAGCGAGTGGTGTCTTGTCCGGCAAGAATTCCTACCCGCCACCCCAAAGGCGACGGATTGAAGTTTGAGCCAGTCGATTCCCTAAACATACACCTGGGGCTGGTGCTGATCAACCACATTGCACTGACGTCCGTCTCAGGCGAAGTGGTGACCAGGATTTATCACCACCTTAAAAAGGACTCGCACTTTGTAAATACCATCCTGATCACTCTGGCCAATGACCGGGTCGGTTACATTGTTGACGATGCCTCCTATGACATTCCCACTTTCGAATCAACCAACACACCGCTCCAGCGTGGCTACGCTGAGGCCGCTATTGTCCACGGTTTGGTGAATATGATGGATCAGTACCTGTGATCCTCCGCCTATTGCGGTTGCAAGCCGCCTTGTCTGGTCGTTTATGCTCAAGCAAATCATCCGGTTGCCCGGTCCAGGTTCGCAACCGGTAAAAACCGGATCGGGCTGATCCGCGGGGCTTGGAAAAAATTGGATGACTTTTTACTAGGCGGACGCCTGGCGAGGCCGTGCAAGGAAACGGACGCCTGGATTCGAGGGGCGGCGGTATTGTTCTTATTGGGATCCCGCGCAAATCACCAGTTGTTTCGCCGCATTGGATAATTCAGTAGTTTTCAGGTGACATAGGTTGATATAGGTCCCGACAATGGGCGTGATATCCACGATGGCGGCTTTTGGATTGTTGTGGTACAGCGCCAGTTTTTTTAACGCCAGGTAAACCCCCATTCCCTTGGTCACCAGGTCAACCTGGTTCTCCAACTCGGGATCCGAGTAAACGATCCTCGGTTCAAACCCGCTCAGTTCACAAGCTTTCATGCTCAACCGGTAGGGCATCGTCCCCTGGACTGCCATGAGGAAATTCTCATTTTCCAGCATCTTCAGGGGGATCGTTTTCTGCTTCGCCAGGGGATGCCTGATAGGCAGTACCGCCACGATGGTATCAGTGGTGAATGGTATTTGGACGAAATCATCCCCCGCATCTTCGACATCACGAACGAAGGCAAGTTCACATTTTCCTTGCCGGAGCATTTCCGTCAGATCCCTTGAACTTGCCTGCATCACATTGAGCGTCGCCCCGGGTAAACTTTTCTTGAAACTGACCAGGACATCGGTGATCTTGTATTGCGCCAGTCCATAAATGGAACCCAGGTTCAGGATCTCCCGGTCGGTTTCGCGATTGCTTCTCAAGATGGTGATGAACTTATCGGTGATCTCGGTGATCTGCCTGGCATAGGGCAAAAGCAGCAGCCCGAATTTGCTGATGCTCACCTTGCGGGTAGTCCGGTCAAACAGGGGCACGCCCAGTTCCAATTCCATGCTCTTGATATGCTTTGACAGGGTGGACTGCGAGGAATACAGGATCTCTGCGGCTTCGAGAAAATTGCCTGTTTGCGCAAGGACAACAAATTCCTTCAAATAGCTGATTTCCATCTGCCACCGGCTTTCTATTCTATTCTAGAATAAATCGTATTCCAAATAGAACTGCTTGTCAAGGAACACCGCATCACCTCTGAAGCCATGAACTCGCCATTTGGACGAGGCTCGGCTGAAATGCTGCGCGAGAAGATAGTTGAACTTCTCAGGAGCTGAGAGGCAATACGGTAGATCCGGGTTGCCATTGAAATATGGACGCCCATTTATAAATTCCAGTTTGGAATAAATCAAAGGGGAAATCGAATTGCTTTTGAAAATTCCAGCCCCTATAATCAACTTAAGCAAGAAATAATTCGTTGAAGGCATCTAGTTATGTCTGATACTATTTTTCGTTCCAGGCCAATAGGCAATAATACCTGGCTCATCCAGGGCGATGGCAGCAATTCATATCTGGTGGTGGGGGACAAATGCGGTGTGGTGATCGACACGGGCTTCGCGCTAGAAAATATCCAGAAGTATGCACAATCATTAACGGATAAACCTATCAAGTGGGCGGCCAATACGCATGGTCATTTTGACCATACCGGCGGTAATGGCTGGTTCGAGCGCGCTTATATGAGCGCCAAGGCGCTTGAGATCGCGAAGATCCCCTATCCAAGCAAGGCTTCCTTGAACTATCCATTGGATTATTTGGTCACGGTTGTGGGAGACGGCGACAAGATCGATTTAGGCCACCGGGACCTCGATGTCATTGAGGTCCCTGCCCATGCCCCCAGCAGTATTGCTTTCCTGGACAGGCGGGAACGGATCATGTTCACCGGCGACGAAGTGGATAATCGTGTCATGCTTTACTGGATGCAGGATGAACCGCAGCCCACGATAGAGCAGCACGCCCAAAACATGGAAAAGCTGTTGAAGCACCGAAAAGAGTTCGATTTTTTCTGCGCCGGTCATGTGCAGGTGATGGGAGACGCTTCTCTAGTGGAGGATTACCTGGAACACGACCGGCGAATCACGTCGGGCCTGATCGAAGGAGAACCAATGGTTCCGCGCGGCCATGCGCCAGGCAATGGTCCAGATCCAAGAGATTTCCGCATGTACCAGATCGAGTTCAAACGCACCTCCGTCTACAAAGGCACAAGCCTTGGTTATGATCTTCGGTATGTCCACAACAACCACAGGTGATGCGGGCAACGAATTCATTATCAATGGTCTTGGCATCCGATGCAGAATCCGCACTTGAAATTACCTAGTGGAAAGGAGAATAAAAATAAAAATAAACGAAACCACAGTCAGTTGTCCTGGAATCAGATTCCAATAAATCCTTTCTAATAAAACTAAAGAGGAGAAAGAAAATGAAAAAAATTTTGTTCGTCTTTTCAATATTCATGGTTGTCGCGATGCTTGTTTCTTGCGCACCGAAACCCACTGCTGCGCCCGCCACAGCTGCCCCAGCCACCGCCGCTCCTGCGACTGCTGCCCCTGCCGCTACGGCTATCTATCCCAAGATCGTCGTTGCTGTTGCGGGTGATCCTTCCAACCTGGGACCGTTCGTTGCCATGAGCATGGGACGCATTGGTGTTCTCACGAGCATGTATGAATACCTGTTCTATCAGATTGGTCCCGAATTGACCCCATTTATCGCCAAGAGCTATGAGAAGGTCGACGCAAAAACCTATAGTGTAACCCTCTTCGAAAACGTCACTGACAGCGCTGGTAACCACATCACGGCTGCAGATGTCGCTTACTCTTACAACACCGCCATGACGTTGGGCAACCTTCGTCCGCTGGGGGATCTCCAGTCGGTTACCGCCAAGAGCGACTACGTAGTGGAATTTGTGACCAAAGAAGATCTAGGTGAAGGCGGCATTGAAATACTTGTAGAGTGCCCGATCGTTAGCCAGAAAGCCTATGAAGCCAGCCCGGACCAGATGGCAACCAAGCCGATCACCACCGCCGCATACGTATTAACAGAATATGTCCCCGGCTCCAGCCTGACCTTTGAACGCCGTGCCGATTACTGGCAGACGGATCCAACGCAGAGCCCCGTTGTCGCCAAAAGCAATGTCCAGACAGCCGTCTTCCAGATCATCACAGAACCGGCTCAACATACGGTTGCCCTGCAGACCGGTTCCGCCAACATTTCCACGTCTGTTCCGGGAAGTGACGTTGCCCTGTTCGAAGGTCAGCCAGGTTTCACCGTTCTTCGGAAAATGGATAACCTGACCAACCTTTTGGCATTCAATGGCACTGAGGGGAATCCCTTTGCCAACAAGGATCTGAGGCAGGCTGTTTCCTATGCGATCGATAAAAAGGCACTGTGTGACGCCATCGCCCCGGGTGCTTGTAATCCGGCACATGAAATTGGTAACAGCAATTTCATCGGCTATCTGACCAAATGGGACACGGAACCCTACTACGAGTTCGATCTTACCAAGGCTAAAGACCTGTTGGCTGCCTCCGGTCATAAACCGGGCGACCTGACTGTCAACTTGCTAGCCCAGAGCCAGCCTCCCTCTACAGGGCTGGTGTGCCAGGTCATCCAGGCTGATCTGGAAGCCTTAGGCATCACTGTCAATATCGTCCAGGTGGATCCTCCTGTATTCAATTCAGAAAAAACCGATCCTGCCAAGTGGGACCTTTCACTGGATGCTGCCGCAGGTGGGGATTACGTCTTCAGCCCATGGCAACTGATGTTTGACCAGAATCGGTACAATGGGACGACCTCGAATTGGTTCAAGGATGATCAGCTGCAAGCGCTTATGGATGCAGCAGCTGCTACTGATGCTACCGAGGCAAAAGTTGATGCCGCATGGCAATATATAAAGGACCAGGATTACATGCAAGGGCTATTCTCCTACGTCAACAACATCGTGGCTGTCTCCAGCGTTACCAGCGTCTTTCTTGATGGAAGAGGCTTTGTAGTGCCGGGTGCCTGCGAATATTCCAAGTAAAATTGTGGTATCGGGATCGCTTTGCTGACCACAGGCAAAGCTGAACAAGATGCGGCATTGCTTGATCTTACAAAACATGGTATGGGATGGCAGTGCCGCATCAGTTTTTCGCAGCACATCTTGTCGGGCGAGATTTATCTCGCTGGGAACACTGCACTTATTCAAAATAATTTTACAGAATTACGCTCCAGGCGGCGTGCCACTTCGTGGTACTTTCCTCGCCGCTGTTCTACGGGAGAAGGTAACACTTCACGCTTGCAGGTCATGCTTATGAGTCACGCTTCAAGCATGGCAGAAAATATGGTCACGCTGCAAGCGTGACCTACAAAATAAGGAAGGAAGATCCATGGGTAGATATGTTCTCAGAAGGCTGCTCCAGATGATCCCGGTGATCCTGGGGGTGACCATCCTGGTCTTCACGATCCTGTATTTTATTCCGGGCGACCCTGTGAGGATGCTGCTGGGTGCAGAGCCAACCCCCGCGCAAGTCCTCGCCAAGCGGCAGGAAATGGGCTTGAACGATCCCTATCTCGTACGCCTCGGCAGATATGTGGGGGGGATCATCCTGCATTTCGATTTCGGCAAGTCCTGGATCTATAATACCCCCGTCACCTCGGAACTGCTGCACCGTTTCCCGCGCACGTTGACCATTGCGGTGATTTGTATGTTGATGCAGATATTAATAGGCACCCCCCTGGGGATCATCGCAGCCGTCAACCGGAACGGCTGGGGGGATCGCCTCTCGATGTTCATCGCCATGTTCGGGATCTCCATGCCAAATTTCTGGCTTGCTTTGATGTTGATACTCTTTTTCTCGGTGAAACTGGGCTGGCTGCCCCCGTACGGCATTGGTGGGTTGAAATACTATATCCTGCCCTGCATTGCCAATGCCTTTCCCGGTATCGCCACGCAGGCCCGCCAGACGCGCTCGAGCCTGCTGGAGGTCATTCGTTCCGACTACATCACGACAGCTCGCGCCAAGGGTATGTCTGAGCTGCGCATCCTTCTCCGGCACGCCCTCCCGAATGCCCTGCTGCCGATTATTACCATCATCGGGAACGGCATGGGCATGCTGCTGGCCGGTACAGTCGTCATCGAAATGATCTTTGCCATCCCCGGCGTCGGCTGGTACCTGGTGGGTGGGATTGGCAACCGGGATATTAACGTTGTCCAGAGCTCAGTAATCTTTTTGGCTATTGCCTTTACGCTGATCATGCTGCTGGTGGACCTGGCGTATGCTTTCATCGATCCCCGGGTCAAGGCACGCTTTGCCGGCCAGAAGAGGAGAAAACAATATGCTTAGCTCTGCAACTACAGAAGGAAAATCCAAGATCAAGAGGCAAAGTGAATTTCTCGTTGTTGCCCGGCGATTGTCCCAAAATTCATCAGCCTCCATCGGCTTTGTTGTGGCTGTATTTCTGGTAGTCATGGCGATTTTTGCCCCGCTGATTGCCCCATACTCATATGCAAAACAGGACTTGGCTCACACCCGTGCCGCTCCGTCTGCGCAGCACATTTTTGGTACGGATGAACTAGGACGCGACGTTTTCAGCCGGATCGTATGGGGGAGTCGCTTTTCCCTGACCATCGGGGTCCTGGCGGTTCTTATTGGCACAGCGGTTGGCATGCTGTTCGGCGCCATCGCCGGCTATTTTGGCGGAGTGGTGGATGATATCATCATGCGCCTGATGGATGTGCTTCAATCGATTCCAGGTATCCTGCTCGTGATTACTATCTCTGTCGTATTAGGTCCGGGTCTTTTTAACACGTTGCTTGCACTTAGCGTCGGAGGGATTCCAATGTCCTGCCGCCTGACACGCGCCGCGGTGCTGGGCGTCCGGCACCAGGAGTACTTGGAAGCAGCCACCTCCATCAATGCCAGCACACCCCGAATTATTCTCCGGCATGTGCTTCCGAACAGTTTTGCTCCCGTGTTGGTTTCTTCAACCATGAGCATCGGTAACGTCATCATGATGGCGGCCATGCTCAGTTTTATCGGTCTCGGTGTACAGCCTCCCACCCCTGAATGGGGCTCGATGATCTCGGGGGGACGAAGCCTGATTCGCACCTGCCCCTGGATGGTCACCTTCCCGGGCATCTTTATCATGCTCACTGTCCTGGCGCTCAATATGTTTGGCGACGGCCTGCGCGACGCCCTGGATCCAAAGCTGAAGAAATAAGGATGGATGAGACACTATGACAAGTAATAATGGTCCTTTTCTATCGGTGAAAGACCTGGTGGTCGAATACACGGCCGAAGGCCAGGTGATCCACGCCGTCAACGGGATCTCATTCGAGCTGGAACGCGGTAGGACCTTTGGCTTGGTGGGTGAAACCGGCGCAGGCAAGACTTCGACCGCCAAGGCGATCCTGCGCATCCTTCCTGACCCTCCGGCAAAGATCAGGGGCGGGAAAATATATTTGGATGGCGAGGACCTGCTGAAAATCAGCGAAAAGGAAATGCGCAGGATCCGTGGTCGAAAGGTTTCCATGATCTTTCAAGACCCGATGACCGCGCTGAATCCGATCATGAAGGTTGGCGAGCAGATCGCTGAAGTTATCAAGCTGCATAATGACATTACCTGGCGGGAGGCAAACGAGCGGGCGGTCAAGATGCTGGAATTGGTCGGCATCCCTGGAGACCGTTGTGGGGAATACCCCCACCAGTTTTCCGGTGGCATGAAACAGCGCGTAATTATTGCCATGGCACTGGCTTGCAGCCCAGAGCTGTTGCTGGCAGATGAACCGACGACGGCCTTGGACGTGACTATCCAGGCCCAGGTACTGGAGATGATCGCCAAGTTGAAGAAGGATTTTAATACCTCCATGATCATGATCTCCCACAATCTTGGCGTGGTCGCAGAGGTATGCGATGATTTGGCTGTAATTTATGCCGGTGAAATTATTGAAAGCGGCAGCAAGGAAGCTATTTTTGATCATCCAACCCATCCGTACACGGTAGGTTTGTTCAAAGCGGTTCCCCACCTGGATGACGAAACGGACAGGCTTAGCCCAATCTCAGGTTTGCCGCCTGATCCCTCCAACCTGCCTGCGGGCTGCCACTTTAATCCCCGTTGCCCGCTTGTGACCGAGCAGTGCAGGAGCGAAAAGATCGCCTTGAGGGAGATCGAACCGGGACATTTCTGCCGTTGCATAAGAGTTAAAGAACTGGAGGGAGAGTATGTCCGCGTTGGTTGAAGTAAAGAACCTGAAGAAATATTTTGAAACCCCGCGGGGCATGCTGCATGCCGTCGACGATGTATCTTTTTCGATTGAAAAAAGCAAAACGATGGGTGTCGTTGGTGAATCCGGTTGCGGGAAGTCCACACTGGGACGCGTCATCATCCACCTGCTGGACAGCACGGATGGATCAATCTATTTTGAAGGGGAAGATATAACCAGGGTAAATTCCCAAAAGCTGCGGAAACTGCGTGACAATATGAAGATCATCTTCCAGGATCCATTCTCCTCCCTGAATCCCAGGATGACCGTGGAACAAACCATCATGGAACCTCTGACCATCTCCGGCCGCTATACCAGGAAAGAAAGGCAGGAGGAAGCCGAGCGTTTGATGGCCATGGTTGGCATTGACCATCGTCTCCGGTTATCCTACCCGCATGAATTGGACGGCGGCAGAAGACAGAGAGTCGGGATCGGACGTGCACTGGCTTTAAATCCAAAGTTCATTGTTTGTGATGAACCAGTTTCTGCTCTGGATGTTTCCATTTCAGCGCAGGTTCTGAATTTGCTTCAGGATCTTCAAGACAAATTCGGCCTGACCTACATGTTCGTCACCCATGATCTGTCTGTGGTACGCCTTATTTCGGATGACATTTGTGTGATGTACCTGGGCCAGCTGGTTGAGACATGCCCCTCCAAGGAGCTGTTCAAGAAGCCGTTGCATCCTTATACCCAGGCGCTTATCTCTGCG
>Ga0209253_10004503_pt1 | contig 12152 bp, 8 predicted proteins | sample FrelakmetBRP12BR_FD_187145 | JGI IMG/M metagenome (GOLD analysis project Ga0209253, IMG submission 187145) | Freshwater lake sediment microbial communities from the University of Notre Dame, USA, for methane emissions studies - BRP12 BR (SPAdes)... | ecosystem: Environmental > Aquatic >...
TCATCCACGAGCCGCTCACCGCTTTCCGGAACGAGTGACGAATGACCCGCCGCCCTCGTGCCGTGAGGAGGCGGAAAGTCCGGGAGGCGTTCCCGGTGGCCAGGGGGTTAAGAGGTAGCTCCAGATGCGCCTTGTCTCGGAGAACCCCAGGCCCTCCGGCGCGGTCGCCTCCCTCGTCAACAGGAGCACGGTTTTTCAGCAATCTGTCCGACCGGCCCGGTCACCGAGCCCGTTCACCGCCGGCCTCTCTGATGATTCGCCCCAGTACCAGGCGGGTGTAGCCGATGGTGATGAAGGCGGCGGTCCAGTTCACCCCGAAGATCCCCCACCAGATTCCAACGAGCCCGAAGGAAGTCAGCAGGGAGAACACCACCGCGGGGGCGAGGATCTGCCGAAAGAGGCCGATGGAGAGGGCGAACAGGGGTCGCTTCAGGCCCTGGAGGGCGGCGACGTGAGCATAGAGGATAACGTAGGCGTAGAAGAGGAAGGCGGCGATTCTCAGGTAGCTGGTGCCCGCCTCGACCACGGCGGGATCGCTGGTGAAGGGCGCCATGAGCTGGCGGGCGAGGAGAAAGACGGCCATGGTTCCGAACCCCATGAGCACGGCGCCATAGCGTAAGGCGGTGGTGAGGGTCTCTCGTACGCGATGGAAGAGCCTGGCGCCGTTGTTTTGGGCCGTCAGGGTGAGGGTTGCGATATTCAGCCCGATGGTGGGGAGAAGGACGATCTGCTCGACTCTGGTGGCGACCCCGTACGCGGCCACCGCCTCCTTGCCGAACCTCCCGACGAAGTACGTGATCACGAAGATCCCGACTCCCACGGTGAGCATGTTGAGGCTCGCCGGGAACCCCTGGTAGACGATCTCCCGCAGGGGTCCGAACCGGGGGAAGATATCCCGGAGCGATCTGTCGAGAAGCAAGCCGGTCCTGAATACCTGCCTCGCAAGATACGCGCACCCGAGTCCCTGGATGAGCACCGTGGCCAGAGCGATCCCCATGATGCCCAGCGGCGGAACCCCCAGGCCGCCGTACATGAACCACGGATCGAAGATGATATTGAGAAAGAAACCGGTGATGAGGAAGTTCCTGAACGACCTCGTGTCGCCCTGAGCATTCAGGGTGGCGTTGAGCATGTACGCGAGAATGAAAAACACGGCGCCGGCGAAAATGGTATTCATGTAGCTGAGGCAGGTGGCCAGATAGTCCCCGGAGGCCCCGAGGATGGAAAAGAGGAGGGGCGAAACGGACAGGCCGAGAAGGGTGAGAGCCACGGCGACGAGGACGCCGAAGGTGATTCCCTGGGCGGCGAGGAGGCGGGCGCCGTTGCGGTCGCCGGCGCCAAGGGCGTTGGCAATGAGCGACGTCGTTCCGGTGGAGAGGCCGTTTCCCACGGCGATGATGATAAAGAAAACGGGGAAAGAGAGGGAAAGGGAAGCCAGGGCCTGGGTGGAGATCAGGCCACCGTACAGGGTATCGACCACGTTGAACATGGTGTTAAAGAAGAAACCGATGCTTGCGGGGATGGCGATCCGGCGGATCAATGCAGGAATGGACTCGGTTGTAAGCGGGCTCTGCATGGGGTGACACCTGAACTGCGCCGCACCCCGAAGGGCGATTCATTCGAGGAGGAGGCCCGAGTTCCCCAGCCTTACGTCCCTCATCATGAGCACAACGCTCATGGTGGAGACCAGTGAAAACAAGCAGAGATTACCGGGGGCAGAGCGACGGCGTTCAGGCTCTCACCCTTTCAAGTCCACGGCGATCCGCCTAGGGCCGGACTCAGTCCCTGTTTCTCTCGTTCCCGCCGCGGTTGTAGAACCATGAGCTCTCTATCTTGAACATGAGCGGGGTTATGAGGTGTTTGGCCGCCTCTTGCCACTTCTCAGGAATTTCCTGCTTCGCCGCCGCCAGGTCAAAGGTGAGGGGTAATTTGACCCCCTGGCTCCGATTTCCCTTGCTGTCCCGTATGATCAACGTCAGCTCGAACTCGTCCCAGTTGATGTTGAACGCAGGAGGGGTCCTCATGTAAAGGTAGCCCGAAATTTCCTTGCCCTCCTCAGGCTTGAGCATGCTCACTTCCGTCGGGTAGTAGCCCACGCCCGCCTGCCAGAGCACGGCGGCGATGCTTGTCATATCGCCGTCCGGATCCTCCGCCCGCAGGAAGATCATCCAGGTATCCCCCGGACGAATGGCCTTGGCAGCGTAAGCGTCCAAGATCAGCGGCGGTTGTCCCTTATCCTGAGGTGGAGGAGCTATGTAGGGCTGCAGAGCGGCAGCGGAACAGCCTGAGAGCAAGAAAGCCAATACACCGACGAGCACGACATTCCTCGACACGTTGTCACCCTCCTGAGTTATGGTTCGCTCCGCAGACTAACCATCTCGTGCCGACAAATCAAGGATACTGCGTGGGAGCGACTGCCAGCCTCGATTGAGTTGCGTGGGGCAGGGAGGTCTATTCGGCAAGGACGCATAGTCGCGTCATTGATAGTAGATAGTGAGGCCCGGCCTTGTGGCGGAAAGGCGTACAAAGTCCGGGAGGCCTTTCCCGTCAGCGAAGGAAGGTAGTGGCTCCGGATGCGCCTTGCCTCACAGACCCCCCTGCCTGCAGCGCTGGCCGGTTTTTGGTGGGAGCGGCTTCCAGCCGCGATCGGGTGGCGCGAGCCAGGGAGGTCTGGCCCCTTCGACGTCGCCCGAGATTCACGAAAGTGCCGCCACCGCCTCCGGCAGTTGCTCGAAACGGGTGATCACGTAGCTCGGATTCGTGTCTGGATAGGACTGGGTGCCCTGATTGGAGGATAAGAAAATCGTCTTGATCCCGAGGCGGCTCGCCCCGAAGATGTCCCGATGCATGTCGTTGCCCACAAAGATGACCTCCCCGGTACTGAGTCCGAGCTCTTCCAGGGCGGCCTGGAACAAACGGGGATCGGGCTTGCGGAAGCCGTACTCCGCGGAGATGACCACGGGATCGAAATAGCCCTCGAGCCCGACGGCCCGGATCTCCGGGCGGGCAAAGCAGGGCTGCGCGTCGGAGATCAGGGCCAGATGGTAGGCTCCGCGTAAGGTGTCCAGGGTTTCCTTTGCCCCGGGGTAGGGGTAAAGGCGTTTCCGCGAGATTCCCCGGTAGAGCTGAGCCAGGATGGTCGTCAGTCGGAAGCGCGCCGAGGCGGGCCTCATCCCCTGCTCCTTCAGGAGGGTATCCCAGATGTCCTCCACGATAATCTCCGGATACTCCTCGCCGCTCTGATCCCGCTGCTGGCGCATGATGCGGTAGTAGTGGTCCCGCACCTCCCACCGGTGGAGGTGCACCCCATGGTAGGTGAGGAAATGGGCGATGCCGCGGTAGATCTCCTCCATACCCTCGTCGGTCTCGATGTCGATCAGGGTGCCGTAGAGGTCGAAGAGAATTCCCTTGATGGCCATGGTGGTGTTACCTCAGTGTCCTCTTGGCCTCTTCCAGCAATTGGCGCCGGTGGCCGTCGGTGATCCAGGAGTTGCGGGCGATGCGAATCTCGGTGAGGGCCATATAGAACGGGAGCCGCCGGGTGATGGCGGTGAAGGCGCTCTCACGGTCCGGGAAGTGACCGGCGTACTCCCGGAGAAAGTGGCCGACGAAGGGTTCCGCCAGCTGGCCCTTGCCGGTGTGGAGCAGGAAGAAATGCTTGATCTCGGCGGCCACCCTCCCCAGGTCGAAGACCCGGTCCGTGGCCTTCATCCGCTCCAGGTCCAAGGCGATCACCCAGGGGCCGTCGCCGAAGAGGATGTTGGTGGGGGTGAGGTCGCCGTGAACCAGGACCTGCTGATCCTCCCACATGCTGCCGTTGTCCCGCCACCGGTCCCTGAGCCGGATGAGCTCCTGGGACTCCTCCCAGCCGATGTGCCCCCAGCCTCGGAGCTGCTGGGTGATCTCCTCGAAGTAGGTGCACTCCCTCGCGAACTCCACAGGGACCCCTTTGCCGGTGCGGTTGTGGAGGGTCGCGAGGAAGTAGGCCAGGGCGCCGAGCTTCTGGAAAAGGGGGTCTCTCGCTCCTTCGTGGATGGCCCTCACGATGAAATCATCGAAGGGGGTACCGTAGCAATACTCCACCACCAGGAGGCAGCTCAGGAAGCCGTTTTGGCCAAGGGGCCGGGCGACGTAATGGGGGTAGCCGGTGAAGCCGAGACTGCGGAGATAGGCGAGGTTCTGGAACTCGCGCTCCATGCGGTAGCAGGTGAGCCCGGGCGGGCGCTCCGGGGAGGCGAAGTACTTGCCGATGACCCGCGTGTTCGTCCGGCGGTCTTTGTAAAGGAAGACGCGATTTGAGGCCTGGATTTGATAGACGCGGAAATCAGGTGACGTACCCGAAACCCCCAACTGCGGCAGAATATCGAAGCGGAGGTAGTCGTAAAGGGGATCACTCGTGGGAAGATGGCCGAGGTAATTCATGAAGCTCCTTTCACCTGAGCGACGGAGAGAGACAAATCTTCACGGGTTAGCGCCTGCTTGCGTCGATGCTGGCGGCGATCGTGTCGGGTGGAGTCCCTGTTGCGCGAGGAAAATAAGAAGTGCAACGGAGAAATGCAACTCCTCTGTCGCAGGTTGCTGAAAAAGCCCCTGAGCGGTCGCCTCCCTAGCCCCGAGGCTGCCGAACGATCGCGCGAGACAGGGGGGTCTACTCCGCAACGCCGCATAGTGGTTCGACTCGCAAGTGGGGCCGCTTACTCGAACCGAGTGTCGCGGTGCAATTGCTCGCTCACCACTATGTCCTGAGGGAATACCTTCGTAAGCGAAGGTACGAATCGAAGGACATAGTCGCGCCATGAATAAGGTCGGGGTGGTCCGGCCCTCGTGCGGAACGGCGGTGTAAGGTTCGGGAGGCGTTCCTACAGACCGAGGAGTAAGAGGTTGCTCCAGATGCGTGTTGCTTCGCAGAACCCCCCGTCTCAAGCGGCAGTCTCCCCCGCAAGCGTGAGGCGGGTTTTGCAGCGGGCTCTCAGTAGCTCCCCAGAATCCTCAGGAACTCAGTCTTCCTGGTGAGCTCCGCCATGAGCCCTTGAAGGCCCGGAGCCTCCACGTCCGCCTCCAAGTCCACGTAGAAGAGATACTCCCAGGGTTTCCCGTGGATGGGGCGCGATTCCAGCTTTACCAGGTTGATACCCTGAGCGGCGAAGAGCCTCAGGGTTTCATACAGGGCACCGGGCTTGTTCGCCGTGGAGTAGATCAGGGAGGACTTTTTCTTCTGCCCGTCGGCGAGCTTCTGGGCGGCGATAACGACAAAGCGGGTGTAGTTCCGGGGGTTGGTCTCGATCGCCTCTTTGAGCACCGTAAGACCGTGGAGCTCTGCGGCGTCCCTGGAGGCAATGGCGGCCTCGCTCCGGTCGCCGCTCTCTTTCACCCGCCGGACCGCCGTGGCGGTGTCGCTGGCGGCGACGAGATCCCAGCCCTTCTGCCGCTCCAGGAACTCACGGCACTGGTTGAAGACCTGGGGATGGGAGATGACCCGCCGGATCTGCTCCATGGTAATTCCCGCATGGACGATGAGGGAGTGGACGATGCGGAGGGTGATCTCACCAACAATCTTCACGTCATACTCGAGGAGGAGGTCGAAGTTCTCGTGAATGCTCCCGGTGAGGGAGTTCTCCACGGGAAGCACCCCGAAGTCGGCGGCGGCACTCTTCACCTCCTCGAAGACGGCGCGGAAGGAAAGGACCGGGTCGATCCGGACGCCGCTCCCGAAGTACTGGGTCGCCGCCTTGTGGCTGAAGGCATGGGGGTCCCCCGCAACCACAGCGCGCCGCCGGCCCCCGTTCCGCACCGAGGGCATGGGCCGAACCGCGCTTGCCTTTTCCAGGTAAGCGAAGTCGAGCTGTTTTCCCACCACCGGCGCGATGACGTAGAGATCCCGCATGAGCTGGCCGAACTGCTCCGGATACAAGCTCTGGGGCCCGTCCGAAAGGGCGTTGTCCGGGTCGTGATGCACCTCGATGATTAGGCCGTCGGCGCCGGCGGCTATGGCGGCGCGCGCCATGGGGCTTACCTTGTCCCGGATGCCGGTGGCGTGGCTGGGATCGATGATCATGGGGAGATGGGTCAGTTTCTTGACCGTGGGAATGGCGCTGAGATCCAGGGTGTTGCGCGTGTAGCGCTCAAAGGTCCGGATGCCGCGCTCACAGAGGATGACCTGGTCGTTCCCCTCCGAGAGGATGTACTCGGCGGACATGAGCCACTCCTCCATGGTGGCCGCCAGGCCCCGCTTGAGGAGCACCGGCTTGCCGATCCGGCCGGCGCTCCGGAGGAGCTCGAAGTTCTGCATGTTGCGGGCGCCGATCTGGATGGCGTCTACGTATTTCATCATCACGTCCGCCTGGCTCGGTGAGGTCATCTCGGTCACCACCCGAAGGCCGGTCTCTTCCCGAACCGCCGCGAGAATCTTGAGCCCTTCCTCCCCGAGCCCCTGGAAGTCGTAGGGTGAGGTGCGGGGCTTGAAGGCGCCGCCGCGGAAGAGGACGGCGCCCGACCGTTTCACGTGCCGGGCGATGGTGAGCGCCTGTTCCAGGTTCTCCACGGCACAGGGCCCGGCAATGACCACGATCCGAGGCCCGCCCACCTCAACATCCCCGATCTTCACCACCGTGTCCTCGGGATGGAGCTCCCGACTCACGAGCTTATAAGGGCGGGAGATGGGGATAACCTTGGCGACACCGGGCAGCTGCTCGAAGAAGCGGGGGTCCCGGCTCACCCGGCCCACGGCGCCGATGATGGTCTCATGGGTGGCGGCGATCTCTCTCACGAGGTAGCCTTCCCGTTTGAGCACGGCGCGAACGTGCTCTTTCTCCTCTCCACTCACTCCCGGCTTAAGCACGATAATCATGGAATCAATCCTCCCTTGCGGTACCGTCAAAAAATAAAGCCCCCGGGCTCATCGCCCGGGGGCTTCGCGCCATGCAACAGCATAAGCCTCCACCCCGGGGCGACCTGAGGTCCACCCGGGGCTCGAGCTGAAACGCTAGGAGACCGGGCGGACGCCAAGAAAGCACCAAAAAAAGAGGCAGCCGCTGGAACCAAATGGTTGCTGAACCGATCTCCGACCCATGCTCCTTGACTCCCTAAATTGATATGCCCTTCACCATAGCTGAGTGAAGCGTCTTTGTCAATGGTATGAATGTTGCTAGAAAAACGGTGTACGGCGACGGACATCACAGGGTCCGGGGCGCAGCAGAGATCGAAACCGGATATGACCAACAACGATCCCGAACCATCTCCAAGGACGGTATCGGGAGAGGGCGGGTGCAATCATGGATACTCTCGGCACACGGAAGGTACAGTTCTTTCCGAAAATCAACGTCACCTACCCGGTGGTGGTCCTCACCGCGCAAGGATCCATGGCTGGGGAAACCAAGAACCTCAGCACCCGGGAGGCCTTTGTCAGGTGCAGCGATCCCCTGCCCGTCAACGATCTCGCCACGGTGGACATCGAGCTTGCGAACGGGGAGTCCCTCCTTGCCGAGGCCGAGGTAGTCTGGTCGAACATCTACGGCCCCGATGACGAGATCACGCCCCGGGGCATGATCGTCCGGTTCACCAACCTCCCGGTCAACCACCGCCGGCGACTTCACCAGGTGATCGCCCGACACTACGAAAGGAAACTGGCCAAGAAGAGTGAGATCTTGTAGCCTTCCGACCAACCGTGCTTGGTCTTCCTTCTGCAATCAAGCATTCCGAATGCACAACTGCAGAGAAGCCGCTCCCGCGCCGCCGCTCCTTTTCTCGTAAGTCCCGTCCAGCACGTCATTACCGTTCGCCAGTCGGCTTGAAGGACGAAACGTGGGGGCGGGCTTCAGTCCCGCCTTTGTGATTTTGCTCTTCAGCAGGTTGTTGGGGTATTATGACCGGGAGAGAAACGTCGGGATCGGCTTACGGGGTAGCCGTCATGAAGAGCGGGAAAAAGACAAGAGAGCAGCTTACAAGGGAGCTGGCCCAACTGCGTCGGCGAGTTGGCGAGCTGGAGGCCGCGGCAATCGAACTCCGCTTGGCGTCGGAGGCACTGCAAGAATCGGAGGCCAAATTCCGTACTCTCGTAGAGCAACTCCCCAAGTCTCTTATCTACATGGCCTCGCTCGACGAGAAGAGCACCACTCTTTATGTCAGCCCGCAGGTGGAAGAGATTCTCGGCTATACCCAAGAGGAGTACAAGGCGGACCCTGATATCTGGGCGAAGATCATCCACCCGGATGACTACGACTCGGTCATGGCGGAAGTGAGCCGTTGCCACCGGACTGGGGAACGGCTGACAATAGAGTATCGCATAATCAGAAAAGATGGCGAGACGATATGGTTTCATGACGTGGCGGACATCGTGCGTGATGATGATGGCAAGCCTCTGTTTCTCCTCGGTGTAAACACTGACATCACCGAGCGCAAGCTGACGGAGGAAAAGCTCAGGAGCAGGGAGGAGGAACTGGAAGCCAAGACTCGGGAGCTCGAGGAGGTGAATAACGCGCTCAGGGTTCTCCTGAAGAGGGCAGATGAAGATAAACGGGAATTCGAAAGGCGGATATTGTCCACCGTGAACGCGCTGGTAGCTCCCAGCCTGGAAAAACTGAGGCAAAGTGCTTCGGATGTCAGACAACTTGCCTACCTAAGTATTCTCGAATCGAATTTAAGCGATATCATCTCACCCTTCGCGCAAAGGCTCTCCTCGCAATACCTGGGCTTTACCCCAGCGGAGCTTCAGGTTGCCAATTTCATCAAGGAGGGGAAAAATACTAAAGAGATGGCAGAATTGTTGCGTCTGTCCACGAGAACGATAGAGTCTCACCGGCAGAGTATCAGAAACAAGCTCGGCCTCAAGAACCGCAAGGCCAACTTAAGGACCCACCTGGTCGCCGCGCCGTAATACTGAGTCTATATCAGTAGTATGCCCGTAATTAAATCGTAGTATGCCTCCGGAGTATATGTGGCAGTATAAAAAAATAAGGCACTATCAGGAGTCTCTCGAAGTACCTCGATTCTCGACAGGTCAGGGAAGGGATCTTGCCCGAGGGCTACAGTATGTCGACCCAGAAAGAGCGCAGGCGTTGGGTCAGGGAAAGCTTGCTGACCCCTGTGTTTGCCATCCTCTATCCACAGCAGGGCGGAGGCGGGAGGGTTGCCCCTCCTGAGGATGGGAACGACACATTGCTGGTCGCCGTTCTCAACAGCAGCGACGGCGGGGTGCTGCTGGAGTCCCCCCGTGCACTCACAGTGGGGTCGCTCTTTGACCTGCGCATGAAGTTGCCCCATGACAAGGCCTGGCTCACGTACGAAGGCAAGGTCATGTGGAAGGAAACGAGGCCGGAAAAGAGAAGCTGCTTTCGCCTTGGGGTCGAGGTGCAGCGGGCAACAACCGCCGAGAGGGTTTCGCCGCAGGCCATATCACGGGGAAGAAAGCGAATGTGGCCGTCAGAGCTGGAATTTCTTCTGCAATCGCAACTCGTCCGTGTCGCTCCGGAAGCGGCAAAGTGCTGCCTGTTGAATTCCATTAGCCAGCGGGGTCTCTCTGCCGGTGACCGGCTGATCTCGCAAGGCGACGAAGGGGACAGCCTCTACGTCGTTCAGGATGGCTCATGCGTAGCCAGTGTCGAAAAAGACGGAGTGCACTACCCAGTTAACCGGCTTAAAGCTGGGGATATCGTGGGAGAAATGGCTCTCCTCACCGGCGAGCGGCGGACCGCCCATGTCGACGCCGAAACGGACATGACGGTGTGGTGCTTGACCAAAGCGAACTTCGATGCTCTCTGTGTGGAGTATCCCGGCCTGAGAGGCTTTCTCACCGAGCTCGCCACGCAAAGATTCACCACTGAGAGGGTCACGGCGGAGAGGACAATAGGCAAGTACGTCATACAGGAAAGACTGGGTCGCGGTGGCTGGAGCATCGTTTATAAGGGAATTCACGGCAGCCTGAACATGCCGGTTGCGATCAAGATGTTGAAGCACACCATGGCCATGCATCCCGAGTTCTCGGAGAAGTTCAAGAACGAGGCCAGGACGATCGCCAACTTGAATCACGAAAACATCGTGAAGGTCTACGACATCGAAGAGCTTTATAAGACGATCTTTATCGTCATGGAGTATCTCGAGGGGGTGCCCCTGGATCACCTTTTGAAGAGCATGCCGAGGCTCCCTCTCTCCAGGGTGCTCGACATTCTCATGCAGGTCTGCGCCGGGCTGGCCTACGCCCATGAGAAGGGTATCGTTCATCAGGACATCAAACCGGCGAATATCTTCATCCAGCCCGGTGAACGGGCAAGGATTGTCGATTTCGGCTTGTCCTTGCCTCCGGGAACCGCCGGCTTCAGTGTTTCGGAATCCGCGCACTACATGGCTCCTGAGCAGATCACAGGCGAACCCGTGGATGCCCGGACCGACATCTATGCACTTGGAATCATGGCCTATGAAATGGTCACCGGGCAGCGGCCCTACCCCGAAGAAGACATCTCAAAGGTGCTGGATATGCACGTGCATGAGGATGTCCCGGACCCCCGCGTGCTGGTTCCCGACCTGCCTGATGAGGTGCATCGTTTCATCAGACGCGCCACGGAGAGAGACCCCGCAGCGCGGTACCAGGGCGCAGGAGAAGCCCTCCGTGACCTCCAGCCACTTGCCGAGAGGATGGGTGTGGGAGGAGCGCCGCACCTCAGGGTGCAGAGGAAGAATATGATTCTCTCCTTGTTCTACAAGGAAGAGCACCAGCTCACGTTGAACCGACTGGTGGAAGAGTTGTCCAGGGAGCTCGAAAAGATAGGGGCCGTATTGCGGGCGGCGGATTTCAAGGATGTCTAACCCGCACCAGCGAAAGAGGTGAAGATAAAGACGCCCCAAAGCCGAACACTCCGTGTGTAAGGAAGAAATCTCACCTTATCGTAGTTCGCTCGCTAACCCGCACTCCCGCCTAGGCGGGAGGGGGAATGCGCTCGCTGGGGCATTTTCAAGTCCGGGGCTCTCAACATCTTTATGCTTGACAGTGCAATCTGTTGAGCAGTAGTGTAGAAAACATAGAAGCATTTCTATTCCAACCAGTTAGAGAGATGTCCCCACCCAGCATTAAGGTCCTTGTAGACAGCGGGTATCCCCTCTCCGACCGGTTGGCCTGCCTGAACTGACCGAGTACGAGGTAAAAGGGTTTTCCCGCGGACAGGAGCAGCGCGGGGCTGTTACATGCGTGAAACGTAATCGTGCGGCGCGGTCTGGTTCTAGCCTATGATCCACGTCGCCTGAGTAAACCCGAGGTCGCCTGACTCCCGCTCCGGGCGTGTTCTTTGTTGCCTGAACCGGCTGGCGCCGCCATATCGCACGGTTGTGAGCGTCCGAGAGCGGCGCTTGTTCCATCTGCCAGTGGGCACTGGGGGAAGGGGGCGCACGGTATGGTTAACCATCGCGTCAATTCATGTTCGTCCTTTCGGGACGGCACATGTCGCCATCGGCGTTCCATGGAGCGATTGTACCTCATTCCCCAGATCCTCGAGGCCAGGACCAGGGCGAGGTATGAGTGTACCTGCTTGAGGTGCGGGTGCTATATGGAGTGGGGCATCGATAAGGGACCTCGCTACTCCAGCAAGAGTCGCCAGCTTCACGCCTGAAGCGCCCGTTTCCGACCTTTCTGTTACTCTCACTCCCAGACGCTGTCGATCGCCATCAAGGGCGGGCACCGAGGAGCTTACATTTCAGACCAGGTCACGCTCTTGAGCGTGGCGAATCCCCCCGCACCGCTCCCCTTCGCCAAAGGGGGATAACCACTCCTTTGCTCTATGAATAATCCTGTCGAGTAAACTGTGGGCGCACAGTCGCCCACTCGTCTCCCTCCATTCTTTCCAGATGGGGTCTTGTGGAAAAAGGGTAATACCTTCGCTCAGGAGGAGATGCGGAACCGCGGCTCCTCGATGCGCTCCCCTCGGCAGCGGGGGCAGCGGCTCGGCTTGGTGAAGCGGGTGCGGTCGCGAAACATATAGCCGCAGGTCTGGCAGGAGCAGGGGATGGTGACGAGCTTCTTCTTCTGGCCGGCAGCGGAGCGGGCGATGTGGGTGAGGTGGGAGTATACCTCCTTGATGGAGATCTTCAGGGCTTGTGAGAGGTCCCGGGCGGTGAAGACTCCCTGAGAGAGGAGATCGAGCATCTGCTGGCGCGGGGTCTGCTCGGGG
>Ga0209253_10004504_pt1 | contig 12151 bp, 11 predicted proteins | sample FrelakmetBRP12BR_FD_187145 | JGI IMG/M metagenome (GOLD analysis project Ga0209253, IMG submission 187145) | Freshwater lake sediment microbial communities from the University of Notre Dame, USA, for methane emissions studies - BRP12 BR (SPAdes)... | ecosystem: Environmental > Aquatic >...
GCCGGCGTCGTTGGCGCGTTCCTGATCGACGGTCAGCTTGACGGTGAAGGTTTCCTCACCCCAGTCGTCGCGAACCGCCATCGCCGTCGGGACGGCGCGGAAGATCGCCTTCGCCTGCTCGGCCAGGCCCCGGAGCACCCGGATATCGGTGCCGGAAATGCGGACGGCCATGGGGATGCCTACCGGCTTGCCCATCTCCAATTCCCGTACGTCGACACGGGCGCCCGCGATGGATGCGGTCAGCGCGCGCTGCCACAACGGGAGGAGGCTCGAGGTGTCGAGTTTGTCGCGCACCTGGACGAGCACCTGGGCGTAGTTGAGCTGGGTGAAGTACTTCGCATCTTCAAACTTCTTGGTGAGATTGCACACGGCCGGGGTGTGGTCCAGGCCGTCGATCACTCCCTGCTTGAGGGCCATGGGCACGTCCGGCCAGGGCATGACCACCGGGTTCATACCCCAGGCGTTGTAAGTGAGCTTGTTGACCTCGGCCTCGGCGATGCGGAACTTGACCTTCTTGGCGTCCTCCAGGCTCTTGACCGGGGTCTTGGAGGCCCAGCCGTAATTGCCGTAGCCGGTGATGTCCAGGCCCATGATGCCCTGGTGTTCCATGGCATTCATGAAATGGTCGAATATCTTTTTGTTGGCGACGAACTTGTCCAGTTTCTCGAACGAGTCGATCAGATAGGGCAGATTGACCACGCCGAAACGGGGGCCGAGGTTGGTGGCGGCGACCGAACTGACCGCCATGCCCTGAATGGCACCCATCTTCAACTGATTGAGCACCTCCACCTCTCCGCCCAGGATGGAGAAAGGTTTGTAGTCGAAGTAAATCTGGCCGTTGGTGCGCTTCCAGAGCTCGTCGCGGATGGCAAACCCGGCGAAAACCCCTTTGATGGCCGGCGAGGATACGTTGGATACGACCACTTTGTACTTGGCGCCGGCCGGATCGAACGCCGGCTTCCAGGCATCCATCGGCGATGCCTTTTGTTGGGCCAGAACCGGCCCGACGAGCAAGGTGAGAAGAACAAGACCAGCCAAAGTCAAAAGCAACGCTTTGTTCACTTTCATCGCTGTCTCCTTTTTTCTTCCCTAGTTAATAAATCATGTTCATTTGCCAAAGAGTGTTTAACAGCTATAAAACAGCTAACCCAATTTTTGTCAAGGGAAAAAATAGCACTCTATCGATCTCGCAACCAAGACCACGCGGGGCTATTCTTTTGTCCTGGTCCAGTAGCCGTCGGGGTCGAATCGGGCGATCATGGCGAGTTCCAGGGGGGTGGGGGATGCCGTTTGGTCCAGACCTGGAACAATTTTGACCCGCCATCCAGTGTTGGACTGAACATCGTCCACATCGATGCCGGGGTGAAACGACGTGAGGATCATCTCGCAGGTCTGCGGATCGAAGCGGAAGGTTCCCAAGGTGGTGATTACGGCTGAAGGTCCGCCGCGGGGCAGGCCGGCGCTCTGGCGCCAACCGGGCCCGTCGCCGTAACCGGGCGAAGTGATGTAATCCACGCGCGGCACAAAGCGCCGGCGCTCGTGGGTCATGATGATGATGTGGCGCTTGGCCAGGCAGGCCAGGTCGCACGCGCCGCCGCTCCCCGGCAGACGGGTGCCCATCCGCGAGGCGCCGCCGATGTAGCTCGTGTTGAGGTTGCCGAAGCGGTCGATCTGGGCCCCGCCGATGAAGCTCACGTCCACCCTTCCGCTTTGAAGGAGCCCCATGGTGTCGGCGGTGTCGGCCAGCCAGGTAGCGCGGTGGAGGTTCGGCAGATCGCCCATGGTCAGGATGGGCTCCGGGGCAATCTCGTCGCGCACCACCCCCAGCTCGTAAACCCCCACAGCATGGGGGGCGTGAGTGGCCTTGGCCAGAAGAAAGCCGAGCAGCGGCAACCGCATGCCGACGAACACGACGTCGCCGTCGGCAATTTCCCGCGCGGCGGCGCAGACCATCAGTTCGTTTGCGTTGTAGGTGGACATAATAACTCGATCGGGTCGGGTGAAGGTGAGAAAGTATTAAGTGTTACGTTTTAAGTGTTAAGCAAGAAAAGCCAAAGAAATTGGCGACACGGTAGCGTTGTGAGCGAGCGCTTAAAACTTAAAACCTAAAACTTAAAACCATTCAGTATCCATAATCCACCGGTTCCGAATAAAGATGATGCTTCAGCTGCAAGGCCTCCACGCGTTCGCGGCCGAGCAGGCGGACATAGTCCTCCGATGCGTTGACTGATTCCACCCAGCAGCGCCGCCAGTTCGCGAAGGCCTCGGCCGATCGGCTCTCGTTGCGGTAATCGATGAAGGCCTGGTGATCGCGGTTGTAATAGCCGGGGACGGGCGAGGGGTGGGCGCCCCAGGGGACATGGCACACGGCGCTGACACGGAACCCGGGGACGATCACCCGGTTGGGGTCCCGGGTGATGACCTCGGTTGCGACGATCTCTTCGGCGGTGAGCAGCACGTGCCGGCTGGCGAGGCAGGCGTCGCGCATCACACCTAAATTGCCCCAGGCATGGGAGTTGCCGAATTCGTCGGACCGTTGGACGTGGACCAGGGCCACATCCGGCGCGATGGCCGCAACGGCCGCGAGCGGCGTTCCGGTGAACGGGCAGGTGGTCTTCAGCAAGCCGGGGTTGGTGGAGAAAAGATCGCTCCCCAAGGCGGTGCGTGTCGGCATGAACGGCAGTCCCATCGCACCGGCTTTAAGCGCCATGGCGATGGTCAGGTTGGAATGGTCCTCGACGGCAAGGGCGCCCGACTCGACCGCACGCCGGAAGTTGTAGCCCGAGCCGGTAATCACGTTTCCGACCCAGGCGGCCCGGACACGGCGGACGCAGCCGGCGCCGATCAACTGGTCGAAAAGCATGTCGGAGATCGGGCCGATGAGGGTCAGGTCGCGCTTGCGCTGCCGCATGATCTCGTGGCCGGCTGCAAACGGAATCATGGCCTCCAGGCACAGGCCCGCCGCCACGGAGCTGCCGTCCGGCACCAAATGGTCGATGGCTTCGGAAAGATGAGTGAGCTTGGATCGGGTCACGGCACCCCCGGCCGTTTGTGTGCAATTCACCTTGGTACGGATATTCCCATATCACCGGCCGCGGCGGCAGGTCAATCCAGGCCGACGATAGAACCTTGTTTGACCCGCCATTACTATGCGAATATTTGCCACCTCACGAACAGGCGGAGCAGGTTGAGATTGGCTTGGATTTAGAAATCTCCTATACTGAATTGATACGACGAAAACCGAGGCTCGGATGGAACCTTCCGAAGGTTATATAGATGCCCCCGGCAGCAGGCTCCACTATTTGGACTGGGGCGGCAGCGGGCACCCTGCCCATTTTCTTCACGGGAACGGCTTCTGTGCGGGCACTTACACTCCCTTTATCAAGCACCTCGTCGACGACCTCCGGGTCATTGCGAGCGATGTCCGCGGCCACGGCGGGTCGGATTTCGACGGGATTCAACCGGTTCGCAGTTGGAGGGTTTTTGCCGAGGACATCAAGGTGATCGTGGAGCGCACCTCACGGCCGCCGATCATCGGGATGGGGCACTCGCTGGGGGCCGTGTCCACCTGCATTGCCGCCGTGGCCTTTCCGCGCCTCTTCAACATGGTCGTACTGGTGGATCCGGTATTTCTGATGCCGCGACGGTTGGCGATGATCGGGCTGATGCGGGCGCTCGGCTTGCAGGGACGCCTGCCGCGCGCTCGGGCCGCCCGGCGGCGGCGCAGAACATTCAGGAGCAAGGCGGAGGCTCTCAGGCGGTTGCTGTCCGGCCGGGGGATCTTCAAGGCGTGGTCGCCCGAATTCGTGGAGGCGTACCTGGAATGCGGCCTTCTTGAAAAAGATTCCGAATCCGCCGTTTTGACCTGCGACCCGGAACTCGAAGCCCAGATTTTCGAATCCATCCCTTTAAATGTATGGAGATATGTCAAGAGGCTCCGCTGTCCGGTGCTGGCAATTCGCGGCGAGCAGTCCGACGTTTTTCTACCCGGCGCCGCCGATCGTCTGAAACGTCTGGCGGCCGACTGCGAAGTGGCCACGATTGCCGGCACCGGTCATTTCCCGACGATGGAAAAGCCGGAAGAATGCGCCGGGGTGATCAGAGAATTCCTGCGACGGCGGCTGTGAACGACGGCATAAAAAAACCGTGGCGCCTTCAACGGGCGCCACGGTTTTTTTCCAAGAGGAAATGTCCCCGCGGTCCGGCTCAGAAATCGAAAAGGTAGTTCTATCCCTCTACCTGTTGAATCCCTTCCAGCGCCCAGAAGGCGTCGGGGGTGTTCGTCGGCCGGCTGAAATGCCACAGCTCGCGGACTTGCTTGGTCATCTCTTCGCGGTTTTCCCGCATCATCACGTCGTACAGGACCGAGGCGATCGTTTGGCCGTCGTTCTCGCGCACCTCCAGTATCCGGGGGTTGACGAGGAGCAGTTCAGTCTTGCCGGGGGTCGGGTCGGCCTGCGCCTGGCGCCGGATTTCCTCGAATACTTCCGATGAGGTGAACTGGCGGATGTCGTCAAGGTCGCGTTTGTCCCAGGACGCCTGCATCCGGGTGTACATGACCTTGGCGCCTTTCAAAAATTCCGGCGCGTCGAAGCCGGGGGGCAGGACGGGCTGCTCCGCTGTGGCCGTCGGCGCCTCTGCGGACGGGTCGTAGCCCGAGGTTCCCCAGCCCTGGGAAGGCCCACGGTCGAACGACAGCGCGCCGCCTGCAGCGGGCGAGTCGGCGGCCATCCGCCGGGCGCGCAGAAAACGAAAGAGCAGGAAGAGGCCGCCGCCGATCAGGACGAGGTCCAGCAACCCGGGACCGCCCCAGGCGTGGCCGCCGCCGAACAGCAGGGAGCCGATCAGGCCGCCCATCAGCATTCCGCCCAGCATGCCGCCCCAGCGGCCCATCGGGGACGGAGTGGCCCCCGGAGCCGGTCTCGGCTGGTTGGGGCTCATCTGGGGCGAGGTCGGCGACGGCGACGGGGCCGGCGCGCTGCGCTGATAGCTCGGCTTGCTGCCGAAGGACCTGCCGCCCCCGAGGCGCGCCGCTTCCGCGGTGGCATTCAGGAGGTAGAGAAGGCCGATAACGACGCTCAAAATCACCAGAACGTAAATTCCTGTCTTTCTTTTCATTCATCTTCCTCGCTTGAGTAGAAATACCCGTTCGTTCGAATGCATCCGAATCCTAAATAAGGTTGTCAGATGATAACTACAATTCAAGATTTCGTCAACTCGGACGGCACGGACGAGGCCGGGCGGACGGATGGGCAACCGCGGGAAATGAAGCCGGCTTGGCGTCATCCCGTGAGCAGGCCGGCGACCCGGTCGATGACCTCCTCGGCCGCCGCCGCCTTCGACATCAGGGGCAGGGTTTCCATTCCGCCGGCGGCGTCCAGCAGCGTCACGCGGTTGGTCTCGACTTCGAAGCCGCTGTCGGCAGCGGAAACGTCGTTGGCGACGATCAGGCTCAGGCCCTTGCGCGTGAGTTTTTCCCGGGCGTTGGCAACCACGTCCTGGGTTTCGGCGGCAAAGCCGACGACCACCCGGGGGCGGCCGCTGCGGCTGCGGCGTTCGGCCACGGCTGCCAAAATGTCCGCGGTACGGGCCAGCTCCAGCCGCAGGTTCTCGCTCTGCTTCTTGATCTTCTGCCCGGCCGGGGCCGGCGGCCGGTAGTCGGCCACGGCCGCGGCCATGATGAGCGCATCCGCAGCGAGCGTGGATTCGAGAACGGCGGTCGTCATCTGCTCGGCCGACTCCACCGCCACATCCGCGACGCCAAGCGGCGTCTGGAGCGCGGTCGGGCCATGGATCAAGGTTACCTCGGCGCCGCGGTCGCGCGCGGCAAGCGCCAGCGCCCAGCCCATCTTCCCGCTGCTGCGGTTGCCGATGAAGCGCACCGGGTCGATGGCTTCCCGCGTGCCCCCGGCGGTGACCACCACCGACCGGCCGGCCAGCGGGCCCGACCGGCCGAGCAGCCAGCGCGCGGCATCCAGAAGCGCCTCGGGCTCGATCATGCGTCCCTGGCCGTAGGCGCCCGAGGCCAGCCTTCCCGGTTCAGGGCCCGCCACGTGAAACCCGCGCCGGCGAAGGATCTCCATGTTGTCCGTCGTGGCCGCATTGTCCCACATGCCGGATTCCATGGCCGGGGCGATGAGGATGGGACCCCGGCAGGCCAGGGCCGTCGTCGCGAGCAGGTTGTCGGCCAGGCCGTGGGCCAGCTTGGCGATCGTGTTGGCGGTCGCCGGGGCAATGATCATCAGCGCCGCCCGCCGGCCGAGGGCAACGTGGCCGATCTCCGTCTCCTGCAGCAGCGAGAACATGTCGAGCGCCACGGGCCGGTGGGTCAGGGCCTGGAAGGTGAGCGGCCGCACGAACTCAGTGGCCGCGGCGGTCATGACCACGTCGACGACCGCGCCGGCCTTGACCAGGCGGCTGGCGAGATCGGCGGATTTGTAGGCCGCGATTCCGCCGGTGACTCCCAGCACGATGTTCTTGCCGTCCAGGATCGGTATGCGGGTGTCCAAAGTTTTTGCCCTCTCCATTATGAATTTGCCCCCGTCGGCGTCAGCCGACGGGGGCAAATTCATTCTGATTCAGCTGGTAAATCAGGCGCAGGCCTTCCAGCGTCAGCATGGGATCGACCGCTTCAATGACGGCCGTCTGCTCGGCCAGGATGTGGGCCATGCCGCCGGTGGCCACCACCTTGGCCCGGCCTCCCAACTCGGCCCGGATGCGCGCGACCAGGCCTTCGATCAACCCGACATACCCCAGCACGAGCCCGGATTGCATGGCGTGCACGGTGTTCCGGCCGATTGCCGCCGGCGGCGCTGTCATCTCGATCCGCGGCAGCTTGGCGGTGCGGCTGAAAAGCGCCTCCGCGGCGATGCCGAGGCCGGGGGCGATGGCCCCGCCGACGTAGTCGCCCTCCCGGGATATGGCATCAAAGGTGGTGGCGGTCCCGAAATCGACCACGATGCAGGGCGCCCCGTGCAAGGTGCGGGCGCCGAGCGCGTTGAGAATCCGGTCCGCACCGATTTCGGCCGGATAGTCGATGAGGATTTTGACACCGGTCTTGATCTGGTGCGTGACGATCAGCGGATCGTGCTTCAGGTAGCGGCGGCTCAGCTCGACAAAGGCGGCGGTGAGCGGCGGCACGACGCTGGACAGGGCCACGCCCGTGATCTGCGACCAGTCCAGATGGTCGAAGTCGAACAGGCTGCGCAGGAGCATGGCATACTCGTCCGGCTGCTTGGCCCGGTCGGTGGCGACCCGCCAGTGTGCGACCCACCGGCCGTCACGGTGGATGCCGAAGGAGGTGTTGGTGTTGTTGACGTTCATGGCCAGAAGCATGATGGTCCCCTGTCCCTGCCTGAGGATGGATCGTGTCTGTTGCCGTCAAGTAACTGCAATCCTATCAGATTGCAGCATGATTAGGAATTTTTTATTTAGCTTCAACAAAATTCGGTTTTCAAAGTCGTCATTTTTTGAAGCGGCGGTCGAGCCACTTCAGCGAAACCTCCAGGGCATCGAACGCGAAGACTTCCAGCGAAACGATTCCCCTGAATTCGGACAGCACTCTCTGAACGGTATCGGCAGCCGTTTGAGGCAAACAATCGAGAGGCAGATGGTCCCTGCCGTTTTCTACGCCGTGCAGGTGAATGATCGAAACCCTGGAGCCAAAGCGGTCAAAGACGCGTGGCAGCTCCTGGCCTTGCAGCAGCAGGTGGCCGACGTCCGCGCAGACGGCCAGCCCAGCCTCGTCGATGACGTCCGCGAGCCACTCCAGGGGGTAGTCCAGGGTTTCGACCGAGATGCGGGCAGGGTGATCCACGGCGGAAATCAGTTCGGCGAGACTCTGCCGCACCCGGTCCTTCCAGGGGAGAAAAAACTCCGGCAGGCGTGAAGGCCCTTCCCATGGGATGTGAAGCGTGAGGGTCGACGGCGACAGGGGGCACACGCGCTCAAAAACCCTCAGAAGAGATGCAACGGCGCCCTCGCGCCGGCGAGGGTCGACGTGGCCGACGGACACATCCGAGGGCAGGTGGATGTCGTAGCCGACGGCATGCTCCCGCGACAGCGCGGCCAGTTCCCGGATCGTCTTCCGGGATGGCAGCGACCCGCTCTCGAACAGCAGCAGTTCGATTTCGTCCACGAAGGGGCCGAGACGCCGAACATTGGGAACGTAGTCGTCCGCATAAATGAAAGACGTGGTGGCGAGGGTGAAGGGAAAGCGGTTCTTGAATGAGCTGGATAGGGTGGGGGGCATAGGTGTCTTCGGCCGGGTTGTGCGGCCGTCTTCCGCCGGGATGACGCTCAACGTGTCGCGGTCTGTCGTTGTCCCCGCCGGCGCCGGTCGGCAACCCCGCTGCGCCGGTCGTCGGCGATGTAGGTGTGAATCCTGCGGCGGTCCGGGTCCCGGCGGCGGCGGTCGAACGGGATGACATCGGAGCGCGCCCCGGCGTTGGGTCGCCTGGAAAACCTGACCTGCGCGGCGGCCGAGTCTTGATCCTCCGCCGGCGTTTTCGGAATGGCCATTTCGATGAAGTCGGCCCGCATGGAGACGATCAAGGCCTGCGTCCGGTCTAAAATCCCTGCGAGCAGAATGATCTGGGGGTTGGCCCGGGCGTTTCCGGAAAAGAGCAGCCTCGCGGCAACGGATCGGGCGTCCTTCAGCAATGCGATGACCTTGTTGAATTTTTCGAATTGCATGGCGGCCACCAACACGTGTTGGCATGTTTAATTGACGATCTAATAACCGCAAACACCCCCGAGTGCAAGTGCCACGCTGAGCGCCACGCTCAGAAGAGAAGACAGCATCATGAGGTCGCAGGCCTTTTTGATGTCATCAACCTGCACCTCCCTGAAGCGGACCCCGATGTAGGGTTTTTTCACCAGGATGCCCCCGTAGGTGTTGGGGCCGTTGAGCTTGACCCCCAGGGCGCCGGCAAAGGCCGCCTCCGGCCGGCCGGCATTCGGGCTTGTGTGGTTGGCGCCTTCGGCCAGCGCCGTGCGCAGCGCGCGCCGCCCGCTTCGGGAGAGCAGCTGGGCGGCAAGCGCAATCAGCGGAATCGACAGGCGCGCCGGGATGAAATTCAGGAGGTCGTCCAGGCGTGCCGAGGCTTTTCCGAAGTGAAAATACCTTTCGTTCTTGTAGCCGACCATGGAGTCGAGCGTGCTGACCATCTTGAAGGCCAGGGCGAGCGGCGCCCCGCCGATCGCGGCAAAAAACAGCGGCGAGAGCACCCCGTCGACGAAGTTCTCGGCGACGGTTTCCACCGAGGCGCGGGCGATGTCCTTGGCTTCGTATTTTTCCACATCGCGGCCGACGATCATGGCGACCTTGCCGCGGGCTTCGTCCACGCGCTCCAGTTTCAGGAGGCTGAAAACCTCCACGGCTGCGTCGTTCAACGAGCGCACCGACAGGCAGAAGTAAACCAGAATCACCTCCACTGCAAAACCGAGCGCCGGGTGCGCCTGCCGGCACTGGCCCACGGCAAGCCCCGACAGGGCCCAGGCGCCTGTGACCAGGGCGGCCGCAAACAGGCCGCCGGAAAAAACGCCCTTGCCCGGAATCCGCCGAAACCAGGGTTCGGCGACGGTGATCGCCCGGCCCATCCAGCGCACCGGGTGGGGAAACCGCTGCGGGTCGCCCAGGAGCAAGTCCAGGGCAAAGGCTGCCAGGATCACCATCCAGCAGGTCAGGGCGTCCATGAAGATCTCCTCAATTATTACTTCGGAAAATAAACCGGTGCACCTTGAGCCGATGTCAGGCAAAGCGGGGTGCCCGCCGCGGCGAGCACCCCGCTTCGCCGGTGCGTGAGATGCCGGAAATAGCCATATCAATTGCCGGAGGAATATCTCATTTCTGCAAGCTTACCCAGCCGCTCCGCGATCCGGCCTGAGAGTTCGGGTGATTTGGGGCAGATGCGGATGAACCGGTCGGTGAGGCCGTTGAAATTGCTGCAGTCGCGGATCAGGATGCGGTCTTCGGCAAGCTGCGCCCACGCCTGCCCGGCGGAAAGCACCTCGGGCAGCCGCACCAGCATGAACGACGCGCAGGCCGGGAAAACCGTGAAGCCGGGGTGCTTTCCCATCAACCCGCGGAACACCTCCCGTTCGTGCTCGAGGCGTCCCCGGGTCTCTAACACAAACTCCCGCACCGGTTCAGGGTGCTCAGCGATGTAGTGGACGGCGCTGTGCGCCAGGCTGTTCACGCTCCAGGGCCAGACCGACTGTGAACAGGCGGCCACGGTCTCCGGCGCGGCCGCGAGGAACCCGATCCTCAGGCCGGGGATGCGGAAGATCTTCGAGATGGAGAGCAGGACGATCACGTTGGCGAGCCCTTGCCGGGCGACGCTCTCCTGCTCGGCCTCCGTCACAAACGGCAGGTAGGACTCGTCGATGATGAAGCGCGTCCGGGGGTGCCGCCGGCACAGGCCGGCGAGATCCCGGCCCGGGATCAGCCGGCCGGTGGGGTTGTTCGGGTTGCAGATGAAAACGAGCTCCTGCCCTCTCAGGGCAGCCTCCAGCCGCGCGAGCGGCGGTTCGAACCGGTCCTTTTCCTCCGCCAGAACAAATTCCGGCTGCAGGCCGTTCACCCGGCAGCCGTCGGCGTAGTCCGAGTAGGTCGGCCCGAGGATCAGGGCGCGTTTCTCGGGCAGCACGCGCGGCAGGGAATAGATGAACTGCGTCGTCCCGCCGGCAGCCAGCACGTGCTCGGCCGGCAGACCGGCGTACCCGGCGAAGCGCCGGATCATCTCCTGGTTGTCGACTTCGGGCAGCACCGTGATCGCCGGCAGGCAGCCGGCCAGAAATTCACAAAGCCCGGGCGGCGGTCCCAGCGGGTTGACGTTGCTGCTCACGTCGTCGATTTCGAAGGGCGAGCAGCCGAGCCTTCGGGCGAGTTCATAGATGTTGCCGCCATGACCGGCGATCATCGGCCGCCTCCCATCGCTGCGATCAAAAACAACCCCGCCTCCGTCACCTCCGCCATGGCGCCCAGCATGTCGCCGGTGACGCACCCGAGACGTTTGCGGTAATAGGCGATGAGTGCCGCGCTGATCAGGAAAAAACCGACATTGATCGCCAGCAGGCCGCGGCCCAGGGCCAACGAGAGCGCCACGGTCGCGAGGACCCCCCAAAAATCAGTCGCCCTGAGCTTGCGGCTGAAAAAGGGGAGGCCCGTGCCGCCCTGGGGCCGCCCGTATTCCAGCGCGCGCATCCCGAAGAGCATGGCGCCCCGGGCATAGGCCGGCACCAGGATGAGCAGAAGGGTCCGGTTTTCCGAGATGCCGCTGATCCCCGCCCACTTGACCGCCAGCACAGACGCCACGGCCACCACCCCCATGGCGCCGATCCGGCTGTCCTTCATGATTTCGAGGATCCGATCTTTCGGCCGGTGGCTGAAGATCCCGTCGGCGGTGTCCGCCAGGCCGTCGATGTGAAAAGCGCCGGTCATGACCGCCAGAAAGACCACGTCCAAGACGGCGGCGGCCGGGGGGTTCCAAAATCGGGCGGCGGCGTGATCGAAGGCGGCCAGGCCGACCCCCAGCAGCAACCCCACGGCCGGGAACCACGGCACCATACCCACGGCGTCGAAATAATCCGATTTTCCCGCCGGCAGAATAGTGATGAATCGGATCGCGGCTAAAAAGTTTTTCATGGCATCCCGCTGCTATTTGACATGGACCGGAATTCCGGCAACCACCCACACCACCCGCTCGGCGGCGGCGGCGATGGCCTGGTTGGCGGAGCCTGCCAGATCGCGGAACCGGCGCGCCAGCCGGTTGTCGGGGACCACCCCGCACCCGACTTCGTTTGAGACCAGAATGATCGAGCCGGGTGCGGACCTGACCGCGTTCACCAGGTGCGGGATGCGGTCTTCGACCTTCACGGGGTCCTGCAGTTCCAGCAGGAGGTTGGAGACCCAAAGCGTGAGACAGTCCGCCAGGATGACCCGGTCCTGCCGGGCGTGTTCGTCAATCGCCTCGGGAAGGGTCAACGGCGCCTCGACCGTCGTCCACCCCGTCCCGCGTTCGGCACGGTGCCGCTTCACGCGGTCCTGCATCTCTTCGTCGAAGGGGACCGATGTGGCGATGAAGACGCGCCGGGCCGCCGTTGTCTCATGCGCTGTTTTCAGCGCGAACCCGCTTTTCCCGCTGCGGCA
>Ga0209253_10004505_pt1 | contig 12151 bp, 11 predicted proteins | sample FrelakmetBRP12BR_FD_187145 | JGI IMG/M metagenome (GOLD analysis project Ga0209253, IMG submission 187145) | Freshwater lake sediment microbial communities from the University of Notre Dame, USA, for methane emissions studies - BRP12 BR (SPAdes)... | ecosystem: Environmental > Aquatic >...
CGGCGGGCTCGTCTGTGGTACACGGCTTCCCAGCCATGCCCAGGCCGCCGTCGACGCCCGCGGGCGCCGAGCCCTTCGGCGAGCGCGAGTTCTACCTCGAGGAATTCCGCGGCAGGAGCGTGCTGATCGCGCTGGCGCCGTCGGCCGTCGAGGGGCGGGTGCCGCTCAAGTCGCTCGGTGCCGCGGTGCACGCCCTGGTGCGCAACGACACGCGGGTCCTCCTCTGGTGTCCCGCCGGCGATCGCGGCGTGGAGCGCTGGGTGCTCGCCGCGGTCGGACGCAAGAAGCCAGCCCGGCCGCCGAAACGCCCGGTGCGCCGCGGCAAGAAGAAGGCCAGGCGCCGCCGCGTCGTCTCGCCCGTGGTCCGGCTGCGGGCCGCCGAGATCGCCACGCCGGGAGGCGAGCTCGAGCTGCGCGGCGCGCTCTGGGCGCAGCTGCGCCGCGGCAACCTCTGTGTCGTCAGCGTCGCGGGTACGAGCGACTTCCCGCAGGGGCCGCTCGAGCTGGCCGCGTCGCTGCGGGTTCCCAAGGTCGTGCTGGTCGATCCACGCGGGGGCCTCGAGGCCGACGGCGGGCGGCTGTCGTTCGTCGACGAGAACCAGCTCGAGACCGTGCTCCGGCGCGGGCAGGCGGAGTGGAGCGGGCTCGGCGATCGGCGCGCGCTGCTCGCTGCCGTGCGCCAGGCGCTCGATGCCGGCGTCGAGCAGGTGAATCTCTGCGGCCCGGAAGGCGTCGCCGAGGAGCTCTTCACCTACGTCGGCTCCGGCACGCTCTTCACCGAGGGCGACTACACCCGGGTCGGGCCGCTCGGTATCGACGAGTTCGCGCAGGCCGAGCGGCTGCTCGAGCGCGGCGAACGCGACGGGGTGCTCAAGGCACGTTCCGACGCCGAGACCTCGGCCGTGCTCGCCAGCGGCTACGGCGCCACGGTGTGTGGGCGGCACCTCGCCGGGGTCGCCGGTCTCCTCACCGAGCCCTACGGCGCCGCCAAGGCCGGCGAGATCGTCGGCCTGTACACGATCACGCGGTTCAAGGGCGAAGGGCTCGGTGAACGGCTGGTCGAACGGCTGCTCGCCGAAGCCGAGCAGCGCGGCCTCGCCTACGTGTTCGCGGTCACGATCGACGAGCGCGCCCAGCAGTTCTTCGAGCGCCTGGGGTTCGGGCGCGTCGATCCCGAGGCGCTGCCGCCGGCGAAGTGGAAGGGCTACGATCCGGCGCGACGCGAGTCCGTGGTCGCCTACCGCCGCTGGGTGACCGGCCCGGCGCTGTCGGACGACGGACTGTGACCATGCGGGGTGGCCGATGAGCGCGATCCTGCGCGGCCTCGGCGCCGCCGTCGCGTTGCTCGGAGTGGGGATCGGCCTCGTCGCCGGCTGGTTCTTCGCGACCGACGCCGCCTATCACGAGGTGGCCGCGGCCTACGCGCGCCACCCGGCGCACGCGCTCTTCCAGGCCGAGTACTGGGCGGCGTCGCTGCGGCACTGGGGGCTGATGGTCGCGGCCGCGGGCGGCGTCGCGGCCGGGCTGGTGTTCGGCGCGCTCCTGCTCGGCGTGGGCGAGGTGCTGCGTCGCCTTCCGCGCCGACCGCGGCAGGGGCGAACGAAAAAAGCCGGATGGGCGGGAGGCCCACCCGGCTCGTCGTTCGTGCGTGGAGGCGGGGTCAGGCCGGGCGCTTGAAGAGGGTCTGCATCTTCATCGCGAGACCCATGTCGCCGGAGATCTTCAGCTTGCCGCTCATGAAGGCCATCTGGCCGTTGAGCTTGCCCGTCGTCATGTCGACGTAGTCGTTCGCCGCCATGGTCATCGTCATGTTGGCCGAGGGGGCCGTCCCCTCCGACACCGCGGCGGTGCCGTCCTTGATCGCCACGTACCACTGGCCGCCGTTCTCGCCGCTCAGGTTGAACTGGATCGTGGCGTTCACGCCCTTGGCGGCGTTCTGGTCCAGCTGGCTCGGCATCTCAGCGAAGATGTCCTTGGGGGTCATGCGAAAACTCCTCCTTCACCTATGGGTGGTAGCCTTGGGCGTTCCTGAGTAGGCTAGGTGCGTTGACCTTGTCAAGCAATGAGCGGTCGTTTGATGCGTTGCGCGCCCGCCTCGACGCCGCGGGCCTGAACCTCGTCGGCTGCGCCGCCGTGGCGGCATACGACGCGGCCGTGCCGGCGGCGCTGGCGATCGCACCGGTTTCCCCGGCGGCGCGCACCGCGGTCGTGATCGGCAACGGCGGCCGCGCCCTCTGGACGCGGTTCTCGAGAGCACGCGGGCACGGCGGGCGCGCCGGTCCGGGCCGGAGCGCACACCCGCTCGACGAGTACACGCGGGCCGTGGTCGGGGCGGCCCTGGGCCCGCTGCCCCCCGGGGCACGCGTGCTGTGGCCGTTCCTCGATGCCGAGCCCCGCGTGTCGTTCGTGCACCTTGCCGAGTGCGCCGGGCTCGGCCGCCCGAGCCTCCTCGGGGTGCTGGTGCATCCGGAATACGGGCCGTGGATCGCGCTGCGCGCCGCCGTGCTCCTGCCGTTCGGGCTCGACGCGCCGAGGCCCGCGGACGGCTTCGATCCATGCGGGCGCTGCCTCGAGCGGCCGTGCCGCGCGGCCTGTCCCGCCGCCGCGGTCGGCCCCACGGGCTTCGACCGGGCGCGCTGCGTCGCCGAGCGCCTCGCGGCCCACCCGGACGCGTGCGCGAGCGGCTGCCATGCGCGCGTCGCGTGCCCGCACGGCCGGGCGCATCGCTACCCGGACGAGGCGCTGGCCTTCCACCAGGCGGCGGCGCGTGCGGCGATGGCGCGATGGCGGCCGGGCTGAGCAGGCTCGTCGCCCGGAGGCGTGCCGCGGCCGCCGTCGCTGCCCGCGGGCGGCGGGCGTCGCGCGTCAGCGCCGCGCCGGCCGCAGCTCGCGGTAGATCGCGAAGTGACGGATGGCATCCGCGTGCCGGCCGCCGCGCTCGTAGAGGAGCGACAGGTTCCAGTGCGCGTCGGCGAACCCCTCGTCGAGCTCGACCGCGCGCTCGTAGCAGGGCAGCGCCTCGTCCGGACGCGACACGTCCTCGAGCACGACGCCCAGGTTGTACCAGGCGAGCGCGCACTCGGGATCCCAGCGGATCGCGTCGCGGAAGTGCGCTTCGGCCCCGACGTGGTTGCCCTCGCCGTGCAGCAACCGCCCGAGGTTGATGCGCGCGATGGTGTTGCCGGGGTCGAGGTCGAGAGCGTGGTGGTAGGCGGCGCGCGCCTCCAGCGGCGAGGCGTCCTCGATCTCCATCGCCAGGTCGCACCACTGGTCGGCGGTGAGCTCGGGCAGCCGGCCGGGCTGCCGCGGGCGCTGCAGCGCGATCGGCGCCTTCGCCTGGCGGGCGATCTTCGCGGGATCGAAGTCGAAGAGCAGCTGCCCCGACTCCGGCTCGAAGCGGTGGCTGCCGTCGAAGGCGATCACCCGCTCGCCGTCCTTGACGACGCTGAGCCTGCTGAGCGGGCGGTCGCCGAGCTGGTGGCGGAGCGAGCGCAGCACGCGCGAGATCTTCGCCAGCGGCACGCGCTGCTCGAGCAGCGCGCGCGTGGTGCGCAGGAGGACCAGGTCGAGGAAGTCGAAGCGGAGCCGCCCGCGGCCGTCGCGCGAGGGCGCGACCAGCCCCGCCTGGACGCAGCGGCGCAGCCGCCCTGGCGCGAGGCCGACGATGCGGGCGGCCTGCTTGGTGTCGAAGGGCGCCGGTGCCGTGCGAGCCGGCATCGGGCGCCTAGAAGCCAGCGCGCTGACGGGAAGTCAATGCGGCCCTGGCGCGCGCGGGCGTCACACCTCGACCCGGACCCGCCAGCGCCGGCCCGCCGCCTCCTCCTCGACCGCGACGACGTGGTGGCCGGCCGACTCCGCCGCGCGCGGCAGGTCGCGTGCGGCGCGCGGGTCGTCGAGGAGGATGTCCACCGCCGTGCCGGGCGCCATGCTCTCGAGCCGCACGCGGGCACGCGCCCACGACAGCGGGCAGGGCACCCCGTGCAGGTCGAGCACGACCGGGGCGGCACCGTCCGCCGCAGCGGACGGCGGCCCGGCCCCGCTCACCGCGCCCTCGTCTGGAAGCGCTCCTCGTCGTTCACCCGCGCTGCCGGATGGCGCGATTCGAAGCAGGAGGCGGGGCCGACGAGCTGCACGGTCACGGCGGGGTCCTGCGCGAGCGGGAGCGGCGGCATGGCGAGCGGCAGTCCCCTGGCCCTCAGCGTGATGCGGGCGCCCCCAGCCAACCCGGACTTGAGCACCACGCTGGTGGTGCCGCCCGCCGTGCCGGCCCGGTCGACATAGCGCCAGCCCGACGACGTGGGCGTCCAGCCGTTGGCCCCCGGGATGCGCTGCCCGAGGACGAGCCGGGGCGACGCGCCGATCTCGTCGTACACGCACAGGGCGTAGTCGTCGCCGGGCCCCGGGGTGCCGAGCGCGGCGAGCGTCGCGGTGCCCCGGCCCCACTTCCAGGTGAGCGCGTCACGGGAGTCCCGGGCGCTGTCGTGCAGCGACAGGCTGCTGCCGCCGCCAACGAGCGGCGGGGTGCAGCCGCTCCGGGGTGCCGCCGTGCCCAGGCAGCCGCTCGCCGTACACACGTCGCCGCTCGTGCACGCGCTGCCGTCGTCGCAGCCACCACCGGAGGGAACGCTGCCGCACGACCCGTCGTCGGTGAACAGCGACGCCGTGAGCTGGAAGGCGCCGCTGCCCAGGTAGCGCCGCACGAGGACGTGCCAGGTGCCGGCCGCGGGCGCTGGGACGACGCAGGCGCCGAACTGGCTCGGGCCGTCGTCCTTGCAGTCGAAGGTCGCCGTGGTCGGCGGCGCGCCGTGACGCACGTACAGGTCGAAGTCGGCGCGCTCGTCGCCGTTCAGCGCGATGCGCAGCTCCTCGAGCCCGGCACCGGCCTCGAGCGTGAACGTCGCGCTCGGCGTCGCCTCGTCCAGCGTCCCCTCGAAGGCCAGCGCCTGCGCGGCCGGATCGCCGATCCGGGCCACGGCGCCGCAAGCCGCCGCGTCGAGGTCCGTCCCCGCCTGGCTGGCGATCCAGGCGCGGTAGCGGAACACGTCGGCGTCGTACGAGTCGTCGGGCGGCGTGCACTCCTGCGCGTCGCCGCCCGAGGTGACGCCCGCGAGCACTGGACCCGTCCCGAGGTCGACGAGCAGTGGCCCGCCCGAGTCGCCATTGCAGGTGTTCGAGTCCGTGCCGGGCGCACCGAGCGGGGCGCGAAACCGCCAGCACACCGAGGTGTCCTGGGGGACGGTGGTGCAGTCGGTCAGTGCGACGCTGCCTTCGCGTTTGAGCCCGTAGTCGTGCACCCCGCCGCCCTGGCGGCCGAACCCGACGATGGTCCCCGCCGTGCCCGCGGCGGGCGTCGCCGCCGTGTTCAGGCGGGACGGCCGAATGCCGGTCACCGGGGTGCCCAGGCGCAGCACGGCGACGTCGGCCAGCGGAAAGGCGAAGTCGCTGCGCACCGCCACCGACTCGACCGCGAACGTGCCCGCGTGCTGCAGGAAGACGAACAGGCGCGTCGGGTCGGCCACCATGCTGCCGCCCGGCAGGCAGTCCGGGCCGTCCCCGTCGCACACGCAGTGGGCGGCGGTGAGGAACGTCCGGCAGCCGATCATCGTGCCGCTGCACTGGAGCATCGCCGAGCCGGGCGAGAAGCCGGCGAGCAGCGCGCCGACGCTCGGGTGTCCCGCGGTGCGCACGCCATTGACGATGCGTGGCTGCAGCGTGCGGGCGGACGCGGCGGAGGGCACGCCGAGGGAGAGGACGAGGGGGAGGACGAGCCCGGCAGCCCGCATCTGCGTCGCAGCCTACGGCCGCTGCCGCGTGTCACGCAAGCGTTTTCGGGCCGTGGCGCCGCTGCCCCGGCGCTCCGGGCGGGGCCGCTCGACGCCCCCGGGCGATCCCGCTAGAAGGTTCTGCCCGTCGCATGGAGACGTACACGCTCCGCTCCCGGCCCGACGCCCGGCCGTCCGACCGCTACCGCATCGACTACGCGGGGGAGCTGAACGAGGCGCAGTGCGCCGCCGCCACCACGCTCGACGGCCCAGTGCTGGTCATCGCCGGCGCGGGCAGCGGCAAGACGCGCACGCTCACCTACCGGGTGGCGCGGCTCGTCGAGTCGGGGGTCCCGCCGGCCGAGATCCTGCTGCTGACGTTCACGCGCAAGGCGGCCGAGGAGATGCTCGGCCGCGCCTCGGCGCTCGTCGGCGGCAGCTGCGACCGGGTCGCCGGCGGCACCTTCCACTCCTTCGCCAACACCGTGCTCCGCCGCCTGGGGCGCCACGTCGGGCTCGAGCCCGGCTTCACCATCCTCGACCGGGGCGACGCCGAGGACGTCGTCAACCTGCTCCGCAGCCGCGCCGGGCTCGACCGCAAGGACCGGCGCTTCCCGCGCAAGGGCCCCATCCTCGCGCTCTTCAGCATGGCGGTGAACCGCAGCACCACCGTCCACGACCTGGTCGAGAACGGCTGGGGGCACCTGGCCGACCACCGCGACGAGCTGGTGAAGCTCTCGGAGCAGTACGCGCGCTACAAGCGCGAGCGGCAGCTGGTCGACTACGACGACCTCCTGGTGCTGCTGCGCGACCTGCTGCGCGACGTGCCCGACGCCGCCGCGCGGCTGTCCCGGACGTACCGCTTCGTCATGGTCGACGAGTACCAGGACACCAACAAGCTGCAGGCGGAGATCATCCGCGGGCTCGCCGTGACCCACGACAACGTGATGGCGGTCGGCGACGACAGCCAGAGCATCTACTCCTTCCGCGGCGCCGACTTCCGCAACATCATGGACTTTCCGGCGCTCTTCCCGGGCGCGCGGATCGTGACGCTGGAGGAGAACTACCGCTCGACGGCGCCCATCCTCGAGCTCGCCAACGCCATCATCGACCGCGCCAGCGAGAAGCACACCAAGGTGCTGCGCGCGCGCCGCCCGGGCGGCCAGCGGCCGCTCCTCGTGCGCTGCGCCGACGAGCGCGCGCAGTCGCGCTTCCTCTGCCAGCGCATCCTCGAGCTGCGCGAGGAGGGCGCCTCGCTGGACGAGATGGCCGTGCTCTTCCGCTCGAGCTTCCACTCCTTCGACCTCGAGCTCGAGCTGCAGCGCCACGACATCCCCTTCGTGAAGCGCGGTGGCTTCAAGTTCATCGAGACGGCGCACGTGAAGGACGTGTTGGCGCACCTCCGCGTGGTCGCCAATCCGCGCGACGCGGTGAGCTGGCACCGCATCCTGCTGCTGCTCGACGGGCTCGGGCCCAAGACCGCCGCCGACGTCTTCGGGCACCTGTCGGCAGCGGCCGACACGGCGACCCAGGCGGAGCTGCTCGAGGCCTATCCGAAGCGCGGCGCGTACACGAACGAGCTGAAGCACCTGGCCCGGGTGCTGCGCGAGCTGGCGGCGCCCGGGCTGGCGCCGAGCGAGCAGGTGAGCAGCGTGGTCGGCTTCTACGCGCCGATGCTGCGGCATGAGCATCCCGCGGATTACCCGAAGCGCGAGAAGGACCTCGAGCACTTCGTCACCATCTCGGCGCGCTACCGCACCCTCGGCGGGCTGCTCACCGACATGGCGCTCGAGCCGCCGACCGACAGCGTCGGCGACGTGCTCGCCGCCGAGGTCGACGAGGGCATGCTGACGCTCTCGACCATCCACTCGGCCAAGGGGCTCGAGTGGCGGGTCGTGTTCGTGATCGGCCTCGTCGACGGCCGCTTTCCGTCCCTCTACAACCTGAAGGACAGCGCCGAGGTCGAGGAGGAGCGCCGCCTGCTCTACGTCGCCGTGACGCGCGCCAAGGAGCACCTGTACCTGTCCTACCCGATCGACGTCTTCGACCGTGGCAGCGGGATGGTGCTCGGCAAGCCGTCGCGCTTCGTGGAGGGCTTTCCCTCGTCGGTGCTGCCGGGGATGCAGGTGGTCGAGGCGGACGAGGAGAGCGAAGCGGGCTGGTAGCCGCAGCGGCGGCACCCGCGCCACGGCCGCGATCGAGACGGCCGGGCCCCGCTCCAGGCGCCGCCCGGCCTATGCCGGGCGCCGGGCCGTGACGAGCGCTTCCGCCAGGAGCAGCTCCGTCGGAGAGGTGACGTGAACGTTGAAGGGGTCCCCCGGCACGGCGACCACACGGCCCCCGCTCGCCTCGACGAGCACCGAGTCGTCGCCCAGGGCCGGGCGCCTCTCGTGCGCGCGGCGAAGTGCCGCCGTGCGGAACGCCTGCGGGCTCTGCACGAACACCAGCCCGTCGCGGGCGATCGTCTCCGTGAACGCCCCGCCGGCGAGGCGGCGCGTCGTTTCGGTCACGGGCAGGACGGGCACGGCCGCGTCGGCCCCCGCCTCGACCGCCGCGATGACCCGGGTCAACAAGGCCGTGGTGACGAGCGGATGGGCCGCATCGTGGACGACCACCACGGGGACGTGGGACGGTACGGCGGCAAGGCCGGCCCGGACGGACTCGGCCCGGACGCCACCGCCAGCGGGCGTGGCGCGTACCGGAGGGCCGTCCCACGCGGCGCCCGCCGGCAGGACGACCACGACCGCCTCGCACACGGCCGTGACCGCATCCACCACCCGGTCGACCAGCCGGCGGCCGGCAAGCTCGCGGAACTGCTTCGCGCGCCCGAAGCGCTCTCCCGATCCCGCTGCGAGCACGATCGCCCAGGGCTTCATGCCGCTGCTCCCGCCATCATCGTCACGCGAGTCCCCGCGTTCGCCGTCCGCCCCATGGGTCGGCAGTGTCCGACCGCGCGTGGTCGCAGGTCAACGTCGGCGCTCGGCGCGCCTCCCCGTGCCCGCCGGGGCGCGAACGGCCGGCACGGGCGGGAACGTTGCCCAGGGGATGCCCTTTTGCTAGACGCGGGCGGTCTCCGTCCGTCCCGTGCTCGAGGCCCGTCGCGTGTCGCCGACGACCATCGTCTTCTATCTGCTCGCCGCGTTCACGGTGGCGTCCGCGCTGGGCGTCGCGCTGTCGAACCACATCGTCTACTCGGCCTTCGCGCTGATGGGCGCGCTGCTCGGCGTGGCGTCGCTGTTCGTGCTGCTCGGGGCCGACTTCCTCGGCGTCGTGCAGCTGCTGGTGTACGTCGGCGGCATCCTCGTGCTGAGCCTGTTCGCGATCATGCTCACCCACCGGATCGCCGACGTGCACGTCTCCAACCGGGCCGTCGGCCGGCTGCCGGGCGCCGTCCTGGTGCTGCTCGTCTTCGCCGGCATGGTGCGCATCGCCACCCAGGCCGCCTGGGTGGTGCGCGAGCCGGGCGCGCCCGCGCCGACGACCTCCGGCATCGGCAACGCCTTCCTCGGGGACTGGGTGCTGCCGTTCGAGATCGCCTCGATCGTGCTCCTGGTGGCGCTCATCGGCGCGGTCGTGGTCTCGCGCAAGGAGGTGCGGGGCTGATGGGCGAGATCGGGATCACCCACTGGGTGGTGCTGAGCGCGATCCTGTTCTCGCTCGGGCTCTTCTGCGTCCTCACGCGCCGCAACGCGCTCGGTATCCTGATGGGCATCGAGCTCATCCTGAACTCCGCCAACGTCAACTACGTGGCCTTCGCCCGCTACGCCGACACCGGCTACGACGGCCAGATCTTCGCGATCTTCGTCATCATGCTCGCGGCGGCCGAGGCGGCGATCGGCCTCGCCATCGTCCTCGGCGTCTACCAGGCGTTCGAGACCATCGACGTGGACGCCACCGACCGCCTGCGCGGATGACGCCGCACCTGGCCCCGACCGCCGCGCCCTGGGTGGCTCTGATCCCGCTGCTGCCGCTCGCCGGCGCGGCGGGGCTGGCGCTCGGCGGGGCGCGGCTGCAGCAGCGCTTCGGCAAGGGCGCGGTGGGCTGGCTCGCGTGCGGCACGGTGGGCGCGTCGTTCGCGCTCTCGGTGGCGGCCGTCGCGACGCTGCTCGGCCTCGCGCCCGACGACCGGCTCCTGGTCGCCGACCTGTGGGCGTGGATCCACGTGGGCGGGCTCCAGGTGGACGTCGCCTACGGCGTCGACCCGCTCTCCGCCGTGATGATCCTCGTGGTCACCGGCATCGGTGGCCTGATCCACGTCTACGCCACCGGCTACATGCACGACGACGACGGGTTCTGGCGCTTCTTCGCGTACCTGAACCTGTTCACGTTCGCGATGCTGACGCTGGTGCTGGCCGACAACCTGCTCCTGCTGTTCCTCGGCTGGGAGGGCGTCGGCTTCTGCTCGTGGGGGCTGATCGGCTTCTGGCACAAGGAGCTGGCGAACACGACGGCGGGGAACAAGGCGTTCATCGTCAACCGCATCGGCGATTTCGGCTTCGTGCTCGGCATCTTCCTCCTGTTCTGGACCTTCGACGCGGCGGGCATCCCGACGCTCGCCTTCCGCGAGATGGAGCCGCGCGCCGACGTCCTGAACCAGGCGCGCGTCTGGGGGATGCCGGTCGCGACGCTGGCCACGCTGCTCCTGTTCGTCGGCGCCACGGGGAAGTCGGCGCAGATCCCGCTGCACGTGTGGCTGCCCGACGCGATGGCGGGCCCCACGCCGGTTTCCGCGCTCATCCACGCCGCCACCATGGTGACGGCGGGCGTCTACATGATCGGGCGCCTGCACTGGCTCTTCGCGCTCGCGCCCGTGACGCTGCACGTGATCGCCGTGGTCGGCGCCGCCACCGCGCTGGTCGCCGCGACCATCGCCCTCGCCCAGAACGACATCAAGAAGGTGCTCGCGTACTCGACGGTGTCGCAGCTCGGCTACATGGTCCTGGCCATGGGCGTGGGCGCCTGGGGCGCCGGCATCTTCCACCTGCTCACGCACGCGTTCTTCAAGGCGTGCCTGTTCCTCGCCGCGGGCAGCGTCATCCACGCCATGGGCGGCGAGCAGGACATGCGCCGGATGGGTGGGCTGTGGGGGAAGCTGCCGCACACGGCGAAGACCTTCCTGATCGCCACGCTGGCGATCGCGGGCGCGCCCTTCCTCGCCGGCTTCTTCTCGAAGGACGAGATCCTCTGGCAGGCGTTCTCGAGCCGCCACGGGCACGTGCTGCTGTGGCTGATCGGCACGACCGTGGCCGGGCTCACGGCCTTCTACATGTTCCGCCAGGTGTTCCTGGTCTTCTTCGGCGAGTGCCGGGCCGACGAGCACACCCGCCACCACCTGCACGAGTCGCCGGCGGTGATGACCGTGCCGCTGTGGATCCTGGCGGCGGGCTCGGTGCTGACCGGCTACCTCGGCGTGCCGCACGCGCTCGGCGGCCCGCTCGGCGTGGCGCACGTCATGAACGACTGGCTGGCGCCGGTCTTCGGCGGGTACCGGCCGGTGGCCGGCGCGGGGCACCCGCACGGCGGCGAGCTCGCGCTCGAGCTCGGCCTCATGCTCGCCTCGGTCGCGGTCGCCGCGGGCGGCGTGCTCCTCGCCTGGCTGATGTACGGCAATCGGACGCTCGCGCCCGAGCGCTTCAGCGAGGCGCTCGGCGGCGCGCCCTACCGGCTGGTGCTGAACAAGTACTGGGTGGACGAGGCCTACGACCTGGTGTTCGTGCGCGGCACCCTGGCGGTCTGCCGGGCGGCGGGGTGGGTCGACACCCGGGTGATCGACGCCGTCGTGGACGGTTCCGCGACGGTGGTGCGCGGGGCCGCGGCGATCGGGCGCCTGATCGACGACTGGGTGGTCGACGGCGCCGTCAACGCGGTCGCCGACGTCACCTGGGCCGTCGGACGCCGGGCGCGGCGGATCCAGACCGGCGCGATCACCTCCTACCTCTACGTCGTCCTGCTCGGTGTGTTGGGCGGCGTCTTCCTGTGGTGGTCGTGGGCGTCGGCGAGCTGAGCGCGGACGGAGCGGAGCGAGGGAATCGATGGACGAGTGGGTCCTGACCTGGATGACCTTCATGCCGCTCATCGGCGCGGCGGTGGTCCTGTGCCTGCCGTCGAGTGCGCCGGACGTGGTCCGCGGGGTGGCGACCGCCTTCACGGTGCCGCCGCTGCTGCTGGCGGTCTGGGTGCTGCAGCACTTCGACCCGTCGAACACCGCCCCGCAGTTCGTGCAGCGCGCGTGGTGGATCGAGACCTACCGGATCGAGTACTTCGTCGGCATCGACGGCATCAGCATCGCCATGGTCGCGCTGACCGCGCTGCTGTCGTTCCTGTGCATGATCGCCTCGTACGGGATCGACAAGGCCGTGAAGGGCTACTTCGCGCTCTTCCTGCTCCTC
>Ga0209253_10004507_pt1 | contig 12144 bp, 8 predicted proteins | sample FrelakmetBRP12BR_FD_187145 | JGI IMG/M metagenome (GOLD analysis project Ga0209253, IMG submission 187145) | Freshwater lake sediment microbial communities from the University of Notre Dame, USA, for methane emissions studies - BRP12 BR (SPAdes)... | ecosystem: Environmental > Aquatic >...
GGCGGTGTTCGCCCGCCGGCAGCCCGGTCAGGTCGACGGTGAGTTGCAGGTCGTCGACCGACAGTTCCTCCCACAGCGAGGTCGGTGCCCGCAAGGTGAGGCGCGCCTCGCGCGGGATTGAGCCCAGCGCTTGCAGTCCCTGACCCAGGCCCTGATAGGCGATGGGAACCGGGGCGGCGAGCGACTGCTCGAGTGACGGATCGGAGTCATTGATGGCCGCCACCCAGATGGTGAGTGCCAGCATGGCCGAAAGGACCAGCGAGCCGAGCGTCTCGAGCGGCAAGCGGCGCATCGGCTTCACTCCTTGGGGCGGGCCAGCCGGCCCTGCCGAGCGCGCTCCCCCAGCCGATCCAGCCAGTCGGGAATCCAGGTGCGGCGCCGCGGCCGGTGGAAGGCGAGCAGGATATTGCGCAGCCGGTTGATGTCCAATCGGCGGATCATGCGCCCGTTGTGCGCCACCGAGATGCTGCCGGTCTCCTCGGACACGACCACGGCGACGGCATCGCTCACTTCGCTGATGCCCAGGGCGGCCCGGTGACGCAGCCCCATGTGGCGTTCCGGCGAGCGCGAGAGGGTGCCGCTCGCCGAGAGCGGCAACACGCAGCCGGCAGCCAGCACGCGCTCCTTGCGCAGGATAACCGCCCCATCATGCAGCGGGGTGTTGACGTAGAAGATCTGCAGCAGCAGCTCCGGCGTGAGCACGGAGTCCAGCAGCACGCCGGTCTCCTTGTACTCGTCGAGGGGCGTCTCGCGTTCGATCACAATCAGGGCGCCCTGGCGTGTGTCCGCAAGACGTTGACTGGCGTTGGCAATCGCCTCGACGGTGCGCTCGATGTTGGAGGGTTCGGCCTGCTGTCCGATCACGGCGCTGGCGCGCCCCAGGCGTTCCAGGGCGCGGCGGAGCTCCGGGGCGAAGATGACCGGGATGGCGACGATCAGCGCCGGCAGGGCAGCCCGCAGCAGCCAGGAGAAAGCCGCCAGCGGCAGCAGGGTAGTCAGCAGGGCGAGCATCGCCACCAGCAAGATCAGCCCGCGCAGCAGCATGACCGCCTGGGTCCCGCGCGCCAGCCGAAGCAGGGTGAATACGATGGCGGTGACCAGGATGATGTCGAGGGCGGCTGCCCAGTCGAGCCGTTGCAGGAGGAAGGTCAGCTCGCTGATCAGTCCATCCAAGGCGAAATCCTCGCGCCGGACGGGCGAAGGCTACTGGCCGGCTTCCAGGTTCCGCAGCAGTTCCTTGTAGCCCTCGACGTCCGGCGGGTTGAGCGAGATGATGATCTGAATGGTGCGTGCCGCCTCGCGCACCGAGCCGGCATCGAGCTGGATCTCACCCAGGGCGTCGTACTGGGCGAGGGCGTCGGCCGAGCGGCCGGCCGCGCGATAGGCCTCGGCCAGGCGGGCGTGCAGCGCCTGCTTGCCTGGGTGCTCGCGGGCCATCTCCTCGAGCAGCGCCAGGGCCTCGGTGCCGCGCCCGTTCTGCACCAGGAACTCGAGGTAACCGTCAAGTTCCTTGGCCGCTTGTTCCTCCTGCCCCAGGCGCAGGTTGAGGTCGACGCTTTCGCGCCGGGCCTTCTCGTCGTTGGGATCGAGCTTGCGAACCTGGGCGTAGACGCGCAGTGCCCCGCGCGAGTCCAGGCGCGACAGATCGATGTCGGCCATGCGGTGGAGGATGTTGAGCTGCTTCTGGCGGCTGACCGTGCCGCGCTGGGTGAGGCTGAGCGCCTGCTCGAGCGTGGCCCGGGCTTGATCGAGCTCGGCCATCTGGCGGTACAGGTCGACCAGTTGCAGGTACTGATCGACGGCTTCATCGACGCGATCCTGCTGGGCGAGCAGGTCGATCAGATGGGTGCGCAGCGAGATATCGACCGGCGAGTACTCCAGGATCTTGGCGTAAACATCCGCCGCCTGGCGGTTCTCGCCGCGCACGCGGTGGGTGGCGGCGATCACCTGCAGCTTCTCCACCGCGGCCTCGGTGCGGTTGGTGCTCATCAGGATGTCCGCCATGCGGCTGTGAAGCGAGAGGTAGTTGGGGGCAAAGTGCAGTGCCAGGAAGGCTTCTTCCATTGCCGACAGGTAGTGGCCTTCGGCCATCAGTTGCTCGATCCGATCCAGGGCGCGCACGACCTGTTCGGTTCCGCCGGTCACCAGCCAGTCGGCAATCGTCTTGACCTTGCCGACGTCGGTGTCCCCGTCGACCGTTGCCCGCGCCCGGCGCACATTGGACAGCCACCCGGGCCCGGTGAGAAAGGCCAGTGTGTTCTCGACGATCTTGCGCAGGCCCTCCGGGTCGTCGGCGTTGAGCGAGGCCTGCATGGCGTCGTACATTTCTTCGAGCTGCGGGGACTGCCCCTCGGCCACCGACAGGCTGTCGGCCCGGCGCAGCGCCTGCAAGAGGAACCGGGCGGCCTCGGCCTGGTCGCCTTCCGTGCGGGCGATGCGGCCCAGCGAGAGGTTGGCGCCCATGTCCAGGTCGGGATGGCCCAGGGCCGCCATCAGGTGCTTGCGCGCCTTCTCCGGCTCGCCCTGGTCTTTGTACAGCAGGCCCAGGTTGTAATGCACGGTAGGATGGTCAAGGCCGGCCTCGATCGCTCGCTCGTATTCCTTGGCGGCCTGCGACCCGCTGCCGTGCGACTGCAGGTCGATGGCGGCGCTCAGGCTGCGATACATCTGCGGACGGCCGAGGGCCTTGCGGTCCGAAGGCTCGGCCTTGCCCTTCTTCAGGGCGCCCTTGCTGGCGGCAGCCGGCGCTTCCTTGGGCTCATCGAACAGGGCGCCGGCCAGGTAGCTCAGCGCCTGGCGCTGGGCGGCGGTCTCCGGGTCGTCCAGGCTGCGTTCGGCTTCGACCTGCGACTGGGTGTCCTTCTCCAGGAATCCCTTCACTTCCGCCGGACGCAGGGGACTAGTGGCGGGCCGCGGCGGGCCGGGCGGCGGGAGCGGACGGCCCTCGCGCAGCATGCGCAGCGTGTTGCCGGCCTCAGGGTCGGCGGGGATCAATCCCAGCGCCCGCTGGGCAGCCTCGGTGGCGCGCTCGGTCTTGCCGGCCTTCTGCAGGATGCTGGAGATGGCGATGTACTCTTCGACGGCCTGACGCCGGCGGCCGAGGCGTTCATAGGTCAGCGCCAGGCGTGAGCGCACGGCCAGGTTGTCGGGGGCCAGGCGGGCCATGTGACCCCAGTTGGCCACGGCCTTCTCGACGTCGCGGCGGCGGCTGTACAGTTCGGCCACGGCCTCCCGCGACTCGAGGGCATCCTTGGTTTGCCCGAGCGTTTCGAAGATCTCGGCGCATTTCTCGCGGGGTACCGGATCCTCGGGGGCGGCCTTGGCGGCGCGGAAGTACACCCCCAGTGCCTCGCGGTGCTTGTTGGTCTCGAGCAGCGCCAGGCCCAGGGCATTGAGGGCGTCCGGATTCTCGGGGAATTCGGCCAGAGCCTTCTGATAGTATCCGGTTGCGTGATCCCAGTCGAGGTCCCAGGCCGCCGAGTGCCCCAGGCGCATCGATTCTTCGAAGAGGTCCTGACGTCCGGTCATAGATGGACTCGCGCGGCAGCGGGGATGGCAAGGCGAGTATAGCACAGGAGACTTGCCGACCCGGCATGCGCCGCTGGTCCTGCCGAGGCGCCCGGGTCGCGGCAGGCGCCTTTCCGGCGACCGGAGCTGAGGCCGGGGGGTGGCTGCAGGCCACCCGTGCTCTCAGACAGGCTGCATGTCAGTCCAGCTGCGCCCGACCTTGGCGTCGGTCTTCAGCGGGACCTGCAGGCTGGCGGCCGACTCCATCACCGATTTGACCAGGGCGACCGTCGGCCCGACCTCGTGGTGTGGGACCTCAAGGACGAGCTCGTCGTGCACCTGCAGCAGCATGCGGGCCTGCAAACCGGATTCGGCCAGCGCCGGCGGCAGGCGGATCATGGCGATCTTGATCACGTCGGCCGCAGTGCCCTGGATCGGGGCATTGATCGCCTCCCGCTCGGCGCGGGCGCGATTGACCTCGGGGATGCCGCTGGCCGTCGGCGCCAGTTGGGGGAAGTAGCGCCGACGGCCGAACAGGGTCTCGACGTAGCCGCGTTCTGCCGCCAGCCGCCGGGTGTGGTCGAGGTAAGCCCGCACGCCCGGGAAGCGCTGGAAGTACACCTTGACGAAGTTCTCCGCCTCGCCCAGCGTCATGTCCGTCGAGCGCGCCAGGCCGTAGGCGCTCATGCCATAGATCAGCCCGAAGTTGACCGCCTTGGCGTGACGCCGCAGCTCCGGGGTGATGCTGGCCGGGTCACCGCCGAACACCGCGGCCGCGGTGGCGGCGTGGATGTCCTGGTCCTCCAGGAAAGCCTGGATCATCGCCTGGTCGCGCGCCATGTGCGCCACGATACGCAGCTCGATCTGCGAGTAGTCGACGCTCAGCAGAAGCTTACCGTCCTCGGCGATGAAGGCATTGCGAATCTGCCGGCCAAGCTCGGTGCGGATGGGAATGTTCTGCAGATTGGGGTCGGACGAGGCCAACCGTCCGGTGACCGAGCCGGTCTGGCTGTACGAGGTGTGCACCCGCCCGGTGGCGGGCAGCACGCGCGCCGGCAGCGAATCCGTGTAGGTGGACTTGAGCTTGGCAATCTCGCGGTGCTCGAGGATCAGGTCGACCACCTGATGCTTGTGGCGCAGTTCGTCGAGCACGGAGGCGGCCGTGGAGTAGCGCCCGGCGGCCGTCTTGCGCGTCCTGTCCGGTGGCGCGAGGCCGAGTTCGACGAACAGCACCTGGGAGAGCTGCTGGGTTGAGTTGAGGTTGAATTCGTGCCCGACCTGGCCATACACCTCGGCCTCCAGTTCGGCCAGGCGGATGGCCAACTGCTGCGACAGCGTGCCGAGGAAGCCAACGTCCAGACGAATCCCCGCTCGCTCCATATCCGCCAGCACGCTGACCAGCGGCATCTCCATCTGACGGAAGAGCTCCCCCTGACCCTTCTCCTCCAGCTCGGCCTGGAGCAGCGGCTGCAATGCCAGACAGACCTCGGCATCGGCAGCGGCGTAGGGGGCGACCTGATCGATGGGCACCTCGCTCATCGAGCGCTGGTTCTTGCCGCTTCCGATCAAGCTCTCGATCTCGGTCATCTCCCGGCCGAGCCGCACCCAGGCCAGGCTCTTCAGACCCAGGTTGCGCGAGGCAGGGTCGCACAACCATTCGGCCAACATAGTATCGAAAGACAGCGGCGAGAGGGTCAGGCCATGCCGGCCAAGCACCAGCATGTCGTACTTGAGGTTGTGTCCGACCTTCGGCAGGGTTGGCGCCATCAGCGCCGGCCGCAGCGCCTCGGCCACCGGCGCGAGCTCGAGCTGAGCCGCCCCGGCCGAGGCCGGAGCGTGGCCGACCGGGAGGTAGATCCCGGCGCCAACCTCGGTGGCCAGCGAGATGCCCACCAACGCCGCCGACATCGGATCGGTGGAGGTGGTCTCGGTGTCGACGGACAGCAGGCGTGCCCCCTCCAGCTGCCGGGTGAGCCGCGCCAGGTCCTCGGCCGTGTTGACGACCCAGACGGCCGTGCCAGTCTGTGTCGCGGGCGGAGCCGAGGAGACGAACAGAAGCAGCTGCTGCTTGCCGATGCTTTCGGGCTGTGCCATAGGGCTCGCTTGAAGCCGTGTCAGCAGGGAGCGGAACTCCAACTGGCGGAAGTGCTCCGCCACCGCATCCTGATCGTAGCCTTGCAGGCGGCAGGCCTGCAGGTCGAATTCGATCGGCACATCGGTGACGATCTTGCCCAGCTCGCGGCTGAGGTAGGCGCTCTCCCGTCCCTCCTCAAGCTTGGCGCGAAAGCGCGGGGTGATCTGTTCCAGGTGGTCGTAGATGGCGTCGAGCGAGTGGTGTTCCTGCAGCAGCGCCACGGCGGTCTTCTCGCCGATGCCGCGCACGCCTGGGATGTTGTCGCTGGTGTCGCCGATCAGGGCCTTGAGGTCGACCAGTTGAGCCGGCGCGAGACCGTACTTGGCGGCCACTTCCTGCGGGCCAAACTCGACGGCCTCGGAGAGCTTCTGCCCGGCGAGCAGCACATGGACGCGCGGCGTCGCCAACTGCAGCAAGTCGCGGTCGCCGGTGAGGATCACGACGTCCACGCCCTCGGCCTCCGCCTGGCGGGCGACGGTGCCGAGCACATCATCGGCCTCGAAGCCCTCCGCCTCGAGCACAGGGATGCGAAAGGCCTGGACGAGCTGGCGGATGCGCTCGATCTGGAGTTGCAGGTCATCCGGCATCTTCTCGCGGGTCGCCTTGTAGTCCTGGTAGAGATCGTCGCGGAAGGTGCGTCCGGTGTCGAACGAGACGGCGAGGTAGTCGGGTGCATCCTGCTCGATCACCCGCAGCAGGACGGAAACGAAGCCGTAGGTTCCGGCAGTGGGTTCGCCGGTCTTGGTCATCCAGCGTGAGCCGTCGCTGGCGCGGGTCAGCGCGTAGTAGGTTCGATAGGCCAGCGCGTGGCCGTCGATCAGATACAGCCGAGAGCGTTTACCCATGGTCCGGCCTCTCTCATGCGGCGCCAAGTGCCGGGGGCAGCCAGGCACGTCGCGCGGGGAAGGTCCCGGGGAGTGGGGTCACTGCGCACTTGCCTGCCAGGTGGTGTACTCGAACTGCAAGGCCTCGTCTGCCTCCACGATAGTGAGGGAACCCGTTCGACTCTGATCGGTCCGGTAGCAGACTGTGGTGCCAGGCGGCAAGTCCTGCGGCTTGATTGGGGCGCTCGGCAGACTCTCCTGCCCGCATTCGGGCGGGGCGGCCACCTCCTTGGGAGGAAGCGGCCGGCCGATCTGGGCGGTCCCCTAGCTGACAAGTTCGCCCTGCCACAAAATGTCCGCGCCGGCATCGATCTGCGCCCGCCCGCGGTCGAGGTCGAACGCGATCCCTGGCGGAAGAGCGGCGCTGCCGGAAATCAGCACAACCGGAAGGACCGCCTCGCCTTCGGCCGCCTCGGGAGCGGGCGAGGAATCGGCCGTGCCGGTGAGCACCGGGCGGACATCGATCTTCACCCAGACGGAAAGGCCGCCCTCGCCGCCGACGCCGAACAGGTTGCCCTGCGCGTCCTGCAGCTTCCAGAAGCTCTGATAGCTCCCTGGCTGTGCGGGGGCGATCATGTCGACCGCCAGATCAACGGTTCCTCCCGGCAAGACGGTGCGAAGCAGGGGAACGGTGTATGCGGCGTCCATGCGATCGCCGCCAAGGAAGCTCAAGGCGTAGCTCTCATCCCAGACGCAGCTCCCGTCGTTGCGCAAACGCCAGGACTTGGTGAATGGTTCCGCTGGAGGCAGTGGGGTATTGTCGGCGATGGCCAGGTCCTGCAGGAAGGTTGCACGCAGCACGCAGTCCGGGGCGGCCGGGCTGGCGCGGTTGATGGCCTCGGCCGTGGCGGGTCCGCCATCGCCTTCCGGTGAGGCCAGGCCGGCGCCCAGAGAGGTGGCGGCTTCGGCTGGCTCGGTCGGATCGCTGGCGACCGGAGCGGCGCTGCAAGCAAAGAGCGCCCATGCCATCAGCGCCCAACCTGCCGGCGCCAATCGGCGCAAGACCGCATCGGACGCCTCCCTTGGGGGCCAACCATGCCGGCAGGGTGCAGAGCTCACAGGATTCCTCCCGCGGGGAGCGCCTGACCGTGACCGGAGTTCACTGGGTGATCTTGGGGTTCAACCACAAGGCATCGTCTGCGGAAGAGGCGCCATTGGCGGCGACCGCCAGAACGAACTCCACCGACCTGCCGCTCAAGCTCGAGAGGTCGATGTCGAGCTTCTGCCACTCTCCATCGTAGCGCTGCGACCATTGCCCGAGATTCTGCAGCGTTCCGCCGTCGATGCGATAGTTGAGCTGGTAGATCACGTTGCACTCGGTGGAATCGTAGCGGCAGCCGATGTGCGTCTTCAGGCGATAGCCGCTGAGCACCTGCAGCGGCGGATATCTCCCCGAGATCACGCCGTCGGTCGACATCTGTGGGCGGGTGAGCAGGGAAGGCTCATCCTCGGTGATCCCGTTCTCGAAGCGCGGGTCCTGCACGCGCAGCACGTATCCGTTCGGATCCCCCTCGGTGCCAGGGCAAGGCAGCACGCCGGCGCCACTGCGCCACTCGGCCTCGCAGTAGTTCGCCGCGAGCTCGTACACGGTCCGTCCACCCGTGCCCGGGGTGAGTGTGGCGCCGACTACGATCTGCACGTAGAAGGATCCGCTGCCGTCAATGCCGAAGACCGTCCCGCGGCTGCTGAGCAGTTTCCAGTTGCCCCGGTGCACGCCTGGCGTGACGGGGGCTCGGAGCTCGAGCGAGAGGTCGACATCTTCACCGGGGGCGACGTTCCCCGGGATGGACTGCGATTGCGTGGCGCCAAAGTTGTCGCCGTCGATGAACACCAGGTTGTAGTTGGGGGTCCAGGTGCAGGTGCCGGTGTTCTTGAGGCGCCAGGCCTTGGTGAAAGCGCCTCCGGCCGGGAGGTTTGTGTTGTCGGGGATGGTCAGGTCGGCGACAAAGGCCGCCTGGTCGGTGCACCCGGCGCTATCCGTCGCCAGCGGCGGCAGCGTTGGGGCCGGGGTATCGCTGGCTGCAGGGGCGAGCGTGGAGGTTGATGCAGGAAGCGCCGGCGAGGGCGAGACGGGCGCCCGGGCTGCCCACTGTGCCTCCATCGTCAGGGCGGCCTGCGTGCCGATGGCCGCCGAAGAGGACAGGCCGCCGGGAACCGTGCATCCCAGGACTGCCAGCACAAGCAGAATGGGGGGCAGCCAGACGAGCCGCTGGCGGCGGCTGGTGCTCATGCATGCTCCTTGCCCATGTGGGCGGGTGGCGTCGGGCATCGGGCGCCCTCTGCCTTGACAGAATCGAGCCATTGCCTTGCTGAGCGCATAGTATCGCGCTGGAGCGCCGTCAGCCCGAAGCGGCCTGCCGCCGAAGGCTGACTGCCGGCGTCAACGCCGCGGCGGAGGCGGAATTCGGCAGCGAGTCCAGTGAGCCCTTCAGACTCCAGGGGCCGGTCCACTCGATCCGCACGGACACAAGATCCCCCGGGGAAACGTGATCCGAGTCGAAGAACACCAGCTTGTTGGTCCGCGTCCGGCCGCGCCAGTGACCCGGGCGCTGGGCTTCCTCGACCAGCACCTCGACGACCTGGCCAAGCAGCTCGGCGTGAATCGAAGCGACGATGCGCTCTTGCAGGTCCTCAAGCAAGCGGAACCGGCGCATCTTCTCAACTTCGGGGACATCATCCTGCATGCGGCGGGCGGCAACGGTGCCCGGGCGAGTGGAGTAGCGCGCCAGATGAGCGACATCCAGCCGCAACTCCTCCAGCAGGTCGTAGGTCCTGCGAAACTGAGCCTCGGTCTCGCCGGGGAAGCCGACGATCACGTCCGTGGCGATGGCAACGCCGGAGACCTGGTTGCGAATCCGCTCGATCATCCGGCGGTAGTCGTCGGCGGAGTAGCCGCGGCGCATGCGGGTCAGCACCTCATCGTCGCCGGCCTGCACGGGCACCTCGATGTGCTCGCATACTTTGGGCAGCCCGGTCACCGCTGCGAGGAGTTCCTCGGTCATCCAGTTGGGATGGGAAGTGAGGAAGCGGATGCGCTGCAGCCCGTCGATGGCGTGCAGCTCGTAGAGCAGCCCCGACAGGCTATGCGGCTCGGGCAGGTCCAGGCCATAGCGATCGACGATCTGGCCCAGCAGCGTGACCTGGCGTACGCCGCGCTCGACCAGCCCGCGCACCTCGGCCGCAATCTCCGGCGCAGGCCGGCTGCGCTCGATGCCGCGCCGATAGGGGATGACGCAGAAGGTGCAGGCGTGCGAGCAGCCTTCGACGACGGTCACGAAGGCCGTGACACCGGTGCGAGGGCCGGCGGCAAGAGCGGCCTCACCGTCCATCCAGGCGTGCCGCTGCTCCGTGTGGCGTCGGATGTCGGCGGCCAGGGCGCGCTCGTTCAGGTAGGCCAGCAGTGGGCCAGGGTCGGCGGGCGGCGAGAACACGTCAACGAATGGAAAGGCTTGCTGCAGGGCGGGATTGCCCCCGACGCCCACCATGCAGCCCATCAGGTTGATCACCATTTCCGGCCGGCGCTCCTTGAGCGGCCGCAGCGCGTGCAGCCGGCCGTAGGCGCGGTCTTCGGCGCTCTGGCGTACGACACAGGTGTTGAGCACCACGACGTCCGCCTGCTCCGCCCGGTCGGTGGCCTGCATCCCCAGGCTCTCGAGCGAGGCGGCCACGCGCTGGGAGTCGGCGACGTTCATCTGGCAGCCCGAGGTCCAGATGTGATACTTCATGGCATGGATTATAACCATGGTCTGTCCGGATTCTGGTCGCTGGGCGTTGGTAAGATGGAGTACACCCCTGGCCGATGTGCAAGCGGGCCAGCGTGGAGGCAGAGTCGATGAGGCGAAGAACGCGGCCGGCCTTGGTCTTGGGCGTCAGCACGGTGGCGGGGCTGCTGACCCTGGCGGCTTGCGGACTCGCAGCCGCACCGGCGACCCCTTCGCCCTTGCCGCCCCCGGACACACGAACGGCAACCGTGACGGCACTCCCAGCCACGGCGACGCCTGCCGCCACGCCGACCCCAGCCTGCAGCGAGACGACCGGACAGGTGCTCGAGGATCACTATCCGGGAATGCTGGTTGAGGGAGAGGTACCCTTCCGCATCTACCTGCCGGCATGCGCCGCGACGGCGGGTGAGCGGCTGCCGGTGTTGTACCTGTTCCACGGGTACCCGTTCGATGAATCGCACTGGGACGCCCTGGGAATCGACGAGATGGTCGAGAGTTGGATCCAGGCCGACCAGGTCCCTCCCTTCGCCCTGGTGATGCCGCGTCTGCCTGAGCCGCTCTTCCGGGGTCCCAAGAGCGGCGGGGCCGGGTCGTATGAGGCGGAGATGCTGCAGGGCCTGCTGCCGGCGGTCGAAGCCAAGTACCCGGTGGCGCTCTCGCCCGAGCGGCGGGCCATCGCCGGAATCTCGCGCGGAGGGGTGTGGGCGCTCGAGATCGGCATGCGCCATCCGGAGGTCTTTGCCGTCGTCGCCGCCCTCAGCCCGGCGCTCTCCGTCAACCTTGCTCCGCCGGAGTACGACCCGCTGGTTCTGGCCGCAGGAACCACCCCGCTGCCCGAGCGCTTCTATCTGGCCGCGGGCGCCGAGGATTGGGCGCGCCCGAAGAGCGAGGAGCTGGCCAATGCTCTCCAGGCCCGCGGCCAACCCGTCGAACTGGCGATCGTTCCCGGCGGGCACAGCGCAGACGCATGGCTCGCCGCCATTCCGAGCTTGTTGACATATGTAACGAATGGTTGGTAGGCCGGACCACGAAACCGGGAGCGACAAACCGGTTTAGAATGCAGGCGAACGGTGGTCTGGGCGCCCGTGCCTCCGTCGAGGGGAGAGGACAACATGCCCGAGAGTGACCCGAACGCTGGCGATGTGATCGATTCGTACCGCCGACGGCGCAATCGGCTGATACCGCTCATCGTCGGCGGCATGGCCGTCGTGCTCCTGGTGGTGGGACTGTTCCTGGTCGTGCTGTGGCTGACGGGGGAGAATCCACCGGCCATGCCAGCCTTCCTGGCGAGCCGCACACCGACCCCGACCGTGACGCCGACTCCCCCGCCGCCCACCGAGACGCCGACGATCACCAACACCCCGGAGCCAAGCCTCACCCCGACTCCCTCCGGTCCGACGGAGTACACGGTTGAGGCCAACGACACCCTGTTCTCCATCGCCGAGAAGTTCGGCGTGACGATGGACCTGCTGATCTCCTTCAACAGCCTGACCGATCCCAACAACATCGGGGTGGGCTCCAAGCTGCTGATCCCGCCGGCGGATTCTGAACTGCCGACCGAGACCGCGGTGCCCACCGGGCTGCCGCGCGGCTCGCGGATCGAGTATGTGGTCAAGACCGGCGACACGCTGGTGTCGATCGCGGCCAAGTTCAACAGCACCGCCGAGGCCATCGCCCTGGAGAACAAGATCCAGGTGACAGGCGTCCTGTTCGTGGGCAGCAGGCTAATCGTACTAGTGAACATCGCCACGCCAACGCCCACGGTGCCAGGGCCGGTCGGATCACCCACGGGGACGCGCGTGCCCTAGCGCCCCAGCGTGCAGCCTTCCCAATCTGAGTGACATTGGCCAAGGTGGGGTTACCCCACCTTGGTTGCATGCTGGGCGCTGCTTGGGGG
>Ga0209253_10004508_pt1 | contig 12143 bp, 9 predicted proteins | sample FrelakmetBRP12BR_FD_187145 | JGI IMG/M metagenome (GOLD analysis project Ga0209253, IMG submission 187145) | Freshwater lake sediment microbial communities from the University of Notre Dame, USA, for methane emissions studies - BRP12 BR (SPAdes)... | ecosystem: Environmental > Aquatic >...
GCAGAGCAGCTGGGAGAGCTTACGGGAACAGCTAATCTTTTCTTTTTTGATGCAATTTCTCCCATCGTTGATGGAGAGACAATCGATATGAATAAGGCTTTTTTCGGGTCAAGATATCTGGAGGGCAGCGATGATTATCTTAACTGCCCCATGACCAAGGAAGAATACGATACATTCTATGACGCACTTATAGGTGCTAATAAAGTAGATCTGAGACAATTCGAAAAGATATTATTTTTTGAAGGGTGTCTGCCGGTAGAAATCATGGCAGAAAGGGGCCGCCAGACCCTTGCCTATGGGCCCATGAAACCGGTGGGGCTTAGGGATAAGGTAACCGGAAGGGAACCGCACGCGGTTTTGCAGCTTAGAAGGGAAAACAAATCAGGCACAATGTATAACATGGTCGGTTTTCAGACAAAGCTCACATACACAGAACAAGACAGAGTCTTCAGGATGATACCTGCCTTGAAAAACTCCATATTCCTAAGGTACGGAAGCATACACCGTAACACATACATCAATTCACCTGCCCTCCTTGATAACTCTCTTCGCCTTAAGGGCCACGAGAATATATTTTTTGCCGGGCAGATAACAGGGGTTGAAGGGTACATGGAATCCACGGCAATGGGACTCATAGCAGGAATTGCAGCGCATGTTAGCACCATGGGCAAGGTCTTTTCACCGCCCCCTGGTGATACCTGTGTTGGCGCCCTGCTCCACTATATCACTTCGCAGAATGATAACTTTCAGCCTATGAATATTAACTTCGGACTTGTAAAAAATTACAAGAAGAGAGAGAAGGACAGGGTTGTAAAAAACGCCCTTCAGGCAATTTCAGTATGGAAGGAAGAGATAGAATGATTGATCGGAGGATGTAGATGGAGTCAAGGATAAAGGCGCTGGCAGAAAAAGCCATCAAACAAAAGGGTATTTCCGAAAACGACGCGAAGTCTCTCTATGAGATAGGAAAGGCGCATCCCTTCCTGGTAATCGCATACGGATCAGAAATCAGAGAACATTTCAAAGGCAAAAAAATCAGCCTCTGTTGCATTGTCAATGCAAAATCAGGGATTTGTCCGGAGAATTGCAGATTCTGTGCCCAATCGGCTCACTATCAGACTGATGCGCCTGTATATCCCCTTTTGTCCGCTCAAGAGATCGTGGAGAAGGCAAGAGAGGCAAAGAAATGCGGTGCCCATTTCTTTGGTATCGTTACAAGCGGCACTTCGATAGGCAGCAAAGAGGAGTGGGGGGAGATTTATGAGGCTATCAAAGGCATCAATGCTTTGGGCATCAAACCCTGTGGCTCACTGGGGATGTTGAACGACGAAGAAGCACGCAACTTAAAAAATGCAGGGCTTTTCAGATACCACCATAACCTCGAGACATCACGAAGCTACTTTCACAATATCTGTACAACCCACGATTACGAGGATGACATTGAGACGAACAAGGCAGCCAAGCGCGCAGGCCTATCGGTCTGCTGCGGAGGCATCATCGGTCTTGGCGAAACAATGGAGCATCGCATCGAAATGGCCATTACTCTGCAAGAAATAAATATAGACTCAGTACCAATCAATATCTTGAACCCCATTCACGGCACACCCCTTGAAGAGAATCCTGACCTCTCCCCCTTAGAAATCCTCATGACAATTTCTCTTTACCGGTTTATTCTGCCGGACAAAGACATCAAACTCTGCGGGGGCAAGGAAAAAAACCTTCGCCAGTTACTGCCCCTTGGGATCGTTGCCGGCTGCAACTCTCTCATGACAGGGAATTACCTCACTACCACCGGAAGGGATGCAGCTCATGACATCGAGATGATTCGCGACCTAGGACTTGATGTCGGATATGAATAGAAAAGCTTGAAAGACGATGGACGACCACTTCGTTAGGACGAGGGACGCAAAACAAACCCGATTTGAGCCCCTTTTACATGCTGTGTAGGGTTTATCGTCCTACGTCCGAGTGAAGCGAACGAAAGTACGTGAAGTTTTATCCTACGACTTGTCCAAGTTTAAAGATAGGCAGGTACATGGCAATGATAAGACCGCCAATTATAACACCGAGAAACATCATGATGATTGGTTCCATGAGTGAGGTCAGGTTGGTGACGAGGTTGTCCACGTCCTCTTCATAAAAGTCTGCGATCTTATTTAGCATGTTGTCGAGGGCACCGGTTGACTCACCTACCTGAACCATCTGAACGACCATTGGGGGGAATATACCGCTATCCTGGAGGGGTTCGGACATGCTTTTTCCTTCGCTGATCCTTGCCCGGGCGACTATGAGGGCATCCTCAATGACCTTGTTTTTTGCAACCCTCGCAACGATTACGAGGCTCTCAAGAATTGCAACACCGCTTGAAAGAAGCGTTGCAAGGGTTCTTGTCACCCTGGCCACAGCTGATTTGAGGGCCAGAACACCAAAGACAGGGACCTTGAGAACCATCCTGTCAATACTTCTTTGCCCGCTTTCAGTCTTATAGAATCGCCTGAAGAGGAAAACCGCAATGGCTAAGGCAACCACCATGTAAATTATGTATGATTTAACAAATTTACTGAGGTTGATAACAACCTGGGTTGGAAGAGGAAGTTCCGCTCCCATATCTTTAAACATACCTTCAAACACCGGAATAACAAAAATGAGCAATACCATGACAACGCCGATAGCAACAACAACGATACTTATCGGATAAATCATCGCTGATTTGATCTTCTTTTTCAGCTTCTCGATCTTCTCCATATAGATTGCCAGCCTGTTGAGGACAGTGTCAAGCATACCACCCTCTTCACCTGCCACTACAAGGTTTACGTAAAGCGCATCAAAACATTTTGGGTAGTCCCTCAATGCATCAGCAAATCTTGAACCACCCTCTATCTTTGCTTTTATTTCTCTTACGATGCCACGTAAATTTTTATCTTCTATCTGTTTGGACAGGATATCGAGCGATTGAACAAGGGGCAAGCCCGATGTGATCATGGTTGCAAGCTGTCTTGTAAAAAGAACTACGGCAAGGGGCTTGATCTTTTTGTTTGTGTTGTATTTTTCAGTTTTCTCACCACTCTTTTTCTCGGCCGCTTTGGTGAGAATAATCCCTTCTCTCCGGAGAGAAGCCCGCAATAAGGCCTCTGAATCAGCCTTTAAGGTTCCACTTCGTTGTTCCCCTCTGGCAGTTTTGCCCTGCCATTCATATAGTGGCATAACCTATCTTACCCTATAAAAATAAAGTTTGAAAGAAAAAAGCATCGGATTTCGCCTCGTTTTAACATCGCAGGATAACCTTGTATCATACTCACTATACCGGTAAAATGATAATTATCACTGGCCTCACTATCCCCGGAGAACCGTATAGAAAGTAACGTTTTCCCTTTGGATGAGAAGCACGGCACCTTCTTTGATATTAACGTTTTTCACGGCCTCCTTAAAATCTTCTATGTTCTTTATCGGCTTTCTGCTAATTTCTTTAATAATATCTCCGGATCTTATGTCTCCCTCCTGTGCCGGGCTCCCTGGCTGGACATCGGTCACGATAACGCCTCGCTTGTCTTTGAGGTTAAGGTGTTTAGCGATCTCAGGTGTTATATTCTGCACAACAAGACCAAAATCCTTTTCTACTTCTGGTTTTTTTGAAGCCTGGAGCTTTTCATCCTTGAGCTCCCCTATAACCACTTCCATCTCAAGCGATTTTTTATCCCTGATGATTCCAACCTTCGCTTTTTTGCCAATTTCAGTAGCACCAACAAGTTTTGGAAGGGTATCTACTTCCTTTATGGCCTTTCCATTGAAGGATACGATCACATCGCCTCTTTTAATACCAGCCTTTTCTGCCGGGCCATCTTCGGTAACATCAGACACAAGGGCGCCTTCTGTTTCTTTAAGTCCAAATGTTTTTGCTATTTCAGGGGTTATCTTCTGGATTACCACTCCCAGCCAGCCCCGTGTTACCTTGCCTTTGCTCTTCAGTTGGGGAAGAAGCTCTTTGGCCATGTTTATGGGGATAGCAAAACCAATTCCCTGGCCACCTGAAACGATGGCAGTATTGATTCCCACAACCTCACCCTTCAGGTTGAAAAGCGGGCCACCACTGTTTCCAGGGTTAATGGAAGCGTCTGTCTGGATAAAATCATCATATGGTCCTGCTCCGATAACCCTGCCTTTCGCACTCACAATTCCTGCAGTAACTGTAGTTTCCAGTCCAAAGGGGTTGCCAATGGCAACAACCCAGTCTCCTATTTCCAGGTTGTCTGAGTCCCCGAAGGCGGCAGAGGGTAAAGCGTTTTTTGCGTCGATCTTGATAAGAGCCAGGTCTGTTTTTGGATCCCTCCCCACAACTGTGGCGTCGTATTCCTTTCCATCGATCAATTTTACCTTGATGGTTTGAGCCTTTTCAATAACATGGTTGTTTGTAATGATGTAGCCTTCCCTGTCAATTATACAACCCGATCCAAGGCTTCTCTGTTTAAACTCCTTTTTTGGGGAATCACCAAAAAATTTTTCAAAAAAGTCTTCACCAAAAAAATCCCTAAAGGGGTTCTGCTGACCAAAAAACCTGTCATGCATATTGGGGCCCTTGATCACACTTGTTGTGCTGATGTTTACAACCGACGGCCTGACTGATTTCACAAGACCGCTGAGGCTTGGAAGGCCCTTGTCAAGAACAACGTTTTTTACATTTGCGTGATTGGCATCAAACCACGTGTCCTCTGTGATCACTTTCCCTCTCACATACGCAAAAGCAAGTACCGTGATGATGAGCGCAAATATTGTGAGATACCATCGTTTGTTTCTCATGAACTCCTCCAACTATATAGGCAGTTTTATTGTAAACACGCTTCCCTGGGCGGGTTGGCTTTTAACCTCAATGCTTCCCTTGTGGGCCCCAGCAATCCATCGGCTGATAGAAAGACCAAGCCCGCTACCGCTCTCCCTTTTCCGTGATCGATCAGCCCTGTAAAACCTGTCAAAAACATATTTGATATCCTCTTCAGAAATTCCGATACCATCGTCTTTTACGTCGATCCAAGCATGCCCGTCATTTACATAGGATGAAACGCTGACCTTACCGCCAACATGTGAGTATTTAATGCCATTTTCAACAACATTGAGGAGCATTCTTCTCAGCTTCAGCTCGTCTCCTTTGAGTCTTACATCCTCCAACTCGCTCATCTGTAATTCAACGCTTTTTTTATCGGCAACAACCTTCATATTCATGCACACATCCATAATGAGATCCCTTAAGGCAACCTCTTCCATGTTGAGCTTAATCTCTTTTGTATCAGCCTTGGAAAGAAGGAGCAGATCATCTATGATACAGGACATTCTATCTATTTCTTCGAGATTGCTCAGAAGGAGCTTTTGATAGTCGTCCTTCTCCCTCTCCTTACGCAACGCCACCTCTGTTTCTCCCTTTAATATCGTGAGAGGTGTCTTCAGTTCGTGGGATACGTCGATACTGAACTGGTTTATCCTCTGGAAAGCGTCCTTCAGCCTCCCAATCATGGCGTTGAACGTCTCTGCAAGGCGACCAAGTTCGTCTCTTCTCCCGGTAATATCAATCTTCTCGTCAAGATTGCTCGAAGATATCTTCACTGCTGCCCTTCTGATCTGGTCAACGGGCCTCAGGGCCTTTTTCGCCATAAAGTAACCAACTATGATCGTTACAATGATCGACGTTGGTATGCTTATGATCATGATAAGGAGGAGCTTTCTTATCGTCTCATCGAAGTCCTCCAGGGATGTGCCTACCTGAACCACACTGGTTACCTTTTTGTTGTCCATTATCGGGATCGTTACCATCCTCAGCCGGGGCTTAGTCCGCTCGATGGTCTCGTAAACAATCTCTCCTCGCATTGCCCTTTCAAGAGCATTGAAGCTTGTCGGAAGGGCCTCGCCTTCGATGTCGCTCATTTTTGCGCCGATTCTTCCTGAAGAATCCATAATCTGGATGAATTTCCCCTTCGGTTTCCTACCGAGGACGTTTTCCAAATACCGCTCGAAATTGCCGAATACGCTTGCACCGTGCTTCTCTGTCATGGAAGAGGACAAAACCTCCCCGATGGAACGAATCTTTGCATCGATACTATCTTGCAGGCTATTTTTGAAATAGATGAAAATACCGCTTGCGAAGATTATGAGGATCAAGGAGAGAACACCGCCATACCACACGGTAAGACGCCATTTTATCGGGAGATTAACCTTTTTCATCCTCTTCCCTCAAAACATACCCGGTGCCTCTTACGGTATGGATATATTTCTTGTTCGTCACAGACTCGATTTTTTTTCGTAAAAAATTTACATATACATCTACGATATTGGTGGAATCTGTCTGGTTCTGCCAGACGTATTCAGCGATTTCTTTCCTCGTCAAAGGCTTTTCGGCGTTCTTCAGCATAAACTCCATAATGAGGAATTCTTTCTCCGTCAGCTCCACTTCTTTTGCTTCAATGTGGAGTTTTCTGCTGTATGGGTTCAGGACAATGCCTTTGTAATCAATAATATGGGTGTCTGCTTTCTTGCTTCTTCGTAGGAGTGCCCGTATTCGAGCGAGCAATTCATCAAATGAGAAAGGCTTGGTAAGGTAGTCGTCGCTCCCTGTATCAAGGCCTTTCACCACATCCTCCTTGGAATTCTTTGCTGTGATTATAAGGACAGGTGTATTGTTGCCCCAGGACCTGATGATTTTGAGGAGGTCTAACCCGCTTATTTCCGGTATCATGAGGTCAAGCAATACCAGGTCGTAGGTAAACTCTTTCAGTAGGTCGAGGCCTTTCCTTCCATCATAAGCAACATCTATAGCGTAGCCCTCTTCCTCTAGACCCTTGCTTATGAAATGGGCAACTTTTTCTTCATCTTCAACGAGAAGCATTTTCATAACTATCTTAGTATAACAAAAAACGTTTACATGCTGCAACCTAAGATGAATGCTCGCTGGTAAGGTTTATTGAAGAAAACGGCGGGCGAGTACCCGCCGTTCATCTTACGATTTTTAATGATTATTTCTTTTCCACCGGATATTCCGCTTTGTACCACTCGTTCCAGCCGCCTTTGAGGGCGTAAACTTTTGTAAAACCCATTTTAATGAGTTCCTGTGCCACACGGGCACTGGTAGCCTCATCGCTTCAGGCACAGTAGAGTACAATTGCCTTGTCTTTTGGATATTTTGTCGCCCAATCCTTCGCGGAATCGGGGTCTTCCCTGACGGCACCTTTTATTTTGTTTTCGCTTTTATTCCAGTCGCTTGCCCTTCGCACATCGATGATGACAAAACCTTGAACACCAAGGTGGGCCTTAAGTTCCTCTTTTGTCATGGTCGGGGCATCTGATCCGGCATAAAGGGGAGACAAGAACAAGCCTGCCACAAAAATCAGAATCAATGTAAAAAGACTTCCAAAACCAAATTTTCTCATATGCCCTCCTTTCATATACAACACATTTGTAAACAATATATGACGATTAGCCCATAATGACAATGGAACCATAACTTTAGTCCATTGTGGCTTTGTTGTATAAAAAGTTTGACAAAACCTACGCAATACTATAAGTATAGAAGTCTGTCAGTATTTTTGGCATTGAGCCTTCAGCCTACAACAGGCAGCGATTACCACCCAGAAAAAAACTGGATAGGAGTAAAAACTGTTATGCTAAAAGCTGAGCACTGACAGCATATTTTATCTTGGAGGTTTTTCATCGATGAATCTGATAGAGGCTTACGTCATTATGTTTATTGCGAGTTTCTGCTCTCTCGTCATTGAGATGGTTGCAGGCCGCATACTTGCTCCCTTTGTCGGCGTATCAATCTATACGTGGACTAGTATCATCGGCGTTATCCTTGCCGGAATAAGCATCGGCGCCTATATCGGCGGCAAGCTCGTGGACCGTTTTCCTTTCAGAAAGACACTGGGCTGGTTGTTGCTCTTGTCAGGAATAGCGGCCCTCACCATCATTCCGTTGACAAACCTCGTTGCCTCCTACCGCTTCAATTTACCCCTTATGATAAGGATATTCATTGTCACAATGGTGATATTTTTCCTGCCAGGTTGTATTCTCGGAACTATTTCACCAGTTGTGGTACGGCTTACCCTCAAGAATCTTGATAGCGCCGGTAATGTGATCGGTAAAATCTATGCCGTGTCAACCCTGGGGGCAATCATAGGAACATTCGCAACCGGGTTTCTCCTCATTTCCTGGATGGGAACACGGAGCATCATCTTGACCATGGGTATCATCCTTATAATGGCAGCCCTCTTCTCGGGCGCCCTCTTCAAGACAAGGAAGGCGATCGCGGTCTTCGTCATCATAGCCGCACCCTGCATTTGGGGTGTCTATGCCTTTGCTTTCAAGATTCCCCTCAGAGAGAACACATATTTCTACAAGGAAAGCGATTACTACACGATCAAGCTCATGACAACAACGAGTTCTGACCAGAAGACATCTTTAAAGGCCATGGTACTGGACAACCTCATACACTCTTATGTCTGTCTGGAAGACCCTCTCCACATCGAATACGAATATGAAAGGATATATTCAGACGTTCTCAAGTGGAAATTCAAGAAGGATGAAAACTTCAAAAGCCTTACCATAGGCGGCGGCGGTTATACCTTTCCACGATATATGGAAGTCGTCTATCCGAAGGCCCAGATCGATGTCGTTGAAATTGACCCTGAAGTTACCAATATTGTTTACAAGCATCTTGGCCTGTCTGCCGATACACGAATCAAATCCTTCAACACGGACGGTCGATGGTTTGTGATGAACTGCAAGGAAAAGTATGACCTCATTTTTACCGATGCATACAATGACCTTTCAATCCCCTATCACCTGACAACCAAGGAGTTTGCTGTCCAGCTCAAGTCGATCCTGAATCCGAATGGCCTTATCATGTCAAATATTATTGACAACTTTCAGGTGGGAGCTTTCCTCCCTTCTTACATCAGGACCCTGCGGGAGGTCTTCGGACCAAAAAATGTATACCTCCTGTCTGTAAGCCCTAACTTCGAAAATACCCGCATCAGTACTTTCATTGTCATTGCGGGCAATGGCAATCTCGATATAAAAGACTTCGATGCCCATGTGAAAAGCAATTTGAGGGGCAATTCCACTTCTGTCATCGTGCCCGATCACCTGATGGACGAGTTTATGACAAAACGCTCCGCTATTACAATACTGGACGACTACGCACCTGTCGATAACCTGATCGCGCCAATCTTCGAGGAACGGTTTGGATATAACAGGAAGAGCTAGTCAGAAGTCAGACTTGGAGAAGATAGAAGACAGACTATGAAACAATAAGAGATCTGTCGCATTTTGTCTGCCATCTGTCCTCTGACTTCTTACCTCTTATTTCTGTCATTTATTGTCTGACATCTGGCTTCTGTCTTCTGAAAAGCATTGATTTACTTCCCGGATTCCCTTATTATTATATATAAGGCGGGCATAACTCAGTTGGTAGAGTGCAAGCTTCCCAAGCTTGATGCCGCGGGTTCGAGCCCCGTTGCCCGCTCCATATAATTTTAAGACGCTATAAAGGTACTGTTCTATGAAGATGACCAGAAGCATCCTTCTTGCCACTCTCTTTTTAATAGTGTCTACATTCGCATTCGGTGCACCCTTCCTTGTGAGCGACCCCTATCCAAAAAAAGATACAAAATTGACAAAGTTTCTCGTCACAATAAACGGCAGAACCACTGAATCAGCTCCTGCGAAGAATGCTGATGGAACCCTCTTTCTGAAATACGACCTTGGAGGTCTTCCAGACGGGACGTATACCGCTACGATAAAAGCAGTTGATACAAAGGGCAAGGAATCTTCCCCTGCAACTTACTCCTTCAAGAAAACCGGGGCAAAGGTCGAGCCCTATACCCAGCCTGTGCCGAAGCAAAAAATTGCCCCGAGCAGAAGCTTTCCGGGACACTCGGACAGATAAAACAGAAGAACGAGAGACGACCGTCCCGCCAAGGCGGGGCTAGGACGATGGACGAAGGATGGATAAAGATTGTATTGCTTTTGCGTCCGAGTGAATCCTGTGAGTATTGCGAGAAGAACGAACGTCCTTCGTGCATGCGGGAATAAAGGAAGGGGGCGATCCCGTTTATAACGGGACAGACTGCAAACCCCGGTTATTTGTAGATGACGTCAAACAGGGAGTTCGCCATATCGGGGTTGAGCTTCATCAGGATTTTATACTCCTCGAGGGCTGCGGGCTTTTCTCCCAGGTTTACATACACTTTCCCGAGGCCAAGGTGCATTCGGGGATCATCAGGACTCAATCTTATTGCTGTCTTGAATGCTACTGCAGCCTCAGGGTACATACCCAGGTTAGCGTATGAAAAACCAAGGAAACCATGGGCATCCGGATAATTCGGTACCAACCTTATTGTCTCCTTGACAGATTCAATGGCTTCTCGGTGCTGGTTTAGTTTTCCATAGGTAACTGCAAGATTGAAATGCGTTACTGGATCACCGGGTTTAAGGTCAATTGATTTTTTGAGGTTGGAAATAGCATCTTCATATTTTTCCATTTGGCTGTATACCGTGCCCAGTTTGCTCAAAGTCTCTGCACGGTTTGGATCAACCTTCAAGGCCTGGTTGAACATATCTATTGCCTCCTGGAAGTTTCCCATATTCGCGTAGCTGACCCCGAGGTTGGCATAGGTTTCAGCTTTTTTCGTATCAATATTGAGAGAACGTTTGAACGCATCTGCAGCCCTGTCGTGCTGTCCAATCAAGCCATACGCAAGACCCTGATAAAACCAGCACGAGGCAGTTTCATTGAAATCAAGCTTGCAAGCCTCTTGGGGACTTACAAGTTCTTTTTTGGAAAGTCCAGCCATTATGAGGTTCACAGGCATGGCAAAATTAAGATTCTGCGTCTCTGCAATCAAAAATGTTGCTATGCCGATGACCTCGCCTCGGCTATTAAAAACCGGCCCTCCGCTTGATCCCGGGGAGATGGCAGCAGTCATCTGGAGTATCTTCCGCTGAGGGTCGACTTCCCGTATACCGCTGAGAATACCCTCTGAGATGGTGTTTTCCAGTCCCTGTGGGCTCCCGATAGCATAAACCTTCTCTCCAACCTGGGCCTTGTTTGCATCTCCTATTCTGACTTTCGGGTAATCTTTACCTTCCACCTTGATGATGGCTATATCGTTTTCAGGGTCCACATGGAGAAGCCCTTCAATATCTCTCACCTTGTAGCCAATTTTGATTTTGATATCCGAAGCCATGTTGACCACGTGATAATTTGTCACAATGACGCCATCCTCGCGGACAAGGAAACCGCTTCCCTGACTGACCGGCTTTCCCTCGCGATCAATGGAAACGACAACAACGACAGCCGGGCTATTCTCTTTGTAGATCTTACCTGCATCACCCAGGCAGATAGCCGGCATACATGGCACGGCCAAGACAAAGGATATAAACATTCCTATCGCTGAAGCCTTGAAATGGAGCAAAGATCTCACTGCCTTATTCCTCCACACTATTGTCCTATACTGCGTGGTGTTTGTAAAGCTCTGAAATCGGGGGTTTCCTTGAAAGTAGGGGTCTCTTGTGGTAAAACATTACCAGTATCCGGCCTAATGCACTTGTACAGTATAATGCCACGATCAATGGAAGGGATATAAGCAAATGACACAAACAGGAGCTTCATCTCCAACTGATTTTATCCGTGAAATTATTGAGGACGATTTTAAAACCAACAAGCATAGAGGCCGTGTCGCCACACGCTTTCCACCGGAACCCAATGGGTACCTCCACATTGGCCACGCCAAATCCGTATGTCTCAATTTCGGCATCGCCGCCCAGTACAACGGTACCTGTAACCTTCGTATGGATGACACTGACCCAGCTGGTGAGTCCCTCGAATATGTAGAATCAATTATCAATGATGTTCACTGGCTTGGGTTCGACTGGGAGAACCGTCTTTTTTACGCCTCCGATTATTTTGAAAAACTCTACCAGTTTGCCGTCCAGCTTATTAAAAACGGCAAGGCTTACGTGGACAGCCTGAGTGCGGATGAGATCAGGGAGCACCGGGGAACCCTCACGGAGCCGGGCAAAGAAAGCCCATACAGAAACCGTTCTGTTGATGAGAACCTAGGCTTATTTACCCGTATGAGGGCCGGTGACTTTGCTGACGGAGC
>Ga0209253_10004509_pt1 | contig 12142 bp, 11 predicted proteins | sample FrelakmetBRP12BR_FD_187145 | JGI IMG/M metagenome (GOLD analysis project Ga0209253, IMG submission 187145) | Freshwater lake sediment microbial communities from the University of Notre Dame, USA, for methane emissions studies - BRP12 BR (SPAdes)... | ecosystem: Environmental > Aquatic >...
ACGGGTGCAGCCCCGCCAGCGCCGTGTACAGCGCGAGCTTGCCGATGGGGATGCCCATGCCGTTCGCACCGAGGTCGCCGAGGCCGAGGATGCGCTCGCCGTCCGTGACCACGATCATCGAGACCTCGCGGTGCTGCCAGTTGCGCATGACCTGCGCGACGCGGCCGCGATCGGCCGCCGAGATGAACATGCCGCGCGGCCGGCGGTAGATGTGCCCGTACTGCTGGCACGCAAGGCCGACCGTCGGCGTGTAGATGATCGGCATCAGCTCGTCCGGGTTCTCCATGACCACCCGGTAGAACAGCGCCTCGTTGCGGTCCTGCAGCGACTCGATGAGGATGTACTTCGACAACGGCGTCTGCAGCCGGTGGAAGTTCTCGAGCACGCGGGCCACCTGCAGCTCCTGCGTGCCGACGTGCGGCGGCAGCAGGCCCCGCAGCCCGAGCGCGTCGCGCTCGTGTTCCGTGAAGGCCGTGCCCTTGTTGAGCTTCGGGTCGCGCAGGAGCGCGGAACCGCGCGGGAACCACTCCGGGAGGGGCGGCAGGGCCGGGCGGCGGGTCTTGGACTGGGTCATCGGGTCACCCCGCTGGACATGCGCGGATGCTAGGCCGTGGCCGAAACGTGTCAACGCGGGTTTCCCGCAGTTTCCGGGCCGAAGAATCCGTGTCCGGGCGGGCGTCCTCGCGGCGCACTGCAAATTCTTGAGTCGGGCTGGGTTTCAGTAGAATCGAGGCCGTGAATACGCAACTCGTCTGGGATGCCCACACCTGCCTGCCCTTGAACCCGAGCGCGGATTTCGCGCCGCTCGAGCGCTTTCGCGCGTTGGGCGTGAACTACGTGTCGGTGAACGTCGGCATGGACATGAACGCCGTGCCTCAGGTCATGTCCGTCATCGCGGCATTCCGCGCCAGGCTCGCCGCGCAGCCCGACCGATACGTGATTCCAGCGACGGTCTCGGATGTGGAGCGCGCGGCGACGGAAGGCAAGCTGGCGGTCGGCTTCGACCTCGAGGGCGCGCTGCCGCTGCAGGAGGAAACGGCGATGGTGGCGCTGTACGCGCGCCTCGGCGTGCGGCAGATCCACTTCGCGTACAACCGCAACAACAGCGTCGCGGACGGCTGCCACGACGTCGAACGCGGCCTCACGCCGCTGGGTCGGCGCATGGTCGAGGCGGTCAACGCGGCAGGCATGCTGATGGATTGTTCGCACACGGGGCGGCGCTGCTCGCTCGACATCATGTCGATGTCGAGCCGGCCGGTGGTGTTCAGCCACGCCAATCCGCTCGTGCTCGCGGAGCACGGGCGCAACATCACGAACGAGCAGATTCGCGCGTGCGCGGCGACAGGCGGTGTCGTCTGCATCTCGAGCGTGTCCGCGTTCCTTGGCGAGAAGGCGCCGACGGCCGCACACGTCGCGCGCCACGCCGCGTACGTCGCCGACCTGGTGGGCGTGGAGCACGTGGGTATCGGGCTCGACATCGGCTGGCGCCAGGCAGGCGTGTCGGACTGGCCGGAGGGCAGCGTCGATCCGGATTATTGGTGGCCCCGGTCGGCGGGCTACAACCACGCGATCGCGCGCATGGAGTTCGCACCCGTCGAGGCCTGGTCGGAACTGCCGGGTGAGCTCCAGGGTACCGGCATGAGCGCCGCCGAGGCCGCGCTCGTGATGGGCGGCAACATGGCTCGCGTCGCCCGCCAGGTGTGGGTCTAGTCGACCGCGTTGGGCGGGTCGAGGTCCTCGTCCCAGCCACGCGCCGGCGGCGGCACCCGGGTGAGCCACTCCTCGATCAGGCGCACGTGCTCGCGTTCTTCCTCGGCCATCTCCGCAGCTGCGGAGCGCACCTTCGCGGGCAATCGCGCCTTCGAAAAGCGCTCGAAGAACTCTGCCGCGCGCCGCTCGTTGTGCTCGGCCAGCTTGAGCGCGTGGTAAGGCGTCATCAGGTAATGCAGGCCGCCGTAGTCGGTCGTTTCCGGCGCCTCGGGCGTTTCCCAGTCGAACGAGAAGGCGGCCGGCGCCGTCGTCCAACCCATTTCGGCGAGAATCTGGTCGCGATGCTTGCCCTCGATGCGGGAGAGCTTCGCGAACAGTTCGGCGACGTCGCGATTGTTGTGCGCCGCCATCAGGTCGGCGAGTTCGGCATAGCGCTCGGCGGCCTCGGCTTCCATGGCACACGCGTACGCCATGAAATCCTCGACCGTGCGCGGCAGGGTCCTCTTCATATTGCAAACCTCGCCGCGAGGTCCGGCACGCTCTTCGATGCGGGGCGTCGGCGCGCCTCGAACGCCGGACGTTCGCCACGATAGAGCACGCCGAGGTCGAAGCCGTCGTCGCGCAGCAGGCGGCGCGCCGCGCGTGCGATCTCCGAAGTCGGCTTGAACGCATCCGCGCGCACCCGCTTCTTCCACTCGAGCTGCTCCGGACGGAACGTGATGCACGGCGAAAGCACTTCGATGAACGAGAACCCGGGATGCCGCACCGCCTGCACGATCACGTCGGCGAGACCGTTCGGATCGCCGGTGAAGGCGCGTGCGATGAAGTTCGCGCCCGAGGCGAGCGCGATGGTCAGCGGCAGGAACTCGCGCAGGCCCGTGCCGTCGGGCGAGAGCTTCGAATCCCAGCCAGGCTCGGTCGTCGGTGAAGCTTGCCCCTTGGTCATGCCGTACACGCGGTTGTCCATCACGATGTAGGTCATGTCCACGTTGCGGCGGCAGGCATGCATGAAGTGGTTGCCGCCGATCGAATAGCCGTCGCCGTCGCCGCCCGCGACGATTACCGTGAGATCCGGGCGTGCGATCTTGAGGCCCGCACCCGCGACCAGCGCGCGGCCGTGCACGCCGTGGAATCCGTAGGCGGACGTGTAGGCGGGGATGCGCGACGAGCAGCCGATGCCGGAGACGATGCCGACGTTCTCCGGGCGCAGCTCCAGTTTGGCCAGTGCCTTCGACAGCGCGTTGACCACGCCGAAGTCGCCGCACCCCGGGCACCAGACGGGCTTGAGGTCGGACTTGAAGTCCGCCGGGCCGAGCGCGGCTGGCTTGATCGTGGTTTCGGTCATGAGCGACTCCAGTCGAGGACGTGCCGCTGCAATTCGCCGGGCAGGAACTGCGCCCCGCCGGCCTTGTGCAGGCTCTCCAGCCGGAACTCGAAATCGCACTCGGCGCGCAGGTACCTGTACAGCTGGGCTGTGTGGTTCTGCTCGATCACCAGCCCCCGGCGCACGCCTCGCAGGGCGTCTGCGAGTCTTGCGGGTTGCAGGGGGGACAGCAGTCGCAACGAGATCACGCGCACCCGGCCCGTCAGTTCGGGTGTGTCGGCGAGCGCCTCGCGCAACGGTCCCGTACACGAACCGAAGGTGATCACCGCGAGATCGCCGCCGCCCTCGATGTCCGCCCAGGCGTCACCGTAATCGGCGAGTTCCAGCTTGCGCCGCCGCTTGTCGAGTTGCGCGACGTGATCGGCCGACTGCGACGAGGGCGAGCCGCGTTCGCTGTGCTCGAGTCCGTCGGCGGTGTAGGCCGTGCCCGGCGTGCCCGGTACGGCCACCGGCGAGATGCCGGACTCCGTCACCGCGTAGCGCTTGTAGGCCGGGGAGGCCGCCGACGCGGTGACGCGGGAGGTGGGTACCGCCTCTGCGTCGGCCGGTGCATCGACGACAGCCCGGGCCTGGCCGAGAAACTGGTCCGACAGCACGATCGCCGGGCACTGCAAAGCCTCGGCCAGTTGCACCGCCCATTGCGTGGCGTGAAGGCAGTCCGCGACGGAGTTCGGTGCGAGCACGACGTGCGGCGCATCGCCGTGCAGGCCGTGCAACGCGATGTTGAGATCGCCTTGCTCGGACTTGGTGGGAATGCCGGTGGAGGGGCCGACCCGCATCACGTCGACGACGACGAGCGGCGTCTCCGAGGCGACGGCGAGGCCGAGGGATTCGACCATCAGCGCGAGTCCGGGACCGGAGGTCGCCGTGAGCGACGGAATCCCACCGTACGACGCGCCGATCGCCATGTTGATCGAGGCGAGCTCGTCCTCCGCCTGCACGAGCGTGCCGCCGACCGCAGCGAGCGCGGGCGCCATCCACTCGAGCAATTCGGTGGCCGGCGTGATGGGATAGGCCGCGACGAATCGAACGCCGCCCTTGATCGCACCGTAGCCCGCCGCCTCGTTGCCGGTGAGGAGCCAGCGCGCGCCATCACGATGCGGCGCCGGCGCGAGCGGGAACCTGCGCGCGATGTTCCGAGCGGCCGCCCGGCCGGCGGCGATTGCGGCGAGGCTGGGAGCGAGAGCGGCGATGCGCTTGCCGAGCGTCCTTTCGACGGCCCTGTGCAGTGATGCTTCCGGCAGGTCGACCAGGCCCGCGACGATGCCGAGCAGCAGCATGTTCGGACGCGCGTCCGGGATCGACTTCGCAAGCTTCTTGAGGCCGACCTGCGCGTATTCGGCGCCGCTGCGAGTGAAGACTTCGGGTGGCTGGCCCACGTCTGGGTCGCCGACGATCAAGCTGGTGGCCGCCAGCGGGATCTCCGACGAGAAGCGGTGCAGGTTCTCCCAGTCGACGGTGGCGAGGACGTGGAAGCGGTCTTCCATGCACTCGACGGGCCGGTTGGCGATGCGCACCATCGCCGCGGCCTCACCGCCGCGGATCTGCGGGCCGGAGGATCGGGTCATCAGCGCGTAATAACCCGCGTGTGCCGCGGCCTCGAGCAGCATGTTGCCGGCAGTCATGACGCCTGCGCCGCCACTGCCGGCGAGCGCGATCGAGACACTCGAGCAGCGGCTGGGCTGGTCTGTCTGGGTCATGCGGTCCTGTGCCCCGAGTCCGGCAATAAATCAGGATATCTTCTGGTCTACGCCTACCGCAGTCTGCAGTTGCCGCAATCCGGCCCCCCGAGGTGTCCGGTATTAACCTTCTTAACCTTTGGATCGCTTGCGTCCACTCTCCAGAGGTTGCAAATGTCGTCCCTAGAAGGCCTGCCCATGAATCTTTCCGAAGCGCTCCTGACGGCCCTGAAGGAGCACGGTGCGCGCCAGGTGTTTGGCATCCCGGGCGATTTCGTGCTGTCGTTCTTCAAGGTCATCGAGGAATCCGGCCTGCTGCCGCTGCACACGCTGAGCCACGAGCCGGCGGTCGGATTTGCGGCGGACGCGGCCGCCCGCATCAGCAGCGCCCCAGGTGTGGCGGTCGTCACGTACGGGGCCGGCGCGCTCAACATGGTCAATCCCGTCGCGGCGGCGTATGCGGAGAAATCACCATTGGTGGTGATCTCGGGCGCGCCCGGAAGCCGGGAAACGCGCGGCAGTCTCACGCTGCATCACCAGGTGAAGCGACCCGACTCGCAGTTCGCGATCTACCAGGAGATCACCTGTGACCAGGCGTCGCTCGACGATCCAGCGACCGCGCCCGCCGACATCGCCCGGGTGCTGCGCAGCTGCATCGTGCACGCGCGGCCCGTGTATCTCGAGTTGCCGCGCGACGTGGTCTTTGCCCCGTGCGCGCCCGTCGTTCCCCAGCCCGAGGAGCCCTTCGACCCGCAGGCGGTGGCGGCCTGCGCCGACGAGATCATGGAGCGCATCGCGCGCGCCGCACGACCCGTGATGATGGTGGGCGTCGAAATTCGCCGCTTCGGCATCGAGGCGCGCGTGGCGGAGCTGGCCCGGCGGCTGCACGTGCCCGTCGTCACGTCGTTCATGGGCCGCGGCCTGCTCGCGCAGAGCGACGTGCCGGTGCTCGGCACGTACCTCGGCCTCACCGCCCATCCCGACGTCGGCCGCCCGGTCGAGGAATCCGACTGCCTGCTGCTGTTCGGCGTGACCATGTCCGATACCAATTTCGGCGTGTCCGAAGGGCGCATCGACTACCGCAACGCGATCCACGCCGAGAACCGCGCCGTGACGATGGGTTATCACCGCTACGGCAACATTCCCTTGGCCGCGCTCGTCGACGAGCTCGCGATGCGTGTGGCCGGCCAGCCGCCGCGGTCGGCGGGCCGCACGACCGACTACCCGCGCGGCTTCGTTGCGGACGATGCGCCGGTCACGCCCACCGACATCGCGCGTGCCGTCAACGACCTCTTCGCAAGGCACGGCCGCATGCCGATGGCGAGCGACGCGGGCGATTGCCTCTTCACGGCGCTCGACATCGAGAACACGGAAGTCGTCGCGCCCGGCTATTACGCGACGATGGGGTTCGGCGTGCCGGCCGGCATGGGCCTGCAGGCCGCGATGAACCAGCGGCCCATCGTGCTGGTGGGCGACGGAGCGTTCCAGATGACGGGCTGGGAGCTCGGCCATTGCCGTCGCTACGGCTGGGACCCGATCGTGATACTGCTGAACAACCTCAGCTGGGAAATGCTGCGCGTGTTCCAGCCGGAGTCGAAGTTCAACACGCTCGACGACTGGCACTACGCACAGCTGGCCGCGCCGCTCGGCGGCGACGGCGTGCGCGTCCGCACGCGTCGCGAGTTCGCGGCCGCGCTCGAGCGCGCGCACGCAACGCGAGGGCGCTTCCAGTTGATCGAAGTGATGATTCCGCCGGGAGCGGTCTCGGCGACGCTCGAGGGTTTCGTCGGAGCCCTCAAGCGTCGCCAGCAGAAGGCGGGCGTGAAGCCCGCCTGAACCCGCTCAGAACGCCGCGCGCAGTTCGTCGGGGGTGAGGAGCCCGTCGCCGTTCTTGTCGAGCATCGCGAACTTGCCGGCGAGGCCGGGGAGTCCCGTCTGGACCTCGGCAAGATCGAGCACGCCGTCGCCATTCGTGTCGGCGGCCTTCACGCGGCGGACGATCATCTCGCGCAGCTCTTCCATGCCCTCCGGCGTCATCAGCCGGCCGAGTTCTTCCTTCGTCACCTGGCCGCTGCGGTCAGCGTCGAGGAAATCGAACAGCGCGTAGACCAACGGCAGCGCTGCCTGGGCTTCCTCGCGGCTCAACTGCTGGTCGCCGTTGGTGTCGGCGGCGCGCAGCTTCGCCTCGATCCGTGCGCGGAGATTGTCGAAGTACGACGTGATCTCGGCCTTGCTCAGCAGGCCGTCCTTGTTCGCGTCCATCTCGTCGAAGTGCCGGAGCAGGGCGGTTTCGGCTGGTCCCATGCCGGCACCGCTCCCCATCATCGGGGCGCCGCTGCCCATGCCCGACGGGGCGGTTGCGGCCGGTGCGCAGGTGACTTGCTTCTTCGCTCTCTTGGCGTCCGCCACGCCGGTGACCAGCAGGGCGGAGCAGACGGCGGTCGCGATCAGCAGGTTACGGGACAGGGACATGGCATGACTCCGGAAAAAGGTGATTCCGCTTGCAACGCACTGTCCGCGCATCGGTTGACGCGATCAACAGGAATCTCCGAGAGGGGCCGGCGCCAGCGGGCCCCGCGGCACCGCGGGCTCAGGATTCTCCGCTCTTCATCTGCGACTGGCAGTAATTCTGCAGGCCGACGCGATCGATCAACTCGAGTTGCGTCTCGAGGAAGTCGATGTGCTCTTCCTCGGACTCGAGAATGTCCTCGAGCAACTCGCGGCTGACATAATCCCCGACCTTCTCGGCGTGCGCGATCGCCGCCTTCAGGTCCGGGTGGCCGAGGTGCTCGAGCTTGAGGTCGCACTCGAGCAGCTCCTTCACGTCCTCGCCGATCATCAGCTTGCCGAGGCTCTGCAGGTTCGGCAGGCCCTCGAGGAACAGGATGCGCTCGATGAGCTTGTCCGCGTGCTTCATCTCGTCGATGGACTCGTGGTGCTCGTGGTCGCCGAGCCGCTCGAGCCCCCAGTTCTTCAGCATCCGCGCATGCAGGAAGTACTGGTTGATCGCGGTGAGTTCGTTCTTGAGGATCTTGTTGAGGTGCGCAATGACTTCGACGTCGCCCTTCATGTCGGCGGCTCCCTGGCGGCGGATCGGATGAAAACGGGATGACGGGCCGGAAGCCCGACCCGACTAGGATGCCTGAGTGTGGCGCTCGGCGGAATCTGTGGACGTCCGCTCGCCGAGCATCTCCCGCGCGCAGGGCTCGCACGCGCCACAACACGTGGCGACGCCTGTGCAGGACTGCAACTGCTCGAAGGAGCGGGCACCTTCAAGGATCGCCTGCTGCAGGCGCTTTTCCGAGATTCCCTGGCAGAGACAGACGTACATGGCGGGTTGACCTCAGGCCAGATCCTAGACCTGGAGAGGTCCAAATACAAATGATTCGTATTTAGGTACTTTCCGAAGCACCCATTCGACCGGGCGCGGGCGGGGGAAATGATGTGGTAGGCTTATTATTGCTAACACTGACCATCACCTTGGCACATGAATACGACGCCGACGCCGGACGAACCGGAAGAAATGATGCTCGGGATCCTGATGGCCGACGTGCTACGGCTGCTCCGGCAGGACTTCGTGTCGCGGACTCGCACCATGCCCCTGTCGCCCGCACTGCATCGTCTGCTCATCTACGTCCAGCGCCGGCCGGGTTGCCGCCAGGTCGAGCTGGCCGAGTTCCTCGACATCACGCCCGTGACGGTCGGCCGCATGATCGACCGGCTCGAGCGCCAGAATCTCGTGCGACGCGAGAGTCATCCCGTGGACCGTCGCGCGACCTGTGTCTACGTTGCCGAAGGCGCCGTCGAACTGCTCTCGGCGCTGAACGAGAAGGCCAGTGAAACCCGGCAGCGCGCGGTCGAGCGCCTGAGCGCCCATCAGCGACGCGAACTGATCGCGTCGTTGCAGACCGTGAAGAACAGCCTCACGTCCGTTTCCGCTCGACCCGCCGATGCGGCGTGGAAAGCCCCGTGAACCCGGAACACGGATCCGCTGCCGACTCCGCCGTGACTGCTGCCGGCCGGCCCTCGATTCGCCGGGCGCGTGCCGTGCTGTTGTGGGGCCTGCCGCTGCTCGTCGTCGCCGGCGGCGTGTACTGGTACGGCAGCGGCGGGCGTCATGCATCGACCGACAACGCGTACCTGAAGCAGGATCGCGTGGACGTCACGCCGCAGATCTCCGGCGACGTGCGCGAAGTGCGCGTCACCGAGAATGCGCAGGTTCAGCCCGGCCAGGTCGTGCTGGTCCTCGACGACCAGCTTCTGCAGGTCGCGAAACAGCACGCTGAAGCGCAGCTCGCGAGCGCCCGCCTGGAGGTCGAGTCGCTGCGCGCGGCCTACCGGGAGAAGTCAGGCGAGGTGGCGGTGGCGACACAGGCATCGCACTACGCCGTAAAGGAGCTGCAACGGCAGCAGGAACTGGCGGCGCGCAAGCTCGTGCCGCAATCCACGCTCGAGTCTTCCGAACGATCCCGCGACATCGCCATCGGCTCGATCGCGGTGCTCGAACTGCAGCGCGACCAGGCGAAGGCCAGGCTGGCCGGCAATCCGGACCTGCCGGTCGACCAGCATCCCGCGGTGCTCCAGGCGCTGGCCGATCTCGCGAAGGTGCGCCTCGATCTCGAGCACACGTTAATCAAGGCGCCGCGCGCGGGCATCGCAAGCCACCTGCCGCAGGTCGGCGATCGCGTCGAAGCGGGCCGTGCCGCCTTCGCGATCGTGACTGAGGGCGGCCTCTACGTGGAGGCCAATTTCAAGGAGACCGACCTCGAGTGGGTGAGGCCCGGCCAGCCCGTGCGGATCGAAGTCGACACGTATCCGGGCCACGAATGGACCGGGCGCGTGGAAAGCATCGCGCAGGCGACGGGCTCGGAGTTTTCACTGCTGCCGCCGCAGAACGCGTCCGGCAACTGGGTGAAAGTGGTGCAGCGCATTCCGGTACGCATCGGCGTCGACGTGCAAAGCGGCGATCCGCCGCTGCGCAGCGGCGCCAGCACCACCGTCGAGATCGATACCGGGCCGCACACGCGTTTCGACCGCTGGTTCGGGTCGAGGCACTGAGCCGGCGCGATCACTGAGGCCCCGGCACCGTGACGCTGCGCTCGACCGACGATCGACGGCTAGTGCTCGCCCTGGCGACGGTGCTGTGCTGCCTGCTGTACACCGTCGACTCGACCATCGTGAACGTGGCCCTGCCGCACATGCAGGGCAGCCTGCAGGCGACGCAGGACCAGATCGCGTGGGTGATCACCTCGTACATCGTGGTGAGCGCCATCGCGACGCCGCCGGCGGGCTGGCTCGCCTCGCGCTTCGGGTTGCGCCGCGTGCTGTCGCTGGCCGTGCTCGGCTTCACGGCCGGCTCGATGTTGTGCGGTTTCGCGAGGACGCTCGACGAGATGGTGTTCTTCCGCGTCGTGCAGGGCCTGTGCGGTGCGGCGCTCGTGCCGCTTTCGCAGGTGGCGCTGATGCAGGAGTACCCGCGCGAGCAGCACGGCAAGGTCATGGCGCTGTGGACCATCGGCGTGCTGGTGGGGCCGATCATCGGCCCGACGCTCGGCGGCTACCTGACCGACGAGTTGAGCTGGCGCTGGGCGTTCTTCATCAACCTGCCGATCGGACTGCTCGCGTACTTCGGCTTGATGGAAGGGCTCGGCGCCGAGCACGAGGATCACAGCCGGCCGTTCGACTGGACCGGCTTCGTGCTGCTGTCGCTGACGCTCGGCCTCTTCCAGCTCATGCTCGATCGCGGGCAGACGCTCGACTGGTTCGAGTCGACCGAGATCGTCGCCGAGGCGTTCTTCGCGGCGGTGATGCTCTACATGTTCGTCGTGCACTCGGCCACGACCACGCATCCGTTCGTGGATCCGGGATTGTTCCGCGACCGCAACTTCTTCGTGGCGGTCGCGCTGATGTTCGTGGTCGGGCTGTCCGTGCTGAGCCCGGCCGTGCTGCTGCCGTCCTACCTGCAGTCGCTGCAGGGATATTCCCCGACCCAGGCAGGCGAATTGCAGGCCGTGCGTGGCTGCTCGTCGATCCTCGCGGTGCTGATCGCGTCGCGCCTGACCGGCAGGATCGATGCGCGGTACATCGTCGGGACGGGTGTGATCGCTTCGGCCGTTGCGCTGGTGATGTTCGGCGGCTTCTCGCTCGACACGCCCCGCTCGCACATCGCCTCGGTGGCCTTCATCCAGGGGTTCGGCACTCCGCTCGTGTTCATCCCCTTGTCGGTGCTCGCTTACGCAACGCTGCGCGACACGCAGCGAGCGGAGGCGGGCGCCATGCTCACGCTGTGGCGCAACATCGGATCGTCCGTCGGAATCTCAACGGCCGTGGCGCTCCTCGCGCGCTCGACGCAGGTCAACCGCAGTTACCTGACGGAACATTTCAGCGCGTACGACGTCGAGCGCTGGGCCGCGACCGGGGTCACGCCCGGCGCGAACGTCGGCACCGCCCAGTTGCTCGGCATGATCGAGCGGCAGGCCGCATCGATCGCATACTCCAACGCGTTCTACGTCCTCGCCATTGCGACCATCGCCGTGCTGCCGATGGTCTGGCTGCTGCAGACGAACAAGCGCGCGGCCAGCGCACCCGTCGAGGTGGGCGAACTGGCGTAACCGGGTTCGCTCAGCGCCGGTAGACGGGATAGACGAATGCGCGATCGTCCCAGGACGGGTGACGCCGAAAGAAGAACTGCAGCCTCGCGGCGGGATCGGCCGCAAACGCCGCGTCCTCGCGCAGGCGCCGCTCGAATTCCGCTTTCAGCGCCGGGTCCCTCGCCAGCATTTCCCGGGCCACCTGTTCCGTGACGTAATCTTCCATGTACTCCTTCTGCTCGAAAGCGGCATCGAAGTAGCCCCACGCTGCCAGCGAATCCGGAGCCTGTGGCTCGAGCAGCGACATCACGAGCCGTGCCTTCGGCTGGCCGACGGGTACGAAGAGCGAGCCGGCCGGAAGGTCGCGCGTGTCGTCGCGCCACCGGCCCGTCAACTCGATGCTGATGCGGCCCTCGCCGATCGCCTTGGCCGGTTGGACCTGGTCGGCGCGGAACGACTGCAGCCGGGCGCCGGGCTCGGCCTGGCGCAGCACCTGGTAGCGGATGCCGTGGGTCCTCAGGCGCTCCCCGACCCACGCGGCATGTGCGGCGGGCACGATGTAACCCTGCGCCGGCGCCGTGACGGTGAGATCCGGCACGACCTGGTAGCGCATGGGCAGATGCCAGGTTTGCGGGCGCGTTTCGTCATAACGGATCCAGGGCTTGCCCGAGATCGCCGATGGCTCGCGCGCGTAGGCGTAACCCTCGAAGTCGACCATGCGGACGGCATCGGTGCTCTTGAACGTCAATGGCACAGTTTGGCCGGCGATGCCCTCGGCT
>Ga0209253_10004510_pt1 | contig 12141 bp, 12 predicted proteins | sample FrelakmetBRP12BR_FD_187145 | JGI IMG/M metagenome (GOLD analysis project Ga0209253, IMG submission 187145) | Freshwater lake sediment microbial communities from the University of Notre Dame, USA, for methane emissions studies - BRP12 BR (SPAdes)... | ecosystem: Environmental > Aquatic >...
GGCGAGGCACGGGAGGACGCAGAGCAAGCCGCGGACCGCCGGGCGACGCCGATTCGGAGACACCACCTGACACGTCGGGCGGCCGCGGCGCGGACTCCACGTCGCCTGGGAGCCCTGTTGAATGGGGCGCGTGCGGGCATACGCGCCACACGAGCATTCCGCGTCCAGACCGCATGCGCCGGACGATACCTGCCCGGCGCCTCACCCACTTGCCCGCGCCCGCCCTCATCGGCAAGGCACCCCAGGCTTCACGTGCTAGGCTCCTGACGTGCTGTTCGATGCGCACCTGCGGGCGGCGGGGCTCACCGCCCGCGATGTCGCCGACCTCAGGTTCTTCGGTGTCGACGGCGCGCTCTGCCCTGCGACCGAAACGGTGACGCCGGCCACGGCCTCGAACCTGCGCCGCTCCTGGGAGGAGCTCGCCGGCCCCACATTGGCGCGGCTCCGCCGCGGCGGCCTGGCGGCGTATGGCGCACTGGGGATCTCGCCGCGCCGCATTCCGTGGCGGGGCCTGGAGGCCTTGCTGGCCGAACTGCCCGCGTGGCTCTCCCGCCCGGGAGTGGTCGCAATCGGCTCGGTAGGGCTGGAAAGCGCAACGGAGCGCGAAGAGATGATCTTCTCGCGGCAACTGGACCTCGCGCGGGAACTGCGCCTCCCGGTGCTCGTCCACACTCCCGACCGAGACAAGGTGAAGGTAACCCGTAGGGCGCTTGAACTGCTGCGCCGTGCGGAGGTGGACCCGCGTCGAGTCCTCGTAGACCACGCCGACCGCCGCACCCTGCGACTCATCCGCGCGGTCGGCTACGGCGCTGTACTCTCGCTCAGTGCTTCGCCCGGTGCCGGGCACGGCCCAGAGCGTGACGCCATCGACGAGGCGGCACGGCTGGTCCGGTCGATGGGGCCCGAAGGCGTCATCCTTGCTTCGGACGCCGGAGAGGGCCTCGGCGACCTTCTTGCGATTCCTCGGGCAGCGGACCGTATGGGCAGGCTGGGGCTCTCCGACGCGGTCATCCGCCGCGTCTGCGGGAAGAACGCGCTCGCGTCCCTGCGCCTTGAGCCTTCTGGGGTGCGGAGTCGCGCCCGCGCACCCAGTGGCCGCTCCGGCCGCCGGACTTCTCGATGAGTTCCAGAACCTCGACTCGCATCGCACGCTGGTATCGTTTCAGCATGTCGTAGATCGTCAGGCAAGCCGCGGCGACCGCCGCGAGCGCCTCCATTTCCACCCCGGTACGGTCCACCGTGCGGACAGTGGCCGTCACCTGGACTCCCCGCTTCCGCGCCACGACCTCCACCTCTGTGCCAGACAGCGCCACCGGGTGGCAAAGCGGGATGATGTCCGGGGTCCTCTTCGCGGCCATGATGCCCGCGAGCCGTGCAGCCGCCACCACGTCGCCCTTCTCGGCGTGTCCGGCACGCAGGATCCGCAAGGTGGACGGGGCCATGGAGACGAAGCCGCGCGCCACGGCCACGCGCTCCGTTCTCGGCTTCGCGCCGACGTCGATCATCCTCATGGTTCGAACCTCGCGGCCGGGCCGGGAGAGCCGCTTCCGGGGAGGAGCCGCCCGGCCGTCAGTGGATGCCCTGAGCGCCGAGCCAGCGCTCCGCGTCGATGGCCGCGGCGCAGCCAGATCCGGCGGCGGTCACGGCCTGGCGGTAGATGGGGTCGGCGACGTCGCCGGCAGCAAACACCCCGTCGATGCTGGTGCTCGTCGACGGCGCACGCACGAGCAGGTAGCCCACGTCGTTCGCTTCGAGCTGTCCCTTGAATACCTTGGTGTTCGGCTCGTGGCCGATGGCCAGGAAGAGCCCCTGGACCTTGAGCTCCCGGGTCTTGCCGTCGATGGCGCTCTTGAGCCGCACCCCGGTCACGACCTTCGCGTTCCCTAGCACCTCCTCCACGGTGGTGTTCCAGGCGAACTCGATCTTGGGGTTCTTGCGCGCCCGCTCCTGCATGACCTTGGAGGCGCGCAACTGGTCCCGTCGGTGGACCAGGTAGACCTTGCTAGCGTACTTGGTGAGGAACGTCGCCTCTTCCACGGCGGTGTCGCCGCCGCCCACCACCGCCACCTCGACGCCACGGAAGAAGAAGCCATCACAGGTGGCGCAGGCGCTGACGCCTTTGCCCATGTACGCCTTCTCGGAGGGGATCCCGAGCCACTTGGCGGAGGCGCCCGTGGCGATGATCACCGCCTCGGCCGTGTAGGCCGTGTCGTCGGACCAGAGTTGGAACGGCCGCTTGGAGAAGTCGACCCGTGTGACCTCCGAGGCGGTGAACTTGGTTCCGAACCTCTCGGCCTGTGCCTTGAACTTCTCCATCAGCTCCGGGCCCATCATCCCCTCGGGGAAGCCGGGGTAGTTCTCCACCTCGGTTGTGATGGTGAGCTGACCACCCGGCTGCATGCCCTCGAAGAGCACGGGGGTGAGGTTGGCGCGCGCGGCATAAAGCGCCGCAGTGCAGCCGGCAGGGCCGGAGCCGATGATGACGAGCTTCTCGTGCTGGGCCATGAATCCTCATCGGAGCAAGAAGGGGAAACGCGCGATCTGTTTAGCCCCTCGGAGCCGGCTTGTCACCGGTTACGTTCCGGCATGTGGCCGCTCACCCGCCCTTGGCTACAGGAGCATGTAGAGGCGGCTGTGCGGTTCACTCTCGCCGGCGAACCACGGTCCGGAGTGAAGGCCCGAGTTGTGGCCGCCGGGGGTCGACGAGACGGTCGAGGCAGGGGATCAAGCCCGCCGCTGCGCGCGAGGAGTAGCGCCAGCCACAGCCGATGTCTCGGGCTCCACCGCGCGGAGCATCAGCCCCAGCGCGTCGCGACGGAGTGACTCGAGCCGCGCGTCGCCCAGGCCCAGAAGCTCACGCGCTTCCTGCACGATCGCCTGGGGGTTCGCGTCCATTGCGCCGGGCGGGGGCGGCAACGGCGCCGAACCACCGTCCTCTGGCCAGCGGACAGGGACCATCGCGCCGTCGTGCTCGTAGGCGAGCTGCTCTGCGACCACGAGAACGGCCACCATCCCGTCCGCCTCGCCGCCCAGGTTGAGCTGGTGGTGGCGCGACACCGCGTGCGTCACCTCCGGCGCGAGCTTCCACACGCCCGCGAGCAGGCCCGACGCCTGTGCGTGCACTGCGTCGAGGACCAGCGCGAGGTCTTCCATCGGCGGCGGAGCGCCCTTCACGCCCTCCACGATGGCGAGCAGCGCAGCGGCCATGCCCACGTCGTGAAGCAGGCCGCAGACGAAGGCTGTCTCGGGATCGATCCGGGTGTGCCTCGCGACGAGCGCTGCGAGGTGGGCCGTATAGCTGGAGTGGCGGCGAAGACGCTCCATCATCGGCTCGTACCCCGGGACCCGGAAGACGCGGAGGTTGAGCGCAGCCTCCAGCACCACGTTCCGCAGCGTCTTGATCCCGAGGCGCACCAGCCCTTGGCGCAGCGACACGATCTGGGACCGGCCGGCGTACATCGCCGACTGGGCGATGGAGAGAACGCGCCCCGCCAGCATGCCGTCGCGCTCGAGGACGGTGAGCACCAGATCGAAGTCGACATCCGGCCGACGGGACAGCTCCATGACCTGCAGGGCCACGGAGGGCAGCATTGGCGGCCGGTAGGCCGGGCTTGAAAAGACCTGCCCGAGGCGAACGGTGACCTCGGAGGGGGCCAAGGTACGGTTCGCCTCGGGCTCGAGGGAGCCAGCAGGCAGCACGCGATGAAGACAGTGCTCGACGCGTGCCAGTGCCGGGCACGGGAATTACCTTGTAAGGACAGCATGATGGGATGATGCCAGCGCGGGTTGGCACGGCCCCGGGTCCGAGGGAACTGCCCGGAGGGAGCCTCGGTCAGCGCCGGGCCCAGAAGAGGACCCGCTTGTACGTGTAGAGGTACGGGCGCCCGCCTGGAAGCGTGGCCAGGAGGCGCTCGCGGTACGCCCCGAGATACCGGCCCCAGAGCTCTGGCGGGAGCCGGCGTTCGTAGTCCGTGAGGAGCGTGCCGCGAACCCACTCGAAGACCTCGGCCGCGGACCCCAGCTCGTGTAGGTACACCTGAAGGCGCACGTGCTGCTCGCGAAACCCGATGCGCCGGAGGAGGACCGAGTACTCCTCGGGATCGAGGACCGGCTTGCCGCGCGAGTAGCCTCCCAGCGCCTCGGCGAAGGGCTCCTCTCTCGCGAGCCCGTGCGCGAGGCGATGGGACGGGTGGTCTTGGTTGGCCGGTACCTGGACGGCGAGCTGTCCACCGAGCGGCAGCGCAGAGGCGATGCGCCCCAGCAATCCCGGGTGATCGGGAAGCCACTGGAGCGCTGCGTTGGAGAGGATGAGGTCCCAAGCCCCAGGCGGGGTGGGTCCGAACGTGGCGATGTCGTCCAACCGGAAGGACAGCCCGCTTCGTGCCAGCAAGGCCGCTCTCTCGAGCATCGCCGCGGAACTGTCGATTCCCAGCGTCTCGCGCGCCGCCAGGCGGCGGTGGGCTTCGGCCGTGAGGGAACCGGCTCCGCAGCCGAGATCGACGACCCGCATGTCCGGCACCGGTTGTACGAGGGCGAGGAGGTCGAAGAACGGACGGGACCGCTCTTCCCGGAACCGCCCATAGAGGTCTGGGTTCCAGACGTCCTTCCACCCGTCGGCTGCCGAGGCCATGCGCGGCGAGCATAGCGGCACGGCGATTCTGCCGCGACCGGTTCCGGACACGGGGGTGACGCCAGCGCGCCGAACAGGGCGACAGGCGCGTCGCGGAGGCCGGAATCCAGGTGCCGGAATCCAGGTGCCGGACAAGACGGAGGCGACGCGGGTGCCGGACACGGCGGGGCGGACACGGCGGAGCGGCGGCGCTGCGCCCGGAATGAGATTGACCTTTGAGCGGTTTTCCCTCAAGAATCCCCGGCTTTCCTCCCCAACCCCAGAGGTCCCATGTCGTCCCGTCGCCTCCTCATTGCCGTGCTCGTGGGCTTCGGCGCCCTCGCCTGCACCTCGCCCTCCACCACCCAGGCGAAGCAGGAACCCGGCACGTCCGCTGCCGACCCCAACGCTGCCGTGGCCAAGGTTGGTGGCCAGGTGATCACGGCCAGGGAGCTCGACGAGTCCGCCAAGGCCCAGCTGCAGCAGCTCGACCAGCAGTATCAGGAGCAGCGCTACCAGGCGCGTCGCTCGGCCCTTGAGAGCCTCATCGTGAAGAAGCTCGTCGAGGCGAAGGCCGGCGGCAAGTCGGTGGAGGAGTTCCTCCAGGCCGAGCTCCTCGAGAAGATGCCCGAGCCCAGCGACGCCGAGGTGAAGAAGGTGTACGACGGCGCCAAGTCGCAGGGACGCGAGTTGCCCCCGCTCCCGCAGGTGAAGGACAGCATCGTCAAGTTCCTGAAGCAGCAGCAGGCCCAGCAGGCGCTCGGGACATACGTCGAAAAGCTGAAGTCGGACGCCAAGGTCGAGATCCTGCTCGCGGCCTACAAGCCCCCGCGACAGAACGTGGAGGCGAAGGGCCCGTCGAAGGGACCCGACAAGGCCCCCATCACCATCGTCGAGTACTCGGACTTCGAGTGCCCGTACTGCAGTCGCGCCGAGGTTGTCGTGAACGAGGTCGTCCGCGCCTACCCCGACAAGATTCGGGTCGTCTACCGCGATTTTCCCCTGCCGATGCACCCGAACGCCCCCAAGGCCGCCGAGGCGGCCCACTGCGCCGGCGATCAGGGCAAGTACTGGGATATGCACGCCAAGCTGTTCGCGAACCAGCGGGCGCTCGACGTGAAGTCGCTGAAGGCCAACGCCAAGGCCATCGGCCTCGATCCGGCCAAGTTCGACAATTGCCTCGACTCCGGCGAGAAGGCGAAGCTCGTCGAGGAGAGCAAGAAGGCCGGGGCGGCGCTCGGTGTCACCGGCACCCCGGCCTTCTTCGTGAACGGCATCATGATCAACGGGGCCCAGCCGTTCGAGGCCTTCAAGGAGATCATCGACGCCGAGCTGGCCCCGCCCGCGAAGTAGCCAAGGCGCGGCCACGAGCCGAAGCGCCGTGGCGCGCCCGGCGGCCCGCCGATAAGAAGGGGCCGCCGGGAGAAACCACGCCATGGGTGCCTACGATCACGGTCGCGTCTCCGCCATCGCCGACCGCCGGGCGACCCGGCGCATCCACGTCGGTGCCGTTCCTGTCGGCGGCGGCGCTCCTGTCGCCGTCCAGTCGATGACCACCACCAAGACCGCCGACGTGGCCGCGACGCTGGCGCAGATCGGTGCGCTCGCCGAGCAGGGCGCGGACATCGTCCGCCTGGCGGTGCCGGACGAGGAGGCCGCCGCCGTGCTGCCAGCCATCGTCCAGGGCTCGCCGGTACCGCTCGTCGCCGACATCCACTTCGACTACCGGCTGGCGCTGAAGGCGCTCGACGCGGGCATCCACTGCATCCGCCTCAACCCCGGCAACATCGGCAGCCAGAAGCGCGTGCGCGAGGTGGTGAAGGCCGCCCGCGATCGCAACGTCCCCATCCGCATCGGCGTGAACGCCGGCTCGCTGGAGGAGGACATCGTCGCCAGGCACGGCTGGCCCACCGCCGAGGGGATGGTCGAGAGCGCCGAGCGGCACATCCGCGTGCTCGAGGACGAGGGCTACCGGGAGATCAAGGTCTCCCTCAAGGCCCACGACATCGGCATGACGGTGGCGGCGAACCGGCTCTTCGCGAAGAGGTTCGACTACCCGCTCCACCTCGGCATCACCGAGGCGGGCACGTTGCTGTCCGGCACCATCAAGAGCGCCGCCGGGCTCGGCATCCTCCTCGCCGACGGCATCGGCGACACGCTGCGCGTCTCGCTGGCCGCCGACCCGCTCGAGGAGGTCAAGGTCGCGCGCTCGCTGCTCAAGGCGCTCGGCCTCAAGTTCGGCGGGGCGACCCTCACGGCCTGCCCGACCTGCGGCCGTTGCTCGGTGGCGATGATCCCCATCGCCGAGCGTGTCGAGCAGCGGCTCTCGACGCTGAAGGGCGAGGTGAACGTTGCCGTCATGGGCTGCGAGGTGAATGGCCCGGGCGAGGCCGCCGCCGCCGACGTGGGCGTGGCCTACGGTCACGGAGGCGTGGGGCTGCTCTTCAAGAACGGCAAGATCGTCAAGCGGATGAAGGCCGAGGAGCTCGAGGGGGCGCTCGTCGAGGAGGCGCTGAAGATCTCCGCGGAGAGAGCGCCCAAGGGTTAGCGCTCGGCGAGCCCTCCACCGTGGCAGGGCCCGGGCTGATGCGGTCCAGGGAGCGCCGCCACGTCCGGGGAAGCCGTGCGGCCGGCAGCGGCGCTCACGCCTCCACCTCGCCGCCGAGGTAGGCGGCCTGCACCCGCGCGTCGGCGGCGAGGTCCCGGGACGGCCCCGCGAGCACGATCTGGCCGCGCTCGAGCACGTAGGCGCGGTCCGAGACCTGCAGCGCCAGGCGGGCGTTCTGCTCGACGAGGAGGATGGTCGTCCCCTCGCGGTGGATGGCGGCGACGATGTCGAAGATCTGATGCACGAGCAGTGGCGCGAGCCCCATCGACGGCTCGTCGAGCAGCAGGATCCGCGGCCGCATCACCAGTCCACGCGCGATGGCCAGCATCTGCTGCTCGCCGCCGGAGAGCGACCCGGCGGCCAGACGCCGCCGCTCACCGAGGACCGGGAAGCGTTCGTACTGCGCCTCGATCATCTGTCGTGCCTCGGCGGCGCCCGGGCGCGGCGGCCGCCCCTCGAGTGCCAGCAGCAGGTTCTCCTCGATGCTCATCCGGCCGAGGATGGCCCGCCCTTCGGGCACCAGCACGATGCCCTCCCCCACCGCCCGGTGGGCCGGGAGGCGCGTGACGTCCCGTCCCTCCAGGAGCACCTGCCCGCCTCGCGGCACCACCAGGCCGGACACCGCGGCGAGCGTGCTCGTCTTCCCGGCGCCGTTGGGGCCGATGAGGGTGACGATCTCCCCGGCATCCACCGTCAGCGAGAGGCCGCGCACGGCCTGGACCTGGCCGTAGGTGACCTGGAGGTCCTGGACCTCGAGCAGCGGCCTCCCCGGGGAGCTCACGCCTCGCCTCCCAGGTAGGCGGCGATGACGGCCGGGTCGGCGGCCACCGCGGAGGGCGCGCCGTCGGCGATGACCCTGCCGAAGTTGAGCACGGTGATCCGGTCGCAGACGTCCATCACCAGCTTCACGTTGTGCTCGACGAGCAGCACCGACTGGCCGGAGCGGGCCACGTCGCGGATGAGCGCGGCGATGGAGGCCACCTCGGCCGGGTTCATGCCGGCGGTCGGCTCGTCGAGGAGCAGCACCCGCGGCCCCGAGGCGAGTGCCCGGGCGATCTCGACGCGGCGCTGCTCGCCGTAGGAGAGGTTGCTGGCCCGCTCCCCGGCGCGGGCCTCCATCCCCACCCGCGCCAGCAGCGCCAGGGCACCGGCCCGCGCGTCGGCCTCCTCCCGTGCCACGCCGGGCAAGAAGAGCATCCGCCTCCACAGCGGGTCGCTGCGCCGGAGGTGGGCGCCGATGAGCACGTTGTCGGAGGCCGACAGCGCCGGGAAGAGCCGGATGTTCTGGTAGGTCCGGGTGACGCCCAGCGCGGCGATGCGATGGGTGGGCAGCCGGTCGATGCGACGCCCGTCCATGGCGATGGCGCCGCCGGTGGGGCGCAGGAGGCCGGAGACGAGGTTGAGCAGCGTGGTCTTCCCGGCGCCGTTCGGGCCGATGAGGCCGTGCACCTCGCCGGCGCCCACCTGGAAGCGGACCCCGTCCACGGCCCGCAGGCCGCCGAAGGAGCGGCGCACGTCGTCGAGCTCAAGGAGCACGGGGAGGCCTCCGCTCGCCGCGCCAGGCGCGGATCCGGTCCGGCAGCGAGACGAGGCCGCGCGGGAGGAAGAGGATGACCACCAGCAGCACCGCGCCGTTCACGAAGAGCCGCAGCGGCCCGGGCGCCAGCCCGATGCGCGGCCCCAGCTCGCGGAGCACCTCGGGCAGCAGCGTCAGGAAGCCCGCGCCCACCAGCGGTCCGTAGAAGAGGAAGGAGCCGCCGACCACCGCGTAGACCAGCATGTCCACCACGCGTGAGAAGGAGTATGTGCTCGGTGCCACCATGAAGGTGTAGTGGACCTCGAGCGCCCCGGCGAGGCCGGCGAAGGCCGCACCGAGGACCAGCATGGAGAGCTTGTAGGCCGCGGCGTGGATGCCCATGGTGCGCGCCGCCGCCTCATCCTCGCGGATGGCCTCTAGCGCGTAGCCGGTGCGCGAGCCGCGGATGCGCCAGAGGACGAACAGGGAGGCGGCCAGCGCGAGGTAGATCATCCAGATCGTGGTCCGCTGCGGTACCGCCGTGAGCCCGAGCGCCCCGTTCGTGAAATCCCAGTTCACGAAGAAGATGCGCACCACCTCCCCGAAGCCGATGGTGGCGATGGCCAGGAAGACCCCCTTGAGCCGCAGCACCGGCAGCCCGAGGGGGACGGCGACGAGCGACGGCACCAGCGTGGCGACCGCCAGCACCACCGCGAAGGGGAGCCCGGTGTGGAAGGTGAGGATGGCCGAGGTGTAGCCACCGAGCGCCATGAAGGCGGCCTGGGCCAGGGAGAGCTGCCCGCAGGAGAGAGTGGTGTAGACCGACAGCGCCAGCAGGCCGTTGAGGCCGATGAAGGCCACGGTCGACTGGTAGGTGAGCCAGAGGTCGTTCAGGGCTTCGAGGCTCACGGGCGTTGCTCAAGCCTCCCGGAGCGCGGCCGGGCCGAGCAGGCCGCGCGGGCGCAGGACCAGGACCAGGAAGAGGACGCCGAAGGCGACCGCGTCACGGTAGGACGAGCCCAGCTTGGCGACGGTGAAGACCTCGAGCAAGCCGAGCGCGAAGCCGGCCAGCGCCGCCCCCGGCATGCTCCCCATGCCTCCCAGGACGATGACCGCGAGCCCCTTCAGCTCGACGGCACGCCCCATGTCGGTGGAGACGTTGTTGAAGGCGAGCCCGAAGAGGAGGCCGGCCGCGCCCCCCAGCGCCGAGGACAGGAAGAAGGAGGCGGCGATGACCCCGTCGACGTTCACGCCGAGGATGCGGGCGGCGAGCGGGTTCTCGGCGACGGCGCGGATCCGGCGCCCCAGGCGAGTGCGCTTGAGCAGGAAGGTGAGGGCGGCCATCATCGCCAGCGCGATGGCGATGATCACGAGCTGGAGCTCCGAGATGACCGCGTCGCCGAGCTTGAGGTAGCGGTCCGGGACCGTGCCGAACGGGAAGCGTTCCACGTCCGGGCCGAAGACCTGCAGCCCGATCGCCTCGAGGATGGTGGCGAGGGCGATGGAGCTGATGAGCCCGGAGATGTTGGAGTCGCTACGCCCGCGGAGCGGGCGGAAGGCGACGCGGTCCACCACCATGCCGAGGAGCCCTCCCGCCAGCACCGCCAGCGGGAACGCCAGGAGCATGTGCACGTGGAGGTTGCCGACGAGGACCAGGGCGGTGAAGGCGCAGAGCATGAAGACGGCCTGGTGCGCCAGGTTCAGGATGTCGAGCACCCCGAAGACGAGCGTGTAGCCCAGCGCGAAGAGCGCGTAGATGCTGCCCAGGAAGAGGCCGTTGATGACCTGCTGCACGCCCCGGTCCCGTCGCCGGCGCGCGTGCTACTGCAGGATCTCGAACTTCCCGCCCTTCACGACCTGGACGGCGGCGGAGTGGTCGCCGTCGCGGCTGGGAAGGAACGAGAACTTCCCGAGCGGCGTGGGCAGGTCCTTCACCTTGGAGAAGCCGTTCTTCACGTCGTCGCGGCTGCCCTTGCCACCGGACTGCTTGATGGCGTCGGCGATGACCAGCACGCCGGTGTAGGCCTGGGCCGCGAACTGGTCCGGATCGTTGCCCCGGGCCTTCATGGCGGCGATGAACGCCTGGTTCACCGGATCGGAAGAGGCCTTGTTCCAGGCGGTGCCCACCAGCACGCCCTCGGCGGCCGGACCCGCGTTCTTGATGAAGGCCGGCGAGTTGAATCCGTTGCCGCCCATGATCGGCACGTTCCAGCCGAGCTGCCGCGCCTGGGTGACGATGCCGGCGGCCTGCTCGGCGAGCGCCGAGACCATCAGGAAATCGGGGTTCTTCGCCTTGAGCGAGGTGAGCTGGGCGTTGAAGTCGCGGTCCTTGGTGGCGAAGGTCTGGATCTCGAGGATCGGGACGCCGGCCTGCTCCAGGGAAGACTTCATCACGTCGAAGCCGCCCTTGGTGAAGACGTCGTCGTTGCCGTAGAGGATGGCGGCGTTCTTGAAGCCGAGCTTGGCGCGGGCCGCCTTGAGGGCCGACGGAACCACCTGGGCCTCGGTGAGCGAGACCCGCCAGATGTAGTCGCCGATGTCGGTGATGCCCTTGGGGGCGGTGTTGGATACCGCCACCACGGGCGTCTTCGCGGCCTGCGCGACGGGGTCGGCGGCCGTGGCCGTGGTGGAGAGCGTCGGGCCGATGATGGCGCTCACCTTGTCGCGGTTGATGAAGCGCTGGAAGACGGCGATGCCCTGCTCCTTCGAGGTGGCGTCGTCCTCGATGACCGCCTCGAGGGTGAGGCCGGGCAGCTTGCCGCTCTTGTTGATCTCGTCCACGGCCAGCTGGACGCCGGCCTTCTGCTGGCCACCGTAGACGGCGGCGTTGCCGGTGAGCGAGAAGGCGGCGCCGATCTTGACCGTCTCGGCGGCGGCGGCGGTGACGGCGAGGGCGGCGGCGACGGCGGACGCGAGACAGCGTAGTGAGAAGCGCATGTGGCCTCCGGGGGGCAGGTGGATGGGAGCCTCGGGTCGTACACCACGTGAGTAGGCGGGGCAAGAGAATCGAAGGATTCCGGGGAAGTGTGCCGCGCAGGCCCGCCTTCGAGCCAGCCGAGCCCCCTGTCCGGCCCGAACGACCCCCGCGGAACTCGCAGCCGTGTCCGGCGCCGGGGCAGCCCGAACGACCCCCGCGGAACTCGCAGCCGTGTCCGGCACCGGGGCAGCACCGGGGCACCGGCCGTGTCCGGCACCGGTGCCCCGCAGCGGGGCCCCCTGTCCGGCACCGGAGGGGCGCCACCAGAGGGGTGCCAGAGGACCGTATCGGACAGCGCGCGAGATGTCCGGCACCAGCGGGCACCAGCGGGCCGGCGGGGCCGCGTGTCCGGCACCCGGCGGGCAGCACCCGGCGGGCACACGGCGGGGCCGCGTGTCCGGCACCCGGCGGGCAGCACCCGGCGGGCACAC
>Ga0209253_10004511_pt1 | contig 12139 bp, 13 predicted proteins | sample FrelakmetBRP12BR_FD_187145 | JGI IMG/M metagenome (GOLD analysis project Ga0209253, IMG submission 187145) | Freshwater lake sediment microbial communities from the University of Notre Dame, USA, for methane emissions studies - BRP12 BR (SPAdes)... | ecosystem: Environmental > Aquatic >...
CACTCTGTCTCATCCCCTGTTCCGTACCGGAAATCGTTTACTGAAAAATCCCGGAACACGAGACTGCCGCCTGGTTTAAGCACCCGTGCTGCCTCTGAAGAGCTGAGGTTCCGGTCAGGTCCGAGCATATGCCCGATCACGTGGAATGCGATCACTGCATCAAATGCCTCATCCTTAAAAGGGAGGTACCGTGCATCAGCAACACTCCTGTCAACCCGGTCATTGCCATCAGCGAACCGCCGGCTCAACAGTGCTGCTTTTTCTGAAAAGTCAAAAGCCACGACATCCCATGACCGGTTCAGAACAGTACCCGGGATCGTGTTACTCCCGCATCCCATCTCCAGCACCCGGGCGCCGGCAGCCAGATCCGGTATGGTAGGGACAGAAGGAACCCAGAGACGACCGCGTGCCGAATACTCGTGTTCCCAGGCGATACGGGTATCAGGCATTGGCAATCCTTACCAGTGGATATCAATTAAGAGATGTTGAATGCTGTGCCGGCGCCTTATCAGGTGCAGGCTTCTTTTTTTCTGACCTGATCTGTGTTTCCCGTTTCCGGAATACGCTGGTACAACTGATACCAGTGCAGGAAAAAACATAACAACAACCATTCCCATCCAGACAGGAAGACGTATGAAAAGTGCTGCTATGGGGATTTGAACCCCAGTCGCGGGCGTGAAAGGCCCGCATGATTGGCCGGTCTACACTATAGCAGCAGACGTTTTTACTAGTTGCATGGCACCGAATAAAAAGATTTGGGAATAGAGTACTTAACCCGTCATTATTTGCCGGTGGCATGGTACAATGCCATCCGGTGTAAAAAGAGGGGTACATACTCTTTAAAAAGACCAGAAGGAAACACAATTGGTCGTTGATACAGTGCTTAATCCACGACAGAGGACAATCCGGCATGATACCATGCCACTGCATGAAAACTAATGGTAAGGACAATAGGGTAAGACCGGAGAGAAAAACCCCTTGTCTTCGGTTCGATCAAAAAATATTTTTGGATTATCTGTAGATGGGAGTGCCTTCCTTTTCTGTCACAGCCCTGAATGCAGCCATCAGCTGGCGGGTGACAGGGCCCGGTGTTCCGGTGCCGATCACCCTGCCGTCAATCCATGTGATGGGCGCCACTTCTGCAGCCGTGCCACTGCAGAAGACTTCATCTGCTGCATAGAGGTCAAAGTACCCGAGGTTCTGCTCATGTACCGGAATGCCGAGCGATTGCGCGTTCTCCAGTACCACCATGCGGGTGACACCGCGCAGGTTATTGAGCGTCGCCGGCGTGATAATCTCGCCGTTCTTCACGACATAGAGATTGTCCCCCGAACCCTCTGAGACGTACCCGTTCGTGTCAAAGAAGATCGCCTCGTCTCCCCCCTTGTAGTTCGCCTCGATCTTTGCCAGGATATTGTTGAGGTAATTGAGGCTCTTGACATTCGGCGGGAGCGCTTCTGCGGGGTTCCGCCGGACTGAGACGGTGATTGCCTTTAACCCCTTGTCATACAGGTCGCCGTACATCGCGCCCCAGCTGGTCGCGATCACGATCACCGAGGGTTTTTTGCACTTGCGGGGATCGAGCCCGAGGTCACCGACACCCCTGCTGATGATCGGGCGGATGTAGGCGTTGTCCAGCTTGTTCTTCCGCAGCAGCTCACAGATAACCTCTGCGAGCTCATCCTTTGAAAGCGGCGGGTGCAGGTCGATCGTCTTTGCCGAATCATACATACGGTCAAGGTGCTCCTTTAACCGGAACACCCTGCCGTCGTATGCACGGATCCCTTCAAAGACCCCGTCCCCGTAGAGAAACCCGTGGTCAAACACCGAGATCCTTGCCTGATCGTCAGGAAGGTACTTCCCATCGATATAAATGATCATAGGAAATGGTGGGGCGTTTTTTCATTTAGTAGTTTTCTTTGATTTTTGTTTACAATGGGCACATACCCCAACCCTGATCTCAGTTCCTGTTCCGGCACCGGTCGATAAAATGGCGGAACATGCCCATGCTCGCTACCGGGTGCAGGTGGGTATAGCTCCCGAGCGTGTTGTTGATGACGGCGCCATCACAATTCTCACGGATCCCGGCGCCACGCGTAAGCTGGTAGGCAAAGTGTGTATTTTTGTCAAGCACAACATCGGAATAGTGGAACTCATGCCCCCGGAACCGTGCTTTGCCAACAACGCTCTCTGCGGTGCTCGATCCCTCAACATAGCTCACCACCCGCTGTGCCGGCATCCGTGTTTCACCGGCATATACCCCGCACATTTCGTACGGGGCATCCTTTTTTGAGCCCTGCCAGCCCTTGTGCAACAGCATCCGTTCCGTGAGGTACATCAGCCCGCCGCACTCGGCATATACCGGGACGCCGTTTTTAGAGACCTCCTGAACTGCGCTCCGCATTGTTGTATTATCTTCCAGTTCCTGTACAAACAATTCCGGATACCCCCCGCCGAACATGTACCCCTCAGCATCGGGAAGGCGATCATGGATCGGGCTGAACGGGATCGCTTCGGCACCACTGGCCCGGAGCACATCGAACAGGTCGGCATAATAGAAATTGAATGCCTCGTCAAGGGCAATGCCGATACGTACATCGGGTTCGGGACAGGTATCGAAAAGGGCGTCCTTTGCACGTTTCATGGGAATATCAGCCATCAGTTCCCGGAACTTTCCGAGATCAACGTACTCCCCGATGATCTCCGTGATTGCACTGACCCGTGCATCAAAATCGCCCCTGCCCGTCCCTTCCCGGTAGGGAATAAGCCCGAGATGGCGCATGGTAAGCTGCATCTCTTCTGTGCGGGGAATCGCACCGATGACCGGTATCCCGCAATAGTGTTCGACGGCGGCCACTGCTTTCTCTTTGTGCGTCCTGCCCTTGATATTATTGAGGATCACACCGGCAACCCTGATACCGGGATCGAATGCACAGAACCCTTTGACAATGGCTGCCGCGCTGCGGGTAATGCTCTGGGCAGAGACCACGAGGATAACAGGGAGTGAGAGCAGCTTCGCGATTGACGCAGTCGTTCCACAATCAGTGAGGGCTTCAGCTCCCTCGTACAACCCGCGCACACCCTCAACAAGGGCCATGTCCGCGCCCCGGCACCCGGACTCAAAGATCTGCCGGACCATGGAATCATCCATCGTGAAGCTGTCAAGGTTCCTGCAGGGCCGGCCGGTGACGGCACTGAGGTAGGAGGGGTCAATATAGTCCATTCCCACCTTGAATGTCTGGACAGTGTGTGCCCGGGAGAGAAGGGCGGACAGGGCAAGGGTGATGCTTGTCTTCCCGCTGCCAGACCGGTCACCGGTGATAAGGACTGCCTTCATGCAAGGCTCCGGATCACGGCGCCAAACTCGCTCTCAACGATACGCTGGACTCCCATCGTTTTCGGGTGAAGATCAATTTCGACAAGGACATACCGGTGCCCAATCGACCGCAGCGGTTCAACCTGCCGGGGCCCGTTGGTCACAGAAAAGCACAAGACACCTTTGGTAAACTCAGGAGGGATCGCATGGGGGACCCCGCAGATCAGCGCAAAGGCAGGGGCAAGCTCCCGTATCCGTCTCCCGATGTCTTCACCGTTCGCCCCGTATTCATCCAGTGCCCCGATGATCTCGAAAGGAACACCCCGGGCTGCCATTTCATCCGCGATCCTTTTTGCATCCGCCCGTACCTTGGGAAGTCCCCGGTCAGCCAGGTTGGCAATGTATACAATATCAGCCGCGGGGCAGGCGTCATGCAGTGCAATCAGTTCGTCGGCAAACATGTACGCGGTCTCTTTTTTTGCGTTCATGATGGCAATGCCCCTCTTGCCGCTGTCCGCAAATTCAAGGAGGCGTTCTGCAGCGAGATGCTTCAGGTCCCCCCGGGACGGTTCAATGTATGCCGCACTCGCCGCCCCGCGCAACCGTTCCACTTCATTTGCCTTTTCCATCATGACATGCTGGCGGGCGAGCTCCTCTCCTGAGATCCAGCCGGCAGCCCTGGCTGCCTCAAGCGTCGCAAGCACGCCGGCAATATTTTCCGGGTACCCCGCATGAATATCGACCGCAATCGTCGGGGTTTTGATGCCGGCACTATCAACGGCCGATACGAGATCCTCCCCGATGATCATCGCAACGCAGGTCCCGATCACGGCCATGCGCCGGGGCGAGAAGCGTTCTTCCGCATACCGCAGGACATCCTCAAGCGGTTTCTGTCCCCCGAAAATGAACTCGTTATCGGCGAGCGAGGTCGTGAGCACACGCATGCCATCCTCCTCAAGCAGCCGTGCGTGCTTGAACGAGCACCCGGACGGCCCGTGCAGGATAGCGACATCAACCTCAAGGTCACGTGCAGTGTAGAGTGCGGCGACAATCGAGCTCGGGCGGGGGTGCATATACTTCATGTCGGTTACCTCCATGTTTTGACCGCAAGCACAATGCTTCCGGATGCTGTCGCGGCAATGGCAGCATCACATGCTTCCCTGAACGTGGGGGAACGGACTATAGATGTGGACTTGAGCCGGTGTGCCAACTCTTCAGGAGAGAGGACATCCCCGACAAGGATAACGCGTTCAGGCTGTATCACGTCAATCGCACGCCGGATCTCCTCATCCGGAAATCCCTCACAGACCGCGCCGTCCCCGGGCTCAGTCCCGATGACAAGGGTGAGTGCCGGGACCCTGGCAATCGCACGGGCATACCGTGCCGCCTCAATGGCTGTCATCATATTTGTGCCGCTGTTTGCATCATCAACAATTGTGACAGTACCGGCACGCCTGACAGAGAGTCTCCCTTCCACAGCCTGAAACCCTGAGAGCGGTGCCGGGTCAATACCGAGGAGACACGCGGCAGCCCCGGCAAGCATGAGCGGGGTGCGGTACGCATCCAGTACCAGGAGCGGGTTGTGAAACGAGCCTGACACACCGCCGCAACTGATGAAACAGTCAGATGACGAGCATCGGGCGACATCCTCCAGCTTCACCATTGCAGGGGTGCCGGACGGAAGTGACGGGGCAAGGAGGACGCGCCGGGAATTTTTTACCGATTTCAGCTTTTCAGCGAGTGCGCTCTTTTTTTTGGCTGCGCACGCATAGTCGTCAGCCGAGGTGATAATGGCAAGCGAGCCGGCTCCGGTGACCCCCAGTGATTCTTCGGCAACCAGCCAGCCATTGATCCCGATCGCTGCACCGGCAGCCGCAAGCACCGATGCCGGAGTGATGCTTCTTTTCCAGAGCAACCGGCGTTCCGGATAGAGAAATGTCCCTGCAGAGGTGTGGAGGACACCGGCACCTGCCATGAGATGGGCAAGGGCAAACGCGGTAGTTGTCTTCCCCCGGGCGCCGGTGACCTCGATCATCGGTCGGGGGACACGTTCGCTCAGCAACCGGCGCACTGCCTCGTGGTGGGAGATGACCGGCGCATTACCAAAATGAAGGAGGGGATGGTCGGGGTCAAGATGCACGGGGGCGACAATTATATCATAGGTCCGCCCGAGCGCCGTTCCTGTGTCCACAACGCTTTTGTGCCGGTACACGTCTACGACATCCACGGCATGGCCACGGGCGGCAAACTCATTCCCGATCACGTCGGCGCCATGAATGGTATCAAGTACCAGCATATTCATAAAAATGTTAGAGGAGTTCCAGGGCTTTTTTTGCATTTTTGACCATCAGGCTCGCAAGCAGGGGGTCGCTTCCGATCGGGTCCGCATACACAAGCGGGATGGTCGTCCCGTTCAGGGCAAAGGTCCCCTTCTTCTGTCCCGCAGCAAGCCCGATCTCAAAAGGGATGTCCTTTTCGATGTGCACACCCTTGGCGAGAAAGAGAGGCACGACAATGAGTGCATCGATCTTTTCATTATGAAAGGATGCCAGAGCCTCCCTGATGGAGGGGGTGTTCATGTTCATAAACCCGCACCTCACCACGTACTCCCCGGTCTCTGCGGCGATCATCTTTGCGGTGGATTCGACAAGTTCCTTGTTGTAGGGCATTGAGCTTCCGTGCCCTACGAGTAACATTCCCTTCATACCCATATAACAAATAGTATTACTGCGATCCTTAAAAATTCTTACCAAATTGTTTTTTGCACGGGCGGTTCAATAGAGAGACAATGAGTGACTTCGAACGGGAAATCGTCCACTGCCTCAACCGTTTTTTCAAATCCCGTCATATGCAGGGCTTTGCCTACCGGTTAAAGCAGCACAAGTTCTCCTCCCAGTACGTGGATGTCCTTGTCGACTCCCTCAATCCCTCGTATTACCTGGCAATTGAATGCAAATCGATCCTTGACAAGAAACTGTATTTCTCCCAGCACTTCCACACGGATAAAAAAAGTGTCCACCAGGTCGATGCAATCACGGATTTTTTGAAAAAGACCGGCCGTGCCGGGTTCCTTGCGATCGAGTTCCGGTTCGGTGCGGGAAAGGCAAACGAGGCATACCTGATCCCGTGGGCGACCATAACAGAACAGTTCCGGCTCAACCGCGGGATCAGCCTTGATGATGCCCGTCATTACACTGCCCTTGCCCGATCACGCGAGGGCTACCTGCTCGAACAGTTATATGCAAAGTAATTTCTTTGTGCTGCACCAAATGATGTGAACCAATGATGGAATCGTTCGAGCGGTTCGGGCTGATGATCAATGACAAGGTAGTGAAAACGCCCATCGCGCTTGCGGCAATGGCTGGCATGGTGGATGCCGGGTACGTGCTTGCACGTGCCGATCATATCGGCGCCGCGTTTATCGGGGGGTATTCCATTGATGAGCCGACAATGGCGGCGTCCCGCGCCATTGCGGCTGCAGGGGAGCGCAGGGAATTTTTATATGACGATCCGGTAGCGGAACTTTCCGCGCAGCTGCGGAAGATGAAAGGGTCCGATGTGGTGCCGGGCGTAAACCTCAGGGGCAGTTCACCCGCATCGTTCCTTGCAATCGCCGAAGCGCTGGGGGACGCCGTCATATACGAGATTGATGCCCACTGCCGGCAGGCACCGCTTGTCGGGGCGGGGTGCGGGGAATACTACCTTCATAACCTGAAGGAACTTGCCGCGGTTGTCCGGGCGCTCAAGTCTGCTGATGTGACGGTCTCGGTCAAGATCCGTGCGGGTATCGCCGCGGATGACCGGGTGCTGGCAAAAAAACTCTGGGGCGCAGGTGCTGATATCCTTCATGTCGACCTGATGGATTTCGGATCCGCAAAACTCCGCCAGATCCGGAACAGCTGCCCGCTGATGCTGATTGCCAATAATTCCATCAATTCCTTTGATGTCATGAAAGAGATGTTCTCCCATGGCGCCGACCTCGTTTCCCTTGCACGGAAATCAGATATACGCACGCTTGCCGGGCTTGATGCTGCAATCACCCGGTACACGGATGACCAGGGATGGTATAACTCCCCCAAACAACTCTGCCGCGGCGGAGATGTCCGTGCGCTCACATTCTGTTGCATGCCGGTAAAGGATTGCCCCATCATACCCACCCTCAAAAGGATCGGGATCTCCAAAGAGGAGTTCCAGGAGATCAAGACAGACGCAGCCAAAGGCACGCTTCTTGAGCGGGGGCAGCATACCTGTTTTGGCAGCCTTGTCTGGTGCTGCAAGACCTCATCGCCCTGTGTCTTCCGTGACATGACGATCCAGCAGGAGGGCCTCACCGGCAAAGAATATATGCGCCTGAAGCGCGAGCTCTCTGGTGCCATAATGGATCGTGTGTTTTATGACAAGCCACATGATGACGCGGGCTGAACGGGCGCAGCTCGCGATGATGCTGGAAGTCTGTGCGTACCCCAAGCCGGGAAATGTCGACCGGTGCCATGATTACGAGAAAACTCATCTTGAGCACTTTCTCGCGTCCATGATCTATGCACGACCCGCGCTCGAAGAGGCTGAGCGGGGTGAAGGGAGGATCGGTGAGATCATCAGGCATGCAGTTGCCGCCACAAGCCGCCATGATGGCGGCAACACCCACTTTGGTGCATTCATCCTGCTCATCCCGCTCATCTACGGGGGAGATATTGCAGGTGCAAAAAAAGCGATCGGCACTACTGATGTCTCTGACGCTGTTGCATTCTACAAAGCGTTCGGGATGACAACTGTCCGGATGCCCGCACGCGATGAACTCGATGTGAATGACCCGCGCTCGCTGCAGCTGCTGCGCGACCGGGACATGACGCTTCTGGATGTGATGAACCACTCCGCGCCAAACGACATGGTGGCACGCGAGTGGGTGACGGGGTTCCCGCTCACCCGCCGCGGCGCCGACCTTATCGTATCGCTGGGAACGGGCAGGCAGGCCATCGTCCAGGCATTCCTCACCCTCCTTGCTACTGAACCGGACACCTTCATTATCAAGGAGCATGGGCTTGCCGCAGCGCAGCGTACCGTCCGGCATGCCCGCGATGTGCTGGAGGGAAAGGTGCCAATCGAAGAGTTTGATGCGGAATGCATCGAGAACGGGATCAACCCGGGTTCCATTGCCGACATCATCATCGCCGGCATATACATTGCCCTTGGAGAGGGCTGGAAATGGGACTCCTGACTGAGGGCATAAACGAAGTGATCGCCACAACGCGGTTCAATGCTGCACCGATGGGAATCATCTGCCGCGATGCCACGATGAGAATGGCACTCTTTTCCGGCAGCCATACCGCACAGAATATCGAACGGGACCGGTGGGTTGTGGCAAATATTATCCATGATCCCCTCGTCTACGTCACCACCGCGTTCTCGGATCTCCCCCATGATGCATTCATGCCGGTGACGATCAACAGGCACGAGATGCACCGGCTGGCCAGCGCTGAAGCGTGGGTGGCATTCGATGTGGTCATCGAGCATCGCGGTGCCGAATCGATGACCATCCGGCTCGTGTCCCTGCACGAAGAGACCGTTCTTTCCGCCATTCATCCGGTAAACCGTGGATTCAACAGTATTGTCGATGCCACCGTGCATGCAACCCGGTATATGATCTCCCGCGACCCGGCGTTAAAGAACCTGATTGACTACCATGCCGGCATCGTCCGGAGATGCGGTGGCCGGCGGGAGAGAGAGGCTCTCGAGCTTTTGATGAACTATATACAATAAGCGTGTCCCGGTCATCTCTGTCACGTAAAAAGGAAGCAGGGTTCGTTTTTTGTCGGGTCGTTTTTTTTGTTCTGGCAGGCAGATGCCCGGTAATGGAGAGCGGGAAATTGAGACGGGAAATAACGATCAGCACTCTCATGATTAAGAAAATACGGGTAGGAAAACAGTGATCGTGTGAGTTTCCGGCGGATACTAAAAAAAGGCTCTTGTTGAGATCCGGTTCGTAACCACAGGTTACTAAAAACCAGGGGGAACTGCCCCGTTACCCGCATCCTCCTGAAGCACCTGTCACGCCCTGTGACGGGAGCGTTGTTGAGCACTCGGATGGAGCCACATCAAAGTGATCGCATATTGCCTGCTTGTACGCTTCAGGTGTCCGTGCCCCGCGGTACTCCTGCCCGTTTATAAGGAGCGTCGGTGAACCGCTCACCCCGTAGCCCGTTGCCTTTGCCTCATCTGCTTTCAATAACCCAATGCCCTCGCTTCCTGTCGCACACGCATCAATTGTCGTGCCAACAATTCCAGCTGCTGCGGTAACATTCTTCTGGCAGGCACCAAGGTTGTCACTGCTGGTGGCAACCGGGTAGCACTGTTCGTTGAAGAGCGCGATATAGTTCCAGTATTTTTCGGGGAAGTGCCGCGCGATGCAGAGCTGGCGGGCGTCCTCCAGCGCCTCGCTCGTTCCATGAAGGGATCTGACGGTGTCGATACCGGTGCCCTGCACGGTCGTAATATACCGGACCGTAAAATCAGCTTTTGTTTTGAGCAGGTCAAGGACCGGCTCCATCACCTTCTCGGCCTGCACACCGTAGGGGCACAACGACATCACGTACAATTCAACGGACGGGCGGGAGCTTTTCACCGGGCTTGTCATGGTCTGCGTTGGCTGCACCGTTGACGGGGCGCAGGTGTTCCCCTGGGCAGTGCAGTCTCCTGCACCCGCGATCGGGATTGTGTTTGTGAAGAGAAGGGCACAATCCTTTGTCGCGTACAGCTGGATGTCGCGTCCCTGGTACCGCGTCGTGATCTGGTAGACACCGTTTTTCTCTGCCACGGCCACCAGCAGGGCGGATGTACCTTCCTGTACGAGATTAGCATTCAGGTAGCTTGTCACAGCCTGTCCGCAGGTTTGCGGAGCAATGGTGGTGGATGCCCCGGGACCGCTGGTAATGATGAAAAAAATAAACAATGCAGCGATGGCAAGGATTGCACAAATACCTCCAATTAACCCTTTACTGATAACGGGCTGGTCTGGCGTTCCCTGCCCGCCTTTGGGTTGGTTATCGTTACGATTCATGCGCATCTCCATGATATGTACAGGTACCCTATATCATGGAAATTTATTAAGGACGATGGTCTGAACAACAGAATACCACCCGATAATGATACCCTGCGGGTATCTGGTCAGGCGAGATACGTGCGCCGGGGATACCCCGGTCAGCACACCCGGGGAACCGGGTCCCCCATGGGCGGTTCGATGAACCGCTCGCCGCCAATCAATGTCTCCATGATCACATGGGCACCCGTGGTCACAAACCCTATCACGGCAGCATCCTTCCCGTACGTATGGGATCGGAGTGCAGCAAGGATTGCTCCGGCATCAGCGGGAGGCACTCCCATGATGACCTTGCCTTCATTTGCAACCTCAAGCGGATCGATACCCAGCATCCCTGCAGCGCTCTTCACGCTCCTTTTTACCGGGATCTCTTCTTCCCTGATACGGACACCAACCCCGCTCTTTCTGGCCATGTCGTTTATTGCACTCGCGAATCCTCCCCGGGTAGGGTCCTTCATCGCATGAATAGTCCCTGCATCAAGCGCTCTCTTGACCATACCCCACAGGGGTGCCACATCTGACCGGATCTGCTCACCAAGATCAAATCCCTCGCGGTGCGCCATAATCGCAATCCCGTGGTCTCCCAGTGTTCCGGATGCAATGATGACATCGCCGGGCACAAGACCATTGTCCCTCACGACCGTTTCTGCAATGCCGATCCCTGCGGTGTTGATCGTAATACCATCCAGTGCACCCTTTTCCATCACTTTCGTGTCCCCTGTTACGAGGTTTGCCCCTGCCTCACCAAGCGCTTCATCCATTGACGCGACAATCCGTGCGAGGTCTGAAATATCAAACCCTTCTTCAATGATCATGCCACAGGAGAGGGCAATCGGTCGTCCGCCCATCATCGCGAGATCATTGATCGTCCCGCAGACAGAGATCCTGCCGATGTCGCCACCCGGGAAAAAGATCGGGCGTATGACGTGGGAATCGGTCGTAAACACGATATTCTGGCCATTCAGGGGGATCACCGCACCGTCGTCGAGCGCTTCCAGCCCGATACCCCCGGCATTGTTATGCTTGAGGTTTGTCAGCGTCTGCAGAAGTTCCCCCATCACCTCCCCGCCGGCACCGTGCATCAGCGTGACCTTCATGTGTCGTCCACCTCGATTGCGACATTGGTGACCACAATCTCCCGTCCTTTCAGCAGATCGGGGAGCGCTCCACAGCGGGGGCAAACGAAGATCTCGTCACCCTCGTACCCGCATGAACACTTCGTGTGCGGTACCACTTCTGTGCACGCGAGAACTGTATCGGTAAAAAGGGGATCATCTTCTTTTATTGTATCAAATAAAAAACTCACCTGCTCCGGGTTTACCATCGCCATCCTGCCAATGTCCACAAAAATTTTGTTCACCTTTGTGGCATGGTGTTCAATGGCCGCTTTGCGGGCAGTCGCGTACAGGTCATAGGCGATGCTGTACTCGTGCATCACTCCTCCATCGCTGCATAGACCTGTTTGAATATTTCGCGGGTCTCAAGACCCTCATCACGTGAAAGCTTCTGGATCGCAAAACCGACATGAACAAGGACGAACTCTCCGACTTTCACGTCAACGAGGTCAAGCCGGACCTCCTGTTTGAGTTCACCGTAGTCTACGACACCGATGTTCCCTTCTTTGATCTCCAGCACTTCAGCGGGAACCGCAACGCACATCAGATCTCTTCCTGTTGTCTACCTCATAGTGTGTGCGTCTGTACACATAAAAACAGTGATGGGGGATCAGC
>Ga0209253_10004512_pt1 | contig 12137 bp, 7 predicted proteins | sample FrelakmetBRP12BR_FD_187145 | JGI IMG/M metagenome (GOLD analysis project Ga0209253, IMG submission 187145) | Freshwater lake sediment microbial communities from the University of Notre Dame, USA, for methane emissions studies - BRP12 BR (SPAdes)... | ecosystem: Environmental > Aquatic >...
TCCCTGTGCGCGGAAGATGAGCCGTGGTGCCAGAGAAAAGGGCCCGATTATGTGCAGTACAAGAAAGACTACGAGAATCTAAAGACCACCTTCAACCCGGTGAAATTCGATCCGCAAAAGTGGGCAAGGGCAGCCAGAGAAGCGGGCGTCAAATATGTCGTGGGCATGGCCAAGCACCATGACGGTTTCTGCATGTTCGACACAAGAACCACAGACTACAAGATCACCGACACATTATCCCCTTTCTCCTCAAATCCAAAAGCGAATATCCTCAAGGAGATATTCAGCGCATTCAGGAAAGAAGGAACCTGGATCGGAGTCTACTTTTCAAAGCCGGATTGGCACAGCGAGAACTACTGGTGGCCCTACTTCCCGACTCCCGATCGGAATGCAAACTATGATATCAAGAAGTACCCGGAACGGTGGCAGAAGTTTGTGGACCATACGCACACTCAGATTGACGAATTGATGACGGGCTACGGCCCCATCGATATTCTCTGGCTGGATGGCGGGTGGGTCCAACCCATGACCCGCGACGAGGTAATGGAATACGTCACAAGCCCGGACTACAAATTCAGCCACATCCAGAGTCAGGATATCAACATGCCCGACCTCGTGAGAAAAGCCAGGGCACACCAACCCGGATTGATCGTTGTGGACAGAGCAGTATACGGAAAACATCAGAACTACCTCACGCCGGAGAATGTGGTTCCTGAAAAGATGCTCACGTATCCGTGGGAGTCATGCATTACAGCCACGGGAAGCTGGTCATTTACTTTTGGCGATAGTTACAAGACCAGCCGCGAGTTGATACACATGCTGGTGGATATTGTATCGAAAGGCGGGAATCTGCTCTTGAACATTGGCCCCGGTCCGGATGGGACCTGGCAAGACGATGCGTATGACCGTCTTCGGGAGATGGGTGACTGGATGAAGGTCAACGGGGAGGCCATATATGGAACCCGTCCCGTCGCTCCATACAAGGAAGGAAAGGTGTGCCTGACGGGAAAAAAAGATGGAGCAGTATATGCTCTCTATCTTGCTGACGTGCGCGAAGAACATCCGCCGTCGAACATCCGGCTGAACACGCTGCAACCTGATGCCAAGGCGATCGTGACCATGCTTGGCACAAAGGGAGAACTGAAGTGGGAGTCGGCCGGGAAGGAGGTTGTCGTGGAAATCCCCCCGTCGGTTCAGAAGAAGGGGCCGTGCAAGTATGTCTGGACAATCAAGATCTCCCATACCGTGCGATAGGTGAAAGAAGATTGGTCGGGGATCTGCCGTTCATCTTCTCCTCATGGACCTCCGGGCGAGCAGCAGCATCACCCCGCCAAATGCAAGCATGGCAAATCCCCACCAGAGGTTGATATTGACCCCTAACGACCGCTCATAGACCGAGGGATCTGATAGCGCTCCGTGGAACACGAGCAACACACCGAGAATACTGAAGAGCAACCCAATAGGCAACCTGATGTCGAGGTGCATCTTCTCTCCCCTCTGTTTACCAGAACACGATATAGAATGCGGCTCCTGCAGCCAGGACTATCCAGCCAAGTGTCGCAGGTTCCTTGTACCAGGGCAGCCCTTCTTCTTTGATTCGCGGTGTGAGGGAATACACCAGACCTCGCAGATCGTCATCCGATTTGCGAAGCCGCGTGAACAACGAAATGGCAATGGTCATGACAAAGCATACCACCCAGGCAAAGATGGCAGTCCAAAAATTCTGTGCCATCTCGCTTGGATACGTATGCACGATCGTTCCGAGCCAGCCACCTTTGATCAACGTCATCGAGCCGACAGGAACCGTGATGCCGTGGTGCAGAGCCGCAGCAAAGGTTCCCAGTACCAGACCGAAAAAAGCACCATGACCCGTGGCTCGCCGCCAGAACATTCCCAGAAGAAACACGGCGAACAACGGCGCGTTGACAAAAGCAAATACCAGCTGTAGAAGGTCCATGATGTTGTTGAATTGGGCCGTGACATACGCCGCTGCCACGCTCAGCGCGATGCCGAACACCGTCGCCATGTGGCCCATGCGGAGATAATGTCCGTCCGGCTGGCCGGGCCGGATATAGCTCTGGTAAATATCATACGTCCATACCGTATTGAACGCCGTGACGTTCCCCGCCATCCCTGACATGAACGAAGCCATCAAAGCGGTCAGACCAAGTCCAAGAACTCCCGACGGGAGATAGTGCCCGAGCATCATCGGTACTGCGAGATCGTAGTCGTAACTCCCATCTTTTGCCGGCAAGGCGAATCCGGTGACCCCGGTCTGATGCGTCAAGGCAATGGCAATCATTCCGGGAAGGATCACCAGGAGAGGGAACATCATTTTGGGAACTGCAGCGATCAGGGGGGTGCGGCGTGCAGCTGACATGGAGCGTGCAGCCATGGCCCGCTGGACAACAAGAAAGTCCGTGCACCAATAACCGAAGCCCAGCACAAAAACGAGTCCGAATGCCATCCCAAACCATTCAACGCCCATCGGGTTACTGCCGGCCTCCCCCATGATACCCCACGTTCTCGTGTACGCGTCGGAATGGAAGCCGTTGGATGTTGCGACATGTGCGAGCCGCGATTGGATTCCGCCCCATCCGCCTGCATCTCTCATTCCGAGATACACCAAAGGAAGAAAGCCGGCAACGATAAGGAAGAACTGAAGAACCTCGTTGTAGATGGCAGATGTCAGTCCTCCCATGAAGATGTATGCCAGCACGATTGCCGCTGAGATGAGAATACAGACGTTGAAGTCCCATCCCAAGAGAATCCCCAGAAGCTTTGCAAGCGCATACATCGAGATCCCGGACGAGAACACCGTCATCACGGCAAACGACAGAGCATTGAAACCCCGCGTCTTCTCGTCAAAACGCAACTTCAGATACTCCGGAACGGACCGCACCTTCGAACCGTAATAGAAGGGCATCATCCATACGCCGACGAACACCATGGCCGGAATGGCCCCCCAGTAGAAGTGGGCCGTCATCAGGCCGTACTTCGCCCCGGAGGCGCCCATCCCGATCACCTCCTGGGCCCCGAGGTTTGCCGAGAGAAAGGCAAGTCCGGTCACCCAGGCGGGGAGCGAACGACCCGAAAGGAAAAAGTCGCTGCTGGTTTTCATCGATGGCTTGAGCGCCCATCCGATGCCGATGACAAAAATGAAATAGACGGACAGAATCGCGTAGTCGATCGCGTTGAGATGAACGCCCTCCATGAAAGCCCTCCCTTGAAGGAATGAGTTTCTTAGTGTCTGGCTTCCATGACGCGCAGCTCTCTCGGGTTCTTCCACATACCGCGGGTGAAATCCGGGAATGTGACCGGTGCACCGTTCCCGGCAATCGACCGCCCGCTGAGTTCTGTCACGGCGCTGATGACAGCCGCGTCGTACACATCCATGTCGGGTTCGACCCCCTTGCGCAACGCGTTGATCAGCCGGTAGTCTTCAATGAAATCCATTCCGCCGTGACCGGCTCCCTTGCTCTGCTCTTCCAGTTCAAGCCAGACCGGATGTCTGAACTCTTTCTTGTATCCTTCGAGCGGTTCCCACGCATCGTTCTTGCTTCTCCCTTCAATGTAGACCTTCGGTTCGGGGTACTTTCTGACAAGCCCCTTCGTCCCCTGCACGAGGATATTCCTGCTGTACGGACGTGGCGAGCTGGTGTCGTGCGTGAGGAGAATCGTCTCACCGTTCATCGTTCGTATCAACGTGGTTACCACATCGCTCAGCACGAAGCGTTCTTTCGCCTGCGGACTTTCCGCTCCAAAGGTGTCCACAGCATAGCGATGCAGACCTCGCGTCTTTGTCCCGAAGGACACCAGATAGTCGAAGGAGTTCCCGCGATTGATGTCAAGGCATTGGGCTATCGGTCCCAGGCCGTGGGTAGGGTACAGATCGCCATTCCGTTTCATTGAATGCGCCCGCCGCCAGAGGCCTTCACCGTTCACATCATGCTTCACGGCACGCAGGTCGTGAAGATAGCCGCACTCGGCGTGCAACAACTCCCCGAAGAGACCCTTCTTCACCATGTTCAGAATCATCATCTCGACATCGTCATAGTTGCAGTTCTCCATCATGATGCAGTACTTCCCGGTCCTCTCAGATGTTTCAACGAGCTCCCAGCACTCATCGAGCGTCACGGCGGCAGGGACTTCCGTCGCGGCATGCTTTCCTGCGTTCATCGCCTCCAGACAGACCGGCACATGCCATTCCCAGGGTGTGGCCGTGTAGACAAGGTCGAGATCTTCACGTTGACACAGCCGTTTGAAATCGAGTTCCCCGCTGGAATACCCTTCGGGTTTGGCCTGCCCCGCTTTGACAGCCATTTCCTGGGCACGCGCTACCTTGCTTTCCACGATATCACACACTGCACGAATCTCGGCGCCCTTAATCTTCAGCAGGTTGCTCACGTGTGCGGTTCCCATCCCTCCCACACCGACGTATCCGATTCGGACGACCTCCATCGGCTTTGCGATTCGCGCAGGCTGGGGAGAGCGGGTAAGCCCCGGAGAACTGCATGCTGCATTGATCATTCCGCCAAGGGCAATTCCCACTCCGGCAAAGGCGCCTTTTTTGATGAAGTCTCTACGATTAACGTGGTCTTCCATTGTCGCGCATCCTCCGTAATGGTTATTCACTCTAGCTCTTCATGCAGCCCAGTTGTTCCCGCAACTCTTTGGCTCTCCTTGCCGGATTCCTGTGCCGCTTGTTCGCACACGCCTCGATATCCTGGACGTCCATGCGCACATGCAGGGCGGTTTGCCACACACCGTCTCCGGTATTTCGATCGTACAGCCCTTTTCATCGTTTAGCCGCTTCAATTCGCCCTTCACGCCCGGCATCGCTGCACTGTCCCCCTTTCCGGGGTTGAATCTGATGCTCTATGCATTCTTCCTCTACAGTGTGGAGAAACCGGTGGTTGATTTGCACATGCCATTTGGCTACTTTGCGGTTGTTGCGAAGATCGATGGATACCACCCCTTCCGGTTGAAGCGTTCTCTGCACCGGACGAGAACTGGTCAAAGGAAACCGCCAATGAATTTTCTGAAGATCCTCACTGCCATTCTCGGCACCATAGTATGCATGGGCTGCTCTGCGAAGGACGAGTCCGGCAGCTACCATCAGAAGATGGCAGCGCACCACGACAATACTGCTGTTGTGTGGACGGAGGCGGCGCCGGGGATTTGGAAGTCCGAAGTCGGTGCACCCGAGTCTGTGAATCTCCTCGATATGGCAGGAATCGTCCCGCGCACGGAGGCGCTGTCACGCAAAACACCCGTTGCGTTCCCTCTGAAGAGCGCGGATATCTCCGCAGTGATGCATGACGGGAAGACCTACCTGCGATTCCCTCTGGAGGATGACGAGCAAATCTACGGCTTGGGATTGCACTTCCAGACTGTTCACCAGCGAGGAAAGATCCTCCGCCTCCATGTCGATCACTACGGCGACCAGGACAACGGCCGCACGCATGCTCCGGTCCCGTTCTATACTTCCAGCAAAGGATACGGCGTACTGATCAATGTGGCACGCTATATCGACGTGTGGATCGGAACGGCTGTACGCAAAGACAGTCCGCACCCACCGGAGGTGAGAGATCGCACCACCGATCCGCAATGGTCGTCACAGCCGAAATCCGATGTTGTGGAAATCCTCATCCCCGCAAACGGCGTAGAGGTATACGTCTTCGGCGGCCCTACGCCACTTGACGTTGTCCAGCGATACAATCTCTTCTGTGGAGGAGGTGTCTTGCCCCCGAAATGGGGACTGGGATTCTGGCAGCGCGTGCCGACGGCCTTCTCTGAGTCTGACGTTCGCAGGGAAGTGGAGTCGTTTAAGGAGCACGATTTCCCTCTGGATGTGATCGGTCTGGAGCCGGGATGGCAAAGCAGAGCGTATCCCTGCACGTATGAATGGGACACGTCCCGGTTCCCGCATCCAGATCGGTTCATCCACGACATGGAGAGCAAGGGTGTCCGCCTCAATCTGTGGGTGAATCCCTATGTATCCCCGGAGGCGTCCATCGCCAAATCTCTCGAACCGTACACCGGGTCCCACACGGTATGGTGCGGGACTGTTCCCGACTACACTCTGCCTGAAGCCCGCACGATCCTGTCAGACCATTTCACGAAAAACCACATCAGCCCCGGTGTGAGCGGATACAAGATTGACGAATGCGACGGATATGACTCATGGCTCTGGCCCGATGTCGCCACGTTTCCCTCAGGGCTGAGTGGCGAACAAATGCGACAAACGTATCCCCTTCAGCTTCAACGGATGATTCTGGATCTCTTTCGCGGACAGGGCAGGAGAACGTACGGCCTGGTTCGTGGATCAAACGCCGGCGCAAGTGCGTTTCCGTTTGTCCTCTACTCTGATTACTACAGCCATGCCGGTTTTGTCACGGCGCTCGTCACCAGCAGCTTCTCGGGTGTCTTGTGGACGCCCGAAGTTCGCAGCTCAAAGACCGGAGAAGAATGGGTACGGAGAATGCAATCGAGCTGTTTCTCACCGATGGCCACGATCAACGCCTGGGCGGACGGCACCAAACCCTGGTCATTCCCCGACGTGTTCCCCGCGGTCCGCGAGGCTGCCTACCTGCGGAGCCGCCTGCTTCCGTATCTCTATACCGCCTTCGCCAGATACTCCAGCGAGGGGACCCCACCTTTCCGCGCTCTGGCATTGGAACCATCCCTTGCGCCCGGCAAAAGTGACACCGGCACATATGCACGCGCTGCGCGTCAGGAGATCAAAGACCAGTATATGATGGGGGAATACCTCCTTGTGGCCCCATTGTTCGCGGGTGAGAAACAGCGTAAGGTTCTTCTTCCGCACGGCAAGTGGTACGACTTCTATACCGGCACGTATATTGGAGAAGCCCAACTTGTTACTGTGGCCGCCGGAGTGGAGAGAATCCCCCTGTTTGTCAAAGATGGCGGCATGATTCCCATGATTCCCCCCCAAAGACAGCTCTCGCAACTCCATGGCGGCCTTCCGCTGGAGATCCGGCATTACGGAACAGCAGAAGGTGCGACGCACATCTATGATGATGACGGATCAAGCTTCGCCTATGAGACCGGAGCGCACACCTGGCTCGAGGCTCGTGCCCTCCGCCAGCCCGATGGGACACTCAAAGGTGTAACGGACGATCCGCCGAAGAGCACGCCATGGTCCTATGGAACGATCACCTGGAAGTGGATGACACGCTAGGACATTCACCGTTCACTGCTCGACCGTAATCTCGTCGACGAACACCCATGCCTTGCCCCCGGCGCCTTTGTGCCAGGACGGGCACACTCCGATGTTGACTGCACGCACCTTGACGAACCGTGCCGTGGCCCGCTCACATGGTATCACAAACTCCCTGGTGTCCACCCCCTCGTCGCGATCCGGTCCCTCCACGTCAATCTTGCCGATCGTTCTGAAATCTGTACCGTTGTCTGAGACCGCCACCTCGAGCGCCTTGGGAAGGAAGATCCATGAGCCCTGAGCCTTGAGACACCCGACGGTGACCTTGCCGACCGGCTTGGCCGAATGCAGGTCGATCACCGCCTCACAGTCGTCCTGTTCGAATCCGAGCCACGTCCCGTCATGGAAGTCCGCCGTTCCACGGATCCTGTCAATGAGCGAGGGTGCTCCCATGGCAGCGTATGCGGAGCCCGGTTCACGCGCCAACCTGACATCAGCGTCCACCATGCCCTTGAACGTGTTCTCGGGCACCACGAGTGGTGCGACCCCTTGCGCCGGTCCGTCGAGCTCAAGCACCACGACGGCGTCATTTTCATCGACCGGTGTACGCGGCAAGGCGATGACGACCTGATGCTTTTCGATGCGGAATTGCAGCCGGGTGCCGGCCAGCATGTGGACACCTGTGATCGTCCTTTGAGGGATCACCGGCAACCGCAGCTCGTCCTTGGGGAGTGTCAGCAAATGCACATAGATACGATTGTCTTTGCTGGTGGATGCCAACCACGAAGTGGGTTTGAAAGGACCGCCGGCAGTTCCGTATATGCTCTCCCCGTATTGATCCAGCCAACGCCCGATTCCCTTCAACCGGCCGATTTGTCTCTGCTCAATGCGTCCGTCCGGCATCGGACTGATATTGAGCAGCAGATTGCCACCCCCGCCAGCAGTCTTTGCCAGCATCTGGATGCACTCCTTGAGCGATTTCAGCCTGTCGTTGGGCTTCCAGGACCATTGCTGGCATATCGTGATGCACGATTCCCACGGACGTTGATTGTCAAATGCTCCAATCTCCTGTTCAGGAGTTCCGAAATCGCCCGCATACACTTCAGAGGCACTCATCCCTTTTAGACTTGCCCGATGACCTTTGTCGACGCGGTTGTTGATCAACAGAGCGTCGTTCAGCTTCCTGGCGTACGCATACAGACCCATCCCATCTTCGTGTGTCCAGGATTCCTCCCATTGGCCGTCAAACCAGAGGAGATTCGTCTGATAGTCCTTGACCAGTTCTCCGACCTGATTCTTCAGATATGTTCTGTACAGGTTCATGTCGGAGTTATCCACGGGCCGCCTATCGCCGCCGTAACGCGTCGTGTAGTGCGGATGATGCCAGTCAAGAATGGAATAGTACGTGCAGAACATGATCCCCTGACGTGCACATTCATCCGAAAGCTCTCGTAGCACGTCTCGATGAAAGGGAGTGGCCATGATGTCATAGTCGGTGTACTTCGAATCCCAAAGGCAGAAGCCATCATGATGCTTCGAGGTGATGACGAGGTACTTCATGCCGGCGGATTTCGCGATACCCACCCACTCCTTTGCGTTGAACAGAACCGGATCAAATTCCCTGTAGAGACTGTCGTAGTCTTCGATCCGTACCTGCGGCCCGCGCGACCAGCCGATTTCTGTGCCGCGAAGAGTCACGGGTCCCCAATGGATAAACATACCGAATCGCATCTCCTTCCACTGCTTCAACGACGCACGGTTCGTTTCGAGGGCAGGATGTGCTTCGCCTCCACCGCCGAGCTGCTGCCCTGAAGAGACCTGGGCGTTGAGTCCCAGGAGCGCAAGGAACAGGATTGTTCTGCACGTCGTCACGGGGTGTTCCTTTCACAATGGATGTTTTCCTTACATTCACTCGAACGGGATTTGTCCGGCACGAAAGCGATTGCGGCCGTAGACATGCCCAGAAAAGGACTGTTCCGGCTTTACCCGGTCCGATCATGCGCTGAGGTGCTGTTCAAAAAGGCGGACAATCGTCTGTGAACTCGTCGCATCCATCAATTGCTGCCGGAACTCTTCATGCATCAGCTTGCGCGCCAGGCCGGCAATGATTTTCAGGTGCTGGTCGCCCTTGGCGGCCGATGAGATGGCGATAAGGATCAGGAAATGCACGGGGTCTTGATCGGGCATTTTCCAGGCCACCGGTGCATCCAGTTTCAGCACGGCAATGGAGTTGACGGTGACGTGCGGCGACTTGCAGTGTGGAATCGCCACGCCGAACCCCATGCCTGTCGGATAGGTTTCTTCACGGGCCCACACCGCATCTTCGACCAGGTCCGGATCGTCAACACGTCCCTCGCCATGCAGAAGGTCGACGAGCTCCCGAATGGCCTCTTCCTTGGACGTGCTTGCCGAGCAGAGGTGAACAAGTCCTCCGGTGATGAGCGCACCTCCCCGCTGCGACGAGGCATATTCCTTCAGGGCACCCTCCACACTCTCCGGGCTCTCCATCTGTACGACGGATGCGACAAGCGCTTCACACTCCGGAACCGCACACCGATGGAGAGCTTCCTTCACAGCGGGAATCAGGGACGGAGCAAGACTGATCTCATCAATCCCAAATCCCAGGAACAGCGGCACTGCGAGGGGATTCCCTCCCATCTCTCCACACAGTCCGACCCATTTCTTGTGCCGGTGTACCTCATCGATGATCTGTTTCAGCAGCCGCAGGAAGGACGGATGAAACGGGGTATAGAGGTGACTGACCTTGGTGTTCGCACGGTCGGCGGCCAGAAAATACTGCGTCAGGTCGTTGGAGCCGATACTGAAGAAATCCACTTCCCGGCTGAGTTGATCGATAAGAAATGCCACGGACGGGATTTCCACCATGATCCCGATGGGAATCTGACGGTTATATGTCGCTCCTTCGGCGTCGAGGCCGCGCATCAACTCCTGGAGTCGTTGCTTGAGCGTGCGCACTTCCTGCACGGAGCACACCATCGGGAACATGACTTTCAGGTTGCCGGATCCGGAAGCCCGCAGGATCGCCCGTAACTGGGCGTTGATGAGCTGTGGATACTCCGCATACAGACGTATCGCCCGGTACCCGAGGAAAGGGTTTTCTTCCGGAGGAAGATGGAGATAGGGAATCGGTTTGTCTCCACCAATATCGAGCGTACGGATGATCACGGGCTTGCCACCCGCACTCTTCGCCACCTGCTCATAGATCCTGTACTGCTCCTCTTCGTCAGGAGGCTCCTTCCTGTCCATGAAGAGCATCTCTGTCCGGAACAATCCAATGCCTTCGGCCCCATGTGCCATTGCCGCAGCGACTTCTTCGGGGGATGCCGCATTCGCCGCGATCTCCAGCCGCTTCCCATCTGCGGAGATACCCGGCAGACCGGCGAATCGCCGCAGCTTCGTCTTCATGCGTTCCTGCTTGTCGGTCTCCCGGGCGTAGAACCGCGCGGCCTGTGCCGACGGTGTCCGGATCACCAATCCCCGGTCGGCGTCGACAATCACGTCCTCTCCGGGAGGAATTGTCCGATGGATGTCGGGGATACCCGTGATACACGGGATCCCAAACGCCCGGGCAAGAATAACAGTATGTGACGTCATGCCGCCATGGGCGAGCACCAAACCTTTGACATGGCGCTTGTCCAGCGCAATGAGCTGTGAGGGTGCCAGGTTATCCGCAATGCAGATGGCATCTGCAGTGATGTGCACCTGTACCTCAGCGGGGACGGTTCCATACAGTGCCGCAACAAGCTGTGAGGTCACATCCTGGATATCAAGAACACGTTCCTGAAGGTATGTACTACCTGATCGGGCGAGCGTTTCAGCGTAGCGGGATGAAGTCTCGAGAAGTGCTTCTCCGGCAGAGCAGTGCCGCAGGCGAATGGCCTCTTCCACCCTGGCTGCGAAATCGGGATCGCCCGCAATCGACAGATGTGCTTTGAGGATGGCCTGTTCGACTCCCGGTGGTGTCGAGGAGATCTGTTCGCGCATCTTTGCCTGCGCGTCACGCAATGCCCCGTTCGCGCGGGCCACCTCATCGTCGTCCGTTCCCCTCGGCCATCCTCCTGGCGGCGGTTCAAGAGTGCGGCGGCTGAGCACGGCAGCAGGCGCGCGGGCGATTCCTTTGCTCACGGGGGCTCCCGTCTCGACCCGCAGCTGTTCGCCCTTTAGTGCCCGGGGCAAGTCCCGTGGAGCTCCCGGCGCCGCCACCGGGATCACCAGTTCTTCGTCGCAGCCGGGGAACTCCTCCGTCAAGAACCGCTGCATGCCCTCATACGCCGCCTTCTCATCCTCCCCTTCAACAATCAGCGTGCACCGATCACCCTGATGAGTGACTGAAGCCACCAGCGACAGGGTGCTTTTGCTGTTGGCACTTGCACCGGTGTGCCGGTTGATAAAGGTGATGCGGGACCGGTATGCATTGGCAACATCCTGTAAGCGGCTCGCCGGGCGTGCATGCATCCCGTTCTTCAACGGAAATACGAAGGCAAATTCGATTGCCATGTGTCAGACCTTCTGCAGGTTACCCGAGCTTCGCAAAAACGCCGCCGGGGTTCTTGATCGCATCCTGCACGCTTATCTCCACGATCTTGATCTTTGCAAACCGTTCGCCGTTCCGGATGGGAATCCCCACCGCAAAAATCGCCACGTCGGCCGCGTCGATCTCGTCCTGTGACAATTCGTTTTCGATCCCCATGGCCCCCTGCGTTTCCACCTTGATCGTGTGCCCGTGCTTTTTCGCGGTCTTCTCAAGCTGTTCCGCGGCCATGTAGGTGTGGGCAATGCCCGTCGGACACGCAGTCACTGCGACAAGCTTCATTGCGTACCTTCCTTTCGCTTTGCGACTGAGAATTTCCTGAGTGCGTTGATGGTGAAGGCAACAGTCAACGATCCAGCAAGGATCGCGATGACGTACATGATGCGATTGTCGATCACGGGG
>Ga0209253_10004513_pt1 | contig 12137 bp, 17 predicted proteins | sample FrelakmetBRP12BR_FD_187145 | JGI IMG/M metagenome (GOLD analysis project Ga0209253, IMG submission 187145) | Freshwater lake sediment microbial communities from the University of Notre Dame, USA, for methane emissions studies - BRP12 BR (SPAdes)... | ecosystem: Environmental > Aquatic >...
CGATGACCTCCGGCGAAGACTACCCCGTAATCCTGCTGCTGACGTATGACCCGATGCCGGACCGGCGCGAGGCGTATTTCCGCTTTGTGCTGGGTGAGTTCGTGCCGGCGATGGAGCGACTCGGCCTGAAGATGTCGGAGGCGTGGCATACTGCCTATGGCGAATACCCGCTGCGCCTCACGGGGTTCATCGCCCCCGATCAGAATACGATGGACTTCGCCGTGGCCTCGCCCGACTTTCAGGGCTTGGAGGAACGCCTGCAGGAGTTCGTCGTCAACTACCAGCGGCGCGTGGCGCCGCTGCGCCGCCGGTTCCAGTTCTAGCGGGCTAGCAGGGGCCGGTTGAATCAGAGGAAAAGCGTCCTCTTTGGGGGTGACAGAGGGCACTTCGGCCCCCACCGAGCCCCGGTAGAATCGGGGCAGCCGAGCAAGCGTCGGGCGAAGGAGGTCGGCATGCCGTGGGTCGAGTGGCGGCCCGTCCAGCGGGATTTCTGTGACCGGGTCCACGAATCCGTGGTCCTGGAAGCGCAGCTGGTCTACCCGCCGGACGTTCTGCCGGATCAGCCGCCGCGTGTGCTGGGGCATCGCTGCAGCCTCGGGCTGCAGTGCAATGCCATGGACCGGCCCACCTGCTGCTGGGCCGGGACACTCCCAGGCTTCGATCCCTTCGCCTGAGCGGTTCGCCTCCGCGCTGTACCTCCCTCCTCCTTCAAGTCGGGTCGATGTGGTGCCCGTGCAACTGCACGGGCACCACGGATTCCTGCGCCGGACAGGCCGACTCAGCCAACGCCCGCCGCAGGCCCTCTTCCCATATCTTCATTGCGCCTCGGGCAGGCAACCTGGCCCGCTGGACGGCCGTCCGCGAAGCGCACCCCGCTCGTGCCTCGCGCAGCATCCTGGACGGGCGGGCTGCTGGGCGAGCAGCCAGGGAGGCGTTTCGCCCTCCCGGTAGGCCACCCCGCTTGGGCCACAACGACCGGCCTGCCGGGGCGGGACGGCCGGGACGGTGCGGCAGGGCGCCAGCCAGGACGAGGGGCTTGCGCCCGGAACCGGGTGAGGGGGGAGGCGGTTCTTCGGCTAGCTGCCCGGTGAGACGCGCTGTGCTGGCGGCAAAGGCGGAGCTCAGATCACTTTCAGCTCGCTCCCGACCGCCTCGAACGCTGCCAGTCCCTGATCGAGATCAGCCCGGTTGTGGGCGGCGGAGATCATCACCCGGATGCGGGCCTTGCCGCGCGGCACAGTGGGGAAGCCAAGCGCCATGGCGAACACGCCGTGCTCGAACAGGCGCCGGCTGAACTGCTGAGCGAGCGGCGCTTCGCCCAACATCACCGGCGTGATCGGCGTGGTGCTCCTGCCGGTGTCGAACCCCAGCCCCTGCAGCTCGCGCTTGAAGTACTCGGTGTTCTCCCACAAGCGCCGCGTCAGCTCATCCGATTCCTCGAGCACGTCAATCGCCGCCAGGCACGCCGCCACATCGGGGACGGTCATCGCCGAGGAGAATAGGAATGGCCGGGCGCGCTGCCGCAGCCAATCGATGATGACCTGCCGCCCAGCCACCAGCCCGCCGACAACCCCGAAGGCCTTGGACAGTGTGCCGATCTCCACGTCGACCTTGCCGTGCAGACCGAAGTGGTCGACGATACCGCGTCCGCCGCGTCCCAGCACGCCCTCGCCATGGGCGTCGTCCACCATCAGCAGGCAGTCGAACTCGCGGGCGACGGCGTAGATCGCCTCCAACGGGGCGATGTCGCCGTCCATGCTGAACACGCCGTCGGTGATGATCAGCCGCCGAGCATGAGGCTGGGATTGGCTCTCGACGATCACGCGCTGCAGATCGGCGAGGTCGACGTGGGCGTAGCGCACGACGCTCGCCCCCGACAACCGGCAGCCATCGATGATGCTGGCGTGGTTGAGCTCGTCGGAGAAGATTACATCGTCCCGCCCGACCAGGGCGGGGATGGTGCCCAGGTTGGCGCTGAAGCCGGACTGGAAGGTGATAGCGGCCTCGACCCCCTTGAAGGCGGCCAGCCGACGCTCGAGTTCGACGTGCAGGCCCATCGTGCCAGCGATGGTGCGCACAGCCGCCGGGCCTACACCGTACTGATCGATGGCGTCCTTGGCCGCCTGCACCAGGCGGGGGTGGTTGGCCAGCCCCAGGTAGTTGTTGGAGCAGAAGTTGAGCACCTGGGAGCCGTCGACGACGAGCCAGGCGCCCTGCGGAGAGGTCAACGTGCGGATGTGGGTGAACAGGCCCGACTGGCGCAGGCTGTCCAATTCATGGGCGACGGCTTGGAGAGCGGTTGGTTCAGGCATGCGTTTCGTGTGCCTCCGGGGTATCCTCGAGGCCGATCAGCCTGCGCTTGCGTTGGCGGGTGAGCGCTTTCAAGGCACGCTCACGCCGCATGGCTGTCGGCCGATCGGGCTGGGGTTCGACATACGCCAGGACGACCGGCAGCCGGGCGCGGGTGTAGCGGGCGCCGCGGCCGGCGGCGTGTTCCTGCAGGCGCCGATGCGGATCCGTCGTCCATCCCGTGTAGAAGCTTCCGTCCTGACAGAGCAAGATGTAACAGTAGTGCGCGGGCATACGGGGATTATAGGCTTGACGGCCGTGCCGGCCAAAGCCGCACCTCAGGTAAGGCCGAGCTGCTCTCCGATGCCGCGCAGATCCTCCCCCGGCCAGGCGGTGCGCCAGGTGCGAAGCACCCACTCGTCCATCGCCTTCGGAAGCGGGCGGACACCTTCGGAGTCGGGCTGGCCGACGGCGGCCTCCAGGGCAAGCAGATGTGCCGCCAGGGGCGGATCGACGTAGCGGTTGAGGGTAGGCTCTTCGAGATGGAAGTTGAAGGGGACCCTGCGCCCGCCCAGGATCTCCTCCTCGGCGAATTGCGGCCCATACTCGTCCTCCGCGCCCAGGTTCACCAGCGCCGGGTTGGAGGCCCGCAGCCACCTGGCCGGGATCGTCCGCCCGATCACCCCGGGCTGGCCGGTGACGGCAATCACGACGTCCGCCCGCGCCAGCGTCCGGCGCAGACGCCGGCCATCGGTAGCTGGCAGGGCCGCGAACCCCTCCGCCTGCGCTCGTCTGCAGACACCCGGTTTGAGATCGATCACGGTCACCTGCATGCCGGCGCGCCGGGTGTGATGCGCCACGCCGCGCCCGATCTTGCCATAACCGAAAAGGGCCAGCCGCTTGCCGGGGAGCGGATCGCCGGGGCGGAATTGACGCCAGGCGCGCAGGAACGAATCGCCCGTGCCGAAGAAGCCTTCAATCAGCTTGGCGCGGCAGTCGTCGGCGCTGACCACCGGACACGGGATGGTGCGGTAGTGAAGCACGCCGGTGCGCGTGACCTCGGCGGCGGCGGCCGGGGTGCGCTGTCGACCGAGCACGGCGCCAACGTCGAAGAACAGATCGCCGCGGCGCACGGCCTCGTCCACCGGCCAGACAGCCACCTCCAGCTGGCGCAGGAGCTCGGTCACAGAGCGCGTGGCCGGGCTGGCGTGGGCGTCGGTGAAGATCAACCGCGCTCCGCCGCGCCACAAAGCCTCCGCCACCACGATGGAGTTCCATACCAGTAGATGGCCGAAGACGACCGTTCGTCCGGCGAACGGACGTAGCCGGCTCAGGCGCCAGCTCACGGCGCGCGTCACCGGCATGGCGGCGGCTTCTTGCCAGAAGCGCGGCTGGGAGAAGAGCTGGGCCAGCGACATAGGGCGGCCGGGATCGACCGGGCCGGGTCAGGACCGGGGGGCCGGACGGCGGAAGCCGAACAGGCGGGCGAAAGGCGATTCGCGAATCGGAGGGGCCGGCTGGCCGATCTCCTCGGCCACCCAGTCGGCGCGACTGCGCGCGGTCAGCCATTGGCGCAGGGCGCGGTCGGCCTCACTGACTGTGCGCTCGAGGCCTGCCTGATCTCCCTCATCCACCAGACGGCGGATCTCCTGCAGCGCCAGCAGGAAGTGATCGATCTTCTCCAGCGTGGAGGTGCGCGCTTCCATGGCGACGAGAGAAATCTCCTGGGCCGGGGCTGCCAGCCCTAGTGAGACCATGTCGACAAACAACGGCCCGGCGGTCCGGCGCACCTCGCGCCACGCCGTCTCGGACAGCCCGGCGTTCATCAGCGCCGTGGAGAGCAGGGCGGGTAGCTCATCCGACAGGATGCTGCAGGCATCGGCCTCCCCGGCTTCGAGGAAGTAGGGTGCGGCGCCGAGCAGGGAGGCCATCTGCAGCGCAAGATCGAGGGCTGCCTGCGGTGTGCCGGGAGGGAGGATCACACCCAACACGCCGGAGCGAAAGCGATCGGCACTGGCCACGCCGCGGCCGAATTCGCCTGCCTGCAAGCAATCGCCGCTGACAGCCGGCGTCAGCCCGACATAGTGGACGCCGGCGGCGCTCAGCGCTGGCAAAACCTGCATGGCGGGCTGCTTCAGACGCGAGGCGTCGAGCACCACCGCGTCGGATGGCAGCACGGCGGCCAACTCCTTCAGGGTAGAGGCCAGCCTGGAGGCGGGGAGCGAAACAATGGCCAGCGGCGACGAGGCGGCGGCTGCCTTGAGCGAGCCTTCCACCCGGTCCACCGCGCCGGCCTGCTGCGCCTGGCGGGCGGCGGCCGCCTCGCGATCGTAACCCAGGCGCGGCGCTTCGACGGCTGCCTGGCGCAGCGCCAGGCCGAGCGATTGTCCGGTGGTGTCAAGTCCGATGAGGGCGATCGTGTTATCCATCAGCTGTCTCCATCCGCTGCCTGAAGGGCGGCTATAGCGGCATCGGCCGGGGATCCGCACTGGTGCTCTCGCACCAGGGTGACCAAGCGCTGGGAGCCGCCAGCCTGGGCCACCATTGTCGCGCCCCACTCCGCATGGCGGCAAGCGACCACGAATCCGCGACGCCAGCCGCGCGGGTCGCCGGCGCCCCAGCTGAGCGCCCGCTCGGGCAGCAGGGCCTGCCCCACCACGATCGCCACCCGGTCGAACAGGCGCAGCGGCAGGGGGCTCTTGCCGACATCGTGCAAGAGACCGGCCGCCAGCAAATCGGGGTCAGCCTCGCCGCTCGTCTGTAGGGCACGGCAGACGCGCAAGGCGTGCGCCTGGTCGGCGGGTGGCAGGCGCAGAAACAGCTTGTACAGTTCGGGGCCGAGCAGAGAGTGGGCGTGAGCCTGGTCTTCGACGCCGGGGCGGGCCGTGAGCGCCTGCAGGAACTGGCGGGCACGGTAGACCGCCCTGTCCATCAGACCAGCTGGGTGAGCACGAACGTCGCCGGTCCGGTCACCAGCGTGCCGATGAGGTCGATCGCCCCGAGCGATCCGAACACAAGCATCGCCAACAGGATCATCGGACCGTAGGGGCGGATGCGGGCCATCGCCTGTTGGCCGGCAGGCGGCAGCAGGTACGCCAGCACCTTCTCGCCGTCCAGCGGGAAGAGCGGGATCATGTTGAAGAACAGCAGCACCAGGTTGATGAAGATAAACTGCATCAGGAACTGACTGAGTTGGGGCGGGGTGGCGCCCATCCGCAGCGGGATGGTCGCCAGGATCGCCAGGATCAGATTCGAGAACGGGCCCGCCGCAGAGACCAGCATCACGCCGGCCGAGGTGCGCCGCGTCAGGGCGTACGGGTTGATCGGCACCGGCTTGGCCCAGCCGAAACCGGCCAGCAGGAGCATGATCGAGCCGACCACGTCGAGATGCGCCAGCGGATTGAGCGTCAGCCGCCCGTTGAGACGCGGCGTGTCGTCGCCCAGCTCGTTCGCCGACCAGGCATGGGCGAACTCATGGACGGGAAAGGCGATCAGCAGGATGATCAGCCGTGGAATCAGCGCGCCGAGAGTCAAACCAAGCATGGGTCGCATTATACCAACTGGGCGATGCTATAATCCCACCCCCACAGCATGCTACCCGATCTTCAGATGCAGGATGTCCTCCGCTTGCGAAAGCCGCATCCGTGCGGAAGCACGGACTGGGTGGTCGTGCGCCTGGGCGCCGACATCGGGATCAAGTGCCTGGGATGCGGGCGGAAGGTGCTGCTCTCGCGGCGCGAACTGGCGCGACGCATCAAGCTGACCGTGCGGCGGGGTGAGGCGGCTGAACCTGGCACCGAGTCCGGATAGTCCCACCCCGGCCGAAGGGGCGGGAAAGCAGCTCAGAAGAACGCGCGGCGAACCGCCGGGAAAGCCGGCGGACCGCATGCAGGCGTGGTGGGGAACGCAGCCGAGTCGGTCTCAGATCCCCGAGACGATCTGGCTGAACATGTTCCCCACGCCGGTTCCGAAAATGGACAAGGTGATAATGACGGCCAGGCCAACCAGCAAGATGATCATGGCATACTCGACAAGGCCTTGACCGCGTGGGGTGACCAGTTGCATACCTGCCCCCGAAGAACTGCGGATGATTGCACCCCTACCATATAGGAAGGGGTAGTAACTGGGCAATAGACCCCGAGGGTTAGACCCGGTCCCGAGGACTAGTACTCAGGGGGGGAGGCGACGCCATGCACAAGCTCGTGCTGCTGTTCAATCAGCCCGAGGACCCGGTGGATTTCGATCGGCGCTGGAGCGAGGAATTCGTTACGGTTATCGAACGTTTGCCGGGTGTGCGCCGGGTGGCCGTCGGCCGGATCACCGGAGTGGCGGCCGGCGAGGGCGCCCCATATCTGATGCACGAGTTCTTGTTCGACAGCAGCGAGCTGCTGATGCAGGCTATGGGCTCGCCGCAAGGGCAGGCGGCCGGCCATGCGCTGATGGCTCTGGCGCACGGCAAGGTGACGATCTGCTTCGCAGAACATCATGAGATGTCGCTGCCCGCATGAGGGGGCCGGCCTGCTCGGCACAGCCCCCGCTCAGGGGTGATTGAATTGGGTCAGCGCTTGAAGCTGCCTGGCCCCGCTCCGTCGAGCCGGCGGTGGATGCAGCTGGCGGGGCTGGTGGCTGTCGCGGTGATCAGCGCCGGGGTCTACCTGGGCTGGAAGGCCGCCCCGGCGGGAGGGCGCATCCAGCAGCTGCGCCAGTTCTGGAGCGATCCCCAGGCGCATGCCGCCTGGTCAGTCCGAGCCGGCGAGCGCTGCAGCCAGGCGCCATTTGTGATGCCGACCGACGGACTGATCGGGTTCGTTTGGGGGGACTCGTTCCGTCCCGGGCACACGCACCAAGGATTGGACATCTTTGGACCCACCGGGCCGAATGGGCTGGGCCAGACACCCGTCGTGGCGGCGTATGATGGCTACCTCACGCGCCTCCCCGAGTGGCGCTCGGCCGTGATCCAGCGCCTGCCCAGCGATCCGCTGCAGCCGGGTCGGACGATCTGGTTGTACTACACCCACATGGCAGATGCCGACGGCCGCTCCTACATCAGTGACGAGTTCCCTCCCGGCACGCAGGAGGTCTATGTCGCGGCGGGAACGCTGCTCGGCTACCAGGGCAACTACTCAGCCGACCCGAACAACCCGGTTGGGATGCATCTGCACTTCTCCATCGTGCTCGACGACGGGTTCGGCAAGTTCCGCAATGAACTGGAGATCGCCAACACGCTTGACCCTAGCCCGTACCTCGGTGTGGAGGTCAATGCGGCGCGCGTGGGGGCCCTGCCGCCGACGTGCGCGGTTCCGGCCAGCTGACGGACGTCCACCCAGGAGGAAGCCATGCAGGCCTTCGCGGAGCAGGTGGTGCTGGTGACGGGGGCCGGCCGCGGCATCGGCCGCGCTCTGGCCGAAGCGTTTGCCGGGGAGGGCGCCCGGGTCGCGGCCAACGACCTCACCCCGGTCAACCTGGATCCAGCGCTGCGGGCGATCGAGCAGCAGGGCGGACAGGCGCGCGCCTTCCTGGCCGACGTTGCCTCGAAGCAGGCGGTGCAGGCGATGATCGAGCAGGTGCGGGAAACCTACGGCCGGATCGACATCCTGATCAACAACGCCGGTGTCGAGCCGCACGCTTCCTTGCTGACCCTCGATGAGTGGGATTGGGATCGCACGTTGGCGGTCAATCTCAAAGGTCCGTTTCTGCTGACGCAGTCTGTTGCGCGCGTGATGCTCAAACAGGGGGGAGGCTGCGTGGTCAACGTAGCCTCGATCGCCGGTCGGGCGCACGGACTGAAGGACCGCTCCGCCTACGTCGCCAGCAAGCTGGGCCTGATTGGCCTGACGCGGGAAGCGGCGCGCGAGCTCGCCCCGTATAATATCCGCGTCAATGCCGTCTGCCCGGGCGTGATCGAGACCGAGATGACCGCGCGACTGCAGGCCGACCCCGAGATGATGCAGCGCTGGCTGGCGGACATTCCGCAGGGAAGGCTGGGACACCCTCAGGATGTTGTCGGCGTGGTGCTCTTCCTGTGCTCGCCGGCAGCAAGCTACCTCACCGGCCAGGCAATCAACGTCGATGGCGGGAAGGTGATGAGCTGATGGCTTACATGGTGTGCGCCGAGGAAATGGACGGTCGCTGGATCGCCCATGTGCCGGATCTGCCTGGCTGTTTCACCTCGGACGCCAACCTCGACCTGGTGCTCAAGGCGATTCCGGCCGGCATCGAAGCCTATCTTGCCTGGTGCCGTGGCCACGGCCTGCGCGTCTCCGGCCTGTCGGGGCCGATGACTGTCAGCGAGGTGATCCGCAGCTGGAACTACGAGGTCGACCAGGAAGTCAACGCCTTCTTCGCCGCGGATCGGCCGCCGGTGACCTCCGATGAGCTCCCCGAGTATGAGCACCTGTTGGGCGCGACCCGCCGCGATCTGATCGGCGCCGTGGATGGGGTGCGCATCGAGCAGCTGGGGCGGGCTTTTCCCGGCGAGCGCTGGCCGATGGTCGGCATTCTGCGCCACGTAGCCACCGCCGAGTGGTGGTATTTGGACCGCATGGGCCTGTCCTTCCCGCGCAATGAACTGGTGGAGGACCCCTTCGAGCGGCTGGACCAGGTGCGCCACCAGCTGCTGGACTCGCTGACGGCGCTGGTGCAGCGGCAGGGTGTGCTGGCGATGGGTGGGGAGACCTGGTCGGCGCGCAAGGTGCTGCGGCGCGCCTTGTGGCACGAGCGCGACCACGCGCAGCACCTGCAGCGTTTGCGGCGTATGCTCGGCTAGAGGCGATGGCCAGCTCACATCTGGACGTGCCGGCCATTGGCCAGGCAGCGCCCACCTGCCCAGGGAGAACCACCATGCTGCAGCGCCAGATTCCATCCCCCGAACGAATGAAGCTGCTCGAGCACTACCTCCGGCAGCCGGACGAACTCGAGCGGTTGCTGCAACGGTTTCCAGAGGCGGAGATCCTTCAACCGCCAGGCCAGGCCGCTTGGTCGGCACACCAGGTGATGGTGCACATGCGAGATGTTGAGGTGCGCGCCTACCATATGCGGTTGGAGCGCATCCTGCGTCAGGACAATCCGACCTTCGAGGATTTCGATGCCGAGGGCTGGATGAAGGAGCACTACCGCGAATCCGAACCCGTCAAAGCCGTGCTTCAGAGCTTCGTCGCCGCGCGCCAGCGGGCCAAGATGCTGACCGCCGACATGACGCCACAGGACTGGGAGCGCCCCGGCACGCATCCGGAGACTGGGCCGCGCAGCTTCGAGTGGTGGATGATCCGATCGATCGAACATGCCCAGGAACATCTCGACGAACTGGCGCAACGCTTGGGGTCCCCCGAGCAGGAGGTCTGAATGCCCGAGAACATCCAGATCGAAGGGCGCGGGCGGGTTGGGCTGATCCGGCTCCACCGGCCGCGGGCGATGAATGCGCTCAACCAGGCATTGATGCAGGAGCTGGCCGAGGCGCTGCAGGCCATGGACGCGAACCCGGAGGTGGGCGCGATCGTGATCTGCGGCGACGAGCGGGCCTTCGCCGCCGGGGCCGACATCAAGGAGATGGCCGGCGCTGGCGCCATGGAGATGCTGCTCGAAGACCGCATCTCGCTGTGGGACCGCGTGGCCCGGGTCGGCAAGCCGGTGATCGCCGCCGTGTCGGGATGGTGCCTCGGAGGCGGCTGTGAGCTGGCGCTGGCGTGCGACATGATCGTCGCTTCCGAGACTGCCACGTTCGGGCAGCCGGAGATCACCATCGGCGTGATCCCGGGTGCTGGAGGCACGCAGCGCCTGACGCGCGCCGTCGGCAAGGCCGTCGCCATGGAGATGATCCTGAACAACCGTATGCTCCTGGCGCAGGAAGCGCTGCAGTTGGGCATGGTCAACCGCGTGGTGCCGCTGGAGGGCTACCTGGAGGAAGCGCTGCAGCTGGCAGAGGAGGTGGCTGGGCGAGCGCCGCTGGCCGTTCGCCTGGCGAAGCAATCGATCAACCAGGCGTTCGAGCTGCCGCTGCAGCAAGGATTGGCGGCAGAGCGCCGGGCCTTCTATCTGCTGTTCGACAGTGATGATCAGAAGGAAGGTATGGCGGCGTTCATCGAGAAGCGCGCACCCACCTGGCGGGGCCGCTGACCCGCGCGGGCAGCATGACGTGCTGACCTACCGCGGCCTGACCCAGGCTTTCCATCAGCTGGACATGCAGCCCGGCGGCGTCGTGCTGGCGCACGTCGCAGATGACTTCGCAGCGCAGGTCGTGGGGGGCGCCGACACGGTGTTGGGCGCGTTGCTGGCCAGCACCACCGGGCTGCTGATGCCGGCCTTCACGCTGCGCTGCCAGGTTGTCCCTGAAATCGGCCCTGCCGACAACGGACTGGACTACCGAGCCCAGCACGATCTCAGCCAGCAGGCGGAGTTCTTCCGGCCGCAACTTCCTATCGATGCCCATCTGGGCGAGGTGGCGGAGGCCTTGCGCCAGAAGCAGGGAGCTGCGCGCTCGATGCACCCGCTGCTCTCGTTCTGCGGCTGGCAGGCGGACGAGTTGCTTACGGCTCAGAGTCTGGAGTCGCCGCTGGCGCCCCTGGCGCAGCTGGCCGCCTGCGATGGCGATATCCTGCTGCTGGGGGCCGGTCAGCGAGACAATGTTGCCCTCCACTACGCCGAGTCGATGGCTGGGCGGCGGCAGTTCATCCGCTGGGCGCTGACGCCAACCGGCGTGCGCCAATGCCCCGGCATGCCGGGATGCGCTGAGGGGTTCGAAGCCCTCACGCCGCGGTTGACCGGCATTGGCCACAGCCTGGAGTTGGGTGGGCGACCGGCGCGGCTGCTGCCGCTGCGCGACCTGGTGCACACCGTCGTGGGCTGGCTGCGACAGGACCCGCGAGCGCTGCTGTGCAACCGCACCGGCTGTGAGGCCTGCGCCGCGGTGCGTGCCAGCGTCCGGGCGGAAGTCGGACCTTAAGCACCGCGCCGCCCACTGGGGCGGCGCGCGCACTGCTGCGTAGAGAACTCGGTTGGCTAGCGTTCTCCGCCAGGCCAGCTCAAGAACGGCATGTTGATCACGACCGGCTGCGCCTCGATCGTCACCAGGCCGTCCTGCTCGGCCTGGAGCACGTCGGCAACCGACTTGAGTTCGGTCGCCTGGGATTCATCCCCCCAAGTGACGGTGTGCAGCGTCCGCAGGGGGCTGTAGCCCTCGGTGCCGGGTGGGTTGTCGAAGACGTCCGGCTGGAAACCGAGCGGCCCAGTACCTTCCACCCCGTTAGTGAACACGTACACTCTGGCTCGAGCGGTCTCGGGCACATCGCCCAGCGAAGGGACGTGCAGCACCGGGGAGCTCATCATGTCGGTCAGCATCTGGGCGATTTCGGGGTCGGAGGCCTCGGTGTGAAGGAAGCGAATCTCCATCCCTTCGGCGTAGGCCATGCCGGCCGGCACGCTCGGTGCCTCGCCCATCTCCATCGGCGAACCCTCGGGCATGGCCTCCGTCGCCGCGGGCGCGGGTTCGGTGGGAGCCGGCGCAGCCGGGGCGCAGGCGGCCAGCAAGAGAGCTGCGGCAAGCCCCGGCAGAATCGTACGCATGTGAAGTACCATCGTGTGGTGAGCCTCCAAATGGATAAAGTTAGTCCGATTATATCAGCCGCTTGGAGATTGGTGGCTTGGCGCTGGCCGGCATCAGGCGCGCAGCTGGAGCAGAACGGCGCGGGCGGCGGCAGGCGCGCGCACGTCGGGAGTGGGCGATGACTGTACGCCAGGTGCTGGTGTTGGGAGCGAGTGGGTTCATCGGCGGTCAGGTGGCGCTAGCGTGCTTGGCACGCGACTGGCGCGTGCGCGCCCTGCGCCGGCGGCCAGGCGCTACAGGCGATTTGGCC
>Ga0209253_10004514_pt1 | contig 12135 bp, 10 predicted proteins | sample FrelakmetBRP12BR_FD_187145 | JGI IMG/M metagenome (GOLD analysis project Ga0209253, IMG submission 187145) | Freshwater lake sediment microbial communities from the University of Notre Dame, USA, for methane emissions studies - BRP12 BR (SPAdes)... | ecosystem: Environmental > Aquatic >...
TGTGCAGAGACAGGCCCTGGCCGGATAGTTCAGGACATGCCGAGTGGCTACACAACCGGGCAGGCAGCTTCCAGAGCCTTCGACAAAGGGGAATGCAATGGGGTCTGGTACTGCAGAATTCGCAAGGCACCTGCCGTTCTACCGACGCGTAAGCACAATTGTGTTGTGGCTTAGAAAATCTCCCCATGTCACTACATTCTCAGATGTATACACGTAAAACCAGTTTTTTTCACTACTTAATAGCATGTTTTCTACGATTATTCCATAAATTTACCTCCCGCTATCTTAGTCAACTCTGTGGTATGTTCAGTCGATTTATTACCTCTCACCAACAGCCTCCATACAAGTGGGTATTCCGACAGGATTCTAGTAATCCTCAAGGAAAAAACTAACTCCAGGAATCAAACGGTGCAGTATCTCAAGTGATCAACTCAAAGAAATCTCTTGTATTTCACCTCTATTTTGGTAAACTTACAAAAAATGAAGAGCAGTTGTTGTCTCCCATCACTTAGTCCTTCGATTCATAAATTAAAATTTTTAGCAGGTGAAATAAAACAAGCTCTTAAAAATCTAAGAAATTGTTCTAGGAAACTATCTTGAGCACTCCTAAGTTCTTTAATTAAAAAGTTGCTCATTACCATGAAAGATACATTGAACAAAGCAGCAAAAATCTTAACAATCATTCCGGCGTTTAACGAGGAGCATACCATTGCCCAGGTGATCAGTGGTATCAAGGTGCATGCGCCTTACTGTGATATTCTGGTAATTGATGACGGCTCTTCTGATGCTACTGCGCTGCGTGCACGAGCAACTGGTGCTAAGATTATCCATCTTCCCTTCAATATGGGCTATGGGATTGCACTCCAGACAGGATATAAGTATGCCTTAGAAAAAGGCTATCACTATATGGTGCAACTGGATGGCGATGGTCAACACGATCCCCGTTATATTGAGGGACTTCTATCAGCGGTAAAATCGGGGGAGACTGATGTAGCCATCGGATCTAGATTTTCGAAAAATAATGAAAATCATGTGTATAGAGCAGGGTGGATGAAGAGAACAGGTATCCTACTTTTTTCTGCCATCACCTCCCTTATCATAAAGCAGAAGGTTTCAGATCCTACCTCAGGATACCAAGCCATTACTCGCAAGGTTGCACAATTCTATGCGAGCGAAGCCTACCCCTGCGACTATCCCGATGCTGATGTGATTATTATGCTCAACCGGGCAGGATTTCGCATTAAAGAGATTCCCGTGGTGATGCATCAAAATAAAAACAAAAAATCTATGCATAGCGGTATGAAGCCGCTCTACTACGTCTTTAAAATGTTTCTCTCCATCTTTCTCACCCTTCTTCGCAAACGCGAATTATTCAACCAGGGAAGTGGTAGAGTATGCCCATAAAGCAGGAAATCTTTGCGATCGTCATCAGTCTCTTTCTTCTCTTCTTCATTATCGAACTGGTGAGAAGGAAAAAGCTGAGGGAAGAGTATTCATGGCTGTGGCTTCTCACAGGATCGATAATCCTGATACTGGCATTATGGTATGACCTGCTGCAAGGCATTACCCGCTTCATTGGCGCCAGCCTTCCTACCTCCACCCTTTTTTTTCTAGGACTATTCTTTCTCATCCTGATTGCCATTCAGTTCTCAGTAAAGGTGTCAGCGCTATTTACTCAGGTAAAAAACCTCGCGCAGGAGAATGGATTGCTTAAGCAGAGGATTGAAGAATTGGAAAGGGAAGACTACTCACCCAATGAACATGAGAGTAAGGAGAGCTGATCATGGGGAAGAAGAAAAAAAAAGAAATATCAAAAACTACGGTGGTAAGTGCTCCCACTTCCGTACCGGAAACACTTTCATCTGAGAGCTCAACAGGTGTTACCACTACTATCCTCGCACTCCTCTCAATTATCATCGTGGGTACGCTCACCTATTCTAACACCTTTGATGCCTCCTGGCACTTTGATGACCATACCGCGATTGTAGAAAACTATGGTATCAGAAATCTTAAAGCCACTGTCCTTGGCGGCGGATCGCGGTGGATAGGTTTTATTACCTTTGCGCTCAATTACCACTTTGGAAAACTGAATGTGTTTGGCTACCATCTGGTCAATATCTGCATTCACTTAATCAGCGCCATGCTGGTGTACCTCTTAGTGCTCCTCACCTTTAGAACACCATCCCTTAAAGAAAAGCCCCTCTCCCATCATGCGGCATTTCTCTCACTCGCAGCAGGTCTTATCTTTGTAGCCCATCCTATCCAAACCCAAGCGGTCACCTACATCGTTCAACGTTTTACTTCTCTGGCTACCCTTTTTTACCTTCTTTCCCTTGTCCTCTTTATCAAGGCACGGTTGCTTAACCACGAGGGCAAACCGTTCTTTTCACCCTTACATCTGTCGTGCTATCTGAGCTCCCTCCTTGCTGCCTTTCTGGCGATGAAAACTAAGGAAATTACCATCACCCTCCCTGCAATTATCCTCCTCTATGAATTGTGTTTCTTTAGTCCTTCGATAAAGGCACTCACAAAAAAATTTTTATACCTCCTTCCTCTTTTGCTCACCTTTTTCATCATTCCTCTCTCTCGCTATGGAATTGGCCTTTTCGGGATATCTGACGGAACCTTTATGGGGATTGCTGAAGTGGGTGATGTCATTGGCGACGCCACTCAGGAAACCGCCGCCATCTCTCGCAATGACTATCTTTTGACCCAGTTCAATGTCATCGTAACCTACATTCGCTTACTGTTCCTTCCCATCAATCAGAATCTAGACTATGATTACCCTCTCGCCCACAGCCTCTTTGCATTCCCCACCTTTCTCTCCTTTCTCTTTCTAGTAATGCTCGTTATCGTGGGAATCTGGATCTTTAGAAAATCGCGCCTCATCTCTTTTGGCATTTTCTGGTTTTTTATCACCCTCTCCGTAGAATCAAGCATCATCCCCATACGAGATGTGATTTTCGAACACAGAGTGTATCTCCCTTCCGTCGGCTTTGTCATCTGTCTCACGGTAGCACTCTACCAGATGCTAGAGCAGATACACTTCCAGTCGGAAAGGAAACCCTAGTGGGTTGGTATGCGTCTCACCATGGCACTATTCCATCCCTCAAGCCTGCTCTTTTTTAAAGTCTATCCCGTACTGATTGCACTCTGTATGCTCACCACTAACCACAGAAATTATATCTGGAATCGAGGAGACACCCTCTGGCAGGACACTATAAAAAAAACCTCTCTCAAGGCTCGCCCCCATCACAATTTAGGGACGTACTACATGGAGAAAAAAAACTACCACCAGGCGATACAACACTTTACCCGCTCAATTCAGCTGGATCCCACCTACCCTCTACCCTACAACAATCTTGGTTCAGTATATCAGATACAACATGCTTACCACAAGGCTACCTGGGCGCTGAGAGAGGCACTGCGCATTAATCCCTCTTATGCCAAAGCCTATTACAACCTGGGCAATCTCTACCAGACCCAGGGATTATATGAGCAGGCTCAGGAAGAGTATACAAACGCACTGCTCATCAATCCTCAACTCCCCCAGGCACACAACAACCTGGGAAGTATCTACAATCATGGGCAGTACTATGATAAAGCCATCGCAGAATTTGAAAAGGCACTGGCAATCGACCCTTGCTTTGACATGGCATACAATAATCTCGGCATTACCCACTATAGTAGGGGTAACTATCAGGAAGCCATTCAGTTCTATCTTAAAGCCCTCGAGCTTAATCCCGCACTCGGTGAGGCCTATAATAATCTGGGGATTGTGTACAATCACCTGGGAAACTATTTACAGGCTATTGCGGTACTGCACAAAGCCATTACCCTGCAACCTGATTTCGCGGAAGCATACAATAATCTCGGTGTCGCCTACAATAACCAGAACTTATACCATAAGGCCGTCTCTCAACTTCGTATGGCACTAAAGCTAAATCCCTCTCACGCCAAAGCCTACTATAATCTGGGCAACGCATATACGGGCACGGGGGCATACGAAAATGCAATCCTTGCCTACCAAAGCGCACTAAAGCTAGACCATAAGCTGATAGAAGCATATAACAACCTTGGTATTATCTATAATAAAAGGGGCATACCCGATCAGGCCATTCCTCTTTTTAAAAAGGCCATTGAGCTTAACCCCCGCTTTGCCGAGGCATACAATAATCTAGGGATTGCCTACTATCATACCTCCCGCTACCGAGAAGCGCTCACCTGCCACCAGAAGGCTCTCCAGATAAACTCCACCTTTAAAGAAGCGTATCAGAGCCTCGCCAATACCTATAACAAATTGGGCTTATATGATAGTGCCATTACCACTTTTGAAAAGGTGCTTGAACTTGACCCAGAGAATGCAGATGCACATAATAATCTTGGAACAGTCTATATGGCAAAGGGCTGGTGGAAAAAGGCGTTGGAGGAATTTACCCGGGCAACCACTGCTAACCCCAACCACGCACTGGCCCACCTCAACCTCTCGATAGTCTACGCCTTACATGAAAGGGATGAGATAAAAGCCCGTTATCACCTCGACCGTTGTCGTTCGATAACCCCTCACTCACCCCAATTAAAGCAGGTGGAAAAAGAACTTTCAACACATAGTAACTAGAAAGACTCTCACACTATCACTCACTACTTTCTCTAACGCTATGGTCGTTACAATACGAGTGTGTATCCCTATGGTACTCGTTTTCTTTTTCCTGGTCACTACCTGCCAGAGAAATAGAGTGTGGTCTGATGAATTCACCCTCTGGAAGGATACTACCCTCAAATCTCCCTGTAATGCGCGCTCCCATATGAACCTGGCAATAGAATATAATGAGAAGGGCAATACTCAGCGTGCCCTTCAGGAACTGGAAAGGGCGTTGGAGCTTAAGCCTCATGACGCACTCATCCATAATAACTTTGGTATCGTCTACATAAAAATGGAGCAGTATCAACCTGCCCTCGAAGCCTTTAAAGAGGCCCTGAAACTTACACCACACTACAGCCATGCACACTACAATCTCGGCACGCTCTATACGCACTACCAAAAGTACTCAGATGCGATAGCCTGTTTCAAAAAGGCACTCTCCTTTAAACCCCTCTACCCAAAGGCGTATAATAACCTGGGGTATGTGTACCATCTTCAGGGAAGGAATGATGAAACGCTTGAGCTTTGTAAAAAGGCTTTAGCTCTGGACCCTTCCCTGATGGAAGCGCACCTCAATTTGGGAAGGGCTTACCGGGAAAAGAGACTTTATGATGAAGCCTTGGATGAACTTCGCCAGGCGTTAACCCTCTCGCCAGATAACGTGGTACTCTTAGAGGAAATGGCGGTGGTATATAACATGAAGGGATCTTATGATAGTGCGATAGAGTGCCTTAGCCGTGCGCTCCGTCACACACCTGATGCTGCTCGGATCTACACTATTCTGGCTACTTCCTATAAATTAAAAAAACAGTATCAGAAGGCCGTTGAAGGCTACTCGAGGGCACTCACCCTTGATCCCACCCTGCTGGAAGCTTACTATAACCTGGGAATTTGTTATCAGGATCTTACCCTCTACCCCCAGGCGATAGAATGCTATAAAAAAGTCCTTGCTATTAACGGTGAGTATATCCAGGCATATAATAATCTGGGGAATGTATATGGTGCCTTGGGAAACCATGATCAGGCCATAGGGGAATATAAAAAGGCACTCACCGTAAAACCAGACTACTATCAAGCACTCGTCAATCTGGGAAACGCATACAATAAAAAGGGATGGTACCCTCAGGCAGAAGCATCATTGCATAAGGCACTACAGGTGGCTCCCGCTTCTGCGAGAGCCTACCTTAACCTAGGCGACACCTGTGCCCTTAAGGGACAGCATCAGGAGGCGATTAAGTACTATGACATTGCCCTGAAGTATAACCCTTCTCTTATTACTGCCCATCTGCATCTGGCAGATATCTATGCCCATAAGGTTAAAGACCAAAAAAGGGCTGACTACCATTTAAAAAAGGCAGCGTCTCTCAAAGCAGAAAAGACAGAGGAGAGACCCTGATGAAGAAAGAAATGTTACTTCGCGTTTTCACAGATGAAAGACAGGGTTCAAGAGAGTAATGATGCACACGACCCCTTGAATCCTCGCACCCCTGGATCCTTAAACCCTCTTGAGAGATGAGCATTATTAAAGATTCCATCCTGGGTAACAAAATGCTATATCTGCGTAAAGTGTCTATAGTGATGTGCTGCATTATCTTTCTTTATGCCATAACTTCGCATCGAAGAAATACCGTCTGGGGTGACGACATCACGCTCTGGACAGACACCCTCGACAACTCACCTGAGAAGCCACGGGTATATAATAATCTAGGCTTAATCTACCTTGATCAAAAAAACTACGAGAAGGCTACCGTGGCGCTCAAAACTGCTTTGGAGAAATCAATCTCACTGGCACTCAAAGCCTATCCTGCGCTTGCACCACCAGGGAACACCATAGATGAGAGGACATCCCTTCCTATCCTAAAGCGCGCACCTCACAGTGCAGAGATATACAACAACCTTGGAAATAGCTATCAACAGCAGGGTAAGTGGGACGAAGCGCTCGCCTGCTATGAAAAGGCATTGGTATTAAAACCGGTATACCCAAAGGCCCACCATAATCGGGGGGTAATCTATAGGCTTAAGGGTCAGGTTGAAAATGCGATCAATTCACTTCAAGAAGCCTTGAGGTTACAGCCTCTCTATCCCGAAGCTTACAACAGCCTCGCTATGGCGCTTCAGGCGAAAGGATTATACCAGGAGGCGCACGAATGGTATAAGAAAGCCCTTATCCTAAGGCCAGACTATTTTAACGCACGTTTCAATCTCGCACTCCTCTATAGCGACCGCGGTGAATACCAGCACGCTATTGATCAATTCCACACCATTCTCCGCTCTCATCCTGAGAGGGCAGAGGTATACTACAACCTGGGAAATGCCTATCAGCGCTCTGGGAAGCTCCCGGAGGCGCTTAATGCCTACCATAGGGCACTCCTCCTCGATCGGCAGATGATCCATGCCCTTTACAACCAAGGTATCATTTATAATCAACAGGGGAACTACGATAATGCCATAGAGTCTTTTAGAAACGTCCTTCAACTAAAACCAGACCACCTTGATGCGTATAACAATCTGGGAAATGCCTATCACCAAAAAGGGTTATTGAAAGAAGCTGCGGATGCCTATCAGCATGCCCTCACCCTCAATCCCAACTACACTGCATCCCATTTAAACCTTGCGCTTATTTACGGAGAGCAGGGAGAGATAGAAAAGGCACTCTCTCATCTCAACCATGCTTCACGTGTAGAACCCACCCATCCGCACTTAACTTCGATTAGAAGTCGCATTTTAGAATGGGCTCAGGAGAAAAGGTCTCATGCACACCACCACCAGTAGCCTACTCTTACTAATTCTTCTCTACACGCTGGGAGCGTTTCAGAGAAATGGGAAGTGGGTAGAGGAAACAGCACTCTGGGCTGACACCGTCCGAAAAGCACCCCGTAACCCGAGAGCACACTTCGGGTTGGGATATAGTTACCTCACCAGGGGTTTATCCCAGAAGGCAATAGAAGAGCTCACCATGTCGATTGAGCTTAACCCAGCCTATGCGGAAGCCTACTGTCAGCTCGGGACAGCATACAAGAAAGAGGGGCAGTACCAGGACGCACTCAAGGCTTTTGCTGATTCATTGCGCTACCATCCCAACTCATGGAACACCTATTACAATCTCGCCAATACCTACCAACAGTTGGGCAGGTATGATGAAGCCATTGAGGGGTATAAGAAATCACTCGCGCTCAACCCCACCTGCGCCGATGCCCACAATAATCTGGGCACCGTTTACGCCCAACAGGGATCATACGAGTTAGCCATCGAACACTTCCTCCAGGCACAACAACGTAACCAGGAAATCTATCAGGTCTCTCTCAACCTCACTAAAGCCTACCTAAAAATGGGGAGACCCGCCAATGCCATCGAAGAAATGGAAACGCTTGTACAACGGTATCCCACCCTTTCTTCTGCATACTACCTTTTAGGGAATGCCTACTATGGGAAGGGTGAACTTGAGCACGCTCTCACCTCCTATGAGCGCACCCTCATCCTGGAGCCAGAGCATGCGGATGCCTATAATAATCTCGGCTGCTGTTACTATCAGAGGGGAATGTATCAGCGTGCGCTGGAGAACTTTCAACACTGTCTCACTCTCTCACCCCGCCACCCACGTGCTCATTTTAACCTCTCGCTCCTCTACCGACAAAAGCTAGGGGATGAGAAAAAATCAGTCCATCATCTTGAACAGGCACTCAAGGTAAACCCCGCCTTGGTTCATGCAGACTCCAGAGGTGAGGTGTGCATTGCAAACTAAGGAAAGGAAAATCCTACTATGGTAAAACGCGCGTTACTCCTTTCAGTAATTGCATGTATCTCCCTCGGAAGCTATCAGAGAAACAAGGTGTGGAAGCAACCCCTCACCTTATGGGAAGATAACGTGACCAAGGCACCTGAAAAGGCCCGCGCACTCAATGGACTAGGTCTCGCTTACAGTGACGGAGGTAACCTGGATAAGGCGATAGAGATACTCACCAGGGCTATCCAAGTAGACCCCCAGCATGTAAAGGCATATAACAATCTCGGCATAACCTATAGTAAGAAGAGGATGTATGAAAAATCCATAGAGGTATTTACCCTTGCCATCAGGACAAGCCCTGACTACGCCAGGGCATACAATAATCTCGGTAATATCTACAATGCTATGGGAAAGTACGATCAGGCAATAGCGCTTTATCAAAAATGTATCACCATAGACTCATCCTATGTGCAGGCATATAACAATCTGGGTGTCGCCTATAGCGATAAGGGAATGTATGATGCCGCCATAAGGGAATATGAGCATGCCCTCTCACTCGATCCTGACTATGGAGAATCGTATAATAATCTCGGGGCAGCGTACTATGATAGTGGCCAAAACGAAAAAGCCCTCATTGCATTACATAAAGCACTCTCCCTCGATCCTCAGATGATAGAAGCGTATAATAACTTAAGCAATGTCTATATAAGCATGGGAAGGGTGGAGGAGGCAATCGGGGTGCTAAAAAAATCGCTTGAGATAAACCCTCGCTTTGACAAGGCACTCATAGGCTTGGGTAATCTTTACAAAGACCAGGGGCTCCACCCCCAGGCTATAGAATACTACCAGAAGGCACTCGAGGTTGATCCTCAGAATCCCTCGGTGTACCACAATTTAGGAACCATCTACAATAAAGAGGGCAAATTTGAGCACGCCATCGCCTCATACCACAAGGCACTATCGATAAAACCAGATTTCGCACGATCGCACAACAATCTTGGCATCGCCTACAATTCGATAGGGAACTATAGCGAAGCTATTAAAGAGCTTGAAGAAGCTATTCGTATAGAGCCTACCTACTTCAACGCCCACCTCAACCTGGGGTTACTCTATGCTGAGAAGACGAAAGATTACCGTAAGGCTCTCGTACACCTTAAAAAGGCTTTAACCTTAAAGCCAGATCACGCCAAAGCAAAAAAGATTCGTGAACTCATTGAGCGGATAGAGAATGGGAGAAAAACCCGGTAGTCTAAAACTACGGTGAGTAGTGTGGGGGTGTGCAACTCGTTTTCAAAGCTATAGATGCTGCCACGATAGCATCATAAAAAAGGTGCTTACTTTTTTATTGTAAATAACTGTCTCTTCTGATAGAAAATTAGTCTACAGTAACTCTCTGGTAAGGTAGGATGTCTTTAGAGAAGCATAAAAAAAGTAACCGGCACGCTCACGAGAGGCACCAGAAAAAAAAACTCTTGCATCACCCCCTCTCTCCATAGATACCCCCGTTCACAAGCATCACACCCAATCGTTCCTTCAGGCAGTATGCCTGATCTCTCTTGCGATTATCATTTACTCTAACTCCCTCCATAACCAGTTCGTATTTGATGACATCCCCCTCATCCTTCAAAACCCCTCAGTCACCACTATTGAGAAAATTCCCTCCTATCTCTTTTCAAGGACTGACAAAATCCCCTATAGGCCACTTAGGTGGATTTCCTACACCATTGACTACCACTTCTTCGGTCTCAATCCTCTGGGCTACCACCTCTCCAACATTGTCTTTCACCTTCTCACTTCCCTGCTCATCTACCTCACCATCTCTTCGCTGGCGGGAAACTCCCGTATCGCCTTTTTTGCTGCCCTCCTCTTTACCGTGCACCCCGTTCATACTGATAGCGTCACCTATATCTCCGGGAGGAGAGATATTCTCTCTTCACTCTTTTACATCCTTGGCTTCTACATTTTTTTAAAAAGCAGGAAAGAGAAGCGCCCCTCACTTCTTGCGCTCTCTTTTGCCTCATACCTTTTTGCCATTGCCTCTAAGGAGATGGCGGTAACCTTGCCCCTCACCTTTCTAGGTTACGACCTCATCACCAACCTCCCTGGGCAGAGAAAACTCATCGAGCAATTAACTGCCTCTCTTAAAAAAACCTTTTCTTGTCACAAAGCCTTCTACCTCACCTGCTCACTTGCCGCCATCGCCTTTACCTACTATAAGGTTGTGATAAAATCACCTTCTAACAAAGAAGGTTTCTATGGAGACAGCTTCTTTCTTCAATCACTCACGGTATGTAAAATACTGGTATACTATCTCAAGCAGATCCTCTTCCCCATAAACTTGATTGCTGATTACTCATTTAACGTCTTCCCACTCTCTCAGTCCCTGTGGGAACCAGCCACCCTTTTTTCTCTCATGATACTGGGTACCATTGCAGTATTTATCGTCTACGCCCTCTCAAAGAACAAAATTGCGGCATTCTCCCTCATCTGGTTTTTTGTTACCCTGCTTCCCGTCTGCCACATCTTCCCCCACCATGAGTTGCTCGCTGAACACTACCTCTACCTCCCCTCCTTTGGCATTGTGCTGTTGATCTCTCTTTTCCTAGACTCACATATTACTTCTCCCCGGTGGAAATACTCCATCTACTCTTTTCTTGTACTGGTCACTATCCTTTTCTCAGTGAGGACATTTTATAGAAACTATGATTGGAAAAATAGCTACACCCTATGGAAGAAAACGGTTTCCACAGTCCCCTCCTGTGTGAGGGCACTCAATAATCTGGGGGTCGAATACTATAAACGTAAGGACCACAGGCAGGCTGAAGCGCTTTTTATGCAAGCGATTTCCATCCAACCGGTATACGAGAAATCATACTACAATTTAGGTAATCTCTATAAAGATGAGCAGCGCTTCGCCGAGGCGCTTGAAATGTATAAAAGGGCAACCCGCTTAAATCCTAAGAGTTTCAGGGCACATAATAATTTAGGCAATGCGTATGCTATGCAAAAATTCTATGATCAAGCCGCTGAAGAGTATAAACGTGCCTTGAAATTCAAACCCCGCTACGCAGAGGCACATAATAATTTAGGTAATGTCTACCGGAGTCTAGGTAAATTTGATCTCGCCATCACTCACTATCAAAAAGCACTTGAACTAAATCCCCGCTATGTTGATGCCTATCGCAACCTCGGCAATGCCTATGGAGATCTTAAACAATACGATAATGCCATCCAAACTCTTGAAAAGGCATACAGTAAAATATTTGTTTTCCCTTCTTTGGTGTTTAATTTAGCGAGCATGTATATCAACGCAGGTCGGTATGATAAAGCAATCGAACTCTATGAATTCGCGATAGAGAAGAATTTCAATGTCATTGAGGCACACACCTCGCTCGCCACCCTCTATACAAAAATGACCCGTTATGAGCAGGCGGCGCTCCACTACCATAAAGCGATCACATCAAATCCTGCGCTCGCTGAAGCCTACCTCAATCTAGGTACTCTCTATCTTGAACACCTCAATGACAGGCAGAAGGGATTGGAGTACTTAAAGAAATGGCTTTCGCTGGCCCCCCAGAATCCTCTCTCAGAGAGGGTGAGGCAAAAAATCAATGGGATTGAAAAGGGAAGTAGAGGATAGGGCTTGGGTAGATAGATTATGAATTGTCTATTTGGGTTATCCGCTTGACTACCACAATAAATGTATCCTGATGATTTTTTAGTCATTTTGTTGGCCACAGTTGATGGCTGATGCTATCTAATATAGTCT
>Ga0209253_10004515_pt1 | contig 12133 bp, 11 predicted proteins | sample FrelakmetBRP12BR_FD_187145 | JGI IMG/M metagenome (GOLD analysis project Ga0209253, IMG submission 187145) | Freshwater lake sediment microbial communities from the University of Notre Dame, USA, for methane emissions studies - BRP12 BR (SPAdes)... | ecosystem: Environmental > Aquatic >...
ACGATAAGAATTTATTAAGAATAAGAAACCTAAAACGAATTAATCCGGTGATAAATCCTCCTTTAATTTTAAACATAGGAGCGGAATTCGAGGAATGAAACCTTAATACAATCAGGCAACTAGCAGGATGAGTTACGCCTACAAACAACAAACAACATGACTACAACCGGTGGAAGTGTCTTAGTTTGTATGAACAAATAACTAAAACAGAAATTTTTCACTAATCTCTCTTTTTACCAGTATTACACTATTAGATTTAGAAAACAGACAATAAATTCCCTCCATACACGTTCAGTCTACTCCCCCTTTTTGATGAAATCATAATATCTTAAATAGATAAATATATATTTATAAATATATAAATATAAAAATATGACTCAAAAAACAGTTTCATTATCTGAGGAAGCGTATGAAAAACTCCGTCGTGCAAAAAAAGAAGGCGAATCTTTCTCTCAACTTATCTTACGCCTTATTGACAGGAGAACTGATCTACCTATTCTCGAATTTGCTGGTGCATTCGAAGAAAGTTCAAAGGAATGGGAACTAATTGAAAAACAGATATATGAACGAAGAAAAGAAAAATCTCGAGTGGATCGATTAATAGAGGAATAAGTATGCCTATTCTCGACTCAGATATTCTTATTTCCTTTCTCCGCAATAATAAAAAAGCGGTTCAGTATATTAAAAACCTAATCGAAAAAAAGAGTATCTTAAAGACAACCATCATTAATGTTGCGGAATTGTATTCTGGTGTATATAGATCATCAAATGTTGCACGAGAAATTCGTATTTTAGAATCATTTCTTGAATCCTTTGAAATACTTGGGATTGATCTGAAATCTGCAATCACTTACGGACAAATTTCCGCAGATTTACATAAAAGAGGAACACCAGTGGGTGTTATGGATGAATTAATTGCAAGCATCGCACTGCATAACAAAGAACTATTAGTAACTGGAAATCCACAACATTTCGACCAGATTCCTCAGTTAAAACATGAAAATTGGAAATAGTTCAAATATAACTTAGATGATTTGAGCAGCGGACAGCTCGAACGATAGCGAACGCTTACAACGCATTATGCGTTCGAACTAAAAAAAAGGTATTAAATAAGTCATCCAATTGAATGAGAAATAAAGTTTTGAAAAAATTAAAAGGAGATATGTTTACTCACAATTTCTTGCGTTTCATTCTTTTAATCACTATAATTAGTGTGGGAACGATTATTACCAGTGCCACTCCTCCGATTAGGAGCGATAACCATAGAGGGCTGGTCAACATCTGATCCAGAAAGGTTGATCGCACATATAATCGAACTCCGTTTAGAAATGCATTGTTATCTTCGAAAAGTTCCTCAATTTCATTATTAGGATCGATAATCCATCCAATTTCATAGCTGCCTGGTGGTACTTTTAGAGGAATTCTAACTTTATTCTCTATAGATCTCGATTCTGACGCCGCTAAGTTTCTTATTGTGGTTTTACCAATTTGATAATCATCCGAGGTTATATTTTCATCTACGGAAAGATAATACCCGAGAATTACCTTATCTATATCGATATTCCCATAATTCTGAACTGAGGTGGTAATAGGGATTCCCGTAAGCAAAATATAAACTATATTGATGCCATCTAAATCGACAATAATGTTATTAGATCCCGTAACTGAGAAATCAACATGAGGTTCCTCGGACGCATCTTGTTCAAGCCATAGGTTCAATAGGTCGAATTTCTCTGTAGTTATGCGTGTTCCCGTACCAATGCCTCCTCCTCCTCCTGGACCATATGCCAATATACTAAGAATATAAGGAGATGAATTTTGATAAGTCCACACACCGCTACCACTTTGACCCCCCTCGGAATAAAAGCTATATATGTGCTCATATTCAGTTGCAGATCCTCCAACTCCAGAAACATTATACATATACAATCCACTTAGGGTTGTTGCTGGATATCCTGCGGTGTATACCCTATCGGAATAATTATTATGGGTGTATGGTAAATTTATTACCCCCAGCCAACCAGTTTCATCTCCTATATCCCGATCTAGGGTAATTACTGCCCAATCATGTATAATTGATAGATCTTGTGTGTATCCTGAGGTCGATCTCATATGAGTAGCATAGGCGCGACCGTAGGGTTCTTCCGTGAGAGTTGAACCTGAACCATTCATGCCAGGAATAACCCGAACATTTTCCCTCCAACCACTTTCCCAATCGTAAACAACATGACCAGCAGTAAGTACATGATTGGAATCGATCATAACACCTGAACCATGTGCGTTGTGAGTTTCATTGTATTTTGCAATTATTTTCACAACAGCACTAAAAGGGAATTGAGTGGTATTGTATACTCGTGTAAGTTCTTCAGAACCCGACGCAGAAGAAGAACCCAACAACTCCGAAAATACATCTTCTTCAGAAATCCGTTCCTGCAACTTACGGGAATAGTCCCCCTCATAGGGTTCTAATTGGATGATCGGAGATCGTATCTCCTCGTAATTTACGGTATATTTATGTTCCCTTCCTGTTTGCACATCATATTCCACAATAACATTTGGTTCCTCACTCGAGTCCTGCGAATTTAAGTATCTTTCAAGAATAGGCTCTAAAGTGGCTTCAGCGGGTATGATATGTTTCTCGTCCCAGGTTTGGGTAATTTTTATTTCGACTTCCCTTTCAGCTGGTATTTTACCTATAATGGAGGGAGATAATGCAACCATTACAATAATTAAACATAATCCTACAATATTACTCACAATGCGTTTTTTCATAATTACTACCTTGTGCTCTCTTAGTTCAGCGAAAATACTATATGATATACATTTAAAAAATTTTTCAATTATTTTCAAAATGACTTAAATTGATTTTTTTAAAATTGAGGTTTATCACTCTCTCCATGTCCTCGTAAATCGACTAAACTACTATGAGATTGTCATTAGCGTGAAAAAGGTTGGGGAAAGCGAAGAAGAAAGTATTCAGTCCACTCTTCTTTAACATCTAATCTACTAAAATTCCTTTCATAATGAATTTTGATATGGAAATTTGTATCGGTGTGATTATTAAACCATCCTCATGTAAGTGTTTTTATTGTGGATAATGCACAACACATTATTTGACTGTCGAATAGCCCGAACCATATCGGATGCTATCAACTCTTTGATTATTAAATCTTCAAGAAAAATAGTACTGGATGAATATAATGGATGACATACAAGAAATCAACGAGTATACACGAATTGCCTACAACCGAGTTGCAGAAAAATATCATAATTTATTTCAAAATGAGATGAATGAGAAACCATATGACCGAGAAATAGTCAAAAGGTTATTAGAACTTATCCCAAGAAATTCACGAATTTTAGATGCGGGATGTGGACCCTCGGGTCATATTAGTGCTTTTGTTCACCAATTTGGGTATCAAGTTGTAGGCATTGATATTTCTGACCGCTGTGTCGAAATTGCTTCTCAATGTAATCCAGAAATTTCCTTTTATAGGATGGATATGATGGAATTAGATTTTCCGGATCTATATTTTGATGGGATTATTTCTTATTATTCTATTATAGATACTCCCAAATCAGCTGTATCCAAAATTTTTCGAGAATTTTCTCGAGTACTAAAGCCAAATGGAGTCCTAATAATTGTGGTAAAACAAGGAGAGACTGAAGGATTTATTGACACTCTTCTGGACATGCCAGTAAAAATATATTTTACACTATTCACTCTCCACGAAATAAAATCCTATCTCCTGGATCATGGTTTTAAAGTTGAATTTCTCGAATCCCGAGAACCAATGGATTTTGAAATCAAAATCAACCGGATATATGCGATTGGAAGGAAAATAAAAAACACAACCTAAAAGAAATCAGCATAATCCAAGTTTTTCATTAGAATAGGATACTTATATCTAATCTTTCACCCGATTGATGAGATAAAGAACGTATCTATATACGTAATTGGCTATGATGAAAGTATAGTGTTGTGAGAAAGGAAGAAGTTTAGGATAATTATGTTATCAGATCTTTAAGCAAAAATGATGACATGTCGAGTATTGAAGAACACTAAAGAGGTTTTCTCTTAGAAATTCTCTTTAATCATATTGAATCATGGATCAAATTCCATTCCTAGTACCCTCATTTTTACCGATGCTCCTTCTAATGATTATTTTAAAGTCATTGGCTGTTTTCTCCACAGCATCTCCATACTCAGATACATACTAAAATCCTTTTTTAAACTTAGAATTAATTTCCCCAATACCCTCAACATCCCCCACTTAGTTGGATGAATCATAATAGCGTATAATCAGCGCAATTGCCCTATCTCATCCCACAATTCTTTTAGTTAATGTAATAAATGCATCGCCAACATTGGTATTATCTATCAATGACGTTTCAATATATTCAGAACCCTGACTTTCTGCGTATGTCCTGCATTCCTCTCGGTCAATCACCTCTCCACGTTCTATGAGTTTATCTACGTTATTACCGATCAATACAAAGGGGATATCTCCTGCAAATTGCTTTACTTCAGCCCTCCATTTCTTGATTTCTTCCCAAGATGCAGCTCGAGTTAAATCGAATACTAAAATTGCTCCTGCTGCACCTTTATAAAAAGTCGACCGTATAAATGAGAATCGCTCTTGACCTCCGATATCCCAAATACTCAGAGTGCAAATTTGATCATTAGGTAATTCTATATCTTTCGCTAAAATGTCCACGCCCACAGTGAGCTTGTAGTCAGTTTGGAATTTAGACTTAACGAATCTCATGATTAATTCCGTTTTTCCACAACCTGCAGGTCCGCATAATAAAACTTTGAGCTTATAACTACTCGCCATCATAGGTTCTATTCCCAGAGATTTTCCTACTCAGATCTTACTATCGACTGTAGGGATTAATATTTGTGATCCTTTTGTGCTTTGAAATAAAGGATTGCGTTACATAAATAAAAACTAGCACACAGAAGCACTTTTCAAATTGAATGGAGGATTATGACTTTTTGGAACTGATCGATTTGGAAGTATTTTTAAAGTAAAATTCTATTTTTCCATTTCCTTCAATCAAACCAATCAATATCTATGAGAATCCCACCCTGCTCTCTGCTGCATTTGAACAGGATTCTGATAGATTTTCATACCATGTTTTTCATCTGAAATCAAATATTTAATCCAGGAATGGAATTCAGGCGGATTAATTGATAACATTTTTGCCCAATCTTCATTGTTCAGTCGGGTCGGTAGTTGCACTGTGAATTCATATTGGGAAAACATCGCTCCTCGAGTTAATCGCATATTTCCTTCATGATCTTGAACAATAACGTGAATAATATACGGGAATCCTAATGCTTCTTCCAAAACTCCTCCCGAATTCGGATCTGTAAATACATCAGCAACAATTAAAGGTGTTTTCGTATTTAACATATCTGAGAAACTTTCAGGCACGCTCCGAATGAAATCATATTCCTCTTTATATAAGGGTTTACCCTCTAACTCCATGCAGGATATCTCTCTTAGTTTTTTTAGAATTTCAGAGAAATGAGAAATAGCAAATGATAAGTGGGATGGAATTTCACGATCGAATGTAGAACTATAGATCGGTTTAAATTTTTGTATGTTTAAACGGTTCAGACCTGTATTTAGATATTGAATTATTGAAAAAAGACGACTGTAAAATTCGGGATTCGGCTCAACATATCCATCAGCAGGAGGGGGAGGATTATGAGTACCGTTTGAATAAGTCAGTGCATGAGCTTGTTTTACATATAAAATTGAATCATACCGCAATTCGGTCCAAGTTCCATGGGCTGTCATTAAGGATTTATCAGACCATGCTGAGGTACGCATAAACGAAGGATATCCCTCTGGAAGAGGCTTGAGAAGAGATAATAGCGTGTAGATCCATAGAAAATACAAGTTCTCCGTCCAATCAATTCCAGTCAAATTTCCAAAATAATCTTGCAATTTCTGAATTTGCTCTTTATACCCCTTGTACTTTTTTTCTTCTCCATTTTGTAGTTCTGTAGCTCGATTGTCACCGAACACTGAAAAAATATCCATTCCTTTCACCATAAAACGAGAAGGAATTATATCATATACAAGATTTTGAAATATAAACGAATCTGGTACATATTTCTGACCAAACAGGTTAAAGGATCGAATTTTTCTGCTTGGTTTGGGAAATACTATCATAGAATGAATTTTTGGGTGGTGAAGCTTTTCAAAGTCCTCAAGAAAGTGTTTTACTATATTATCATCGATTAATTTCTCGAGATGTTGATGTTCCTTTTCCCATAAGGTTTTAAGTTCTTTTGGATTGATATTATCGCTGCACCCGAAGAAAAATGTTACTACTCGATTAATTTCATTCCATAGATTCCAAATTGTCTCATTAAAAGATGAGATAAGAAGTACCGCTCTCACAATGTGTTTCTTTCCTATTTTCTCATTATTTATCACGGGATCTCTAGAAACAAAACTCAATAAGCCAGCATACATCATCGCTTGGAAATAGTTCTCTAATTTTTTTGATTCTGTGTAATGCCCCCTAACTTTGAATTGAGAGAAGTCTATTTCATATTCAAATATTGCGGAACGTTGAAATTGTAGAGATTGGATATTATCTAATTCCTTACATACAATGTCAATCATTTCGTTTGGGATTGTATACATAGGGTTGAGTAATTTCGATATAGTTGCAATATATGCAATATTGAACCGTACAGCTTGTTTTAGTCTCTCATTGGACATATTTTTGTATAATACATCTTGGCTTAACTCTATCTGTTTTAAGAGTTCCTGAAATTTATCAAAAAGATACTCTTTCTCAATAGCTATGAGGATGGAATCAATAAATCGGTGAAATGTATGAAGACATAAATCAGAGGTAATGAAAAACGGGATTTGAGAATCTTTTGGATAAAGATCGTATAATGAGGGATTCGTACTATCAGAAAGAACGAAACCTTGCTTTTGAATGATCTCCTTCTGCTTCGGATTCAATTTCAATCCTTTCATATTGACATTTTTGAGATTTATAGGAAACTCTAATTTCGGCACACAAGGGTTACACGAATGCTTAACGGATTCATAGCTACTAAACTCGGTTTCAACAGGTTTAGATATCTTAAAATCTATAGCTTTTTTCTCCACACATCCTCATACTCAGATTTATACTTAAACTTTTTTTTAACCTTAAAACGTAGAAAAATTCGGAAATCAATACCAAAAATATTATTCATAGCAACATGAGAAAGGAACTAGATAAAAAAAAAGATGATAGAAACGTTTAATTAAATTTTATTTTACTTTTTCATTTTTCCGAAATTGTTTCCTATACTGACTACTTTCAACAATTCGGAGTTTTATATGGATGTATGAATTAATGAATATGGCAGAAATAAGCTTGGATTATAATTCTATCCAAATCGAAGAAATAGCAGACGTGGGAATTATCGTTACAGCTCATTTCGAGAATCCTTTACAGCAAAAGATGATTGAATTTATTGGAAATATAATTCAAGGGAAAAAGAATATCATAGTTCCCCTATCTTCATTCATTAGTGCTTATTTTGTTCTTACCACGTATTTAAAAGTATCAAGATATCAAGCGAAAACTACTTTATTCGCAACTTTAGAGAAAGAAACTCCTCTCTTCTCTCCTAGAATCGACGATACGGTAGTAATGAACGCTATTGACATATCATCAGTGTATAATCTTGAAAGTTGGGATAGATTTCTTGTTGAACTTGCGAATCTGTTCGCTGCATCTCATATGTATACCATTGATAAAAACTACAAAAATTGAGGAATTATATTATTGTATGTCTTGTATCGGATGAGGAATTAGCATCTTATCATTCTTGGTTGACCGAACGTCTTATTGATGAACAAATTCCCAGATTATTGCTTTATAATAACGAAATTATACTTGGTTTGTTCTTCGTAAAAATAATCAGTTGTAAGGTCACGATCTCAGTATATGATCAAATTCTCAAGAAATATTTTCTCCATCTTCGGAATTTGTGGTATCTATGTATGTACCAGAAAAAGAGATTATAGAAATTAGATTTATCGACTATCTCCCTTTATTTTAACCATCTCAGTAGTAAGATCAATGTTAAGAGTATTCCCATAATGATAAATTCGAAAACGACCGTCCAACGCTTATAATTCCAATTGGGTGTATTTTTGTATAAAATACTTCTCAATTTATCTGCAATTTGATGAAAAACCGGTTTTTTTCTAAAAATGGCTCGTAGAATCAACCAATCCACGATATCTACTAAATTTACTGCAATCATTACCCACCAATATTCTGTCCAAAAGATCATCACTATAAGAATTGTAAGAATACAAATGATAAGATGATAAGATACCCAAAACCAATCTTTCCAATCAGCTTTTGGAGGATGATAGGTAATTATTGAAGAAGCATCACCTAAAAAGTGACTTGCGAAAGCGAGAGGAAAGACCACCAGAAATTGAACCCATAATGGCGAATTAGTAAATATTACTTGAAAAAGCACTAGAAGGAAAATCCCCGTAAGGGCGTGAGTTGGTGCTTGCATCATGATATAAAATATTCATAAGAATAAAAATACAGTTTAAACTGCTCTTTATTTGACAAAACGTAAGTTTCGTTTTCATTTATTATCCGTTTTTCCATATTAATTTCTAAAATCTCAATTTTATTTTGGTGTGACTCAAATTTGAATCAGTTAAGACATTCATCCCCCCTCGATGAAGATATTTCTCTTTGCTAAAAAAACCATTTACCAGACAATATCATTATACATACAGCACTATAGATGTGTAGTTAATTTGCGTACAAATTTTGAGGAATACAAAAATGCCTGACGCTATCCCAGAAAAAATAAATGATGAAAATTCTGAAGAGATTGACTTTTCATTTCTTCCAGATAATGAGAAGGTTCTTTGGAAATCAACCGGATGGGTAAAATATTTGGAAATCATAAAATTAAGTTGTCGAACACTTCTTATAACAAATATGATAGCTTTATCAATTTGTGTAATAGTAAGCGTTCTAGTTATTCTTTTCTCCGCAGAACATAAATGGCATCTTGCTTGGATACTTCCATTGATATATGGAGTAGTTCTTCTAGTTGCATCTGGTAGCCAAGGATTGTTCGTTGCTGTCGGTCCATTTGAATTTATTCCAATTTTGAGATATAAAAAAACCTACTCCACAAACGAGTTGAATCCTTATCGTTGGTTTAAAATACTCACAACAGAAAATATTATTTTTAAAGAAGTAGAAAATCCAAAAACAAAGTGGTCTATATATCAAAAGCAATATTTCAAATTTGAACATGATCGGATAACTTGTCCCATTGAGCATATTATGCAAATTATAATACGACCTGATTTTTTGGGGTATTATAATTTCAGAATTTACGGAAAACTCGATGAACCAGATGAAGATATTCCATCTAAAGAGAATTGTTTATTGAAATGGAAATTATCTGCAAAGGAGATATCGGGAATTTTACCCAACTTGTTTACAATGGAAAGAGAAGGAAAAATAAAACTGAAAATTCTTGGGGCGGATGAGCGAGTAAGTTATGGTTCTCTTTTAGTATTTGTTGTAGTCTGTTCAATTATTTCAGCTATAGTATCCTTAGGTTGAAAAAATAAATGATTTCCTTGATCTAACAAAATCTGACGAAAATTTTAGAAAAGGGGATGAGATAGGAACTAAATGACGAAAAACGAAAGATGCGTTCAATCTACTCCCTTTTTATCAAGCTCGACATTATAGCTTCTATTTTATATATATTTCCCTCTTTTTTGGAATATTTCTCAACCACAGGAACCAGCTGACAGTATAGATAAAATTACGTTTTCTTTCGTAAATTGTCGACTCGTTAACCATTTCATAGAATTTTCTCGTCCCAATGTTTTTTTGATAATAGATTTTATATCATACCCTTGAGAAGCATATTTTTTTACGCTCTGTTCAAGAGTTTCCATATATGCTAATTTTCGATCAATAGCTTCATTGGCATGATCCACTCGTCCTCGAAAACCGCAATATAAGGTGTCAATTTCTAAATTGACAAGTTTTTCTAGAGATTGCCTAATAGTGAAGAAATCATCGCATGGGCGAAAAGAAATGATTTTCTGCCCCCAATATAAATCTCCAGTGAATATAATTCTATTTTCTGGTTCATAGATGCAAATATGATCTTCTGAATGACCAGGAGTATGTATGATATCAAATGAATATTGTGAACCAGTAATTGTGTCTTTAATCGGCTTAGCTATAGATGGTTTTGGAGTTCCCCAAAAAAATTTCTGATACGGATAAAGTTTGAGTGATTTTGGATTAGTAAGGAAATTCAGTCCTTTAGAATGAATGTAAATATCTGCATCAGTCATTTTCTGAATTGTATCGTTATTCCCTATATGATCTTCATGGCTATGAGTATTTACAATTTGGTGGATAAACTTCTTTTCTTTCTCAATGATGGGTAAAAAGTGTCTTTCAGCCGAAATTGGACCCGTGTCTATGAGGATAGTATCTATTAAATAAGAGTGTACGGGATAAAGAATACGACCAAAGGTCTCCCTTCCCAATGTGAAATCCCTTACACATTCATAATTTCTTATAATGACCATTGAAATCGCTGATTTTCAATATGAAGACATGATTTAATTAAATCTTCGTCATCCAAATGCATAAAATAACTAAGTTTTGTCAATAACAATTCAGAATGAAGGTCAGATACGCATTTATGAAGATATCTGCGAGCTCGTATTCTTACAAGAGATGCCTAATCTTCCCTAGAAATTCGCGTAAGATACTTAAAGAGATGGATAATTAATCTGAGAGTGATATTGGATATAAATATTTTATTTAGCTGGCTAGATGGAAAAGTAATTTCTTGTTAATTATAATAAATCCTCTGTACAATTGAGTTAAAGTACCTACTTCCTTGTGAATGTTGTAGTGTTTTTCCATTCGGTGAAAACCAAATCGTTCTTAAATCATTTTTGCAACATCAAAGATACATCAGACCCTAATATGTAATATAAGTCCCCTTTATCTAGGATCTTAATAATTAAAATGAAATGTTACAGCATCAAAGAGGAGAACACCTTGTCGTTTGTAATGGATCGATTGGATACAATATTAATAAACAGCCCTGTTAAGAGATTTGGTCAGAGATTTTTTGAATTTCCCATTTTGAATAATTTTTTGAAAGCAGAAAAAATCGATTTAAGAAATAAAGTCATTCTAGATGCGGGATGCGGGGCGGGTCATGGAATGGAAATTATTCACAAATTCTATTCTCCTTCGGAACTGTATGCTTTTGATGTGCTCCCGAATGAAGTTGCATTAGCGCAAAAAAAGAACATTCCTGCGAAAGTATTTTTGGGAAATATATTGAATACGAATCTCCCAGACGAGAAATTTGATGCAATTTTTGTATTTGAAGTACTTCATCATGTTCCAAAATGGCGGGAAGCCCTAATAGAATTAAACAGAATTATGAAACCCGGAGGAGCGCTTCTTGTTATCGAATTAAGCAAATTTGGTCTTAGGTTTGCGAGGAAATTCTTTGGTTTAACTCATCCATTAGAAGCAAGTTTTGAATGGCCGGTGTTTTTTAAAGGGCTTAAAGACACAGGATTTACAGTGAAAAGATTAAGATATTTTGTTTGGCAAGGGTTTGGTTTTTTTTTATGCATCAAGCAGATATGATGCATGATAATCCCGATTCCATTTATCCAAAATTACTTTAGAAGCAGTCTGGATCCTACAAATTTTCAATTTATTCCCAAGAAATCCAATTCGAAGATAGTTTTATATCCTCTGCCATAAGCGTCATACTAACACTTATAAACCAAAGTTTAATAAAAACTTAGATAGAAATAATTACAATGAAAAACAGGTAAAGTAAAATGTCTGAAAATGCCGGTGAGATACGGAATCAAGGTATCGATGAAAAATTAATGGAATTAATTGAAACAAACACCCGAAAGGTACCATACTTCTATGAAGAAGGCATTTGCAATGCATTTTATATACCCGTAGAAGGAGGAGAAATACGAGTATTTCACCATACACCAAAAAAACCGATTACAAAACGACCTATCCTTTTTGCACCGGG
>Ga0209253_10004516_pt1 | contig 12130 bp, 14 predicted proteins | sample FrelakmetBRP12BR_FD_187145 | JGI IMG/M metagenome (GOLD analysis project Ga0209253, IMG submission 187145) | Freshwater lake sediment microbial communities from the University of Notre Dame, USA, for methane emissions studies - BRP12 BR (SPAdes)... | ecosystem: Environmental > Aquatic >...
GCCGCCGTCACGACCTCGTAGCCTTCGTCCCCGAGAATGTCCTTGAGGGATTTCCGGATGCTCTCTTCGTCGTCAACGATCAGTATGGTTTCGGTGGGCATAGGATATACTTCTGTTCCTGTCTGATCGCGCTGTATCGAACGGCGCACATCACGGCTTTTGTCCCGTTCAATGGAGCGGCGTGTTATGCGTTGGTCACTTCACGAGAGCTTTCGGCTGCGGCATTTTTTCCTGGAGCAACCTAAGAAACCGCTCGCCAGGCTTCCCCCCTGCCGCACGTTCTTTTGCCACCATGGCCCATGCTTCGGGATACTGCCCGCGCCAATAGCAGGCTGTCGCCCAGGAGCCATAGACATATGCTTTGTTTAGCTCGAGCTCCTCAGCTTTCTTGTAAAGCGATTCAGATCGCTCGAAAAATTTGGTCCTGGCTTCAACCGAGAGTCCCGTGTCACTGACTGCGCATAACGTGATCATGCGTGCTGCGTCAGGAAATATCCCTTGAGATGTAGGTGGATTAAGTGAAAGCGCCTTTTCCATCATTTGCATTGCTTCGCAGTTCTTTCCCTGGTCATGGAGTACTGAACCAAATCCTGCATACACGTCGGGGTTTCTGGGATCAAGCAGCCATGCTTGATTAAACCTGCGCATTGCATTGGCAAGATCGTCCCGTTGGTAGTAAGCGAAGCCAGTATTAACAAATGAAGCGCTCGCCTTTTCTCGTGTCCCGTAATGCCGGGCTGCATCTGCGATCAATTTCTCGTCACCCGCTTTAAGTGCCGGAATTGCGTTCCTATCCATGCCGCCATACATCGGCAACTGATCAATTGGAGCCTGCCCTTCCGCATGGACAGATGCGGAAAAGCCCGCCAGGAATACCGCTGCAAATAGAAATATTCGATATATCATCGAGATCCTTCGCTGGTCCAATCTTGAATTGAACGATCCTTATTAACATTGTGGTTCAGGCTTCAAGCCTGAACGGAAAAAGGAATACCGCTGTAAACGGAAATATCTGATACCTCATCGAGGGAACGGTCACTTCTTCGGTTTTGTTCTTAAGCGATGGACAACCATAGCGATCTCCGATTCCGTCGTCTCCCTGCCCAGGCTGAACCGGATGGCCCTGCGGCTGAGCTCCGTTGGAACACCCATGGCGACGAGCACGTGAGACGCGTTCACCATGTCGCCGTGGCAGGCAGCACCGGGAGAAATGGCGATGTCCTTCCCGAGCGTTTCCATGACCATCGTCGCGTCATGATCTTCGATGCTGATGTTCCAGGTATTGGGAAGCTTCTTCTCTACCGGGACGAAGGACGTAGTTTCTATCCGACACATCATATTTAACACTCCATCGCTTCGTCGCGGCACATCCTTGTCGAATCCGGGCCTTCGCTGAATTTCCCCGGCGTTTTACCTGGCAGCAAACTATCTCGCATGCGCGACATCTTTTTTCTTTTTCAAGTGTCCGAACTTTTCCGTTAATTCCCGCAGTTCATCTTTTGGGACTTAGCGTATTTCTCTCCCAATTTCGCCCTTATGTCACGTATCAATTTCACCGCATCAATTTTCTTTTCCATAGATCACCTCCCATGGGCTTCTAATTTCCAGGGTCTGATACCCCTGCAGCAGGTTGACCGCATTAAACTTCCGGATGCGATCCAGATTCACGATATGCTGAAAATTCCAGCTCACCAGAACGTCGAGGCGTTCTCTTGTCGCTATGGCGATGTGCTGACAATCAACGAGATGTTTTTCAGTGACCGCGCCATGGGCAACACGGATTCCGTGACGTTGTTTCTATCCATGTTTTCCTTCTGCCCCACAAACTCATCTCAGCCAACGGGAACAGTCGCGGATGAAACAGCGACCTGATGATGTGCTTTATGCAATCTTCTTGATCAACTTCTTATCGAGCTCCAGCTCATAGGAGAGGATGGTCTTGATATTCATCCTCTTCGAAGCGTGCAGAATTTCTATGCCGACTATTTTGTCATCCGCAGTTGTATCCAGATTGACGCCCTCCGCTATTTCGACAACTCCGTCCGGCTTCTGCGTCCCCAACTTTATATATACGGCATCAACCTCATTATCATAATGGACTCTCATTTTTTCCTTCCTTTCTTTAGCGGATAGTTAGTTATGATCTTTATTATTTCGTTCTCAACAAAAATGACAATCTTGAGTGGGAACGAAATCCCGGGCACATCTTTGACAATCGTATTTTCTCCTTGGCGTAAACGCATGCTTTTCAATAGCCCCGTTATTACTGACTCGGGAATACCGTAAAGTTTCGCCCGCCTTTTAGCATGGCGCGAGAAAACGATTTCCACCGTTGCCGCCTTTCTTTTTCCTACGCTACTTGATGAATTTCTCGTTCAGTTTTGTCATAACGATATCGATCTCCGCCTCTGTCGTCTCCCTGCCCAGACTGAACCGGATGGCCCCGCGGCTGAGTTTGTCCGGAACGCCCATGGCGACGAGCACGTGGGATGCGTTCACCGTGTCGCCGTGGCACGCGGCACCGGGAGAGACGGCGATGTCCTTCCCGAGCGTTTCCATGACCGCGGCTGCGTCATGGCCTTCGAAGCTGATGTTCCAGGTGTTCGGAAGCTTCTTCTCGGGATGGCCATTCAGATGTACCTTGAGCCCGGCCTTCTTGAGGCCGTCGAACAACAGCTGTCCCAGTTTCTTCTGGCGGGGACCTTCGCTCTCCAGCAATGGTATCGCGAGTTCGCATGCCGCGCCGAGGCCGACCACGCTCGCAAGGTTCTCCGTGCCCGGCCGCATCCCCTGTTCATGGCCCGCGCCATGCATCATCGGCGGCAGTTTCGTGCCCTTCTTGATGTACAGCGCGCCAACGCCCTTGGACGCGTAGAACTTGTGGCCCGCCACGGTCAAAAAGTCCACGCACAGGTCACCAACGCGGCAAGGAATCTTTCCCACGCTCTGCGCAGCGTCGGTGTGGAGCGGTACGCCACGGGAAGAAGCGATCTTCGCGAGGCCTGCAATGTCTTGTACAGTGCCGACCTCGTTGTTCGAGTGCATGATGGAAATGAGGGCCGTGTCAGGAGTGATGGCCTTCGCGAGAGCGTCGGGATCCACCAATCCGAAATGGTCGACGGGGAGATAGGTGACCTTGTAGCCGAACCGTTCGATATGGCGGCAGGGCTCCAGCACCGCCGGATGTTCGATCTGCGAAGTGATGAAGTGTTTGCCCTTGCCCGCAGCCTTGGCGGTCCCCTTGATCACCATGTTGTTCGACTCGGTGGCGCCGCTCGTGAAGACGATTTCCGATGCCTCGCAGCCCAGGAGGTTCGCGACCCGCTCCCGCGCCTGTTCGATGGCCGCACGGCATTCGACGCCGAAGCTGTGCGATGACGAGGGGTTGCCAAACTTCGAGGTCAGATAGGGCATCATCGCTTCGAGGACTTTCGGAGCGATGGGCGTGCTGGCGTTGTAGTCGAGGTAAATGCGATTCATAGAATCTTCTCACCGTGGAGGACGCAGAGGGAACATCAGAATTGAATTTAGTTCGCAACTCTATGGTCGTTATATTCGTCGTCCCCGAATGCCTCTATCGGGGATCCAGTATCTTTTAGAATCTTCTGGATTCCCGATAAAATCGTTCGGGAAAGACGGCCTTAACTAAGAACTATCTGAGTAGTTACGGAATAAGAAAACTATTCGTGTGATTCGTCAATTTGTGTCATTCGTGATGAGCTTATTGCCTTCCTCTTCGTCCTCTGCGGTTCAAGCTTTTGCTTCTGCATTCCCGAACACCCCCATCGACAGATACCGCTCTCCGCCGTCGGGGAACAGGGTGACCACGCGCTTGCCCTTGCCAAGCTTTGCCGCGACCTGGAGCGCCGCGAAGCACACCGCACCGGACGAGATGCCGACGAGCAGGCCTTCCTCGATGGCCAGCCGCTTCGTCGTCCCCTTCGCCTCATCGGCCGTCACCTGGATGATCTCATGATATACGTTGGTGTTCAGGACCTTCGGCACGAAACCCGCGCCGATGCCCTGGATGGGATGGGGACCCGGCTGCCCGCCCGAGAGGACCGGCGATGCCGACGGTTCCACGGCAACGATCCTGATGCCTTTGAACTTTTTCCTGAGCACCTCGCCCACGCCCGTGATCGTGCCTCCGGTGCCGACGCCGGCGACCAAGGCATCGATCCGCTTCCCGCCCATGAACGCGAGGATCTCCCGCGCTGTCGTCTTTCGGTGGACCATGGGATTCGAGGGGTTCTCGAACTGCTGCGGCAGGAAGTACTCCTTGCCCGAGGCCGCTATCTCGGCCGATTTTTCAACGGCGCCCTTCATACCCTTGGCCGCTGGTGTCAGCACAAGCTCCGCGCCGTAGGCCTGCAGGAGCTGCCTGCGCTCCATGCTCATGGACTCCGGCATGGTCAGAATGATGGGATACCCCTTCACCGCCGCGACCATGGCGAGCCCGATGCCGGTGTTGCCGCTCGTGGGCTCCACGATCTTCATGCCCTTTTTCAGCCGACCCCGCTGCTCGGCGTCCTCGATCATGGAGAGGGCGATGCGGTCCTTCACGCTGCCGCCGGGATTGAACGCCTCGAGCTTTGCCCACACCTCGGCGTCGGACGGACCGCTCATGCGGGCAAGCTTCATCATGGGTGTGTTGCCGATCATGTCCAGGATGGTCTTATTCTTTTTCATTTCTCCCCCACTTGAAAACCAACTGCTTGAACACGAATTTCACGAATGACCGCGAATAGCACGAATGAACAGCAACGGCTATGAGCTTCTATTACAACCTGAAAACTCATGACTTCATTAGTGTCATTCGTCCCATTCGTGATAAATCCTTTGTGATTCGGCTCTTTGCTGCTTCTTCTGAAGTTATTCCGCACTTTGCACTCGGCACTCCGCACTGCCGTTAACCGGTTCCCCGCTCGATCATCTCCTCGGCATGCCGGATCGTGGCATCGGTAATGGTCTTGCCGCCGAGCATGCGCGCTATCTCATCGACCCGCTCTTTCGGGTCAAGCAGCCGCACTTCGGTGCTGGTGCGGTCCTTCTTTACGGCCTTGGCCACGCCGTAATGGCTCATCGCCATGCTCGCGATCTGCGCTAGGTGGGTGATGCAGAAGACCTGCCGCCGGGAGGCGATCTTCCTGAGCTTCTTCCCGACCTCCTCGGCCACGGCGCCGCCGATGCCGGCGTCCACCTCGTCGAAGACCAGGGTCGGGATGGGATCGCCTTCGACCAGAATGGTCTTGAGCGCCAGCATGATGCGCGACAGTTCCCCGCCCGAGGCGATCTTCACCAGTGGCCTCGGCTCTTCGCCGGGGTTCGGAGAGAGCAGGAACTCCACCTTGTCGGCGCCGCGGGCGCCCACGCGGAGCCCGTCGGTCGTGTCGTCACCGGCTTCCTGGACGATCTTCACGACAAAGGTCGTCTTCTTCATTCCGAGGTGGCCGAGCTCTCCCTCTACCTTCTTCTCCAGTTCTTTCGCAGCGGCCGTGCGCTTCTTCGTCAGTTCCTTCGCCATCGCGGTGATCCCGTTCTTGAGCCCATCGATCTCCTTCCGAAGCCGCTCCATCTCCTCGCCACTCTTCTCTATCTTTTCCAGTTCGGCCCCAGCCTTCGCCCCGAAGGCGATGATGTCCGGGAGCGTTGCGCCGTACTTTTTCTTGAACTTCTGTATCAGGTCGAGCCGGTCGCCGATGGCTTCGAGCCGGTTGGGATCGAACTCCACCCGCTCGGCATAGGAAGAAACCTCGCGAGCGGCTTCTTCCAGCTGGGCCCTGCCGGACTCCAGCAGTTCCAGCACCGGGACAAGCTTGTTGTCGATCGCAGCGATGTCCCGCACGTTCGTAACGGCGCGCTTGAGGGCCGCCAATGCCGACCCTTCCGAGGAATAGAGCGTCTCGTCGGCCGACGCGGCGAGGCCTGCCAGCTTCTCGGAGTTCGCCAGCACCCGCTGTTCGTTGGCAAGCGCTTCGTCCTCGCCATCCTTCAGCCGGGCGGCCTCGATCTCATTCACCTGGTAGCGGAGCAGGTCCTCGCGCTGGGCCTTTTCCCGCTCGCCCGCTTCAAGCTCGGCGAGCTGCCTGCGAAGCTCGTGCAGCTGTTTATAGGAGGAGGCGAAGGCCTCGCGGTTCTTGAGCAGGCCGCCGAAGGAATCGAGCATGTCCATCTGCCGGTCCACCGCAAGTAGTGACTGGTGCTCGTGCTGGCCGTGGATATCGGCGAGATGGGCACCGAGCGCGGTCAGGGTCGCGAGGTTCGCGAGGCTGCCGTTGATATATACCTTGCTTTTCCCCGTCGTGGAGATGACCCGGCGTACGATGAGGTCCTCGCCGGCCGCGGTCTCGATCCCCTGTTCACCGAGGATCCCGGCAACCGCGGCGGACCCGAGGCCGTTCAACTCGAAGGCCGCCTCCACCACGGCCTCGGGGCTGCCGGTACGGACGAGGTCCGTGCTCGCGCGCTCTCCCAGCGCCAGGTTCAGCGCGTCCACCACGATGGACTTGCCCGCGCCGGTCTCGCCGGTGAACACGTTGAGCCCCGGCCCGAACTCCACGCGGAGCTGGTCGATGATGGCGAAATTTTTTATGTTCAGTTCTTTGAGCATTGTTGACAAAAACCTCAGATCACAAACCTCGAAACCTGACCAAAACCTTGGAACCGCCAAGGTGCAAATGTCGCGAAGAAAACCTACAGCTCCTGAATTAAAGCAAAATATTTTTTGTTTTGACGTCCTTCGCGTTCCTCGCGCCTTCGCGGTAAATATTCTTCTTATTTGATTTGACCTTTATTTGGAATTTGGTGCTTGCGATTTGGTGTTTGTCCCTTTCACCCCTTCCGCCTTCTTCCGGGCGAACTTGCTCTGCGTGGACTTGCCGTTGCCGCCTGCCTTTCGGTAGTACTCGGCCGCCTGCTCCTTCTTTCCCAAGCGTTCGCTGGCCCTTCCCGCCCAGTAATAGGCCGTGGAACCCAATGCCTTAGCTTCGGGATACAGTGCCGGTATCTTTAGGAACTCGTCCACCGCCTCGGCGTCGCGACCAACCAGGAAGCAGCAAAACCCGATCCAGTACTGCGTCTGAGCACGGTCTACGTGGTTCTGGTCGCGGATGGCAAAGCGATACTCTTCCAGAGCTCCCCGATAGTTGGCCGTCCTGAAATGGATATCGCCGATCTTTGCATGAATATCTCCGGGCGCGACATCGTCCGGCGGAGAGGAAAGCGTTTTCCGGTAAAGGGCGAGCGCCTCGTCGTATTTTTTCGCTTCGACCATCTTGTTCGCGGACCGATAATAGCCCGCCGAAGTTGTCTCGACGGCCATGGACCGACCACTGAGCAGAACGGGCATGAGTACAAAGAAGAGGAGTCCCTTTTTCATGTACGCCCTCCAAATAATGACTGTGTCAAATTTAACACAAGGGCTAAGGCTATTCAAGGGTTATCTTGGACGACCATTCCGTCATGGACGGCCATGCAATATTGCCGGCTGCTATGATCAGCTATCGCCAAAAAACCTGGAACTTGTCTGATATAATAGCGAGTATAAAATACTATGAATAACAAAAAGACACAAAATAAACAGAATGTTGCGGATGATTCCTGCATGATAGGCCCCCTCGAGGAATGGGATCTGACCTTTGACGCCATTCCGGACCAGATCGCGCTTATCGATCGGGACATGCGGCTGACAAGGGTCAACAAAGCCTTCGCGCAGCAGTTAGGAAAGCGGCCCGAGGATTTTCTCGGAGAGCCCTGCTACCGCCACATTTGCCGCAGCGAAGGACCGAACGAGAACTGCCCGCACCTGCGAACCATCAAGGACGGCAAGACCCATTCCATCGAACTTCATCTCGAGCATTTCAATGGTGACTTCCTGATCACAGCCGCACCGCTCTGCGACCGGCACGGCAAGGTCTGCGGATCAGTCCATATTGCCCGCGACATCACGGACAGCAAGAAGGCCGAAGATGCCCTCCGGCAGTCGGAGACCCGTTTCCGCAACCTCGTTGAGCAGAACCTCATCGGCATCTATATCCTCCGCGACGGCCAGTTCATCTATGTGAACCCGAAATTGGCGGAGATATTCGGGTGCGCGAGCCCCGACGAGATCGTCTTTGGAAAAAGCACGTCGGACCTTATAGCACCGGAAAGCCGCGACCTCGTCGCCGAAAACGACCGCAAGCGCCTGGCCGGCGAGGAAAAGAGCGTCAACTATGCCTTCAAGGGGATTCGGAAGGACGGGAGGTTGATCGACATCGAAGCGTTCAGGAGCAGTATGGAGATCGATGGAAATCCGGCCATCATCGGGACGCTCCTGGATGTTACTGAGAAACTAAACCGGGAAAATCGGCAGCGGGACCTGGAAGAGCGGTTGCAGCAGCAGCGGCAGCAGTCCATCGCCACCCTTGCGGGCGGTGTCGCCCATGACTTCAACAACATGCTCATGGGGTCCTCGGGAGCGCCGAGTTGCTGAAGGCAAAACTCCCTCCGGACAGCAAGGATCGGGAGTTCACGGCTGCCATCATCGATACATCGCGACGGATGACCGGTCTTACGCACCAGCTCCTGGATTATTCCCGACAGGGAACCTACGAGCATAAAACGGTTGAGCTTAACCCGAGTTCAGGACACCGTTGTGATGGTCCAGCGGGAGCTGCCGGCGGGCGTCGTGCTCCAGGAGACCTTGGCAGACGGCCTCTGGCCCGTTATCGGAGACAACGGCCAGTTGGGCCAGGTGATCATGAATATCATCACCAACGCAGTGGAATCCCTGGAAAAGACTGGGGGACGGATCGAGATCAGGACCGAAAATGTCCCCGGAAAAACCTCCTGGGAATGTCCGCTGAGCCAGCATCCCTCTGGTGACTATGTCCACCTGAGCATCGGCGATACGGGGCCGGGGATCCCGCGGGACATGCAGAAAAAGATCTTCGAACCTTTCTACACCACCAAGTTCATGGGACGCGGTCTCGGCCTGGCCTCGGCCCTGGGGATCGTCCAAAACCATGGAGGCTGCCTGTCGGTGGAGAACGAGCAGGGAAAGGGCGCGGCCTTCCACATCTATCTCCCCCGCCAGGGGGAACAGAAGCAGACCGAAAACGGCAGGCGCTCGTTTCTCTCGTGCGGTCCTTGTTGTTGATGATGAGACCGACGTCCTCGCGCTGCTCAAGGCCATGCTCAGCGAACTGGGATACCGGCCGCTCATTGCCAGGAACGCCCATGAAGCACTGCAGCTCGTCAAGGAAAAGAAGGACGGGATCGTGCTGGCCATCCTCAATATGCAGCTGTCAGAGCCGAACGGAGCGGACCTCTTCAACAAGCTCAAGACGCTCAGGCCCGGCATCAAGGTGCTCATCTCGAGCGGCTATGATGAAAGCACCGCCCTTTCGGGGTTCCGGGAGGACCGTCCCGACGGTTTCATTCAAAAGCCCTATTGGATCGACGCGCTGAGGGACAAGATCCTGGAAGTGCTGCAGGGCGGGAATAGCGGGCCCTGATCGTTCCGTGAAGAGATCAGCCGGAAATTTCACGAATGGGTTCGCTTGCTGCTTTGGCAAGGGATACAAGCGGAGCAGACTACCGCATACGGTCCTTCATAAAATTGACTTTGCACGGCATAAATGTTATAAATTGAACATGAAAAAGATCATACAAGTCCATATCTATAAAGGCGAACAATACTATATCGCCGAGTGCATCGACCTCCCCGTCGTCACTCAGGGCAAAACTCTGGATGAAGTCGTGGCAAACATCAAAGAAGCCGTTGCGCTTCATTTAGAGGGTGAAAACCTCAGTGAGTACGACCTCGTCCCTCAGCCGACAATCATCGTCAACCTCGAAATCGACTCCCTCGTCCATGCCTAAGCTGAAAAGACTTTCCGGTCAAGACGTAATCAAGATACTCTCGTTGTTCGGCTTTGCCGTAGCAGGACAAAAGGGCAGCCATGTCAAGCTTGTCCGTAGTCTCCCGGATGGATCGAAACAGTCCCTTACAATTCCCGCCCATCCCGAGTTGGACAAGGGAACTCTTAAAGCCATAATCCGCCAGGCATCAAGGTACATTCCTGAGTCAGAGCTGAAACCTCATTTCTACAGCGAATAATCCGACGAGCAATACCAGGACGGACCGTCTCTACGGATTCAGGGAAGATTGCCCGCTGCAAGCTGCGTGAAACATCAATTCTTCCAGCCGTTCAGTTTCATTCATGCAGTGGTTCCGGAAAATCTTCCACCCGGTAATTTTCCAATATCGCAGGAATCGCCTCGTGGTGCACGGTACAACCAGTTTGCTGGTATTGCATCGACTAACCTGATTTCCTCACCTACACCTACAAGCTTTGATTTCGGAAAGTCGATACTATAAACAAATTCCAGTTATAACTTGTAATTCGCAGGATGATGAATTTGTCTACTCCAGAGGTGAGTTATAATTGAGAACCACAAGGGATCAACACAAATCACCAAAGGTAACAGTTTCGACCTTTTTGTATTATCGACTCTTTCATAAAATTTGTAATGTTTTTTCACCGGAACGCAGGAAATCAAGGAAATCCACGCCACTATATTTGCAAGTTTGGCAGATGCTAAGGAGCGTTAAATACTCTTTTATGCCTTTTTCAGTAGACGAACCAGCTACCACTTCTCGGAGTCTCGCATAAGCCTTTATAGCATGCTCAGCGTTATTATTGTTCCACGGCACCCCATCATATCTTAAAAACGTAAATAGTTTGTCCCTGTTCTTACTAAAACGTTCCTTACACTTCACAGCTACCTCGCTTTGATAATCTGTATGATCAAGAATCCGATAGAATTGATCAACGCGAACAAGATGTTTCCTTAAAAAGTATTTTTTTAAACCGTATTTATCACAGGTGTCTATAATTGGTTTTAGTAGATTACCAAATCCGACGACAATTTCCTTCATCTGTTCATCGAAGGGATTGTTCAGGATCTCATCATTTAAGTCTCTCATCAGGTGAATCAAGCACTTTTGTTGCGGACAATTGATGGAGTCATAAGCCGTGTAAAAGTCAGATACCAATACGCCTTTAAAATCGGCAAGCAGCTTATGGGCAAACTCGCCCTCCCGACTCTCCGAGAGGATATATACAACTTCTTTATGACTGGTAAGCACCCAAACAAAAGCGGACTGGCCTTTAATGTTTGCGCGTGTCTCGTCTATGTGTAGAAATCTGCCTTGAACCATTCTTTCGAGAATTTGCTGTTTTGCACTGTCGTAATATGCGGATGTTGATATCTTTAGATTGTGCAAGGTGCTCCTATTTAATTCAAAATTAAATAGTCTATTAAAGCCTTGGACCACCTTGCGTTGCGGAATACCTAAATCAATAACGTGGTAGAAAAAATATGCGACAAGATTCCAGCCATACTTTTTATTAAATTTATATCTGTCTGGCATGCCAAAGGTTGTACGGCATTTTCGGCAAAACCGCATTGGAAATACATATTTTACTAAGCGCAGTTTTATGCTGCGACGTCCAAATATAATCTCATGCAGTTTTTTTGTTTTTTCTGGCGACTTTTTATAATAAGAACGATTACAGTTCGGACATATCCGCGTACTGTCCCACAGAATTGTTATTTCCGGCTGCGACGTGTTTTTTTGTCGGGACCCTCTCTTTTTGTGCTCTTGCTTTACTTCCCCAGTCCTTGCATAAACACGATCTCTTTGATAATTCCAATGTGCAGCCGAATTAATAAGTTCCAAACTTGAAACGGGACTAGTAAATTTTTGCCATTTCGATTTTAGAAGAAACTTGTCGGAATCAAGATGAACTACACTTGTATCTCCGATACTGTCTACGAGCGCTTCATTTTCTTTACCGCAAATATGCTGTATAGTGTCTGTCAGCAGTTTAAGCGCCTCACAGTCCTGGGCATTGTATCTGACCAGCGTGTCTTTAATCGATAAGTCATGATTATTCTCCCATAAATGACGCCAAGCTATCGATTGAAGTCCAAATACTTCAACATCAGTCCAAACATATCCCAGGCAACCAGCTATGTTTTTCAGCCCATTTCCGAATGTGGGGAAGTAGATTTGCGAATATATTACTGAGAGGAGATTAACCGAGCCTTTGATGGCTTTATCCGGTACAGATCCGTCAGG
>Ga0209253_10004518_pt1 | contig 12130 bp, 10 predicted proteins | sample FrelakmetBRP12BR_FD_187145 | JGI IMG/M metagenome (GOLD analysis project Ga0209253, IMG submission 187145) | Freshwater lake sediment microbial communities from the University of Notre Dame, USA, for methane emissions studies - BRP12 BR (SPAdes)... | ecosystem: Environmental > Aquatic >...
TTGGGAGCTTTTTGTTTATGACTGTGCCTGGTTGAACACGGGTTATATCGATTACTGGTATATATATGTGTATTATTGGGTGTGCGAGTCCGCCGATCTCCCAGCCGCGCCGTCCGCTCCGTCCCCAGCAAACGGCGCAACGGGCGTTAATCGCGACCATAACCTGGACTGGGACGACGCTGCCCAGGCGACCTCCTATCACGTCTACTTCGGCACAGACATCCACTTCCAGCCCTGGTTGGGCAGCACCAATGTCAGTAACATCAACCCGTCCCCGCTAAGCTCTTCCACCCACTATTACTGGATGGTTGTAGCCAAGAACGCCTGCGGCAGTACCAACGGGCCGCTCTGGGACTTTACCACTGCCTGCATTGCACCTGCTACCCCGTCCTTGGTGTCTCCCGCCAACAGCGCCACCGGTGTGCACATCAACGCTGCCCTGGATTGGGAAACCGCTTCTGGAGCTACCTCCTATGACGTTTTCTTCGGCACGACCAACCCCCCGCCTAGGCGAGGTAACACAACTTGCATCAACTACCCTCCGGGCCCGTTAAGCTACAACACACACTACTACTGGAAGATTGTGGCTATGAATGACTGCGGCAATACCAGCGGGCTCGTCTGGGACTTTACCACTCAAGGAGACGGCTCCTCTGGGAAAATCTATCTGCCCGTGATTCGTAAGCAATAATCATCTGAAGGCATATAATAGGCACAATAAAATAGAAACAAGGGCTTAAATCATAAGGAGGAAACAATGATACTCATCGTTGGAGCAACCGGAATCCTGGGTGGCATGATCACCCAGCGGCTGCTGGGCGAGGGCAAAAATGTGCGCATTCTGGTGCGCCACAACTCCCCGTCAGAGCAGCTGGCTTTGCAAGGGATGGCTACTTCGGCCCGGTCTTTGATCGACGCCGGCGCCCAGCCCGTCTATGGTGATCTCAAGCAGCGTGCCTCGCTCGAGGCAGCCTGTGACGGTGTCGAGGCCGTCATCACCACCGCCAATTCGTCGATGCGCGGCGACCAGGATACCGTGGATACGGTGGATCGCCAGGGCAACCGCAATCTAATCGAAGCGGCCTGGGCAGCGGGCGTGAAGCAGTTCATCTTCGTCTCATTCCTGGGCGCTGACCTAAACAGCCCGGTGCCCCTCTTCCAGGCCAAGGCCGAGGCTGAGGCGATGCTTGGCGAGAGCGGGATGCCTTACACAATCCTGGCCCCCAATTTCTTCATGGAGAGCTGGGTAGGCATGGTAGTCGGAATTCCGCTGCAAGCCAGAAAACCCATAACGCTGGTGGGCCAGGGTCGACGTTTGCACTCGCTTATCTCGGTCGGAGACGTGGCAGCCTTTGCTGCTGCGGCGGTTGGCCATTCTGCAGCGATCAACCAGCGGTTGGCTCTCGGTGGGCCAGAACCTCTGTCCTGGCACGGTATCGTGGATACCTTTGGTCAGGTCCTTGGCCAGAAGCTGCCTATGCAGTTCGTCGCTCCTGGGGAAGCGATCCCAGGATTGCCCGAAATTGTCCCGTCCGTGCTGGCTGCGATGGAGACGTATGAGTCACCTATCCCCATGGAGCAGACCGCTCGCATCTATGGTGTGGAGCAGACTACGCTGACCTCCGTCATTCGCCAGATGCTCAGCAATCCACGCGCGTAAAGAGAGCACCTTATCATGGTTGTCAAAAGCGACGCAGACCAGTCGAGCCAGAGCTCACACCTGTTTATGCTGCGCCTATGGTTAGAAGACCTGGGCAGCGGGCAGACAGACTGGCGCGGCAAAGTCCAGCACGTGAACAGCGGCGAGGCGCGGTACTTTCGTGATTGGCAGACTCTGGAGGCATTTATGGAGGGGCTGCTGCGCAGGATCGACACGGAAGGGGCCCATTCCAATGAGATTGAGGAAACCGATAGGACATATCAAGAGACATGACTGGAAAGGCCTATTTTCTGACAAGCGCGCTAGAGCGACGCCATTGTTAATTTGGAAGAACGAAATTGAAGATGAAACAAGGATGAAGCAAGGGAAGTATTCGAGCATTCCGAGTAATCCACAATATCTTACACAAGGCTCTGGAAAAAGCTGGTTGCTATCGCCTGTCAGAGTTTCTGTGAGCTAAAAAAACAACCCCTTGGCAAACCCACCAACTGGCTGGGCAAAGGTGCTGCTCAGGTGCTTCTGGAACATAAAGAGCGGCAAGCTACTCAAATAGCTTTTGCGGGTGAACTATAGAAAGAGGAAGACCTGATCTTCCCAGGCCCTCAATTATACACATAAAGTGTCAAGTAATCATTCCACCCGAACATGCTGGTGCTCTCCCAGCAGCTCTTTCAGCATGGGATGCTCTGCATAGACGCCCCGGTAAGCCGGCGGCAGCAATGCCGCGATCCGGCACATGATCTCAGCGGTGTTCTTCTGCAAGCCGGCGCTGCGGTCGCCGCGCTCCAGCGGCGGCAGGAGGAAAGGCTGGCCGATGCGGGCGTGGATCAGCGGACGGCGCAGGCGGCATAGCTGGGCGATGGCTGCCTCGGTGCCCCAGATACCGACTGGGACGATAAACACTCCCGCCCGCCCGGCCAAATAGGCGACTCCAGTCTTGGCGGGCATCAGTGCGCCAGTCTGGCTGCGCGTCCCCTCTGGAGCGATGCCCAGCATTCCGCCGCCCTCGATGTAATCCAGCGCCTGGCGCAGGGCGCGGAAATCGGCCTGCTCGCGGTTGATCCAGATGCCGTGCACGGCGTTCACCAACGGGCGCAATAACCGGTTATGCTGGTATTTATCCGCCACCAGGCTGGTAATATCGGTGCGGTCGAGCAGGCTGAACAGAAGCGGTGAATCCAGGCGACCCAGGTGGTTGGCAGCCAGGATGCCAGGCCCCGTTGGAGGAATATTTTCCAGCCCCTGGACATCCTGGTGGCTTAAGAGCTTGAAGAGAAATTGGACGATGGAACGGAGCAGTGTGCGCAACATAGCGATGTTTTCCCTATAACTATGATAATTACTGCGGTATGCCGGGTCTGAAGGCAGGTATAATTCTGCATGATGAGACAATATCTATTTTACTGCACAGGCATCTTCTTAGGTTGTCTGATTGTCCTGGGATTGGCTGGTTGTAAACCTGCCAATCCACCGGTTTTGCCGGTTACAGCCGCTGCACCCGGTACGACGCAGGTGGCGACTGACACCGCCCCAGGCGTTACCCCGACTCCATCTGTTACATCCGCCCCGATGGCGGCGAAAGTGAACGGCTTGGAGATCAGCCTGGCGGAATACCAATCGGAGCTGGCAATGTACCAGGCAGCCAAAGGAACGGAACTTGCACCGGAAGATAAGAAACGTGTACTGGATGACCTGATCGACCAGGCGTTGTTGGCCCAGGCGGCTCAGGAAAAAGGTTTCACAGTCGACGAGGCGATTTTGCAAGAGCGCATCAAACAGTTAGCCGACAAGTCAGGCGGCGACCAGGCTTTACAGACCTGGCTGGCTACCTATCGTTATGACGAGCAGAGTTTCCAGCGCGCGCTGGCCCGCTCGATTGGCGCCGCCTGGATGCGCGATCAGATCGCGGCTGCCGTGCCGCCGACCGCAGAACAGGTGCATGCCCGCCAGATCCTGCTCTATACCGCGGAGCAGGCGGACGAGATCTACCAGCAGCTCAAAGCTGGAAATGATTTTGGCAACCTGGCGCTCAAATACGATCCGCTGACCGGCGGCGACCTGGGCTGGTTTCCGCGTGGCTACCTGCTCGACAAGAAAGTAGAGGAGGCCGCCTTCAGCTTGCAGCCCGAGCAGTTCAGCGCTGTGATCGAAAGCCCGGCTGGCTTTCATATTTTGCAAGTGCTCGAGCGAGACCCGCAACACCCGCTCTTGCCGGACACACGGCTGGCTCTGCAAACCCAGGCTGTCATCGATTGGCTGACCCAGCGTCGCAGCCAGAGTCAAATCGAAATTACAGTACCCTGAACAGGCATTATCTATTTTATTTGTGGTTGGACAGGTATATTGATGGGAACATTGGAGAATTAACTGGTAAAGATACCGGCAAGGATGTCTATGAAAAAGTATGCTTATAGCGATCCATCCCCTGCACGGAATATCGGCACAATCATCTGGAGCGTACTCACCGTCGTGACTTTGCTGTTGACCGTGTGCGTGGTGGGCGTATTTTTGATCATCTACAACAACCCAACTTCGTCTCTCAATAAGTTTCCACCGCCGACCATGCCGCCGCCAGCCCAATTGCCCAGCGCAACACCCACCGATATCGTGTATGCCTTGCCGTCCACCTGGACGCCGACTTTCACGCTTGAGCCGAGCGCCACCTGGACCCTGCTGCCATCGGCGACTCTGCCTGCCACCCCGACACCGATCACAATCACCCCCTCGCCTACCTCCTCACCATTGCCGCCGCCGCCCCCCACCGGTGGCTATCCTTTCGAAGTGCGTAAGGGGAACCCCAAGGCGATCCCGAATATTTATCATCCGGAATTAGATTGTAAATGGATGGGAGTGGGTGGTCAGGTGATCGATATGAGCAATGCTCCGGTGGTCGGATTGATCATCCGGTTGGGTGGTGGGCTACCCGGCGTCAAGATCCCGGAGAATACCATGAGTCTGACCGGACTGGCGCTCAGTTATGGGCGTTCCGGGTATGAATTCAAGCTGAGCGACTTGCCGATCCCCTCGAAAGGTAAACTGTGGGTGCAGCTGCTTAACCAATCGGGCGGGCCGCTGTCAGATAAGGTCTCTTTCGATACGTACGACAATTGTGAACAGAACCTGATCATCATCGATTTTGTTCAAGTGCGCAAATAAAGTAATTGGCTAACCGATCGAGCGCTTATTCTCATTCCCCCGCGATGCTATCGATTCGCACCAGCTGGTCGCTTGTGTAGTAAAGGCGCGCCACGCGCGGCAGCAGCGAGGTGGTCACCTCATAATTAATCGTCCCGGCCAGGAGGGCTACTTCCTCGGCACGGATATGGGCTTGCCCCTGTTGTCCAATCAATACCACTTCGTCGTCCTGCTGCACCTCCGGGATACTGCTGACATCCACCACAAACTGATCCATACAGACTCGCCCCAGGATCGGAGCGCGCCGACCGCGAATCAACACCGAGCCTTTATTGGAAAGGATGCGGTGGAAGCCATCGCCATAGCCCACCGGCACCAGCGCCGCCAGGGTAGGGCGGCTGGTGAGATAAGTGCGTCCGTAACTGACGCCCGCCCCGGCTGGCAGCAGCCTGACCCGGCTGACCAGGCTTTTCAAAGTCAGCGCCGGGTGGATTTCGAAAGGCGGCGCCCACTCGTTCGAAGGCTCTAGCCCATACATGGCGATGCCCGGACGGACTGCGTCGAAATGCGCTTCGGGCAGATTCAGCATGGCGGCGCTATTGGCCGCGTGGACTAACGGAAATTCAAACCCCGCCTGGCGTGTCGTCGTCCGTATTTCGTTGAATACGGATAGCTGCTGGCGGACGTGGCTCTGGTCGGCCGAGTCTGCGGTGGCGAAATGGGTGAATAAACCCTCCAGGGAAATGCCGGGCAGACCGATAATAGATTGCAGGAATTCGATCACTTCCTCTGGCATCAAGCCATAGCGGCTCATGCCGCTATCCACCTTGATATGGACGGGGACATTCAGGCCCAAGGCTGTCGCCCGAGCCGAAAGCGCCTGGGCAAACTCCAGGGTCGTCAGGCTGGGTGTTAGCCGCCAGGCAGCCGCCAGATCTGCCCCATCCGAGGGGGTATAACCCAAGATCAATATGGGCGCCTGGATGCCAGCTTTGCGCAGCTCAACCCCTTCAAGCATGCGATGTACTGCGACCATCTCCGCGCCGGCTGCCAGCGCAGATTCAGCCACCGGTATAGCCCCATGACCATAAGCGTTCGCTTTCACTACCGCGATCAGCTTCACTTTTTCCCCGACATGCCGTTTGAAGGCCCGGATATTGAAGGCAATTGCATCTAAATCGATTTCAGCCCAGGTAACGATGCCGTTCAATGGTCTTCACTCCTTATGATCGGGATTAGTCTCTCCCACAGCCTATGGGTTGGCGGTGGCGAAGAAAGTAAAAATTCCGTTCTTGATCTGCATGATTGAGGCGCTTTTGAGCGGGTCGCCAGAGCCTGGCTGGAATTGTATACTGCCTGTAACGCCCTGGAATTGGGAGATCTTCGCCAGCGCATCCCGGATCGCCTGCCGGTCTGCCACCCCAGCGGCTTGCAAAGCCCGCCAGAGCAGTTTGAAGGCATCGTCAGTCAGGGCAGCGGTCTCATCCGGTGGGCTCTCGTATTGGGCTGTGTAAGCTGCCACAAATTCTTGAGTGACGGGAGAAGGGTCCTCGGTAGAGAAGTGCGTGCTGAAATAAGATCCTTCGCAATCCATCCCGCAACGGCGCAGCAACTCTGTATTTGCCCAGGAGTCGCTGCCCAGAAAGGGGGCGTAAATCCCCAGGATATGCGCCTGTTGTACCTGTAAGGGGATATCACTGTAATCGTTGGGGAGCAAGACCAGATCCGGGTTGGCGGCTTTGATCTCAGTCAGCTGGTCGCTAAAGTGTTTATCGCCACTGGCATAAGTCTCGAAAGCCACCATCTGCCCGCCACCGGCTTCGAAAGTCTGTTTGAAAGACTCGGCGATAGCCCGGTTGTAATCTGCCTGGGCGTCGTACAGCGCGGCTGCCTTTTTGGCGCCCAGCTTCTCCAGAGCAAACCTGGCTAACAGACTGCCCTGGCCTGCATCGCTGAGGCAGGCGCGGAAGACATACTTCTTCGGCTGGCCGGTCAGGGTGTCCAGGGTGGTTTTGGGGTTGGTCGAGCGCGGTGTGATCAGGCTAATTTCGATGCGTTCAGCGGATTCGGAGGCCGGGATGGCAAAACGGTCTGCGTTCGGTCCAATGATCGCCACGACGTTATTCTGTTCGTAGAGCTTATAGACGAGCGCGGCGGATCGACCTACCATACTGGCGTTATCCAGCATAGTTAGCAGGATTTTATATTTCTTGCCCCCCACTTCAAGTCCACCGGAGTCATTGACCTTTTTTACGGCCAGATCGGCAGCGTTCTTGAACGAAGCGCCTAGTGCAGCTTCACTACCGGTCAACTCACCTATCGCGCCGATTTTAATCACGCCGCTGCTGCTGACGGCTGCGCAAGCCGGTAGGAACAGGCTCACGATTGCCAGCAGGCTGAAAAGCAGCCACCCTTTTTTCATCGTACTCTCCTTCGACAGAACACTTGTATTGTGGCAAAAACTGTCCAGGTTGTCATGTGACATTTATCCTATTCTTGGCATGTCCTTGTATCAAGCTCACCAATCATACCCCGTGCGGCAGGGATTTTGTGGAAATTATCACAAACGCTGGTAACGCTTGACAAATAGAGGATTTTTTCCTGTTCCTGGGCCGCTACTTCGTGCGCGGTATCCTGGCTGGCGCTTTAAAACGCTAAACGAACAGCTTGTAATGCGAAGCGGTGCTTTGGTCCGTCTGCAACGGACCAAAGCACCGCTATTTTGTACATGCTATAATCCAGTCTGGACCCTGGTTTCACTATGAAATGGTTTAAAGATACTCTGACTATCCAGACGCGGGGGAAAGGTTTGTATCCCTTTACCCAGGAGGTTGAGAATTGCCTGAGGCAATGGGGTGTTAGCGATGGGATGTGTTACCTGTTCATCCCACATACCAGCGCTTCGCTGGTGATCAGCGAAAATTACGACCCAACCGCCAAAATCGATCTTGAAGCCTTCATGGAACGCCTGGCTCCAGAGGATGAAGCCTGGCACCGGCACACCCTGGAAGGCTCAGACGACTCGCCCTCCCATATCCGCGCCATGCTCACCCAGACCAGCCTGAGCGTACCGGTCGACGCCGGAAGGCTGAGTTTGGGTACCTGGCAAGGTCTGTATGTCTTCGAACACCGCGCCTATGGGCACCAACGACAGGTGTTGCTGCGTTGTTTCGATATCCTGTGAGTGGGGGGACAATTGGCCCCGCCCTGTGCAGAAAATTGGTTTATATTGTCTGCCGTGCAACCCTTTGCAAAACAGGCTTTACTTAACTCTGATGGGAACAGCGATGCTATTTTGCTCGATTGCGCGTTACCACGTCAAAGACAACTGCTGCGACCAACACGAGGGCTTTAACAATGTATTGCAGAGAGATGTCGATCCCCATCAGGTTCATTCCGCTCGATAGGGAGCCCATTACCAAAGCGCCGACGACCGATCCGGTCACTTTACCGATGCCGCCGGCGGGGGATACACCGCCGATAAAACACGCGGCAATGGCGTCCAATTCCATCAGCGTTCCTGCAGTTGTGGTGGCGGATTTAAAACGGGAGGCGTACATAATACCCGATAAACCCGAGAGCATGCCCATCGAACCGAAAACCATATATGTGATCCGCTTGACATTGATGCCGCTCAATTGGGCTGCCTCTGGGTTACCGCCGACTGCGTAAATGTGCCGGCCAAGCACTGTTCGTGAGGCAATAAAATCATAAATTATTACCACCACTAATACAATCACCACCGTCAAGGAGAGGCCGTTATAGCCGGCCATGATCCAGGTGATGCCGGCGGTGATTAACGAGATAAAAACCAATTTAAGGATGAACATGTTCATCGGCAGGACTTCGAAGTTGTAAGCCTGCTTCTTCCGGCGGTCGTTTATTGCGCTGTAGATGAATAAAACGATCGCCACTCCCCCCAGGATCAGGGTTAGTTTATGGATTTCAGGAAAAAAACTCAGACCGGTAATGTCAGGAATATAGCCGTTGCTGAGGGCATTAAAAGTCGAGTTCGAGATAATGATCGTGCCCGTGCCCGCAGTGACAAGCTGCAACGCGCCCCGGTAGCCCAACCATCCAGCCAGCGTCGCTACAAAGGCTGGAATGCCTACCTGAGCCACCAGGAAACCGGTGAGCAGCCCGGCCAGAATCCCCAGGCCCAGCACCATCGGTATGACCACAAGTACAGGAAGTCCCAAACCCTTGGCGATCACATTCGGATCGGCCATGGCGATGGCAGCCAGCGCGCCAAGAAAGCCTGAAAGAAAACCTACTGAAAGATCGATATGCCGGATGACAATCACAAACGTCATCCCGACTGCCAGTACGGCGATATAACCGGTCTGGTTGATCAGGTTGCTGATGTTTCTAGACGAAATAAAAATGCCATTGGTTGTGATGGTGAAGATCGCCATGATTATGAATAAGGCGATATACATGCCGTATTCACGGATATTTTGCCCTAACATCTTTTTTAAATTATTGGTGAATGACATTGTGGGCTCCCTTATTAATTCGTCGCCAGTTCCATGATTTTTTCCTGAGTCGCTTGCTCAATCGGCAGCTCACCCGTGATTTTGCCTGAGGCAACGACGTACACACGATCGCTCATCCCCAGCACTTCAGGCAGCTCGGACGAGATCATTATGATGCTCATGCCTTGTTCGACCAGGCGGTTCATGATGGTATAGATTTCATATTTTGCGCCGACATCGATGCCCCGCGTCGGCTCATCCAGGATGAGCACATCCGGTTTTACAAACAACCACTTCCCCAGAGATACCTTCTGCTGGTTGCCACCGCTTAATTTGCCAACCTTCTGCTCAATGCTGGGTGTTTTGATGTTGAGCGAAGTCTTGTAATCGTTGGCGGTCTTAACCTCGGCGTTGTTGTCGATAACACCTCGTTTCGATATTTCTTGTAGATTGGCCAGCGTGATGTTCTGCTTCACATCCTGGATCAAGATCAGACCGACGCCTTTTCTGTCCTCGGTTACATAAGCTATCCTCGACTTGATAGCCTTCTCTGGATGACCAAAGTGGTGCTTCTGACCATTGATAAACATCTCCCCACTGATCTTATAACCATCCGGATTACCAAACAGACTCAGGGCAAGCTCGGTGCGTCCCGACCCCATCAGGCCTGAAAAACCTACGATTTCGCCTTTCTTTACATTGAAACTGACATCTTTGAGAACTTCTCTTCCCAGTTTGGGGTTGTAGGCATTCCAATTCTTAACCTCAAGTACGACCTCTCCACTGCCTTGCGGGCAGATGATTAGAACTTTGATGCCCTTTTTCAGCAGTGATTCGACGTTGGCTTTCTCCCTGGCGGCATTGCTCTGGCTGAAGAGAATTTCAACCTCGTAGCCGGCAGCTTTGAATGCCTCCTGGAAACGAGCCTGATCCTGGATCCAGCGCGGTTCATCTGTGGTGGGGAGAACGATGCCGACGGCTATACCGGCTGAGCGCGCAGGGGCGCTTGAAACCCCGGGAGCAGGATGGGTGTTGTAATAACCAGAGTCGATTAGAGTGGCCTTGACATTCGACTTGTCGACTGAGATAACCGGAGACTGCAGCGCCGGGACATCTTTCGTTCCGTTATTGAAGAACCCATTGGTTGAGGGAGCCTGGTCCTTAAGCAGGGCCACCGAGGCGTCGATGGCGGTATGAACCAGGGTGCGGACATCCTTGAAGACGGTCATCGACTGCTTACCATCCAGGATGTACTGGACGGAAGCTTGCTCAGCGTCCTGGCCTGTAATTACATAGCTCTTGACATCCTGATCAGCAGCGAAAGCATCGCCAATCGCGCGAGCGGTGCTATCATTGGGGGCGAGGATAAAGACAATCCCCTTGTCAGCTGCGGTTGCGACGGACAAATTGACTTGTGCCAAGTTCTTGGCGGTATGGGAGTCCCAGTTGGTGGTGACCTGGTCAAGGATCGTGCTTTCCTGGTCACGCGTCAGGGTGGCATTAGCCTGGAGACTCACGGCGTGGCTTGAATTCTTGATGACGAAAGTGCCATCAGCGATCTTAGGCTGCAAAACACCCCAGGCGCCCTGGAGAAAAAGGAAGGCGTTGTGGTCAGCTGGGGCGCCGGCATACAGATAGAGCGGGTTGCCTTGGCCCGTTGCATGGTCAACCAGATACTGCGCCTGCTGCGCGCCGACGGCAAGGCTGTCAAAGGTCACAAAATAATCCACTGCTGTGGTGTTGGCGATCAGCCGGTCATACGAAATGACCTTTACGCCCGCCGCTTTGGCTTTTTCTACGGCGGCAGCTACAACATCGAATGCCTTGCGTTGTCTTTTTGGGTAAATATTGTTGATTTCGCGCCCAACCATATGCTTGATCAACACGGATTCGGCGACTTCGCCTTTGTGGGCATCCAAGGTACAAATGGTCTGACCGTCCCGCAAAACCGTAACCTTATCGGCAATGGCGATGACCTCTTTTAGCTTGTGGGAAATCATGATGCAAGTCACACCGTGCTTCCTGAGGTCGCGCAGCAGATCCAGCAGATTTTTGCAATCATCTTCATTCAAGGCCGAGGTCGGCTCATCCAGGATCAGTAATTTGACTTCCCGGCTGAGGGCTTTGGCAATTTCGATCAGCTGCTGCTTCCCCACGCCTAAGTCTTTGACTTTTACCGCCGAATTGACATCCAGCCCGACCTTTTTAAGCATTTCGCCGGCTCTCTTGATCGTTTCATTCCAGTCGATAATAAAGCCTTTTTTGATCTCATTGCCGAGGAAAATGTTTTCATAGACCGTCATTTCGGGTACCAGCGCCAATTCCTGATAAATAATTGCAATGCCAGCCTTTTCGCTGTCACTGATTCCCGAGAATTGCTGTACTTTTCCATCGAAAAGGATATCTCCGTTATACGTGCCGTAGGGATAAACCCCGCTCAACACCTTCATCAGGGTGGATTTGCCCGCTCCATTTTCGCCAACCAGGCAGTGAATCTCGCCCTCGGAGACTTGAAAGCTGACGTTTTGTAAAGCTTTCACACCAGGGAATTCTTTGGTGATGTTTTTCATCTCTAATATCGGAGTACTCATCAGCAACTCCTCTTAGAAAATCGCAATGGGATTCAACATTTCTGCAGGAATAGTGACGGCATCGTCCATCACTATTCCTGCAGGTAATTTTACTGCAAAACCTTACGGTAAGCCAGTGAAATCGCTGGCCGGGTAGTAACCGGAATCGATGATGGCGGCCTTGACGTTGTCCTTGGTGACAGTGACAATGGCTGAAGGCTTAGCCGGGACATCGATCTTCCCGTTGTTATAGGTGGTGGTTTTTTCAGGGGTGCCGCCCTCGAGGTAAG
>Ga0209253_10004519_pt1 | contig 12129 bp, 11 predicted proteins | sample FrelakmetBRP12BR_FD_187145 | JGI IMG/M metagenome (GOLD analysis project Ga0209253, IMG submission 187145) | Freshwater lake sediment microbial communities from the University of Notre Dame, USA, for methane emissions studies - BRP12 BR (SPAdes)... | ecosystem: Environmental > Aquatic >...
GGACTACCTTCGTGCTGCGCACTCCGGTATTCGCCCTTGGGGCGGCCCGGCGGGCTCATTGCGCGGAACTTGGACACCCGCCGGTGGCGTCAGGTCGGGGCGGGGGCGAACAACACGGTGCCGGGGGCGGCGTCGGCGCCGGTCACCCGCACGCGCGGGCCGTCTTGCACGAGGCGGCCCGTGCAGTACCACCGTACGACCGCCGGCAGGAGCACATGTTCCGCGGCGAGCACCCGGGCGGCGAGCGTGTCCTCGTCGTCGCCGTCGCGCACGGGCACGGCCGCCTGCGCGATGATCGGCCCGACGTCGACGTCCGGCGTCACGAAATGGACGGTGCAACCGTGGATGCGCGTGCCGTCGGCAAGGGCGCGCCGGTGCGTGTGCAGTCCCGCGTACGCCGGCAGCAGCGACGGGTGGATGTTGATCATGCGGCCCGCGTAGCGCCGCACGAAGTCCGCGCCCAGCACGCGCATGAAGCCGGCGAGCACGACGAGGTCCGGCGCACACCCGTCAACGGCGTCGGCGAGCGCCGCGTCGAACGCATCGCGCGACACGTACGCGCGATGCTCGACGACGCGCGTCGCGACCCCGTGTTCGGCGGCGATCGCGAGGCCGCGCGCGTCGGCACGGTTCGCGATGACGTGCGTGATCGTGCCGCCGAGCGTGCCGGCAGCCATCGCGGCGAGCAACGCCGCGAGATTGGACCCGCGGCCCGAGATGAGGACGGTGATGCGGCGCGGGGTCATCGGTCGGACATTTGCCAAGTCGTTGACACGCGCACCCTAGCGCCATCGTCCCCGCGAAGGCGGGGACCCAGTGGCGTTGGTCGAAAGACGCTGGGTCCCCGCCTTCGCGGGGACGACGTCGTCAATTAGGGCGTTACCCATTTCCGTGTTGCTCCGTGGTGCATTTGGCCGCACGCCGCTGGGCCCCGCCCCCGACGACCCCACGCGAGGGCAGGCTGTTCGCGGGGACGACGGGGGCGGGCAAGCCGGCGTCGTCGCTCAATTCAGCAGCGCCTCGCCTTAACAGGCTGTTGAAATTCGCGCCTTCAATTTACCGCGGCTTCAGTTCGAGCCCTTCGCCTGCGCTCAGGACGGGTTCCGCGCGAAGCCTGCTTCTGAACAGTATCAACGGATTGCAGAAAACAGGTTCCTCGCTTCGCTTCGGAATGAGGCAGATGAAATTTCAACCGCCTGCGAACTCGGCCGAGTCCTTTGCCGTCAGACGACGACGGTCGCCGGCTCGCCTGGCGGTTGCGCGACGATCGTGCCGATGCGCATCGCGCGTTCGCCGGCGTCGTCCAGTCGCTTGATCGCGCGGTCGGCGTGCTCGGCCGCGACCACGATGGCCATGCCGATCCCGCAGTTGAACACGCGGTGCATCTCCGCGTCGGCGACGTTGCCGTGCCGCTGCAGCCAGTCGAACACGGCAGGACGGCGCCACGCGGTGCGGGTGAGCCGCGCCTGCAGGCCGGCCGGCAGCATGCGCGGCACGTTCTCGACGAGGCCACCGCCCGTGATGTGCGCCATGCCCTTCACCGGGATGTCGTGCATCAGCGCGAGCACGGGTTTCACGTAGATGCGCGTCGGCGCGAGGAGCGCGGCGCCCAGCGTCGTCCCGTCGAAGGGCGCGTCGAGTCCGCTGCCGCTCGCGTCGACGATCCGGCGGATCAGCGAAAAGCCGTTCGAGTGCGGCCCGGACGACGCCAACCCGACGACGGCGTCGCCGGCGGCGATGGACCGCCCGTCGATGATGCCGGACTTCTCGACGACGCCGACGGCGAATCCCGCGAGGTCGTATTCGCCTTCGTGGTACATCCCCGGCATTTCGGCGGTCTCGCCGCCGATGAGCGCGCAGCCCGCGGCCTCGCACCCGGCGGCCACGCCCTTGATCACGTCCGCGGCGACGTCGACGTCGAGCTTGCCGCACGCGAAGTAGTCGAGGAAGAACAGCGGCTCGGCGCCCTGGACGAGGATGTCGTTGACGCTCATCGCGACCAGGTCGATGCCGATCGTGTCGTGGCGGTCGAGCGCGAACGCAAGTTTGAGCTTGGTGCCCACACCGTCGGTGCCCGCAACGAGCACGGGTTCGCGGAAGCGCTTGCCGATCTCGACCAACCCGCCGAAGCCGCCGATGCCCGCGAGCACCTCCGGCCGCATCGTGCGCTTCGCGAACGGCTTGATGCGCTCGACCAGCGCATCCCCGGCGTCGATGTCGACGCCGGAATCGCGGTACGTGAGGGACTCGGGGGTCGGGGGCGGAGGCATGTCGGCGTTCGCTATCCGGTGCGCACGTGGGAGGAGCGTGGCGCGCGCAATCGGCGCTGGTTTGCCGCACGCCGGGAAGGAACCTCTACAATCCGGGTCTGCCCGCGTCGTGCATGTCGCCCGCGGGCATTGCACAACACAACTGGAACGCGCCGGATTCTACCGGAAATGAACGAGCCTCGCCCGCCGCAGACCGACGCCGCCTCGCCCGCGGCCGAGGCGCCTCCGCGCGCGGACGCGGGGACGCCTTCCATCGCGGACGTCCTCGCCACGGATGCGCCGCCGGCCGCACCGCAGCCGCGCCGCGCGCTGACCGTGCGCAACTACGTGTGGATCGCCGGCGCCGCGCTGGCGGTCTTCTTCGCGTTGCGGTACCTGGGTCCGGTGCTGACGCCGTTCCTGATCGGCGCGATCCTCGCATACCTCGGGACGCCCATCGTGACTTGGGCGGCGGGGAAGGGCATTTCGCGCGGGCTGACGACGACGCTCGTCGTGCTGCTGTTCGGGCTCATCCTGATCGCGCTGTTCCTGGTGCTGATCCCGCTCGTGCAGGCGGAAGTCACGCTCGCCGCCCGTCGCCTGCCCGAACTCGCCGCGCAGGCGACGGGCCGGATCACGCCCTGGCTCGAGCAGCAGTTCGGCATCACGCTGGCGCTCGACTTTGAATCGCTCAAGGCGCTCGTCGCCGAGCACATGGACGAGGCGCGGGGCCTGTCGCTGCAGGTGCTGGCCGGCGTGAAGAGCGGCGGCCTGATCCTGGTCGCCGTCCTCGTGAACCTGGTGCTGATTCCCGTCGTGATGTTCTACCTGCTGCGCGACTGGGACATGATCGGCGAGCGCGTCTACGCGCTGGTGCCGCGCAACTGGCTCGCGAAGGTGCGCACGATCGGCAGCGACATCGACGGCGTGCTTGCGGAGTTCCTGCGCGGGCAGCTCATGGTGATGCTGGTGCTGGCCGCCTACTACGCGTTGGCGCTGTCGCTGGCCGGCCTCGACCGGGCGGTCGCGATCGGCGTCCTGACCGGGCTGCTCGTCTTCATTCCGTATGTCGGGTATGGACTGGGGCTCATCCTCGGCGTCCTCGCCGCGCTGCTCCAATGGAGCGGCTGGGGCTTCTTTCTCGCGGTGCTCGCCGTGTACGCCGTTGGCCAGCTGCTCGAAGGCTATGTGCTCATCCCATACCTGGTCGGCGACCGCATCGGGCTGCATCCGCTGGCGGTGATCTTCGCGCTGCTGGCGTTCGGACAGCTGTTCGGGTTTGCCGGCGTCCTGCTGGCGCTGCCGGTGTCCGCCGCGCTGCTCGTGGGCCTGCGCCATCTGCGCGCCGCGTACCTGGAATCGCCGGTCTACCGCGGATCCCGGTAGCCGGGCATGGAACAGCTGACGTTCGAACTCGCGGCGCCCGAGCCGCCTTCGTTCGCCAATTTTCTCGCCGGCCGCAATGCCGAGGTCGTGGCGTCGCTGGCTCGGCTCGCCGCAGGCGAACTGCGCGAAACGGGCGTTCTGATTTGGGGCGCGCCGGGTTCGGGGCGCACGCACTTGCTGATTGCGACGGTCGCCGCGGCCCAGGGGCGGTGCCCCGCCGTGTACTACGCGAATCCCGAGGCGACGCCCGCCGAGCCTCCCGGTGCCGAGGCGCTCGTCGCCGTCGACGACGCGGACCGGGCCGATCCGGACGCGCAAGGCCGGCTCTTCACGCTGTTCAACCGCCTGCAGGCCACGGGCGGGCACCTGCTCGCGGCCGCCGCCGAGCCGCCCGCGCGGCTCCCGCTGCGCGACGACCTCCGAACGCGGCTCGGGTGGGGCCTCGTTTATGAGCTCCTGCCGCTGGCGGACGCCGACAAGCCCGCCGCGCTCGCGCGCTACGCCGAGGAGCGGGGCTTCCGCCTCGCCGAAGACGTCATCGCCTATCTCCTGGCGCACGGGCGCCGGGACATGACGACGCTGGTCGCCACGCTGGCGGCGCTCGACCGCCATTCGCTGGCCGCAAAACGTCCGATAACGGTCCCGTTGCTGCGAACCTGGCTCCAGCGCGAGATTCCGCTTCGCGATGCCGGCGGCTGACAGCGGCTTCGCTGTGTGGGCGAGGACACGCGCCCGTCCGGGTGTTGCAAAAATCGCAACGGCCGCCGGGCGCTCGCGTCGGGGGCAGAAATTTCCCTAGTTCTTTGATTGTTCAGGTAAAATGAGAGGAGGCCCCGCGTACTCGCCTGATACGGCGCTGTCAACCGACAGCGCCGTGCGCCCGTTATAGGCGTCGACACGGGTTACCGGTGTCGTTGATTGGCTTCCAACAAGGACTCACGAATGAAGCATTTGGTTGCGGCACTGGTGGTGGCGGCGTTCTCGGCCGCCTCTCTCGCTCAAGGTACGACCCCGGCGACGCCGGCCGGCAACAAGGCCGCCGCGACGCCTGCAGCTTCGGCGAAGACGACTGACGCCGGAACGAAGAAGGCCAAGAAAAAGAAGGCGAAGAAATCGAAGGCCGCCCCCGAGGCGACCACGCAGAAGCCCGCGAAGTAAACGCAGTCACTTAACTGTCCAACCCCGAAACCACAGAGGAATACCAAATGAACAAGCTTCTCATTGCACTGATCGCCGGCGCGTTCGCGTCGGTCGCAGCGGCGCAGACCGCCCCCGCCAAACCGACCACGCAGGAACGCCAGGCGGACGTCAAGGCGACGACGCAAGCCGGTTCGGGCAGCTCGGCCAGCACGCAGGCCACCGCGGCCGAACAAGCCAAGAACGTCAAGGCGTCGAAGGAAACGGCGAAGATGACGACGGCTGACAAGAACAAGGCCATCAAGGCCTCGGAAAAGGCGATGACTAACCCGGATAACCCGTCGGGCAGCGTCGCCGGCACGGCCGCGCAGCAGAAGGCGAACGTCGCCGACTCGAAGGGCACGCCGAAGGCCAACGTCGATCTGAAGACGAAGGAAGGCCAGAAGCAGCTCGACAAGAGCATGCAAAAGGCGTCGACGCCGTAATCGTCGTCTCTGCGGCAGTCCGGAAAGGCAGGGCGCCCGCGTCCTGCCTTTTCCACTTGTAGCCGCCGAATTCCCCGTCAGCGCCGGTCCCGCACGCGCGATGCCCGGCCTCCCAACCTCCCAACCTCCCAACCTCCCAACCTCCCAACCTCCGGAGAGACTCGCCCCATGAGCAGATTCACTGCAGTGGTCGCCGCCGGCTTCGTTGCCTCGTCGATCGCCTTCGCGCAAACCGCCGCCCCGTCGCTCGACCAGAAGCAGCGCGAACAGGCGGTTCAGTCGATGACACAGGGCAACCCCAACAACGATGCCGGCGCAGCGGCGACCGCGAAGCAGCAGTCGGCCAACGTGAAGGCGTCCGACAAGACGAAGAAGATGACCACGGCGGAGAAGAACGCCGCGATCAAGTCGGCGAACACCAAGATGGTGAACCCGAACAATCCGTCGGGCAGCGTTGCCGGCACCGCAGTGCAGCAGGAGGCCAACGTCGCGGCGTCCAAGGCGGCATCCAAGGCACCGGTTAACATGAACACACCCGCTGCCGAATCTGCGATGCAGAAGGCCGCGACGAAGTAGGTGCGCTTCGTTCGCGTGCGAACGCACGCGCACGCGCGGTCCGGCCCTGGACGAACTCGGGCCCCACCCGTCGGGCGGCCGCCCGCATCGCGCCCCTCGGTCCGCGACGGGGAAGGCCGCGCGCGGCGTGTTGCTGCCGACTCTGACCCATGACCGAACTCTCCGCCGCCCGCCCCGCCGTCACCGTCGCGACGATCGTCGAGCGCGACGGACGCTTCCTGCTGGTCGAGGAGGAAACGCGCGCCGGCGTGCGGCTCAACCAGCCGGCCGGTCATCTCGAGATGGGGGAAACGCTGCCTGCCGCCGCGGTCCGGGAAACCCTCGAGGAAACCGGATGGCACGTGCGCGCCACTGCGCTCGTCGGCATCTATCGGTGGGAGGCGCCGGAAACGGGCACGACATACGTGCGATTCTCGTTCGCGGCCGATGCGCATACGCATGACGTGGCGCGCCCGCTCGATCGCGGCATCGTCCGCGCGCTGTGGCTCACCTACGACGAGATCGCCGCCGTGAACGCCAGGCACCGCAGTCCGCTCGTGCTCCGCTGCATCGACGACTATCGTGTCGGCGCGCGGTGGCCGCTCGACCTCGTGCGCGAAGTCCACGCGCGGGGCGCCGGACGATGAGCGCCGCAGGGCCGCCCCAAGGCGATCGCCCCCTGGGGGGAACGGCGCGCAGCGCCGATCGGGGGGAACCCACAAGCGCCGCAGGGCCGCCCCAAGGCGATCGCCCCCTGGGGGGAATGGCGCGCAGCGCCGGTCGGGGGGACCAAATCGCCGCCGGGCCGCCCCAAGGCGATCGCCCCTTGGGGGGAACGGCGCGCAGCGCCGGTCGGGGGGAACACACCAGCGCGCGCCGTTCGCGTGTCGTCGTCGGCATGTCCGGCGGCGTGGACTCGTCCGTCGCCGCGTGGTTGTTGAAGCAGCAGGGGTACGAGGTGATCGGCGTCTTCATGAAGAACTGGGAGGACGACGACACCGACGACTACTGCACGTCACGCGTCGACCTGGTCGACGCGGCGTCGGTGGCCGACGTCCTCGGGATCGAGCTCGAGGCCGTGAATTTCGCCGCCGAGTACCGCGAGCGCGTGTTCGCGCACTTCCTGCGCGAGTACGAGGCCGGGCGCACGCCGAACCCCGACGTGCTGTGCAACAGCGAGATCAAGTTCAGCGCGTTTCTCGAATACGCGTTGCGCCTGGGCGCCGATCACGTCGCGACTGGCCACTATGCGCGCGTGTGCCGTGCCGCCGGGGATCCTGCGCGCGTGGAACTCATGAAGGCGCTCGACGCAACCAAGGACCAGAGCTACTTCCTGCACCGCCTCACGCAGAAGCAGCTGGCACCCGTGCTGTTCCCGCTCGGCGAGATCGAAAAGCGCGACGTGCGCGCGATCGCGCGGCGCGAAGGGATCCCCACGCACGCGAAGAAGGATTCGACCGGCATCTGCTTCATAGGCGAGCGCCCGTTCCGTGATTTCCTCGCGCGCTACCTGCCGCGCACGCCCGGTCCTGCGGTGACGCCGGAGGGCGCGACGGTGGGGCATCACCAGGGGCTTGCCTACTACACGCTGGGCCAGCGGCAGGGACTGGGCATCGGCGGCACACGCAGCGGCACCGACGCGCCGTGGTTCGTCGCGGGCAAGGACTTGGCGCGCAATGCGCTCATCGTCGTGCAGGGGCACGATCATCCGCTGCTGTATCGCCGCGAAGTCGAAGCGATCGACATGCACTGGATCGCGGGCAGCGCACCGGCGCTGCCGCGCGTGCTCGGCGCGAAGACGCGCTATCGGATGCCCGACGCGACGTGCACGCTCGCCGAATACGACGGTCGTTTCCACGCCACGTTCGACGCGCCGCAATGGGCGCCCACGCCGGGACAGTACCTCGTCGTCTACGACGGCGACGTGTGCCTGGGCGGCGGTGTGATCGCGGCGCCAAGGACGATCGCCGCAGATTCGCCCACAGCATCGATGCCTGCTTGAGCGCGGCGTCGATCCCCAATTCGCTTCGATACGGCCAGGCCTTCTGCGAAGCCGTCGCGCCGAAAGTGGTGGCGGCGAAAGAGTAACGCGCGGCGCACGGCCAGCGGCAATGCAAAAAAGCGGCGGGATATCCCGCCGCTCTTCTTGAGCACGCGCGCCGCGCGTCAGAACGGAATGTCGTCGTCGAAGTCGTCGACGTTCTTCTTCGCACCCCCGCCGGCAGGCTTGCCGCCGCCACCGCCGCCACCACCGCCCTCGCGACGCGGAGCACCACCGCCGCCGCTGCCACCACCGGGACCGCCACCGGGGAAATCGGTGTCGCCGCCGCTGCCGCCTTCACGCGCGCCGCCGATCAGCTGCATGCGGTCGCCGACGATCTCCGTCGAGTACTTCTCGACGCCGTCCTTGTCCGTGTACTTGCGCGTCTGCAGCCGGCCCTCGATGTAGACGGAACGGCCCTTCTTCAGGTACTCACCGGCGATCTCTGCCTGGCGTCCGAACAGCACGACGCGGTGCCATTCGGTCTTCTCCTGCTTCTCGCCGCTCTTGTCCTTCCACTGCTCGCTGGTGGCGATGTTGAGGTTGCAGACGGCGTCGCCGCCGGTGGTGTAGCGCGTTTCCGGATCGCGGCCGAGATTGCCGAGCAGGATTACCTTGTTGACCGAGGCCATCTCACGTTTCTCCCATCGAGTAGTTGTTGCCAAAACGGGTGGGCGGCGCGGCCATGGTCGCGCTGCCGATCAGCCACAAAACCGTAAGGGCGACGCCGAACAGGAAGACCGACGTTTCACCCACGTGCTCGGCGAACCATCCGCCCGCGGCCGCGCCGACGAAGGCGCCCAGGAACTGCATGCTGGAGTTGACGCCAATCGCGGCGCCGCGCGCATCGACCGGCGCGCACTTGGAGATGAGCGACGGCAGCATCGCCTCGAGCAGGTTCAGCGCCGCGAAGAAGAACGTCATCGCGATGCACAGCGCAAGCAGCGCATGCTGCGTGAACGCCAGCGCGATCTGTGCGCCGAGCAGCACGACGACGGCGGCGTTGAGCAGCGGCTTGCCGCGGCCCGGGCGGTCGACCTGCCGGATGAACGGGAGCATCAGCAGGAGGGATACGATCAGCACCGGAAAGTACACGACCCAGTGCCGTTCCGCGGCCAGCCCGTTGTCCCGCAGCGCGAACGGAATCTGCGTGAACATCGCCATCAGCACCGCGTGCAGCACGAACGTGCCGAAGTTGAGCCGGACGAGTTGCGTGTCCACGAGCACCTGCGCGAACTGGACGCGCGAGACGGAACGCTCGTCGCTGGCGTGATCGGGGTCCGGCACCGCGTAGCGGACGACGGCGATGGCCGCCAGCGCGAGGACGCCGGTCAGCGCGAAGATGCCCGGCACGCCCATCCACGCCTTGAGGACGGGCCCGGCGATGAGCGACGCGGCGAACGTGAGGGCGATCGTGATGCCGATGACCGCCATCGCGCGCGTGCGCACGGTGTCGCGCGTGAGGTCGGCCGTGAGCGCGATGACGGCCGCCGAAATGGCGCCGGCGCCCTGCAGGCAGCGGCCGACGATCACCCAGCCGATCGTGTCGGCCGCCGCGGCGATGAAGCTGCCGAGCGCGAACACGGCGAGCCCTGCGTAGATCACGGGCTTGCGTCCCCAGCGGTCCGACGCCCAGCCGAAGGGGATCTGCAGGATCGCCTGCGTGAGGCCGTACGCGCCGAGCGCGACGCCGATCAGCGTGTGGCTGGCGCCGCCGGGCAGTGCTTCCGCGTAGAGCGCGAACACCGGCAGGATGATGAACATGCCCAGCAGACGCAGCCCGTAGATGCTGGCAAGGCTTAAGGTGGCGCGTCGCTCGGCAGCGGTCATCCGGATGGCCGGGGCGCTCAATGCGGCAGAGTTGGACATGGGGGAAAGTAAAGACCGCGAACAGGCAAGCGAAACGCAATATACTAACAGGTTCGGCTCGCCTTCCTTCGGTCGGAAGGCCTAGGCAAACCGAGTGGCAGGCCCTATTACGCGGACGCGTGGCGTCCGCGGCAACGCACGATCAGAGAGACACCCGAAAACCCCTGCATGGATTCCATCCGGATACGCGGCGCACGCACGCACAACCTCAAGAACCTCAACCTCGACCTGCCGCGGCACCGGCTGATCGTGATCACGGGGTTGTCCGGATCGGGCAAGAGCTCGCTCGCGTTCGACACGCTCTACGCGGAAGGCCAGCGCCGCTACGTGGAGTCGCTGTCCGCCTACGCGCGCCAGTTCCTCCAGCTGATGGAGAAGCCCGACGTCGATCTCATCGAGGGCCTGTCGCCCGCGATCTCGATCGAGCAGAAGGCGACGTCGCACAATCCGCGCTCGACGGTCGGGACGGTGACCGAGATCCACGACTACCTGCGCCTGCTCTATGCGCGCGTGGGCGACCCCTATTGCCCGGACCATCCGGAGCAGAAGCTCGCGGCGATGACGATTTCGCAGATGGTCGACGCGACGCTTGCGCTGCGCGCGCCCGGCGACGAGGAAGGCCCGCGGCTCATGATCCTGGCGCCCGTCGTCGTCAACCGCAAGGGCGAGCACCTCGAGCTCTTCGTCGAGCTCCGCGCGAAGGGCTTCGCGCGCGTGCGCGTCGACGGCAAGGTGTACGAGATCGACGCCACGCCCAAGCTCGCGAAGACGACGAAGCACACGATCGAGGTCGTCGTCGACCGCCTGAAGGTGCGCGACGAGTTCAAGCAGCGTCTGGCCGAGTCCTACGAGACCGCGCTGCGCCATGGCGACGGCCGGGCGATCGCCGTCGAGACGGGCAACGAAAGTGAGCGGCCGCGAGAGCACCTGTTCTCGGCCAAGTTCGCCTGCCCGGTCTGCAACTACGCGCTCGCAGAGCTCGAGCCGCGGCTGTTCTCGTTCAACAGCCCGCTCGGCGCGTGCCCGCGCTGCGACGGCCTGGGCTCGATCAGCTTCTTCGACCCGAAGCGCGTCGTCGCGTTTCCGCAGCTGTCGCTCGCGTCCGGCGCGATCCGCGGGTGGGACCGGCGCAACCAGTTCTACTTCCAGCTGCTGGGCAGCCTCGCCAAGCACGTCGGCTTCGACGTCGACCGCCCCTTCGCGAAGCTCCCCGAGCGCGTGCAGACCGTGATCCTGCACGGCTCCGGCGACGAGAAGATCCCGTTCACCTACCTGTCCGACCGCGGCAAGCCGCTCGTGCGCGAGCACGCGTTCGAGGGCATCATCCCGAACCTCGAGCGTCGCTATCGCGAGACCGATTCCGTGATGGTGCGCGAGGAACTCGCGAAGTACCTCAACAACAAGCCTTGCCCGGAGTGCAACGGCACGCGGCTGAAGCGCGAGGCGCGCTTCGTCAAGGTCGGGGAAGGCGACACCGCGCGTCCGATCTACGAGATCTCCGGCCTGCCGCTCAAGGCCACGATGGAGTTTTTCCGCGCGCTGACGCTCGACGGGCAGAAGGCGGCGATCGCCGATCGCATCATCAAGGAGATCGTGAGCCGGCTGCAGTTCCTCAACAACGTCGGCCTCGACTACCTGGCGCTCGACCGCTCGGCGGAGACGCTCTCGGGCGGCGAGGCGCAGCGGATCCGGCTCGCGTCGCAGATCGGCTCCGGCCTCACCGGCGTCATGTACGTGCTGGACGAGCCGTCGATCGGGCTGCACCAGCGCGACAACGACCGGCTGCTCGCGACGCTGAAGCACCTGCGCGACCTCGGCAACAGCGTCATCGTCGTCGAGCACGACGAGGATGCGATCAACGCGGCCGACTACGTCGTCGACATGGGGCCGGGCGCGGGCGAGCACGGCGGACAGGTGGTCGCGCAGGGCACGCCCGACGACATCCGCCATGCGCCGCATTCGCTGACGGGCCAGTATCTCGCCGGGCACCGGCAGATCCCGATCCCCGCGCGGAGGAACAAGGCCGACCTCACCCGCGTGCTGACGATCACGGGCGCGCGCGGCAACAACCTGCAGGACGTGACGCTGAAGCTCCCGATCGGGCTCTTCGTCTGCGTGACGGGCGTCTCCGGTTCGGGGAAGTCGACGCTCATCAACGACACGCTGTACCACGCCGTCGCGCGGCACCTGTACGACAGTGCGGAAGAGCCCGCCGCGTTCGGCGAGATCGACGGCCTCGAGCACTTCGACAAGGTCATCAGCGTCGACCAGAGCCCGATCGGGCGCACGCCGCGGTCCAATCCCGCCACCTATACCGGCCTGTTCACGCCGATCCGCGAACTCTTCGCGCAGGTGAAGGAAGGGCGTGAGCGCGGCTACGGGCCCGGCCGCTTCTCCTTCAACGTCA
>Ga0209253_10004520_pt1 | contig 12128 bp, 7 predicted proteins | sample FrelakmetBRP12BR_FD_187145 | JGI IMG/M metagenome (GOLD analysis project Ga0209253, IMG submission 187145) | Freshwater lake sediment microbial communities from the University of Notre Dame, USA, for methane emissions studies - BRP12 BR (SPAdes)... | ecosystem: Environmental > Aquatic >...
CAGTGCCTGCACTTCGTGCGCGACCTGAACATCGTCGAAGACCTGCCGGCGAAGCAGCTGGTGGAGGACCTGCTGGCGAACGATCACCTGATCACGTCGCCGCACACGCTGAGCCATTGGCCGCAGGAACTCTACCTCACGAATCCGGTGATCGACCGCGAGAACCGCGAGACCTGGGAAAAGGCCGGCGCCAGGGACTTGTACCAGCGCACCTGCGCCGAAGTCGAGAATCGCCTGCAGTCGTACACGCCGATCGAGACCGACGCAGCCACCGATGCGGAAATGCGCCGCATGATCGTGGCCGGCATGACGGCCGAGGCGCCGTTGCCGGAACTGCCGCCGCCGCCGGCAGGCGGTCCACGCGAAACGATGCGTGCACGCCGGCCCAATCGCCGGCGCGGGAACTGAGTTCGGGTCGGCGTTCCGCCGCGTGAGCGGCACGCACCGTCGAGGATCTTGCGCCCAGCCGTGAGGTTCGGGCGACGAGCCGTGTCCGCGCGGCGACCGCAGTTTCGGCTGCAGCGCTATCGTGCCCGACGACGAGACAGCCGCACCCCGCGGTTGACAGGCACTCAGCGCGGAGACCACCGATGCAACGCCCGGCAACGCTCATCTTTCTGCTGCTGGCGGGTTCGACACCCGGCCTGGCGCAGGACACTTTCCACGGCAATGTCGCACGCACCGGAGTTTATGCGTCGCCGGGACCACTGCGAACGCCGCAGGTGCAGTGGACCTTCAAGGCAGCGGGAGCCATCGTGACCTCCCCCGCGATCGCTGACGGCAGCATCTACATCGGCAGCATGAGCGGCCACCTGTACGCGATCGACCAGCAGACCGGCAAGGAGACATGGAACTTCAAGTCGAGCATGCCGATCGCGTCGTCGCCGGCCGTTGCCGCTGGCACGGTGTTCTTCGTTTCGTCGGCGGGCTCGCTCGCCGCCATCGACGCGGCCTCGGGCCAGCCGAAATGGGTCTTCGCCAACGAGTACGAGCGCAAGTTCGAGGCCAAGGGCCTGCACGGCTATCGTCCCGCCGCGCAGACGATCCCCGACGCCTGGGACGTCTTCACGTCCTCGCCGGCCGTAGTGAACGGCAAGGTCTACTACGGCAGCGGCGACGGCAACGTCTATGCGGTGGACGCGGCCACGGGCCTGCTGCAATGGAAGTTCGCGACCGGGGACGTGGTGCATGCCTCGCCGGCCGTGGCCAACGGCGTGGTCTACATCGGCAGCTGGGACGGCAACTTCTACGCGATCGACGCCGAGAGCGGCCAGCAGAAATGGATGTTTCCCGGCGGGCAGGATCCGTCCTTGCACAACCAGGTCGGATTCCAGTCCTCGGCGGCCGTGGTCGACGGCACGGTGTTCGTCGGCTGCCGCGACGCGCATGTCTATGCGCTGGATGCAGCGACCGGCCGCAGGAAGTGGGACTACCCGACGAGCAAGTCGTGGGTGAACGGCACGCCGGCGGTACGGGATGGCATCGTATACGTCGGCACATCCGACAGTTCGCGCTTCATGGCGCTGGATGCTCGCACAGGTCGACTGCGGTTCAACTTCGATGCGAAGTCATACGTGTTTTCGTCGGCTGCGCTGGCCGGCGGACTCGCCTACTTCGGCAGCCACAACGGCAAGTTGTATGCGGTCGATGCACGGACCGGCGTGCAGGCATGGGAATTCCAGACCGGAGCATCGAAAAACGACCCGCTGGGAATCCTCAACCCGGACGGCAGCCTGGACCAGGAAGCCTTTGCACCGCTGTTCGGCGACTTCCAGGACATGTACCTCGATTTCTATCGCTTCGTATCGGTCGGCGGCATCATGGGGTCGCCTGCCGTCGACCAGGAAACTGTCTATTTCGGCAGCCTGGAGGGCGTCGTTTACGCCCTGCGTTGATCCCGGCCAGTGCAATCTGTGACCTGAATCAAGGTCCTGGCTGCGCGTTCTCACGGGTTCGGGTCCGCGGGCCGCAGTATCTCCCCCATTCTGTCCAGCGACGGTGCCGAAAGGCAGCTCACCTTGCCCCTGACCACCACGACCAAGCCGCCCGTTGCACCGGCGCGCGCGAGCGGCGTGCCGATCGGCGCGTGGCTGGCGCTGGGATTTGTGCTGGTGATCGGCGCATTCACCGCCGCCAGCGTCGTGTCGCTGCGCAGCACCCGCGGCGCGACGGCCGATCTCGAGAGGATGCAGCAGCAGTTCGAGCCATTGTCGCGCAGCGTGCGTGATCTCGGCGACGGCGTCGCGACCTTCGATCGAACGGTGCTCGCTTATCTTCGCGCAGACACGCGCGACAAGCACGCGGCGACCGTCACCTCCGCGGAACGTCTGTCACAGGCCGCGAGTCGGATGGTTGACGTTGGTGCCGACGAGCAAGCGCCGCCGGTGGGCCCGCTATTGCAGCGCATCGCCGATCACGAGGCCCAGGGCTTCGAACTGTTGAACCTGCAGGATGCGCGCCGTCGCGCCGTCGCCGATCTCGAGTCGGCTTACGCAGCGCTGGATCGTCGCGCCCGTAGCGCGGGCGGGTCCGGCATCGTGGTCGGCGACAACCTTCTGGCACGGCCGTCGCTTGCGGAGCTGGCACGCTCCGTGGAAGCCGCCCGCCACGACGTATTGAGCGAACTGACCCGGGGCGGCAATTTCAGTGCCGGTCCCAATGGCAGCGAATTGCGACTGCGCCAGACGATCGAAAGCCACCGCGCGGAATTCGCCGCCTCGCCTGGCGGTAACTGGCTGGCCATGCAGACCGAGGACTTCAACAGGGCAGTCAAGCTGCGGCGGCAGGCTCTCCGGCTCGGCGCGGAAATCGAAGCGCGGCAGGCGACCTTCGCGGCGGAAGGCGACGCACTCGCGGTCCACATCCGTGACAACGTGGAAGCGCCCGCATGGCGCGCATTCACCGCGGCAGCGGCGGGTGCCCAACGGGCCGTCGCGCAGTCCGAGCAGACCATCCGGACCGCGACCTTCAAGGCGATCCTGCTGGCGCTGCTCGCGCTGGCCACGATCACGTGGGCGATCACCTGGCCCGTCCGCCGACTGACCGCCGGAGCCCGCCGCCTGGCCGCGGGCAACCTGGCAACCCGCGTGATGCGCGGCGGTGCCCGCGAGCTGGACGAACTCGCCAACGCGTTCAATCACATGGCCGGCGAGCTGGCCGACGCCGAGCGCGCAGTCAAGACCTACCAGGCACAACTCGAACACCGCGTCGAGGAACGCACGCTGCAACTGCGGCACCTTGCCGAGCACGATCCGCTCACGAACCTGCCGAACCGGCGACAGCTGTTCCAGCGCCTGAACGACATGCTCGATGCTGCCTGCACCGAGGGGCAACCGGCGTCGCACATCGCGGTGCTGTTCCTCGACCTCGACAATTTCAAGACCGTCAACGACACGCTCGGCCATGACTTCGGCGACCGCGTGCTGACCGAAATCGGGGGACGCCTGCGCGATCTTGTCGGCGAATCCGGGTTCATCGCGCGACTGGGCGGCGACGAGTTCACGCTGGTGTTCCCCTACTCGGGCGACTCGACCGAGGTCGAGCGACACGCCGAGCACCTGGTCGCAAGCTTCCAGCGGCCACTGCTGATCGATCGGCGCGAGGTGTGTGTCGGCGTGAGTTGCGGCGTCGCCATGTTCCCCGAACATGGTCGCGATGCGACGTCGCTGCTGCGTGCGGCTGATGTCGCGCTGTTCCGCGCCAAGGAACTGGGTCGCAACCGCCTGTGCGTCCACGATCCGTCGATGCTCGTGCAGGCGTCGAACCGCTTCCGCGTCGAACAGGCGCTGCGCAAGGCCATCGAGGGCGGGGAACTGGTGCTCCACTACCAGCCCCAGGTGTGCCTGGGCAGGCGGCGCACCATCGCCGTGGAGGCGCTGCTGCGCTGGAAGCTCAGCGACGACCAGGTCGTCGCGGCGGGCGAGTTCATCGAGATTGCCGAGCAGTCAGGCCTGATGCTCGACCTGAACGACTGGATCCTGGAAACGGCGGCCGCAGCCGTGAGCCGTTGGCGGCGCGAAGGCTGGCCCGACGCACGCGTGGCCATCAACGTTTCAGCGCAGCAGTTCCTGGCCGGGAATTTTCCGCTCGACATCGAGCGCCTGCTCGACCGGCATGGCCTGCCGCCTGAATCGATCGAGCTCGAGCTGACGGAAACGGCGCTGCAGACCGGCGCCGTCACGGTCGAGGCATTGCATGGCCTGCGCCTGCTCGACGTCGACACCGCGCTCGACGATTTCGGCACGGGCTTCTCGTCGCTGACCTCGATCGAGCGGCTGCCGCTCAGCCGGGTCAAGCTCGACCGCAGCGTGATTGCCGGAGTCGACAGCAACCCACGCTCAGCCGCGATCGTGCACTCGATCATCGGCCTCTGCCGCAACCTCGGGCTGCAGGTGACGATCGAGGGCGTGGAGCGCCTCGCCCAGCTCGACTTTCTTGCAGCTTGCGGTGAGATCTCGGTCCAGGGCTTTCTTGTCGCCAGGCCGGCCGAAGCATCCGCCGTCATCGACATGGTCCGTTGCACGCACAGTCATCTCGAATCGCTGCTGAGTGCGGCCGAGCGACAACGTGCTGCCACGGTCGTGGAAGACGTCACGAGTCCGGTCCGCATCCTGGGTCGCCACCGCAGGTGACGGCATGAAACCCCCTTCACTGCTGATCGCCCTGTGCACGCTGCTGCTCGGTGCCTGCGCCGCGAAGATGAGCAAGGACGAGTGCCGCACCGTCGACTGGCGCACGGTAGGTTACGAAGACGGCGTGGCGGGGCAGCCGGGTGACCGCATCGGCGAGCACCGACGTGCTTGCGCCGAATACGGCGTCACTCCAGACCTGACTGCCTATCTCGCTGGACGGTCCACCGGGCTCCGCGAGTACTGCCAGCCGCACAACGGCTATCGCGCGGGCGCCAGCGGCCACACCTACTTCGACACCTGCCCCGCCGACCTGGCCGAGGCATTCGAAATAGCCTACGACGAGGGACGTGCGCTCTATGTGCGGGAGCGCCGGGTCACCGACACCGACGAACAGATCGACGACAAGCGCCGCGAGATCCGGCGGCTCGAGGATCGGGTGGCAGAGAGCGCCTTCGACGTGATCGACACCGCGGCCACGGCGGAAGAACGCACACAGGCTGTTCTCGACACCAAGCAGGCGGCCGAGCGCATCGGCCGGCTCAAGGCGGAGATCACCGAACTCGAGAAGGAGCGCGCCCGCTACCAGGCGGAACTGGACGCTTACCGCAAGACCGCCGTCCTGCGCTAGCGCGGGCTACGCGTCGCTCCCAGTCGCTTCCCGCAGGGCAAGACGAGCTTGCGCCTGTTGCACGATCTCGCGGCCATGCCATGATCACCCGGGCATGACGAACGCTACTGCGCGAACCCTCCTCCTTGCGCTACTCATCGCAGCAGCGCACGCGTGCCCTGCGCGCGCGGCCGTGCGGGTGATCGAGGGACCGACGCCGATTCCCGACGGCGAAGCCGCCGCCGCACGCGACGTCACGGTGATGAACGAGAGGCTCGCGTTCGCACTCGCTGTCGAAAGCCCCGTGCCCTATGGTGTGCCGCGCGGCGCAATCATCGACGTCGGACCCGTCGTGGCCGGCAAGCCGGCACGCGACCGTGTCGTCTTCGCCGACTTCATCCCGAACAACTGGTCGGCGTGGCCGAACACCTACCAGAAGGTGGACATCGTCGAGCGCGGCCCGCAGCAAGCCGTCGTCAGGACGACACGCGACTGGGGCAAGGTCGTCATCTCGACCACGTATACGCTCCGCTCCAATGCGGACCGGATCGAGATGCAGACGACGATGACCAACACTGGCGACACGCCGCAGTCCGGCCTGCTGTCGGGCCAGACGCTGTGGCCCAGCGCCGGCTATTTCTTCGGTATCCCCGGCCTCGGCGACCTGCAGGAAGGCAAGGCGACGGGTGCGCTGGCCAGCCGCGTCGTTGCATACGACGAAGATTGGAGCATCACGCTGCATGCGCCATACATGAACTTCGTCGGCTCCCGCTCGAAAGACCTGTTCCTGCAGCACACGCTCCAACCCGGTGAGTCACGCACGTTCGATGCGTGGCTGCAGGTCGGTCCGCGCGGTGACCTGAGCCCGGTCGTTGCCGCCGAGATCGAAGGTGGCCGTTTGCCGGCGGGCACGCTGCGCGGCTCCGTGCAGGCTCGAGATGGCAAGCCGGTGAATGAACCGGTGGTCGTCGTGTCGAAGCAAGGCACGCCGTACGCGTGGAGTTTCGGTCACGACGGGCGTTTCGAAATGCCGTTGCCGGCCGGCAACTACGAGATCTACGCGACGGGCAAAGGGTATTCGCAGGGCAAGCCGGTGCCAGTCAAACTCGCCGCAGGTGCCGTGCAGACGGTGGATTTCGGCGACCTCGAGCCGCCAGGCCGAGTCGACTTCACCGTCGTCGATGCGCGCACCGCGCTGCCGCTCGACGCGCGCATCGTCATCACCGCGGGCCAGCGACAGCTGGTCGAGTTCCTCGGCCGCAACACGTTCTTCACCGAACTCGATCGCAAAGGCCGGTTGCAGGCCCCGCTGGCACCGGGCAGCTACAGCTTCACGGTCTCGTCCGGTGGCGGCTTCCTTGGCCCGAACGACGCAGTGACGCTCGACGTGCGGCCCGGCGAGACGGCGACGTCAAAGGTCGCACTCGCGCGGCTCTTCGATCCACCTGCGAGTGGCTGGTATGCGGCCGATCTGCACCATCACGCCGACCAGGCCGAAGGCGTCACGCCGCCGGAGTACCTGGCGCGCGCGCAACTCGCCGCCGGGCTCGACCTGCTGTTCGTCAGTGATCACGACTCCACCGCGAACCACGCGCCGCTGCAGCAGATTGCCGATGCACGCGGCGTGCCGTTCATTCCGTCGCTCGAGTTGTCGCCGTCGTGGGGACACTTCAATGCGTGGCCGCTGCGGCCGAGCCAGCGGCTCGCGATCGACACGGCGACGGCCACCATCGACGAAGTGCTCGGTGAAGCCCGCCGCCAGGGCGCGATCGTCGTGCAGTCGAATCATCCGTTCATTCCCTACGGCTACCTGGCGAGCCTCGGCGCCGGACTGGTGCCCGGCGGCTTCAATCCCGCCTTCGACCTCGCGGAAATCAATTCCGACGTGCCGTACGACACGACGGTGCTGGGGGCACTCTGGTTGCTGTGGAACGAGGGGCATCGCTATTACCTGTCGGGTGGCACCGACGTGCACGACGTCTGGAACCACGAGTCCGGCCGCATCCGGACCTTCGGTCACGTCGACGCGCCGCTCACGCCGATGTCGTATGCGGAGGCCGTCAAGAACGGCCACGCTTACGTGAGTTACGGCCCGTTGATCGAACCGGCGGTGATGTTCGGCAGCGAACTGAAGGTGAAGCCAGGGGTACCCTTCCCGCTTGCGTTCAGTTTGCGATCGGTGACGGGGTTGAAGCAGGTCACGCTGATCGGCGCGGGCACCGTGGCGTTCACGCAGGCCTTCAGCGACGGACCGCGAGAAGCGCACGTAGAATTCGAGCCAACAGCGACAGGTCACACGTGGTATTCGCTCGAGGTCGAGGACGTCGCGGGCCTGAAAGCCTACTCGAATCCGATCTGGGTCGATGCAGTCGAATTGCCGCGGTTTCCGGCACGGCCCTGATGCGCCCGGCGCGGCAAGGACGCCTGCCAGGGACCTGGAGTCGATTGACCGCAGAACTGACTGATGGTCTAGTGACGCCTCAGGCGCCAACCCGTCGACAGGCGGCAGTGACCATGGTCGCCTTCGCGATCGCCGCATGGAGTCGGCGACGCGTGTTTCACCGGCTGGTTCAGGCGCACAGGCCGGCGCACGCCGGATCGCGAGAAAACGAGCATCATGAGCACTCACCCCCACCGATGGCTTACGACGATCGTGCTCGGCACGTTGCTCGCGGGTTGCGACGGCACGCTGACGATCGACCTCTCAACGGATGGGCCGGCCGACCCGGCGATCGCCGATGTACAGGCCAACCTGCTCGGCGTCGAGTTGCGCAAGGCTGACAGCACGGTCACGACGCTCGAGTTCCGTGACAGCGAACCGATCGACCTGCGTGACCTCGCCACAGCGAGCACGCCGTTGCGACTGTTCACGAGCGAGACGCTGCCAGCCGGTGACTACACCGGAGTCCGGCTGCTGTTCGACTCCGGGGTCGAGGCGAAAGTCGTCGACGCGAGTGGGACCAGGTCTTCGCTGCAGCTCGCGAACGGCAACTTTGCTGCAGTCGACTTCTCGGTCGTGGAAGACGAGCGCAGCTCCGAGACGTTCAGCCTTGCGCTCGACCTGCGCCAGTCGCTGGCGTTCGACGACGCCACCGACGAGTACACGCTGACACCCGTGCTGCGCATCGTTCCAACCGTCGATGCCGCGCAGGTCACGGGCGCGGTCGGCGTGACCTGCCCCGCGGGCGGCACTTTGCTCGAGGGTGGCGCGGTCTACCTGTACCAGGGTGCTGACGTCAATCCCGACGATCTTGACGGCGCCGGCGTCGAACCGTATGCAACGACGCGCATCGTCCAGGACCTGGCGTCGGCAGGCACCCTGACCTACTCGCTGCGCTTCTTGCCCGCCGGCGACTACACGCTCGCATTCACGTGCCAGGGCGATGCCGACGCACTCGGCGCGAACGACGACGTCGCGTTCAGCAACACGCAGAACGTGAGCCTCGACGACGGCGAAGCATTGCGACTCGATCTGCGCTGACGACGCCCAACCTGGCCTGTGGCACTCAGTTTGCAGTCGGCGTCCGCTGTTTCAACGTGAGTGAAACGAACGCCATCGCCATCACGCAGCAGAAGATCATCGTCGTGAACACGCCGCCCCACCCCCAGTGGTCGGCGATCCAGCCGACGCCGGTGCCCGCGATCGCCGAGCCGAAGGCGTAGCCGAAGAAGCCGGTGAATCCCGCGGCAGTGCCCGCAGCTTTTTTCGGTACGAGCTCGAGCGCGTGCAGCCCGATCATCATGATCGGGCCGTAGACGAAGAAGCCGATGACGATCAGCGACGCCATGTCGATCCACAGCGGGCCGGTGCGATTCAGTCCGTACACGACCAGGCCGAACAGCGTCAGACCCATGAACAGGATGGTCGCTGGGCCACGGCGTCCGCCGAAGATGCGATCCGACACCCAGCCGCACAGGATCGTGCCCGGAATCGCGGCGTACTCGAACATGAACCACGCGGCGCTCGACTGGTGGAACGAGAATCCCTTTGCCGTCTCGAGGTAGGTCGGGATCCAGTTCTGCACGCCGTAACGCACGAAGTACACGAACGCGTTGGCCGCGGCGATGGCCCACAGCAGCCGGTTGTTGAGCACGTGGGCGAAGAAGATCTCGCGGAAACTCAGCGTCCGCTCCGAGTGCTCAGAGTAATTCGCCGGAAAGTCATTGCGGTACGCCTCGACCGACGGCAGGCCGCAGGTCTGTGGTGAGTCGCGCAGCAATACGTACACCAGCACCGCAATCGATGCCGCGACCAGCGCGTTGAAGTAGAACTTGGCACCCCAGTCGCCGAACAACCCGACACCCACGACGGCCAGCGCAGCGACCAGGCCGCCGCCGACGTTGTGCGCAGTGTTCCACAGCGACACCACGCGCCCGCGCTCGTTGGCACTGAACCAGTGCACCATGGTCTTGCCGCTGGGTGGCCACCCCATGCCGTTGAACCACCCGTTCAGTGCCTGCAGCAGGATGATCAGCGTCAACGAGGCGTAGATGCCCTTGAACAGGCCAAACGAGGCCGTCACGGCAGCCGAGAGCAGCAAGCCCAGCGGCATGAACCAGCGCGGATTGCTGCGGTCGGACACCGATCCCATCAGGAACTTCGAGACGCCGTAGGCGATGGACAACGCCGTCATCGCCGTGCCCAGTTGCGCCTTGGTGTAGTCAGGGTATTCGCGCAGGATGTCCGGGATCGCCAGCGACAGGTTCATGCGCACCAGGTAGTACGCGGCGTAACCCACGAAGATCGCGATGAAGACCTGCCTGCGCAGGCGCTTGTATTCGGCGTCTGTCCGGTCGATCGGAAGAGCGTTCAAGCGGGGCCCCCTGCAGTCGCAAAGTTCGGGGCCTGTGCGGCCGCCTTGGTGTTCTGCGTTCGTCCGCTATAGTACCGGTCGGCGGGCCCAGCGGGCCCGTTCTCGCGTAGCCGGTCCCGCGTCCCGATCAAGAGGCCAGAGTCCCCGATGAAAGCAACGAGAAACCTGTTCGCGAGCGGCCTGTTGGCACTGAGTCTTGCTGTGGTTGCAGCCGCAACAGCCGCCGCTGCGCCGAGCCGGACAGGCATCGATGCACCGGAACTCGCCGCGCTCGGCAGGTATGCCGTGGGCGTCCGGTCGATCACGCTGGTCGACCGCGACCAGCTCGACCTGGATGTGATCGATCCGAAGACCGGTATCCCAGCGCAGCGCGACCGCAACCTCAAGGTAGAAATCTGGTACCCGGCCGAGGCCGTGGCAGGCGCTACGCCGATCACGTACGAAGACGAGTTGGAGTCCGAGCCGCCCGCGCCGCCGGCCAGGTTCAAGATTCCGGGCCTTGCGGTGCGAGATGCGAAAGCCGACGGCGGCCGCTTCCCGCTCGTGATCGTGGCGCATGGCTACGGCAACGTGCCGATCGCGATGAGCTGGCTCACGGAGAATCTCGCGTCCAAGGGCTACGTCGTCGCCGCGATCCGGCACCAGGACATGTACCTGAACCCGGCCGGTTTTCCGCAGGCTGCCCTGCGCCGTCCGCTGGACATTGCATTCGTCGCACGCGAACTGCAGGGTTCGCTCGGCCAGTCCGGCGAAGTCGATCCGACGCGCACGGCGCTGATCGGCTATTCGATGGGCGGCTACGGCGTGCTGGCCGCCGCCGGCGCAACGCTCGATCCTGCAGGCGGTCTTGTCTCGCGCGTTCCCGGCGGCCTGCTGCAGCCCTTCGCACGCGGCGGCGCCCTGAGCGCTTCGCTCATCGCACCGGCCGTGAAGGCGGTCGTCGCCTTCGCACCCGCGGGCGGAGCTTTCGGAGCATTCGGAGCTGACGGGCTCGCCGGCATCAATTCGCCGTTGCTGCTGATTGCCGGCGATCGCGACAACACCGTCGACTACACGAGCGGCGCGCGCGCGTTCTTCGACCAGGCCATCCATTCGAATCGCTACCTGCTGACGTTCCTGGGCGGCGGCCACGCGCTTGGTCTCGGTCCGGCGCCGCCCGAGATGCAGACGGACCTGTGGAACCAGGACTGGTTCGAGGACCCGGTCTGGCGCAAGGACCGCCTGATCGGGATCAGCCTGCACTTCGTCACGGCGTTCCTCGACCGGTACGTGAAAGACGACGCCAGTCGCAGCGCTTTCATCGACGGCCTCGTCGTCGAGTCGAGCAAGGGCAAATGGGACGCGCCACAAGGGACCCCGTGGAGCGCGCGCAGTCCCGGCGGCGAAGTCACGCTCTGGAAGGGCTTTCAGCGCCGGCATGCCGAAGGACTCAGCCTGATGCACCAGGACGCCGCGCCTGCGAAATGAGCCGCGGCTGGGCGCAGCGACGTCAGCTGCGCAGCCGCAGGCCTTCGGGATCGTAGAGGGGCTGCAGTCGAACGGTCGCCCGGCAGAGACTGCCGAGGATGTCGATCTCGAAGCATTCACCTTCACGTGCCAGCGCCGCCGGCACGTAGCCGGCCGCGAGACTGCGATCGACGCAGTGCCCGTACGCACCCGAGGTGACGTAGCCGACAGCCTTGCCGTCTTTCAGGATCGATTCGTAGCCGACGACGTCGGCATCCTGCGCATCGACTTCCATCACCACGAAGCGGCGCTGCGGCCCGCTGTCGCGCTCGGCTAGCGCCGCCTCGCGTCCGATGAAATCCGGCTTGCTGAAATCGACGAAGCGATCGAGCCCCGTCTCGCCCGGCGTGTAGTCGGGCCGGAAATCCTTGTTGAACGAGCCGTAGTTCTTCTCGAGGCGCAGCGACGACAGCGCGCGACCACCGAACAGTGTCAGGCCCCGGCCCTGCCCTGCCTCGCGCAGGTCGTCGTACAGCGACGCGAAGTAGTCCGGCGTCGTCCAGATCTCGTAGCCAAGTTCGCCGGTAAAGCCGGCGCGCGTCACGATCGACGGTGCGTAACCGACTGCGG
>Ga0209253_10004521_pt1 | contig 12124 bp, 11 predicted proteins | sample FrelakmetBRP12BR_FD_187145 | JGI IMG/M metagenome (GOLD analysis project Ga0209253, IMG submission 187145) | Freshwater lake sediment microbial communities from the University of Notre Dame, USA, for methane emissions studies - BRP12 BR (SPAdes)... | ecosystem: Environmental > Aquatic >...
TAACATCCAATTACCTGATTACCGGTTTCATCGCTTCAATTATTGTCGCTTCCGTTATCAGTGGTCTGATTATTTATTTTCTGCAATTCATCACAAAGCTTAAACAAAATAATGAGCAACTGAATGTCATTATTAATAGTTGCCCGGTACCTATGGCAATCAATAATAGCAAGGGCACTATCCTAAGTATTAATCCCGAGTTTATTAAAAGATTCGGCTACCAGCTTACGGACATCCCAACGCTTGATGACTGGTGGCCAAAAGCATACCCCGATGAAAAATATCGTCAGTGGGTAATGGATTCGTGGAATGAACGATTAGAAAATTTTCTGCATAACAACAGCGAATTCAAACCACTGGAAATCAAAATTTGTTGCAAAGACGACACATGTAAAACCGTATTGGCTACAGCCACACCACTTGGAAATGCGGTTGAAGGAATATTTCTTGTTGTCTTATATGATCTATCAGAAAAAGCAAAAATGGTTGATGCTTTGAACGAGTCACGCAACATCCTGCAATCCATCATTGAAACAATCCCGATGCGCGTATTCTGGAAAGATAAAAACTCGCGTTATCTAGGCGCAAATACAGCTTTTGCAAAAGATGCCGGAGAAAATGACCCCAGCAATATTATTGGCAAACTTGATCAGGATCTGGCCTGGAAAGAACAAGCTGAACTATATCAATCTGATGATCGTGAAGTCATCAGAAGTTGTAAACCTAAAATCGCATTTGAAGAGCCACAAACTACACCTGCAGGAGATCGGATTGTTCTCAGGACTTCGAAAGTGCCCCTGTATGATGACTCAAATGCAGTTATAGGAGTTTTGGGAGTTTATGAAGATATCACCAAGCGCAAAAAAATAGATGCCGAACTTCGCGTGGCTGCCACTGCGTTTGAGTCACAGGAAGGCATGATTATTACCGATGCAAACACAAACATTCTAAAAGTAAATCACTCATTTACCAGAATCACCGGCTTCACTTCTGAAGAGGCCCTGGGTAGAAAAATGAACTTACTCAAATCCGGTGTTCATTCTGCCGATTTTTATCGTGACATGTGGGATAGCATCAAAACAACCGATTCCTGGCAAGGCGAGGTCTGGAATCGACGCAAGAATGGCGAGATATATCCTGAATGGTTGACCGTCACTGCGGTAAAAGATGATGAAGGCGATACCACGCACTACGTAGGTACGATGATTGATATTACGGCACGTAAAGCGATTGAAGAGCGTATCCATCATATGGCACACTATGACGTGTTAACTGACCTGCCAAATCGCGCATTACTGACAGACAGGCTGCATCAGGCCATTGCGCAGACCAGACGTGAAAAATCCAAACTGGCGCTCATTTTCCTTGATCTTGATAACTTCAAGCCGGTGAATGACTCGCTTGGTCACGATATAGGAGATCTACTGCTGAAAGAAGTTGCCCGCCGTTTGCATCACTGCGTAAAACGGGAAACGGACACGCTATCACGTATTGGCGGTGATGAGTTCGTGATTATCCTGTCGCAGATTGAAAAAGACCAGGATGCGGCAATCGTGGCAGACAAAATTGTACAAGCGCTCACCGAACCATTTAACATCGAACAGCATACTATTCACATTTCATGCAGCATCGGCATTGCAATCAACCCCTTGCATGGCGCCGACGTAAACACGCTGATGCGCGTTGCAGACAATGCCATGTATGAAGCCAAGCGTGCCGGACGCGGGTGCTTCAGGTTTTATACCTCTGACTCACCGCAGTCTCAACTGCCTATCTGATCATCTGCAGACAATCCGACCTGATTGCTTTAATCGCGTCGGCCACGCAATCCACTGCCAACTCTCTGGCGTAACTTTTACGCCAGGCCAATGCCACTCTGCGTGTCGGTGCCGGCGCTTCAAACGGGATGACTTTCACCAGCGGATTTACATAGCGCTCCGTCGCTGCGCTGCATGGCAGCACCGTAATCCCCAGATTCGAAGCAACCATGTTCCGGATCGTTTCCAGTGAGTTACCCTGCAGCACTTGCCCTTTGCGCGATAAATCCGGGCAAGCCTGTAATACCTGATGGCTATAGCAATGACCGCTACTCAACAGCAGCACATTCTCATCCGCCAGCTCATCCGCATTGATTGTCTTACGGCTTGCCCAATGGTGATCCACCGGAATCATGACCACATATTTTTCATCATACAAAGGCAATGTATTGATACCGGGCAAATCAAACGGCAAAGCCACCACTGCTGCATCAATCACGCCATTCTTTAATTGCGTTTCCAGTTGCGCGGTAAGATTCTCTTCAATATCCAGCGGCATATCCGGTGCATTTTTACGCAAAATCGGAATAATCTCCGGCAATAGATACGGCCCGATTGAGTAGATTAAACCCAGTCTGAATACACCGCTTAACTGGTTATTGCCCTGTTTTGCGATTTCACGGATCTGATTCACCTCTTCAAGCGCCTTGATTGCCTGCTCGATTATTTTTTCACCAATCGGTGTCGGGCTGATATCCGTTCGGCTACGCTCGAATATCTGCACACCCAGGTCATCTTCCAGTTTTTTTATCGCCAGACTTAATGCAGGCTGACTCACGTAGCATTTTTCCGAAGCACGCCTGAAATTGCGCTCTTTGGCTACCGCCACGACAAAACGTAATTCGCTCAAGGTCATGATTCATCTTCTCACTGACAATTTATCGATAAGTTTAACATATCGATAAATTTTGAACATTCAATTATACAAATCAAATGCGTCGTCTTAAACAGCTTTTTTGCGGGTAGCCAGTAAGCTCAGCAAAATACTTGTACCAATCACTGCGATCACGACCCCTAAGGAAACGGCGACCGGTATCTTGAACCATTCCACGATCAGCATTTTCGTACCCACAAATATCAGCACGACGGCCAAACCGAATTTAAGCAAGTGGAAACGCTCCGCCATATCCGCCAGCAGGAAATACAATGCGCGTAAACCTAATATCGCAAAGATATTCGACGTAAACACAATGAACGGATCACTGGTAATCGCAAAGATCGCAGGAATACTATCCAGCGCAAAAATCACGTCTGAAAACTCAATCAATACCAGCACCAAAAACATCGGCGTAAACCAGCGTACGCCTTTATCTATAATCCAGAACTTGTCACCATGATAATCATTGGTGATGCGTACATGGCTGCGTAACCATTTCAGCAGCGGATTTTCTGCAAGGTTTGGTTCGTGGTCTGCAAATACGAACATCTTGATACCGGTAATCAGCAGGAACGCGCCAAACAGATAAAGCACCCAATGGAACTGCGTAATGACCCAAGCGCCTATCAAAATCATCAGGGCACGTAGCACAATCGCCCCAAGCACACCATAAACCAGCACACGCTTTTGGTATTCCAATGGCACGGCAAAATAGCTGAAAATCATGACAAAGACAAAAATATTGTCCATCGCCAGGGTTTTTTCCAGTAGATAACCGGTCAGATACTCCATCACCCTTGCATCAGCGATTTCACGCCCGCTGGTGTGATCCAGCCAGCCCCATAAGGCACCGCCGAATAACATCGCCATGGCGAACCATACCAATGACCAGATGAGCGCCTCTTTAACCCCTACTTTTTGGGCTCCGTTACGGCCTAGGGCAAACAGATCGATCGCCAGCATGGCTAAAACAAACACACCAAAACCAGCCCACATCCACCAAGTACCAATCGATTGCAGTTCGCCCATTAATTCCTCATTCCATGATTTTTCATTGTTATATTCATTAGTCTAACTAAACCTGATCAACGGTAACTTCTTCTTCCAAATGTACCACCCACTCTCGCCACACAGCCCATATTACTGCCAGAACGATTGGCCCTACAAATAGACCCACCAATCCAAAAGCCAATAGACCGCCTAGTACGCCAAACAACACAAACAAAAACGGTATCGGGCTCACGCTACTAATAAACAAAGGTCGCAGAAAATTATCAAGTTGGCTAACCACCGCCGCGCCCCATATCCACACACCTATAGCGGCACCCGTCTCACCTTGTAGCAATAGCCAGAAGCCTGCCGCGCCCCAAGCCAAAGGTGTACCAAATGGAATGAGTGCCAATATCATTGTAAGCACGCCAAACATCACTGGCGAAGCCAGTCCTGCTACCCAGTACCCTAAACCGGCAACCATACCCTGCACTAAAGCTGTTAATAAAATGCCGTACACCACCGCACGCGCAGTGGTGCCAACTGCGTGCAAATAATCGTGCACTTGTTCACCAATAAATCTAGCCAATACATGGCGGAGCTCTCGCATAATACGCGCACCATTGCGGTAAAAGAAAAACAAAATCACTATGACAAAAATCAGTTTAACCAGATTTTTTCCTACACCACCCGCTAACGTAGTGAGATCGCTGGTATGTGCAACCAGCCACACTTTAATGACAGATAAAACAGCTTCCGGATTGGCTGCAAGCGCCGCTTGCTGATGCACCAGCCAGTTACCTAGCCAAGGCAGCCCGCTCAATGTTGCAGGAACGGGTGGTGGATTAGCAAGAAAAACTTGCAACGCGGGATAAGCGTTACTCAGCTCTTGTTGCGCCAGCCAAACCAACCATATTAAAGGCAGAAACAGTGTGAGTGCAGCTAGTGCCGTAGAAAGACTCGCTGCCAACGTGTCACGATTTTTGCACCAGAGTCGGATTCTTGAGGCCACAGGCCAAGAGGCGTAGGCTAACACCCCCGCCCAAGCGATTGGCGCAAGAAACGGCGCAATCACCATAAATCCAAGCATAATCAACCCACCCAGCGCAAGCCATTGCACGATGTGGCGACTCAAATGTATATGGTCTTTCAAACTGTATCTTTCAAGGAGTCTCTTTCAGCCCTTATTTATCTTTGCTACCATCGTTACCTCCAGCAATACGGTCCATCACAGCAAACATGACTCCCGAAAATACCAGCGTCAAATGGATACCTACCAGCCAGGCTAATTGGTAATTACCATTATCTGAGGCTAGAACTTCTTTCACATTGATAAAGTATTTAAGAAGCTCAATACCTGAAATAGCCACAATAGAACCTATCAGTTTCAGTTTCAGATCTGAGAAACTTACATGCCCCATCCAGTCCGGACGATCTTCATTATCACCAGTATCTATTTTAGAAACAAAGTTCTCGTACCCAGCAAAAATGATGATCAGAAGTAAATTCGCTACCAGCGTGATATCAACGAGTGTTAAAACCCCCAATAAAGCTGCGCCGCTGTCACCGTCAAATACCGTAGGCACTAAAGCAAAAAATGCTTTAGCAAACTTCACCAATAACAACCCAATGCCAGCGACTAGACCTATATAGAAAGGTACCAGCAACCAGCGACTAGTAAACATAAAGTGCTCTACTGCGTGTTCAATACGTTTCATTATCATTCTTTCATTCATCATCGTTTACATACTGCTACGAAGTGCGGCAATCCGCTCATCTAAACCTGGGTGACTTGAAAATAATTTACTGAACGCACCGCCGCCCGAGATACCAAAAGCCGCCATTTGTTTAGGCAATGCTGAAGGTTCATGTTGTGCTTTCAGACGCTCTAATGCCGCAATCATCTTGTTTGTGCTGGATAGTTTTGCCGCACCTGCATCCGCACGGAATTCACGCTGACGTGAGAACCACATCACGATCATCGAAGCCAGCACACCCAATACCAACTCTGCAACAATCATGGTGACAAAATAGGCTGGACCTGTACCGCGCTCGGTTTTGAAGACGACTTTATCTACCATATAACCAATCACGCGGGACAGGAACATGACAAAGGTATTGACCACCCCCTGAATCAAAGTCAGTGTCACCATGTCACCGTTGGCGATGTGTGACACCTCATGTGCCAATACCGCCTCAGCTTCATCTTTGCTCATCGCATTCAATAAACCGCTTGAAACCGCTACTAACGAACTGTTCTTTGTCATCCCGGTCGCAAAAGCATTCACCTCAGGTGTATCAAAAATGGCCACTTCCGGCATTTTGATCCCGACCGCATCCGCTTGCTGACGCACCGTTTTTACCAGCCAGATCTCGGTCGGTGTACGTGCCTCTTCAATCACCACGGCACCAGACATGCGTTTTGCTGTCCATTTAGACATGGCCAATGAAATAAACGCGCCACCAAAGCCCATAATGGCGGCAAAGGCGAGAAGGTTTTTAAGGTCTAGCCCATTGGCATTCAAATAAGGCTCTACGCCTAATAAGCGCATGGTGACTGATAACACCAACATAATGGCAAGGTTGGTGGCTAAAAAATAGAGAATGCGTTTCATATAATATCCTTAAAAAATTCCAAAGAACTAGGCAACCATTATAGTGTACGTGGCACTTGCGAAGAGTGGTGATGCACAATCGGACGTGGCTTATGCATATCCAGCACATAAGTAAACCGTGCCTCAAAGCTCAACAACTCACCCTCTACTGCAAAACGCCAGCAATAAATACCACTTAAGGTAAAAGTAGCTTCGTGAATAGCCTGTAAAATTAAGGTTTTTTCATGCAAACTAATGCTTAGTTCTTCTCGACTACCAAGCGTTTCAAAATACGTGCGTAACTTTTCTGGTGTATTCAGTATTCTGTTTGAAAAAGTAGGAATCAACACCGCTTTTTCATCATAAAGTGCAAGCAAATCTTCTACGCTACCAGCATTAACAGCTTGCATCCACTCGACCAGAATTTGGTTAGGATTTTTCAATTTAGTTACTTTCTCTTTTTAGCAATAGCCTACGATTTCAATCGTAGGCTATTAAGCTATTTAATTATTATGAATTCGGCACTATTTACCCGTGTATGGAAGTGATGAGTGGTGTACAACAATACGCAGGTTGCCAGCATCATCTTTGACGTATGTCCATGTCTTATCAACAGTGGTGACTTGGCCATCTTTATTAGTCATCATGACATTACCCATACTGGTTGCAGAGTCTCCCGCGATGAAAACACCAGCATTTTGCGGCTCACATTTAGTCCAACCTTTGAGTGCGAAGCCCTTATCTTGTGGATAATCTGAATTGCCACCAACGAAATAAGCTAACGCACCCTCACGGGTGGTACGGAAGGTTTGCGGTGCAACAGTGAGTGTAGGCTTAAATAGCACGGCGCCCATTTGATAGCCGTAGGCGCTGTCAATTACTTTTTCTGCAAGTGCCTTGGCGGCAGGCTGGCCGTCTTTGGCATAAGTGCTGCTAATGTCAATTAGAGCTTGGCACCAAGCCTTTTGCGCACCAATAACTTCGGCTTCAGAGATAGATTGATTGACCACTGTCGCTGCCGAAGCTGACGTTATAACACCTGCTAAGGCAAATGCTGATAGAGACTTTGAAAGCATTTTCATCATGTAATCCTTTAATAAATTGTAAAAATTAGTGCTTACCTGTTAATTTATGTTTTGGCAGGTTCATGCCAAAAACTTGCAAACCTATTCATTAGGTTGTTTCTTCTGTTGCTGACAACTTCATCGTTTCATGTGAAAACTCACGCGCCCGCTCTAGGCGCCTACTTAATGTGCGTGCGCAACGATCGCTAGCGCGATCTATCGCCACATAAAGGTTAGTTTCAGTGTCCTCAATCACAATGTCATTTTGACCAGCTAAGCTAATATCAATCTGACATCGCTTATCTATACCGCCTCGCGGACCGTTAATGTCTGCCAATCTTACTTTTACTTTTGTCACGTGTTTGTCATTGCGATTTAGCGCAAATTGCATACGCTGTTTTGTGTAATCACGTATACCGTCAGTGAGTGAAAAACCATTTGTTTGAATATCAAGTTGCATGTTGTTCTCCAAAAAATTCACCTCAAAATCAAAACTATCCAAAACTTGGTATTGCTACATCATAATTAAATTTACACATCGTATAAATACACATTTTACTGATTGAATATTCGTTAAATACTGATGATTAACTACAAATAATTACATCATTTTGGAAGTTGCTCAACCAGCTTTCGAGACTGCATCAATATTTATGCTGTGGCTTTGCCTTGAACGCCACGAAGCATAGACGTGACCTGTGTAACATCTAGGGCACCAGCTTTCTGCTGGATTTGAGGTAAATATTGCGCCTGTAATTGCTTGGCTGGTGCAAGCATGCCTTGGAATGTATCGCGCAAAATTGCACTATCCATCACGCGTCCTCCTGCGTAATAACGTTTGGCAACTTGCCCCAAAGCATAAGTCGTAGCAAAGGAAAACGCGACTCCAGTGGTTGTAGAACCGACCTTACCCAAAGTCTTGCCCGCCATCTTACCTAACAGTCCACCTAATAGTTTACGACCAAACTGTTCAAGATACTGTGAGGTGAGTCCCACGCCAGCTGCGGCAATAAATTCTTTAATATGGCCTGTATCTAGATCAATACCGTGCGCTTTACCTATGCCATACACCATTTTGATCTGTAAAGGAATAATCGCCATAGATGCCCAGGATTGGGGTAATAACTCCAAAGCACCGTTTAGAATTGAATAGTTTAAAATAGACTTGTCGAGCTCTGCATCTGACACATCTGCCAAAACACGCCCACTCGAGCTTTGTACCATGGATGAAAGAACGACAGTACTTGCAGAGGAAGCTGAATCATCAATCAGGTACGCAAGCTCACCTGCTTCATGCTCCACTTGCTCGGTTTGCTCCGCACTTAGCTTAAGCGCCTCTCTCAACTCATCTAAAAACCTTCGTTCACTAGCGGTTTGTATACCATCCGCATCACACACACAAACGGCCATTTCATAAGCAAGCTGGCGGTGATTCTGGTCGTCAAGCAATATAATTGCGCTATTCACATTGACACGTTTTAGTAATACGTCTTGATACAGTTTAGCAATATCTTGAACACCCGTTTCGTTGCTGAGCGATTCCGCTAGCTGTCTAATTTTCTCACGTTCGCGGTCATCCTTTTTACCATCAGCAAACGCTGCGAATAAAGCGATGGTGAGAATGGCGTTTTGTTCATTTTGGTTCATATATTAAGTTTTATCCTTTTAAATCTTTAGTAATTTTTAATTTCATTAGGTTTTCATACTCGACAGGGTTTTTAGCAATAATTTAATTTCATTTTCTGATCCAGATTTTTTACTAAGAATTACTTTTAATTTATCAGGTGTTGGCAATATTCGAAGCCGAATTGCAAACTGTAGTTGCCGCGCTGAATAACCGCTTAAAGCATTAAGCAAAGTTTTATTTTTAACTTGAAGATTCAATCTTATTCTCCTTCACCATTTAATATGGCTGTATCGTAGCTGAACTTAAACATCGTTTAAATATAGGCTATACTGATTAAGTATTCGTAAAAAACTGATTATCTTTCATGATTAACTACAAACAATTACACTACTTTTGGCAGGTTGCCCGCGCAGGTAGTATTGCGCGGGCGAGTGAGCTGCTTGACCTCACGCCGCAAACTTTAAGCGGACAAATTGGTTTGCTAGAAACCTCATTGGAAGCGACATTATTTAAACGTGTGGGGCGTGGGTTAGAACTCACGGAAACAGGGCGTTTAGCTTTATCTTATGCGGATGAGATTTTTGAAATCGGCACTGAGATGGAGCAGGCGTTAAGTAAAGGTGCAATCAAACGTCCAACCGCGTTTAGAGTTGGAATTGCAGACGTGATGCCTAAATCCATCGTGTACAAGCTACTTGCCCCAGCAATGACGCTGGCTGAGCCAATCAAAATTATCTGTAAAGAAGATAAATTAGAGAGACTGCTGGCTGATTTAGCGATTCACCGCTTTGATTTGATTTTATCGGATCGCCCAATGCCCGCTGACATCAATATCAAGTGTTATAGCCATTTGCTAGTAGAATGCGGCGTGAGTTTTTTTGCTACGCCTGCACTAGCAGCAAAATATAGTGGGGAGTTTCCACAATGTCTAAACAACGCACCTTTGTTATTACCCACAGACAACACCAGTATGCGCAAGCGATTGGTGCAATGGCTAGATACACGGCGTATCCACCCAAACTTAGTAGGTGAATTTGACGATAGCGCATTAATGAAAGCCTTTGGCAAAGCAGGTATTGGCATTTTCATTGCGCCATCAATGATAGCCGAGGAGGTAGAGTTGCAATACAACGTGGTAAACATCGGGCAGATAGATGAGGTAGCAGAACGCTTTTATGCGATCTCAGTAGAGCGGCGCTCTAATCATCCAGCAGTAGTTGCTATCAACACGGCAAGCTTTAATTGATTTTTTCAGCATGTTGATAATAAATAAAACAACACAAAGATTGACCAAGAAACTAAATGACGGGTAGTTACTCTTACCAACGTATTGAATCCAATCACTTTTAAGAGAATGCTATGAAACAACTAACATCCATTTGGCTAACTATTCTCATTACACAATGACAAGCCATGCGCAGACCTGTCTAAACGAAACTGAACTCAACCAATTAAAAGTTGCAGAGATTGCTTATTTAAACACACGTAACGTACCCACAATGACGCACGCACTTCAAGACGTTCTATTCAAGATTCAGGTCACTCAAGGTAGTGATGCTTCAAATTGCAGCGTGACAATCACCTATCTCCTGCCAGAAACCGATATAGCAGAAGCTAACAAGATGTTCGACACGAATCCGGGAAAACGCATCATGCTGGCTGGGCAAGGCTATCAACTACCAGAATCCAAACAAATCAGTGCGGATGCCAAAATTAAGTCATTTGAAGTTAAAACTTCAGAAACCAAAACTACTGAACTCACCATTCAGCATCATGACACCCTGCAAAGCGCGCCGCTGGGGCGCAATCGTGCCTCGGTTGAACTCATGTATGCCACGCTGGCACAATCACGCGCTGTAGTGACACCAAACACGTTGAATACCCAACCATGGCCTACTGAGCTGATAGAACAACAGAAGGCTACATGCAAGGCCAGTTACACTTCAGAATCTTCCATTGTAGAAGCTTGTAATTGTAGAGTTCAATCATTAAGTGAGCGAATAAACCCACGTCAGTTAAGTTATATTCAATACTTGAGCAGCAATCCCTATTCTTCTGCTACTGGTGCTTTAGCGAGCTACAACAGCTTATCTGAACAAATTAATTTCAGCTGCAAATTGAAACGCAATTAATTCATTCATGAAATTGCTTAGTGTCCATTCATGAACAACAATAGTAGCTAAATGATGGGCAGGTGCATAATAGCTATACACGAACAAGACATGTTGTCGGTTCAAACGGATTAAACATTGGAGAATATTATGTGGACTAAACCAGCTGCTACAGAAATGCGTTTTGGCTTTGAAGTAACAATGTACGTAATGAACAAATAATCATTGTTCTTAACTGACAGTAGTACAAATAAAAAAACCTAATCATTTGATTAGGTTTTTTTATTTGTACTTAGTCATTTTATCTCTAAAATTATTGGCGGAGTGGACGGGACTCGAACCCGCGACCCCCGGCGTGACAGGCCGGTATTCTAACCAACTGAACTACCACTCCTAACTACGACTAAGTCACAACGTTGAATTTTGGTGGGTGCTAACGGGGTCGAACCGCTGACATTCGCCTTGTAAGGGCGACGCTCTACCAACTGAGCTAAGCACCCCGCCTATCCAACGAGGTGCGCATATTACATCAAATTTCGGTAATTTTCCAATTTAATTTGCATTTAATCGACAATCTGCCATTTTTCATTAAAAAGGCCCGTTAAGGGCCTTTTTAATGAATTATCTAATACATTGAATTTAACATACCAGTTATAGCGAGCAATTCAAGGGGTTTATTTTTTGTTGACCAGCGTATAACTGTATGATTTAATGTACTTAATATTTTTTATTTGCTGAATATGTCGGCACATTTATTGTGAAGTTGTGGATATAATTATATCAATCTGACTTCTCTTTCAATCTATCGAAGTTGATATTTTGTGATAGAAATATATCAACTTACACCCACCACCACATTCAACCTAAACAAGTATTAATTTAAATTCATAAGACAATTCTTTCAGAATTAACACAAAATGAACTGCCGTGAAAAAGCCTCCAAAGATTTCTCTAAGGAGGCTTTAGTTTTGGAGCTGCTTTTTATGTAGGTTAAGGCAATTAACATTAACTAACGCAATAATGCGGGTGCCAGAGGCGTTTTTC